>Ga0193713_1000639_pt1 | contig 11710 bp, 9 predicted proteins | sample H3a2metaG_FD_143054 | JGI IMG/M metagenome (GOLD analysis project Ga0193713, IMG submission 143054) | Soil microbial communities from a riparian zone of the East river system, Colorado, United States - H3a2 | ecosystem: Environmental > Terrestrial > Soil > Riparian zone | place: USA: East River... | reverse complement strand
CCGCGGAATAAACGCCCCCGCCATCGGGAAAATAGCGGCAGATGACAGCGTAATTGACTCCAACAAGACCCGTGAGCACGCAGACCGCGAGAATGATCGGCAGTGACGAGAAGCCAGCGGCGACGAAGGCAAGACCGATGACATAGGCTTTGCTCGTGCCCCAGTCACCGTAAAGCAACGCGGCGGCACGCTTCCAATCCAGGTTGCGCGGGCGGTGCACGCCCGCGGTCTCAGTAACAATTAAGTCGGCCATCTCGCTTGGCGTTGACTCTTCATTGGGCGTTTGCTCACTGGCAAGTTCTTTCTTCCCTGCAGCAACGGACGAGCCGGATAGTCCCTGAACGACCGGAGTAGCTATCCTGCGAAGCGGTAGCCGATTCCCGGTTCCGTCCTAATTAAGGATGGATTAGTCGGATCCGACTCAATTTTTTGCCTCAGATGCGTGACGTAAACGCGCAGGTACTGCCGATGTTCTTCCGATTTTGGTCCCCAAATTTCGCGCAGAATGTACCGGTGCGTCAGAACGCGGCCGGAATGGCGAACGAATAAGCGGAGCAAAGCGTACTCGGTGACCGTGAGTTTGATCTCACGACCGTCACGCGTCACCACGCGGGCGGTAAGATCGACAATCAAGCCGCCATTCTTGAAAACTGAAACCTCTTCTTCCGGCCGAGTTTTTCGTTGGGCGGCCGAAGGAAAAACTGTGTCGGTCGGCGGCGCGTTTTTCGGCGCCACTCCGCGAATTGTCAGCATCAACAGCCGACCCGTGGAAGCGCGTCCGCGCGGTGTCGTGCTCGTGCTCGAAAACACGGATCGCCCCGGAATGGTTGGACGAATCGGCAATTTGCTCGGCGATCACGGCGTAAATATTGCCTCGATGTCACTCAGCCGAAATCAGGCAGGTGGCACGGCGCTTACCGTGTTGAATCTCGATACTGCTCCGGACGAGGCGTTGCTCGCGGAAATTCGGGCGAGCGAAGACATCCACTCAGCGCAAGTGATCGAACTCTAGGCGTAAACAAGCAGATCGATTTCTTCCGGTAATGAGTTTGAGACTTCGCGGATGACGTTGCCGCGGAGAAGATTGATGAGGGCGTTGCGTTGGGGCGCACCGACGATGACGCGGGAGGCGCCGAGGGTGGCAGCAACATCGACAATCGTTTCGGCAGCAGAGGGGCTGACCGCGTAACAGAAGAGTGGCGGATGATCCGCATCAGTTTTGCTTTTTGCTTCGGCGAAGATGGTACTGGCTTCGGGGTCTTCCTGCCATTTGCGTTTCGCGTCCTGCTCGGTCATGAATGGTTGCTCGCGCACAAACAGCAGATAAAGCCGAGACCCGGTCTGGCGCGCTTCGCGCAGGGCGAAGTCGAGCGTGCGGCCTGTGCCGCGAATGGCGCAGAGAATGGATTCGGCGCCCACTGAAACAGCAATCGCAGGTTCTCTTGGAACTGCCGGAACGGCTTCCACGGGTAATTTCTCTGGCACAGCTTCTTTTTTGGCTCGGCGTTCCTGGACGAGGCCGCGCAGGATCAAACCGACGGCGAGAATGGTCACGGCGAAGTAGCGCGCGTTTGGTTTGTCGATGAGCAACGACATTTCGATCGCGAACATGACGATGAACGTGGCGAACATGAGCGTGCGTTCCCACGGTTTGATCGACAGTTTTCGGTCGGTCGAGGTCGCGCCAAGATTGGTGGCGATCGCGCCGACGACGCCGACGGCGTAAAGATCGGCCAGGCCTGCCATGTCTTTAACGAGAACGACGAGCAGCATCGGAACGATGGTGGCGAGCAGCATGCCGAAGCTGGGCACGCCCCATTTGTTGAGACGCTGGAAGATGGCTGGAAGCTCACGATCACGCGACATGAGAAATTGGATCATGATAAGATCGACAATCGCGGTGTTGACAGCGGAGAGCAGCAACAAGGCGAAGACGATGCTGACGATGAAACCGAAGGCATGACCAAGTGCGGGGCCCAGCGCGCCGCCCACAAAAATTTCTCCCATGTAACGCAGCATATAGTCGCGAACGCCGTGCGCTCCGGGCGCGTTGACATCGCCGTTGAGGATCTGCAATCCGCCGAGCGCGTGCATGGCGAGACCAAGCAGCGCTGTGAAGACGCACACTTCGATCATGACCCACAAAATCGCGGGCGTGGAAGTTTTGCGCACGGAGGGTTGCGCGTCGGTGCTGCCGGGATCGAGCCGCATCACGCCGGTAGCGTTGGCGATGGCTTCCACACCGGACAGCGCGAGGACGATTCCGACGAAGCCGGCCCAGTTCTGCCAAAAGCCGCCGTGCAGCGGTTGCAAATGTCCGATCGCTTCGTGCATGTGCGGCAGACTGAAAAGCCCGAGCACGATGACAACGATCGCGGTTGGGACCGAAATCAAAAACGCGAGACCGCCGGTGTGTTTCGGTCCGAGCAGGTTGAGCAACCCGATGATGAGGATGGCGGCGGCGGCGAATTTTTCAGGATGCGGCACGCCGAGATAGGCGAAGGCGGAAAGCGCGCTGATGGCCGCGGTTACCAGATAATCGGCGATAAGAAGAAAGGCGCCGACGATGGAGATGACTTCGCTGCGATGACGCACGCTCGCGTAAACGCCGCCGCCGTCTGGATAAAGACGGCAGATGACCATGTAGTTGAGGCCGACGAGGGCGGTGAGGACGCACATGAGCGCGATGAGCCAGAACGACGCGTAGCCGGCGACGGCGAAGGCGAGACCGATGACGTAGGCTTTGCTCGTACCCCAGTCGCCGTAAAGAATCGCGGCGGCACGCGGCGTGTCGACGTTGCGCGGACGCTTAACGTTGGTTGGGATCATTAGTAGTGAACGATGAAGTCCATCGAAGCGGTGAACTGGTTTTTGCGCGTCCCGTTATCGAATGCGGCGGTGTCGTAGGAATGGTCGAAACGAAGCTCGGGGCGAACGGTAATGATGTTGTCCGGCCACCAGGTAATTCCGACGGAGTGTTCCGAGTATGAGGTCGCGCGACCGGTGCGACTTCCGACGATGTCGTCGTAGAACTCATTTCGAACGGTGAAGAACGCACTCGGCGAAATTCGAAACATTGTGTAATTGAGGATCCCCCATTCGGGTGCATAACCGGGTTTCACTGGAAACGAACCGCTCTGAAATGGCACCGCGTCGGTCGGATGTGTCTTCGTGTTGTTCATGTACATGTACAAGCCCTCAGTGGCGGTGTAGATTTTGTCGTTGAACTTGTGCGTCCATGTTCCGACGATTTGTTGGAGATTGTTGTAACCGAACTCGCCGTTGTTAAACGCGTTGTCGCCCGCGTAAATGGAATCTTTTTGACCTAGCGATGTCCATTGGATCATTACGGTGCCGGTGGGCTGATTGCCGGGATCTTTTTGCCAAAGTGCGATGTCGGTCCCGTTCGAGATGCCGGCTTGGATCGTCCACTGATTATCGATCTTGGTGGTCGTGAAAATTCCGGTCTGTGTGTAGTTATCGAACCCGTAGACGATCGAGTGGCTCGACATGAGATTGTTGGGTGCGAGCTGCGCTTCGATGTCTGGCTCGGAGATGATGCGGCCGATGCGCACATTCATTCCTTGGAAGATCTGAGGAATGTAGAGGTCGATATACACCATCGGCATATCGAAGCCGTAGTAGTTGTTGTGTTTGAGGAGTTGATCGCTGAAGAGGCCGCGCGAAATCATGAAACGGTAATCGAGTCCATAAACGCCAGAGACGCGAGAGCCCCAGTCGATGTGGTCGGTCTGGAATTCGTCCGGCACGCGCTCGAGGTAGAGAACGAACTGGTTTTGCTCGAAACGGTTCGGACGCAGATCGTAAATGAGCGGGAAATTCGCGTTCGGTCCGCGCGATGTGTTGGTAGAAGTGCTAAGGTTCCATGAAAAATCTTCCCAGCCGTAAATTTGGATTCGGCTTTTTTTCCATGCTTCTCCATTCGGTCCCGCGTAGATCGCTTCCATCAACGGCCACGGTGCTAAGTTACCCGGATCACCGATGATCGGACTTCCGCCGATTTGCCAATCGCCGGCGGGAAACGGCGGGGAATCAAAGGGGGTCGGAGGGATGCGTCTTTGCGGCGGCGATGCATCCGGCGCGGGCGATGTATAAGCCGGCGTTCTTAAGTCCTCGGCGAACGCGGTGAAGAGGCGTTCGCCAAACCAACTGTCTTCTGCTCGCGCGTTAACGACTGCGATATACAGAAACACTGCGTGAACGCAGCACAAACCAACGCGCCACGCACGTCCAACTTTATTGATTTTCAATTATTCCTTCGACTCAAACGAGGCTGGCCTCGCGCGACGAGGCCCCTTTTCTGCGGAGTCGCTTCCCTAACGACTTCCTTTGCCCTTTAATGATGCTGGCGAGGTTAGCTGTCGGGCTGGAGCCATTAGATACTCTCGATGCCGCGCATCGTTCGCCCCGATCCGCACCGCATTCGCGGACGGAATTTGGTTCCCCCGCTGGATCGACAACCCGCCGATCCATTAAGCGAAACAAAGAACTGGCGAAATCTTCTGACCGGCAGACGCGGCAGTCAAGTGAGCCACTCGCTGCCTGCGCATTCAGAACGCTTCATTGGAGATGAAGCGATACCCGATTCCCGGCTCGGTCTTGATGAGACTTGGACTTGCAGGATCACTTTCAATCTTCTGGCGAAGGTGGGTGATATAAACGCGGAGATATTGGCGGTGCTCTTCAGATTTCGGGCCCCAGATTTCGCGAAGGATGTAGCGATCTGTGAGAACGCGACTAGGATGCCGAAGGAATAACCGGAGCACCGCGTACTCGGTGGCCGTGAGTTTGATCTCGCGGCCCTTCTTAATTCTTACTTCCGATTTCCTTGCTCGTTGGGACGCCGTCGCGAAAAATTGCAAAGGCGGCTTCTCGTAAGGAAAAGTTTCAGTTAGCGTCTGACGTCAGAAATGACAAAAGAACAGAAGTTCTCCGACGCCCTGGCAGTTCAAGTCGAGCGGCGAATATTTCTGGTCCGCGGCCAAAAGGTCATGCTCGATACAGACCTGGCCGAACTCTACCGCGTTCCCACTAAATCCCTGAATCTTGCCGTTAAGCGTAACGCCGACCGGTTCCCGGAGGACTTTACGTTTCAGCTTACCGACGACGAGGCCGCTGGTTTGAGGTTTCATTTTGAAACCTCAAAGCGCGGTCGCGGTGGCCGTCGTTATCTTCCCTACGCCTTCACCGAGCAGGGCGTCGCGATGCTTTCCAGCGTGCTGCGGAGTTCGCGGGCCGTGCAGGTCAACATCGCCATCATGCGCACATTTGTGCGCTTGCGCGAGATGCTCCTCTCGAATACGGAACTTGCCCGCAAGCTTGCCGCGCTCGAAAACAAATATGACGCCCAGTTTAAGGTCGTCTTCGACGCCATCCGCGAGCTGATGCTTCCGCCAGCTCCGCCAAAGCGACAGATCGGTTTCCATGTTCGCGAAGGGGCTACGCGAGGATACAGAGTTCGGAGACGGAAGTGACACGGCAGAAGCAATCACACGCCTAATCATCAATTCGCCACCTCCACCGTCCGAGCCGCCCCGGCGCCGAATCGGGTTTCACCAGCCCTAAATCACGCCGAAGCGTCGGCGAAGGCGGCTGCCTTTTACCTTTCCGCTTTCCGCAATCCGCATTCCGCTTGATTTCCTTGCCTTCACATCAAACCTCAAACATCTGACATCAAACATCGCCGCGTCTGCGGCCTTAATTCTTCCTTCATAATTCATACTTCTTCCTTCTTCTGCGCCTAACATCCTCAGGGTGTGCTCCACGAATTCTTGAGCCCAGACGACCGAATCTCGCGCTGCCGATGGGAAGCATTCAGCGACGTCGAAACAGACCACTGAAGGCGGCATTGGCACTGGACGCTCAATGGCTTCGCTGCACACTCGCTGTCACCTTCGTTGAACATCCGCTCAAAACGTTGCGCGCCTGCCGGGAAGGTGTTTCCAAAAAGCCTCCGGATGAAGCGGAGTATGAACTGCCACATACTGATTAGTACTGACGTGATTGTCGTTTCCATTAATCAAACAATTTGCTGACCACTTTCGCTACTTGCAGCGCCAGCAATGGAGGGACTGCATTTCCAACCTGTGTGTATTGCTCAGTTCTCGGACCTTCGAATCGATAATTATCGGGGAATGTTTGTAACCTTGCCGCTTCGCGAACCGTAAGACTTCGGCATTGCGATGGATCAGGATGGATGAAATAATGTCCATCCTTGGAAATGTGAGACGTAATAGTCGTCGCAACACGAGAAGCGATCTGCACACGAAATCGATCAGAAAATATAGTTTCCGAGACATTCTCTTGTACGTTCTTATGGTCTGGAAGAAGAAGCGACGGGAAGTCGACCAACGTCGGAGATCGACCGTGTACTTTCGCAAAGCAGGCAGCAAAGAGATACCGGTGTAAATCCGAAGGCATATGTGATCTGGCCTCGTGGTTGCAAAACCCGCCCAATCTTTTGTCCAAGAACCAATCTGCGGCGAAGCAGATCTTTCTTTTACCCTTCGGAACAAACGAACAACCAGTGTCCAGATCGATAAGAAAGCGCTCTAAGGTGATGTCGCGAATTCGAGCGAGCGGAAATCGCGACACCGAGCTACGGATGATTGAGATTTTTCGCACTGCTGGTATCACGGGCTGGCGCCGTGGTCAAAGGTTGTTCGGAAGACCGGACTTCGTCTTTCGGCGCGATAGGGTAGCGGTTTTTGTAGATGGTTGTTTTTGGCACCGACATGAAGGATGCAAATTCGCATATACACCGAAGAGCCGACTCGAATTCTGGCAGCGTAAGTTCAATAGCAATGTGAGGCGGGACAAGATGGTCACGCGTGCACTCCGGAAAAGTGGATGGAGGATTGTGCGTGTCTGGGAATGCGAACTTCATCGCAAGAATTGGCCGAGGATAGCTGGCCGAATTGTCCGCTTGCTGAAACCAGCATAAGCAAGCATCATTTCCCTATGACGAATCGCCTTCAGTCGCCGGACAAAATGCAGGGCGCACGCGTCCTGATTCTCACTGGTCGATTCAAAGGCGAAGAGGACGTGTGTCTCGGCGAAGCAGACGCCAGCGGTTTGTGGGCGGTCGCGCCCGATAACAGCGACGAGATTCTTTCTCTCGCTTTCGAGAAGGATTTCGGACTGCTGATAGATTTGTCGGCGAATCCTCTACACAATTAGCGCCCGCTTCCATTGTGAAAGCCAGCTCGGCATCGCCGGGTTGACGCTTCGCTCGGTTCTGCAGGATCGACGCTCGGCTCAGCCGGATTTGGTCTGGGCTTCGCCGGGTCGCCCTTATGCGCCGCGCGATCAAACTGACGGTTTCCCTCGTGGACAAAAGGCGAGGAGCGGTTTCCAAAACCTTTAAGCATCGTTTCAACGCGAGCGAGATGTAGCTCAGTTGTAAGTCGCTTAAAGGGCGTGGGCGTAGTTGGTTCGGATCTGGATGCGAATGAAAAAAGTCGGGAAGCAAGGAAAGCAGCTGCGCAAAATCGCGTGCGTTCGCCCCGCAAGCGTGCGGAGTCCCGAGAGGGCAGCGTTAATTAAGCGATCGGCAAAAAGGTGTTAAAAAAGCATTAACGCCTGCCTGGGCGACGCTTCCGCTACCGAGAAAAAAACAAGATCGACACCAGCGCGAATGCCGGGAGAAGGATTGGCAGCGCGAACTTCCAAATATATTCGACGAAGCCTGGCGTCGGCACGCGCGCATGTTCGGCGATTGTTTTCACGAGCAAATTCGGAGCGTTGCCGATGTAAGTGAGCGCGCCAAAAAAGGTGGCGCCTAATGAAATTGCGATCAGCTCGCGGCCGTTTTCCGAGATAAACCTCGCGACCTGCGAGGAATCGTTAAGATCCAAGCCATGAAGTCCGAGAGCCGCCGCGAAAAAGGCCAGATACGTCGGCGCATTATCGAGCAATGCCGAAAGCAAGCCGGTTGCCCAATAGAATGCGAGATCGGAGTTGAGTCCGAGTCTTCCAGCCGACCGTTCCATGAATTCCAAAACCGGAATCATGGTTCCGAATACGCCGAGAAAGAGCCATCCGATTTCTTTGAGCGGCGCCAAAGTAAAATTGTTGGCTTCGCGAATGCGTTTTGGTGTTCCGAGATAAGATCCAAGCGCAGTCAAAATCACGACTGTTTCACGCCAGCCGACTGGCACTGCAATGAGCGCAGCAAGAATGACGAACAAAAAAACGAAATTGTGGCCGCCATCGCATCCCCAACTTGTCAGCTCGCTTTCATGGGTACGTCTCTTATGCCGGCGCAGATTGATGAAATCTAGAACGAAAAATACCAGCAGAACGAACCCAACCATCATCAACCATTGACGCCAGCAATGCTGCAGCATCCACCCAAACGGAACGCCTTTTAGAAATCCAAGGAACAACGGCGGGCCTACCGGCAGGAGCGCGCCGCCGATGTTGCTAACCAGAAAAATGAAAAACGCGATGTGCAGTGACGCGACGCGACCTTTATTCATCCTGATCCAGGGGCGAATGAGGAGCAGGGACGCACCGATGGTTCCAATTAGATTCGCCAGCACTGCCCCGAAAAACAGAAACAGCACATTCCTGGCCGGCCCACTCGGCCCTTTGACACGGAGATGAATTCCGCCGGAGACGACAAACAAAGAACCAACCACAACCATGAAGCTCACGTAATCGATCGACGCATGGAGGACGCGCGCAGTCTGAGGAACGACGAACAGGTGATAGGCGCACACCACGCCGGCCAGCGCCACGCAAAGTTGGTGATAATGGCGCTGCCAATGATGCTGAGCGATGAGCGGAGCGAGCGCGATCGCCACCAACAAGATCGCAAACGGCACCATGATCGGCCAGTTCGGGCGCGCCGCGACGAGACCCAGGACCCAAATCATCTTGCCATTGGACTTATCGCCATACGATCCGTCAATGAAACTCGGCTTTGTGGCGGCTGCTTCGAGGAGCGTTCGAAAACGCTGGCCGCGCGTCGATCTTCTTCACGATGCCGACGGCATAGCTTGCAGGTGCGCCACGGCTTCGATCTCAGCGGTCTGCGGAAACATGTCGAGCGGCGTGATGGAATCGATCGTGAACCTTTCCTGCAGTTCTTTCAGGTCACGAGCCAGTGTGGCGGGATTGCAGGAAACGTAAATCAATGTTGTTGGCGCAAGATTAACAATCGCTTTGCGGGCGTTTGCGCTGAGGCCGGTCGCTGGAGGATCGACAATAATGGTGGTAGGGGCGATTGACCCCAATCGCCCGCAATCGGTGTCGTTCGCGCCAGACGGGCGGTTCAGGCGAACCGCCCCTACCTGTTGCAATTGTTCTTCCACATCGCCTGCGATGTAGGTTTCTTTCTCGGTCGCATCTTCTTTTGCGTCTGCGATGGCGAACTTGTCCCAATCGATTCCGACGACACGCTCAAACTTGTTGAGTAATGCTTTGGCGAAGAACCCTGCACCGCAGTAAGCATCGATAAAGAGATCCTGATTCGGCGGAACAAGATCGACAATCAAATCGCGCAGTGCTTTTGCAACCTCACCATTGGTTTGAGAGAAGACGCGCCGGGTCGAGGACGTGCGCAAGGTGTAATGTCCATCGCGCGGATTTCGCCCCCGCAGTTCCGTCAGCGCTCGATTCACTTCGTCGCAGGAGATGGGGCACCGCTCGATGTCGATCAAGCGATGTGAATCGCGCCGGAAAAATCCGATCACCCCATCCTGCACATGGACCGTGATGCGATTGCGATATTCGTACTGCTTTGACGACGGAATGATGGGGCGCAGCGGAATATCTCTTAGCTTGCCGATTCGCTGGAGGACGCTGCGCACCTGGTGCCATTTAATCGCGAGCTGATGTTCGTAGTCGATGTGCTGGTATGCGCATCCGCCGCAATTGCCAAAATAAGGGCACTCCGATGTCACGCGATGCGGGGAGCTTTCCTTAACTTCCACCAACTCCGCCTCGGCGAATTGTTTTTTTTCTCGCACGATCTCGGCAGAAACGAGTTCGCCCTCAATGGTGTACGGAACGAAGATAGCCTTCCCCTGCTCGCGTCCGACCCCTTTTCCGCCGAAAGCAATGTCTTCGATTTTCAGATCGACAATGCGCACACAAACATTTCGACGAGGCGAATCGCAAACGCCAATTCAATTCTGATTTTGACATTCTTTCGCCGTTCGTCATTCGTGCTTCGTCATTTTCATTATGGCCTGGCGACTTCACGAACACGTCTTGCGTGGCAAGATCGATAACCGCACCCGCGGACGCGTGACCGGTGAGATTTGGCTGTCCGGCATCGACCAGCCGCTGGTGTTGGAATTAGCGGGCGATTGTGCGCCCGACCTCGCCGGATGCGAGTTGAGCTTTGAAAATCTGGACCCGATTCCAATGACGACGAAACCGCCCGCTCCTCAGCAGCGTGGCCCCGCTGGCGATATCACGGCCGCGCGCAAAGTGCGCGTGTTCGACGTTCCCATTGAAGAAGCGCTGGCAATGTCCCGACGCGGCGAGGCGCCACCCGAACACATGGCGAATGCGGTGTATCTGGAGTGGTTCAGCGAGCGGAGCGGCCGCGTGGTGATCGAGAGTGCTGATTATCGTCTGCAAATCTCCGAGCCAGCGTGGCGTTATACAAAAGAAGAAATCGCCGAGCGCGACCGCCGCATCGCTGAAGAAGAAACGCCGTTTGCTATCGCGATCACCCAGGACGGCGAGACGCAAGAATGGGACGAAGTGCGGTATGAGCAATTTCTCCGCGAGAGCGATGCGCTGACAGAAAAATATGGTCGGTTACTGGAGAAATATGCGGACCATCCCGATAGCGAACGGATCATTGCCCGTGAGATGGGATGGTCGTGGCTTGAGGAGGCGCTCGATCGACAGGACGAAGAAGAGAATAAGCAGGAGGAGCATGGCAAGGGTTTGGGGGCGAAGATCGACGAGGAAAAGGAAGACGAATCCGAAAGCGATATTGAGGATTATGAATTGCTGCCGCCCGATCCGATGCGTGAAGGAATTGATTGGATGCGCGACGAACGCGGCCACATTTTGCATCCCATCGAGAAACGCGCCCATGATACTTTGCATGCCTTACTCGATGAGTTAAAGGCAGCAGAACATTTTCCCGAAGAAGAAGATGAGCAGCTTGCCGATTTCGTCAGCGGTTTTATGACACTCAGCGCAAAGCTTGCCGGCGCTTTAGGCGGAGTTGCACGCGGCGACGATTTCTTTGAACCGGGAATGGTGGTCGCATGGCTCAAACGTATTCTGGAGATTTTGAACAAGACGATCGCAGCCGCGGAGGCTACGAGAGTGAAGGACTTTCTTCCCGCAGACCGGCTTGCTTACTATCGGAGCGAGCTTTTTGCGATCCGCGAGGAAGTGTTGGAATTAATCAAAGAGCTGCGATCGCGCTAACCAGGCAGGGGGTCGCCTTGTGATGCCGGCATACTTTCTAATGAAGCGGAGTTAATACGGATCCTGATCGTAATCCCGGACGTAGGGGTACTTTGATTCGTTGCCAATCTCAGGAGGAAATTCTGCATAGCCGGCGTGAATATACGGAATTTCTGGTGGTAGGATGGGATAATAGCTATCGCGCCAGATTGGGAAGGGCCAGGTCAGAATCTCAATAAGGCCCGCTACGTGTCGCGTAGCCGAGCGCCCGACGCCACGGACCACACCGTATCCAAAGGCAGCGTTG
>Ga0193713_1000638_pt1 | contig 11737 bp, 14 predicted proteins | sample H3a2metaG_FD_143054 | JGI IMG/M metagenome (GOLD analysis project Ga0193713, IMG submission 143054) | Soil microbial communities from a riparian zone of the East river system, Colorado, United States - H3a2 | ecosystem: Environmental > Terrestrial > Soil > Riparian zone | place: USA: East River... | reverse complement strand
GAAAGGCCACTTTGCGGCTGCGCACATCATTCCGAAAACCACAGGCAGTTACTTTATCATCGTTAGCGTGGAGGAATCGCCAGCAGCCCGCACGCATTGGGCGCTGGCGTATGGTTTCCGATAAAGCTGACTTCCTAGTCGGTAACTGTATCGGCGCGATGCCCGATACTACGAATTGATCATGCTTGGAACTCGGACCCTACAGTTTGAGAGGTACCACGCTTTCCAGCCGCTCTTAGTCTAAGTAACCGAGATAGTGTTCAGTGACCTAATTAGAATTAGACTGCAATCTGCAATCTATTTCTGACTCCATAGAGGGCAGTTGACGGAAAACGCTGGGATATAGCAACGTCTTTTTCCGGCAAGAATCGTGCCCAATAAGATCTCAGTTGCTATATGTGATATAAAATCGCTTAGATGAACTTCTATCGTTCCTCAGCATCATTTTATCGGACGAAGCATAACGACCGAGTCTTTGTCCCCCACTTCCCGCTCGTAGACCTTCCAGCCGTTCTTTTCGTAAACCGGCGCGGTTACGCCGAGGCAATCGATATACAAGCCTTTCACGTCAGCCCTTCCGGCGATGGCTGCCGCCTCCTGGAGCATGGCCGAAGCGATGCCACGGTGGCGCATCTCCGGTTTAACAAACACCGCGGCTACCCATGGTGAATATTGCGGTCGGTGCACACAGTCGTTCTGGATGACGGAGCAGCTACCCACAGGAATCGCCTCGACAAGTGCAACTACTGTATACGGAACCTTGTCCTTTTGCGTGTGGGTGCGCAGCCAGGCTAACACTACTTCAGCGGAGTCACAGCGCCGACTCCACCACTGATAGAAGATCCAGTTCCCAACTGTTTCCAGGTGCTGCAGGCACTCCGAGAGTTGTTGCACTTGGCATGTCATCGCCGATCGCTCTAGTTTGCCGAACTAGAATTAGACTGCAATCTGCAATCTATTTCTGACTCCATAGAGGGCAGTTGACGGAAAACGCTGGGACATAGCAACGTCTTTTTCCGGCAAGAATCGTGCCCAATAAGATCTCAGTTGCTATATGTCATATAAAATCGGTATGCTATATTGTCACCCGTGAACAGACGAGGCAGTGGCTTTCTCTCCCGTAGGAATTACCTTTTGCAAGCACATGCAGAAATGCTTACCGGAACTCGTCATGCTGACTAAAATATTCACGCCGCTCGCACACCAACCTGAAAAATTCTGCCAAAATTATATGTCCGGTCGAATCTGCTCGAGAGTTTCCTCTTCGATTTTTGCAATGTCTTGATCGAGTTTTGTGCGGGCTGCCTCAAGTTCTTCCTTGCTAATACGTTTTCGCCAGATCTGGTAAAGACGCTCAGTATCGTCAAAGTGCGCATTGCGCCATAACGCGAAAATATCGTAGTTATTCGCAACGGTGCCGCAAAACGACCGTCCAATGGTCCGGAAGCCGACGTTGTCGTCCGCAAGCCCATGCACAAACGTTGAAGCAATCAAATCGAGCGAATTGAGCGCATCCAGACCTGCGCCTGGGAGAAGCTTCATACGCGCAAGTGCTCGCTGCTTCTCCGCGAGTGTCAGTGAATTGACAGAGAAATCCCCTATAGAACCCGTGTATAAACTTAGATTAGCCTGCTTCAACGATAAGTAATATTTGTTGTAATTCGGAATAAATTCGCGGACGTATACGGTTGCGGCCTCCAGAGCCTTTTCACAGGCCTCACGCCTATTACGAGTCAGAATATCTTCTTTAAGCAAATGGAGCTGCTTGAGTCCATAAACGGCGACAATGAGCAGGCCGACTCCGCTGAGAAAATAGAGTAACTCACCGTATGGTCGGATTATTTCGACAAACTACGTCAACATGGACAGGGGGCACATTCTTCGCCGCAAAAGATCGCCAGCCGCAGACGAAAACGCCAGAACTAAAAATTCCGAAAAATATTATATCTCAGCCAAAATTAGTCGTTGTGGGACGCTGACCCGCAACTGTCTGCAGCGCGTGGTTAGGCGGTCTCGCTGCAAAGTACTCACGAGGTGGACCGACGTATACAATTTCAGATTGCCCTCATCACTGCCATCCACAGGGCTATACCCAGGCCGAAGATGATGTGATTGAACAGGCTTACGCGAGCCAGATGAGCATCACCCGGCGCATCCCGTCCCAGCCAGCCCATCCCCTGTGATGGGAACATGAGAAACCAGGGCAAGACCGTGGTGGCCGTGCCGTAGAGGATGGCGCTGAGGGCTGTCGGCGTCGCGTGCGCCACAACCAATAGGCCAAGGTACACAAGGGTCAGCACGATGCCGATCGAATAGTGCGCGGTTAATCCCAACACTAGTTCTCCTCGCAAGGGCGGCGTCTGCAGGATGTTCGTGTGCCTGAACTTGCCCCGCAAGAGGTAGCCGATCCAGCGTCCGATCAAATCAGGACCGGTTTGGCGCGGCCCCCGGCCGGCGATGCCGAGCCGGAGAGCGATCACGGCCACGACGTCCATGGTGACCGTGGCAAGGATACCCACAATCAGGCCAACAATGAACGCACGGCTTTCCATCGTACGGCACCTCCGCCCTTACTGGTTAGGCTGCCGCCCAACGAGAAAGAGATAAGCAACGGCAGGGTGCTGGTTAGGGCTGCGGAAGTGAGTACACATATGACAGCGAGTCGCCGCGCGGAGTGATGAAATCTTGAAGCTGCCAGCACTCGTGTTCTCGCTTGCGCAATACCAAGTGCACCGTCTGCCGTTTGGGCGGGTGCTTGGAGTCAAGCACGAACGGATATGACATGGAGACAATTGCCGTATCCGGCGACTCCGTTTCGACGAAGAAGCGAACCGGCTTGGCAATTTCTCCGTCCTGGCCTCCAAGCCAGGGGTCGTAATCCAGATGCCCGATCTCTCCGTTCGAATATGCCCATTCCCTCTTGAGCAGCGCTCCAAACTCTGGCGTGGTGAACTGCAAGACACGATCTGATGGGTCGGCATAAAAGGAATAGTGCTCGGAATAGAAGGCGCGGGCCCAATCTGCAGCCTTCGGGCAATCAGCGGCAACTGGGCCCGCGCTGATTAGCGCTAATACGGCCAAGAGTAGCTTCATACGCAGCCCTAACTAGAATTAGACTGCAACTTGCAATCTATTTCTGCCTCCATAGAGGCAGTTTGCCGGAAAACACTGGAGGACGTCAACCGCGATTCGGAACAAAACCCGCGCCCAAAAATTTCCGTAAAAAATTATATGTCATGCAAAAAAGACCTCTGTCATTGACACGCTAACCCGGCCACCACTAAAACGAGCGGAATAAATGAATCGCCGCCACTCCCAGTTGCTCCACCAGCGCCAAAATCCTCAGCGGTGATGGCGGGTTGGATTTGTGTGGCAATTGGCTTCGGGACTTTTTGGATTTTCGGCTTGGGGTTCGCATTCTTTAGTATCGCGATGGTGTGCGCAATAGTCGCGATGTGCGCGAATCAGGTGCAGCGCGGCCTCATACTCTTGCTGTCGAGCTTTGCATCGCTCGCCATCTGCGCCGTCATTTTCTTCGTCCCTATCTTTGGGGCTATGTTTGGCGCATTTGGGCTAGCAGCTCAGAAAGCCCGACAACAGCAGAACCCGCCATCGGCAAGTGGTATAGCGGTGCTGCCTTTCGAAAGTTTGAGTTCAGATAAAGAAAATGCATTTTTTGCCGACGGCGTTTATGACGGTGTTTCCACCAAACTGGCAAAACTAGCCAATCTAAAGGTGATCAGCCACAACAGCGTGGCAAAATATCGCGGCGCGCGGAACACACAGGAGATTGGTCGTGCGTTGAATGTCGCGTACGTGCTCGAGGGAAGCGTGCGCACGGAAACAGGTAGGATCCATTTGAACGCCCAGTTAATTGATACGCGCACCGACGCTCGCGTGTGGGCGCAAGAATACGATCGGGATTGGAGTGACGTGTTCACGCTCCAAAGCGAGATTGCGCAAAAGATTGCAGATCAGCTCGGGCAGATCCATTTTGCGTCGCCGACCCCATAGCGCCTTCCTCGTCCAACAAAAATTCCGCGATAAAATTTTCTTCTAAAAAAGTATATGTCGTATAATGTGGGGCGATTTTTTCTGCCAGTCTGCATAAATTATTCGATGCAGACCATCCGAGTTCGTGCATATTGCAATTATGCCTGAGCGCGACCCTAACGAAGAAGCCTTGGAGCAGGTGGAAAAAGCGACCGAATCCGAGCCGGCCAAAAGCAAGGATCTTCTGAAATCTGAGGATCTAGAACGCAAAGTCGGCGACTCGAAAAAACGCATCACGGATGACAATACGTCGCGACCGACTTCATAGCGCGACCCCAATAAAGAGGCATTAGAGCAAGTCGAGAAAGCGACAGATTCAGAGCCTGTCAAGGGCGAAGAGGTTCTCGAATCGGAGGATTTGGAGCGGAAACGCCGAGAGGATCCAGCAAAAAAAAGGGGCACACAAGATTGTTCTTGTACATGTCATATAAAGTCGCTCGGTGTTGTTGCCGATCGGGATAACAGCCATTCATAGCTTGATGTCTATCTTGACGCTGCTCAGGCTCCCCTGAAGGTTCCGAAGCATTTTATGAGTGCGATTCGTAGCCTCATCAATTCCACGTCGAAACTCTGTTGTGTCGATGGGCGCGTCGCAAAAGGGACATTTCCGGCTCTCAGCCTTGAGCCACTTGACAGTCTCATTGATCTGCTTGCCACATTTAGAGCATGTAATTTCCAGCGGTAAATTGTCGAAAAACATGGTCTTGTTCGCAGAATGAAGAAAATTTCTTTATTTTGCAAGTCCTATACCGCCGCTTTCCTCTGAAATAGGCTTCTGTCATTTCCACCACTCGTTCTAAACCGTCGGGTCCCGATCTCGTTGGCCTAACCGCTTTCACAGATTGCTCCCGCTCCACTTCAATTTCTGCCTGACCACGCTGAAAAACGAGGCATCAGGCAATGACGCCAGCGGCAGCGTCTTTTTCGCCTTCCGGATGGTTACCACCGATCCACGCTCGACATGTATCGGCTTGCGGCCATCCAACGTTAAGTACACCGGATAGTCGGGATCGCTTGCTTCGATCTCAATGGTCGATCGTTCGGCGACAATGATCGACCGATTCGTGAGAACATGTGGGCAAATCGGTGTGATGACGAAAACACCCGACTCCGGATCGAGGATCGGGCCGCCAGCAGACAACGAGTACGCTGTCGAACCTGTTGGCGTTGCAACAATCAAGCCGTCGGCGTTGAACTCAGTGAGTGGTTCGCCGTTAACCCGTGTGCACAACATCACCAGGCGCGAAAGTTCGCCGCGGCTTAGCACCGCGTCGTTTAGCGCGAGCATTTTGGCGGTCTGTTTCTCGCCGAGTCTTACCCGAGCCTCAAGCAGTGCCCGCTCGCTAAAATTGATCCGATCTTTGGCCAGGTATTCGACCGCCTCACGATAGGTTGCAGAACTTGCGGTGGTCAGGAAACCGAGGGAGCCCACGTTAATGCCGAAAATCGGCTTTATGGCCTCGCCGAGCTGCCCAACTACGCGCAAAATCGTTCCGTCGCCCCCGGCGACAACCAGAAGATCCGTCGCGGCACCGAGTTCTACGATGGAATACTCGGATTTCTTTCCAGCAATGCGCGCTGTTTCTTTTTCCAGCAACGCTGTGATCGAAAAACGACTGAACTCCTGGGTGATCGCGTTGACCAGGTCACCGACACCCGGTTTCCCTGTGTGCGCGATTATGCCGATCGTTTTCGGATGCATGCAAAAAATTCCTGGTTGCCGTCCGCGCCTTTGATAGCAGATGGAACAATTCCGGTCACCACATGGCCTGAATGTGTAACGAACGCGACTATCTTGTCCTGGGCCTTTCGGTGCAGCTCCTGGTCGCGAACGATGCCGCCCCTGCCTACGTCCGCGCGTTGCAGCTCGAACTGTGGTTTGATCAATGCAAGAATCACGCCGGTTGGTGTTATCAAGTCGAATGCGTTTGGCAAGACTAAGGTCAGCGAGATAAAGGAAACATCAATCACACAAAGATCGACAACCTCCGGAACGTGTCTGCGAGAGAGCGCGCGCGCATTGACTTTTTCCAGAACAACCACCCGAGGATCGTTGCGTAGTTTCCAATTCAATTGGCCATGGCCAACATCAACTGCATAAACTTTCCCGGCGCCGCGTTGTAACATGCAATCTGTAAAACCGCCGGTGGAAGCACCGATATCCAGCGCCGTTTTTCCGTGCACGTCGATTTTGAAATGGTCCAGAGCGCTTTCCAGCTTCAGAGCGCCTCGCCCGACATATTTGGGCGTCGGCTTTATTGAGATCGGCGCCTCTTCTTCGAGCAGCTCAGATGGCTTCACTGCAATTCGTGTGCCGACTTTTACATCGCCAGCCATCACCGCGCGGCGCGCCCGCTCGCGGCTTGGAAATAACCCCTTACCGACCAGAAGCTGATCAAGCCGTAACTTCTTCGGCATTCTTCCTTGCGGTAATAACGGAGCGATGCCACACCTCGGCGATCGACACACGAAGAGCCTCCACGGCTTTAGTTAACTGATCGATCGTAATGCATAGTGGCGGCATCAGAACAATGACATTCCCCAGGGACCTGGTCAGCAGGCCGTAGCGACGCGCTTCGACGCAAGCAGCCGCGGCCAAGTTGGGTCGTGCGCCGTTCGGCGATTCCTCGATCTCAATTCCGGCAATAAAACCACACTGCCGCACTTCTTTTACAGCTGTCAGTTTCTCCAGATCAGCGAGGGCTGAGCTTAAGTGCCGGATTTTCGGCTGCAAAGTTTCCAGGACGCGTTCGTTCTCGAAAATCTCCAGAGTTGCCTTGGCTGCCGCGCAAGCAAGCGCATTTCCGGTATAGCTATGCCCGTAAGCAAGGGCTTTGCCCTCGGCTACTGACCCATCAAAGGCCGAAAATAATTTTTCAGCTACTAAAGTAATAGCTAACGGAAGATACCCTCCACTCAAGCCTTTAGCCATAACCATCATATCTGGAATCACCGCCTCGTGTTCGGACGCAAACATCCTACCGGTTCTGCCAAATCCGGTCATGACTTCGTCAACAATCAAAAGGGTATCGGTCCGATTGCACCATTCGCGAACAGCTCTCAGTGTGCCAGGGGGCCAGAGGCGCATCCCCGCGGCTCCCTGGATAAGCGGCTCAATCACAACGGCAGCAATCTTCGCTATTTCGGCCGGCGCGAGGGCTTCCAGTGCCTTGATATTTGGAACCTGCATGGCCGGAAAGTTCCAGCGGGTCGACCCGATCTGAAACATTGTCGCCGCCCCCAAGCTCGCTGCTCCAGCTGTGTCGCCGTGATAGCCGTTCTGAAAGGCAATAAACTGATGCCTTCTCGAATGGCGGAGCCGCCAATACTGATCGGCAATTCTCAAAGCGACCTCGATTCCCGTGGAGCCATCGTCAGAGAAAAAAACCCTGCTCGAGGGGTTATCTGGGAAAAGTTCAACGATCGCTTGCGCGAGTTCGATGGCGGCCGGATTCGTGAAGCCTAGGAACGAAGTGTGCGCAACTCGATCGAGCTGACGACGGATTGCCGCATTAATATGTGGGTGATTGTGCCCGTGAATGTTCGTCCAAATGGATGAATTTCCATCGATGTATTCGCGACCCCTGCTGTCACGCAGCACTGCCCCCTGCCCTTCGACCAAAATCAATGGCTCATGCTCCGGGGCGCACCACTCACGCATGTCAGTAAACGGGTGCCAGACGAATTGCTTGTCGGCTTCGATTAGAGCTTTTGTATTCCATTCAGTCATGAGGCCCTTGTTGGGTTAACTTTTTTTGCGAATAAGACCTCGCTGTAGCCTTAGCGAAGGCGGGTCCCAAGCAATTAGTTGATCCGTATTCCAATCATTCATGTGTCACTGATAGGCGCGCTGTTCGTGGATTAGCTTCTCGATTGAGGCAACGTCCTCGACTGAAGCGCGTCGCCGTTGATATTTTCGCACAAGGATTTCTTTCAATGTTAACAAATCCTCCAGCAACGGACGATCGTAGTAGGTCCAGTCAAGATCGCCGGCCATTTTGGCCTGAAACCGCCACGCGCCGCCGAACTTCGTCGCGCGCACTTCGCGCTTTTTGTCATCTTGGTTTCTGTCCGTCCATATGTGTTGACTCGGCATCGCTCTGAAACCTTACATTAGCGGCCTTGAAAGACGTAATTAAATTGGCGGCATATTTTATTGCGACGGTTGTCATCGGAGCGATTCTTGCGCCAATTCTTTTTTGGTTTGTTCAGTCGCTTGCAACGCACGGCGTATTTTCTTTTCTGGCAAAGTACGATTTCGAAACATTCTTTCATCGCGCACTTTTGGTTGCCGCCGTACTTTTGCTCTGGCCATTGCTACGAGTAAGCCACGTGCGATGCCTGGCTGATTTGGACATTGCGCCTAATTCGCGTTGGGGCCGCGATCTGTGCGCGGGTGCTGTTGTCTCGGTGGTTCCCCTGCTCTTTTGCGGGGTTCTACTCATCTCACTTCACGTTTATGCGTTTCGGCACAGCTTTGCCTGGCCTCGCTTTGGCAAGATGCTTGTGGCATCAATCACAGTTCCGTTCATTGAAGAGGCTTTTTTTCGCGGGATCGTTTTAGGCCTCTTACTCAGAACCGGCCGGAAGTACATAGCGATCTTTGCCGTTTCACTGATTTTTGCAGCAGTCCATTTTTTAAAGGCCCCGGAGCGAACGTCCGAGATAGTAACATGGGCGTCGGGCTTCAGTTCGATTGCCCACGCATTTGACGGAATTGGGGACCCCATGATGCTGGCCTCAGCGCTGGCGACATTATTCTTCATCGGCTGGATTCTCGCCGACGCGCGCGTGCTGACTCATTCGTTATGGCTGTCAATTGGACTGCATGCCGGATGGATCTTCGGGAGTGGCACTTTTAGCTTACTAGCTCGTCAGCGAATCCCAGCGCTACCCTGGGTGGGAAAGAATTTGCTGGTGGGAATTATCCCGCTTGGTGTAGCCGCCCTCACTTGGGTAATAATGCGTATCTGGGTGAAATATGATCGCGGTTCGCAAGTTTGAATTGTTCGAAGCGGCCGCGTCGCTTCTTTATCCGCCGGTATGCACGCTCTGTGGTGGCAAGACTCGAGCTGGCGAATATCTCTGCGAGCGATGCGAAGCAAAAGCCATGCGTATCGTTGCGCCGTTTTGTCAGCAATGCTCCGAGCCCTTCGAAGGCGCCATTGCGACCACGTTCACATGCGCCAACTGCGCGCATCGCACAATTTACTTTGATGCAGCAGTGGCCGCGTACCGTGGCCGCGGTATCGTCCGCCAGATGATCCATGATTTTAAGTACGGCCGTCAGATTCACTTGCGACATCTCGTGGCGCGTTGGCTCTGCGCGGCGTTTGACGATGATCGTCTTCGCGGATGCGAATTTGACATAATCGTGCCCGTGCCATTGCACCCGACTCGTCAGCGGGAACGCGGATTCAATCAAGCGAGTCTGCTTGCTGAATTGTTAACCGCGAAGATATCGATTCCGTGTAAGCCCGTGCTAAAGCGCATTCGATACACAACCACACAAACCGCGCTCGATCGCGCCGAGCGAATGGAAAATTTGCATAACGCGTTTCGTTTACGAAAGAACGCGGACGTGCGAGGCTTACGCGTGCTGTTAATCGACGATGTTCTTACAACGGGTTCTACCCTCAGTGAGTGCGCGCGTATCTTGAAACGCTCGGGCGCAATCTCTGTTCACGCTGCAACGGCAGCGCGCGCATAAATTGCAATGGCCATCTTTAAAAAGCCGGCAATTAAGGCAGAAGGCGGGAAGAAGAAGGAGATTCCGCGCGGCCTTTTTCAAAAATGTCCCGGCTGTTCGGAGGTTGTGCCGGAGATCGAGCTCGCGCAGAACCAGCGGGTCTGTCCACGCTGTGATTATCATTTTGCGCAACCGGCCAAGGAGCGAATTCAGAATCTGCTCGACCCGGACTCTTTTGTGGAAATGGACGCCGGCTTGAAGTCGGTAGACGTCTTGCGTTTCCAGGGAATGGTCAGCTACAAAGACCGGCTCAAGAAGTATCAGGAAACTACAGGCCTTCTGGATGCTGTAATCAGCGGACACGGAGTTCTTGACGGCTACAAGGTCGCAATCGCGGTGATGGATTTCGGCTTTCTGGCGGCGACCATGGGTTCAGTCGTTGGCGAAAGAATCACCCGCACAATTGAATATGGAACCGCCGAGCGCTGCGCAGTGATCATCGTTGCCGCTTCCGGCGGAGCTCGCATGTACGAAGGAATGTTGAGCTTGATGCAAATGGCCAAAACAAGCGGCGCACTCACTCGCCATGCAGAAGCCAGGCTTCCTTACATCTCGGTCCTGACGAATCCGACCACAGCCGGTGTCATGGCCAGCTTCGCGTCGCTGGGCGATGTCATTCTAGCCGAACCCAGAAGCATGATCGGCTTTGCCGGTCCGCGCGTCATCAGGGAAACCACGCACCAGGACTTGCCGGAGAGATTTCAGACTGCCGAGTTTCTCGACGAGCACGGTTTAATCGACATGATCGTGCACCGCAAAAAAATGCGCGAGCAGATCAGCCGATTGCTCAATTACTTCACTGTCGCGCCGTGAATCGAGCCGGCGGCAGCCGAGCGAGATGGGCGGGCAAGCCCGTGAGGGTTGGCGCGTCGGAAAACGCGGCGATCAATTATCGTGAGGCGCTCAGTTGGCTCTACAGCCTCCAGCGCTTCGGAATCAAGCTTGGTCTGGAAAACATCAAGCGTTTGCTCGAAGAATGTTGTAGCGGCGTTTGTGTCAAACGCCCGGCGCTTGGCACAAGCGCCTCTACATTCAAAGTCATTCACGTCGCGGGAACGAATGGCAAAGGCTCCGTTTGCGCCATCATCGATTCGATCTGTCGCGCACAAGGATACCGCACCGGTCTGTTCACGTCCCCTCACCTCGTCACGTTTCGCGAACGCATTCGCGTGAATGGCGACATGATTTCTGAAAAAGCGGTCGCCGATGGCCTAACGAGTATCCGCAATCTTGTCGCAAACTGGGATCCGCATCCGACGTTTTTCGAGGTTGTCACTGCGCTTGCTCTCAAGCACTTCTCGGACACGAGAGTCGAGATCGTTATCCTCGAAACGGGTTTAGGGGGGCGGCTCGATGCTACGAACGCCATTCAATCAGATGTTTCGGTGATCACGCCCATCGATTTCGATCACGAAGAATGGCTGGGCAAAACAATTTCCGAAATCGCGGCTGAAAAAGCCGGCATTATCAAGCCAGGCGTTCCGGTTGTTTCTGCTCCGCAGCGAATTGAATCCGAAAAAGTAATTCAGGCGCGCGTAGCAGAATGCCATGCGCCGCTGGAATTCGCTACCAAGCCGTACGACGAAACACCAATCGCACTCGCCGGGGCTAATCAAAAACAAAATGCGGCTCTTGCGATTGCCGCGCTTCGCGCAGCGAAGATCGATATCGACGACGCAGCGATTGCACGGGGACTCGCCTCTATCGATTGGCCAGCGCGTTTCCAACGATGGGACGAGCGCACAATCATTGACGGCGCGCATAACCTCGCCGCTGCACGCGCACTCGCCGGAACATGGCGGGAGATTTTTGGCGATCGGCGAGCCACGCTGGTCCTTGCAATTCTTTCTGACAAAAACCTGCGCGGAATCTGTGAAGCGCTCGCGCCGATTTGTAAGTTCGTTCTGCTACCGAAAATTCGAAGTGAACGCGCGG
>Ga0193713_1000637_pt1 | contig 11739 bp, 8 predicted proteins | sample H3a2metaG_FD_143054 | JGI IMG/M metagenome (GOLD analysis project Ga0193713, IMG submission 143054) | Soil microbial communities from a riparian zone of the East river system, Colorado, United States - H3a2 | ecosystem: Environmental > Terrestrial > Soil > Riparian zone | place: USA: East River... | reverse complement strand
CACAGTGCGCCGTGGAGATCAGGCGCGCTCAAGGAGCATCCTCGCCTGCAAATTCGGATGGGAATCCACAGCGGGCCAGTTAGCGGCGTGGTCGATGTAAATGAAATGGCCAATCTCGCGGGCGCTGGAATCAACATGGCAAAACGGGTGATGGATTGCGGCGACGCAGGGCACATCCTCCTTTCCAAGCATGCTGCCGAAGATCTCGAAGAATACAAGAAGTGGCGACCGTTTCTGCACGATCTCGGCACATGCGAAGTGAAACATGGCGTGCGCGTCTCGGTCGTGAACCTCTACGACGATCAATTCGGCAATGCGAAGGTGCCGCGGAAATTCGAGACCGTCCAGAAACGCCGGGCCCGCGTGCGCCGGGCGGAAGTGACCGTTGCGCTGCTGGTGCTTGCCGCGATTATTGCTGCCTTCGTCTTGCTTCTGCGCAGACCGGCGCGCTCGGCCTTGGCGATTGCGGCAAAAAGTATCGCCGTGCTGCCATTTGAAAATCTGAGCCGCGATCCCGACAACGCTTACTTTGCCGACGGAATCCAGGACGAGATTCTGACGCGCTTATCCAAGATCGCCGATCTAAAAGTAATCTCGCGCACATCCACCCAGCACTATAAAAGCGCGCCGGATAATTTGCGCGAGATCGCAAAACAACTGGAAGTCGCCCACATCCTGGAAGGCAGCGTGCAAAAGAGCGGGGACTCCGTGCGTGTGAATGTGCAGTTAATCAAAGCAGCCAATGATTCTCACCTTTGGGCCGACACGTTTGATCGAAAACTGACCGACATCTTTGCGGTCGAGAGCGACATCGCCAAAGCTGTCGCCGATCAATTGCGAGCGAAGCTTAGCGGGCAGGAAGAGCAAGAAATCGCCGCGAAACCGACAGACAACCCTGAGGCCTATGAAGCCTATCTGCGCGGTCTGGCTTATACATTGAAAAGCTTTCCGACAAGGCCGAACGCCCTTGGCGCACAGAAATATTTGAAGGAAGCGGTGCACTTGGATCCGAAGTTCGCCCTTGGCTGGGCACTGCTGTCAATTGTTGACTCCCGCAACTACCTCACACAAAGCCTACAACCAACGGTCGCCCTTTGTGAAGAGGCGCGGCGTGCAGCCGAAAGCGCTCTCACTCTTCAGCCCAATCTCGGCGAGGCCGTATGGGCCAAGGGACACTATCACTACTCCTGTCTTAAAGATTACGACACCGCGGTACGCTACTTGGAGCAGGCGCATCTGCTCCTGCCGAATAACAGCCGAATCCTTGAGTCGCTAGCTTATGTCGCACGGAGACGAGGCCAGTGGGACCAGAGCGACTCGTACTTCAAACAAGCCGAGCAGCTCGACCCTCGTAACGTCAACCTAATCACCGAGCACGCTACTAACGATAAATGTCTTCGTCGTTTCCCGGAAGCGCTGGGAAGGTTTAATGAAGCTCTTAATATTACGCCAGACGACTTGAATATCTTGGTGCAAGAGGCAGCTATTGCACAAGCGCAGGGTGACTTGCCGCGTGCCTCAGCGATCCTTGCTCAGCTCCGCCTCGCGGCCGATGACATCGAAGGCTTGGAAACTCAAGTTTACCAAGCGATCCTGGAGCGTCGTCCTGTGCCGGTAATCACCTTCGTAAAGGAGATACTTGCCAAGCCTGATCCAGCGTCGGGTTACTTCAATGGCGAACTGCGTTTTTGGTTAGGTTGGGCGCAGGAAGTGGCTGGCGACGACGCCGGCGCCCTGGAAAGTTGGCGACAGGCCCGCAGCGAAATGGAACCCTTTCTCAAAGAACAGCCGGACAATTATAGTCTCATTGGCGATCTCGCGCTGATCAATATGAGCCTCGGTGACAAAGCTGCTGCACTGGCTCTGTCGGAACGGGCTATCGCCGCGAATCCGGTCGAGAAGGACGCCGTAACAGGTCCTGTTCCAATCGAAATCCTCGCCAGGGTAGCGGCGCGCATGGGAGAACCCGACCGCGCCATCGCCGCTCTGCACAAAGTACTCTCGATACCGTATTCAGGCGCATTCGCGTTTGGCGTGCCGCTGACTCCAGCGCTGCTCCGGCTCGATCCAATGTTCGACCCGCTCCGGAATGACCCGCGCTTCCAAAAGCTCGTCGCTTCGCCCGCGCCGAAGTAAACCTGGGGCCGATTTGTGGTTCGCCAACGCGAGACGCGTACTGGCTGTGAGTCGAACGCTGGTTTCGAATACTTCAACCCGTCATTACAATCATTGCGAGAACGTCTCGCGATCCAACACCAAACCTATCTGATCAAGGCTTCGGCGGAGGCGGGTGTGGTGGTGGCGTCGGTGGTGGCGGCCCGGGCGGCGGCGGTTTCGTCATTTTAATCATATGCGCCGAGACTGACAACTCTGCATCTAATGTCAAGCCATCTTTCAACGTTTGGTTTTCTCGGAGACTGCAACCGAGACATTCTCGTCCGTCTCAAGCGATAAGGTCTGGACCAAGGCAATGATTCGCACCACCCTGAACCACGACGAAATGCTGCCAATGTGCAAATCTGCTTTGATGGTGGCCGTCACCCTGACGATCGGAGCTATCCGCTAACAAATGGGACGAAATACCATGAGCATCGGCCTAGACGAATGGATATAGGCAAATTCCGATTCGGTTTTACGGTTGCTAATCGTGGCCTTGTCTGGCTTGATTCGTTGAGGATGGGTATCTATGGCACGGCGACTGCGCGCATTTGAATATCTGCTGCCGTGAAACCATCCAAGGTTGAAGTCAGACCGTCACCCGGTCGTGGGCGTGGCGTTTTTGCAATTCAACCGATTGGCTGCGATGAACTGATTGAATCGTGTCCTGTCATACTGTTTGAACCGAAATATAGGGCTGTTCTTGAAGCGACGCCGTTGTACGGTTATCTATACGGCTGGACTCATGACTCTAGTGAAGTCGCAATCGCACTTGGCTACGGTTCGTTGTACAATCACTCCGACGAGCCCAATGCTTCATATCATACGAATCGCAGTCGAGACGCAATTGACTTTATAGCGACCACGGTCATTGCTGTCGGTGAAGAAATAACGATCAGCTACCTCGATCCATCGGAAAGCCCAAGGAAACTTTGGTTCAAGGCGGTCTGAAAGCGTCTAGCTCGGTCCGCGAGATTTCATTGGCGAATGGACGTGCGAGTGGCTTTTTGTCTTTTGCAGTTTTCATGTAGTCCTTCTGCCAACCTTGTGCGACCACCTCTTGCTTTCGCTCTTCTAGCGCCGAGAGAAACCACTTCCTGCTAGCAAACCATTCTTGAAATTTATTTTCAAATTGGCGGTCACTTTCCAACATATGAAATTCGCCACGGAACGTCTCTAGCACACCTCTTCGAATTGGAAAGAATAGACAAATGGGTTCTCCCAGCGCGAACTCGACTGTGCATGGCCTCGTAAAGCGCCAGTTCATCGTGAATGTTGAATGAGCCCAGTCTGTTTCAATAATGCCATCTAGAGCTACGATTCCATCTTTGGGACTATTTGTCGGTCCTCGAACCATTAAATTCCAGCCTTCCGGTGTCTTAAACAGGAAGGGAATCTGAAAAGTCAGCACTCCTTCGCCGAAGTGAGAGCAGCAGTGCAGGGGACCATCCCCGCCCAGGTTTTCCACGTACAAGCCCTCGTATGCCGAAGTGCCATCCCAACTGGCACGGACGTGATGCGTAGACAGGATTTCCCAGCCGTACTGATTCGCCACGACCAATGGGAGGCACCGATATGGAGCCTTTTCTTCTGCATCTTCCATCCAGCTACGTTCTCGGGGCGCAGGGCGTATAGGCGCGGAATCACCCTCAGATATTTGATAGGCAATTAATTTTTGGAGTGATTCCTGCGGAGCAGCTTCTTCTTCACGCCCCGAACATGTCTTCATGTCAGTTTTTATGATTTTTAAAAGTGAGAATTCGATACAACAAGCCCGCAGCTGAGCGGAGCTTTAGCAAAGACGGAGCCCCACTGTAAAGAAGAACGGTCGATGAGCGGTCATGGCTTACCGAAAGCGAAAACGAAGTTTACGGATGGTTTTAGTGCACTCGTCGTCTTAACACAGCGATAGTGTAAGTCATTTCATCATTCAGGGCTAACGGCTGCTGAATGTCATACCGGAAATCGTAAACGTCGCACAATTCTAGGGAAGGAACCGAATCTAGCAGCCGTTGGAATTGCGTTGCCGTGTACGTCCGGAACTGAAATTCGTGCCGCACGCGAAATTCCTTCGAGCGGCGGCGGGCCAGCATGCAAACCCGAAGGTCCTCAATCTGGCGGCTGCTATCGACGCGTAACACGCGCAGCGTTACGGTCACGCTTGTATTGCCTCGCCGCTCTGTCCAGCATTCCGGGTCCTCTTTGTCGACACCTAAAGGGAGCAAATGCAAGCCGAGGAGATATATGCCGCCCTCACGAAGGCTGCCGGCAATGCATTCCAGGTGGCCGCGCGCCGCCTCCTCCGTCAACAAGTGGCGAAACGTGCTAATAGTGCAGTAGGCCGCATCAACCGGTTGACCGAGGCGAAAATCGGACATTTCGGCCTCGAATGCTTCGGCTTTGAGCCGGCGTCGTGCCAGATGCCGTCGAAGGTAACTCAACGCTGGCTGGCTTAGATCGAAACCTGTCACTTCGTAACCTCGGGCGGCCAACTCAATGATCAGTCGGCCAGTGCCGCAGGCCGGCTCTAGGAATCGGTGGGCATCGAAGGCGCAATACTTGCCGCATGCCGCCACGATGAAGTCGGCCTCCGATCGCGTGTAGGCTTGGAAGGCAATGTCGTAATACTGCGGATAATCAAACCAGTTTGCTGAGACAATACGACTTCTCTCCATTGTTATCGAGGCAGCTTAGTTGACTCGAAGCTAGCGGAAAAAGGCCATCTGAATACGACGAAACTAGTGGCGCTCGTCCGCGACGCCGCTTTTGTGACAAAGCGTCATCGACGCCTGGCGTCGATGTAGAGTCCTGTTGTGAAGGGCGCTAAGGCGCCACAGAGTGAGAAGCAGGACATGAATCAGCACGGCACCAAGTGACCGCCTCTCCGCGCCGTGGAGCCCGCAGTCGGCTCCAGGCACACCTAATGCTGCAAAATATCTGGAACCTTCGCTCTCCACTTTCCGTAGAAGTCAGCATGAACACCACCCCCCAGAGCACGGTACTTCCAGCAATCCGAGGTGCTTCGCGACTGGCTGGCGACACACCCAAGAAGCTAAAAGCTGACTCGGACCACGAGCACATGAACCAGTTGGCGGCAATGCGTCACGATCAAAGGTGGCAGAACGATTGCACGAAGATGCTCGCGTTTCTGTGAAACCTTTCTTCGCAAACATGCAAGGTGCAGCAATGTCGTTACTCACTACCTTTGCGTTTGTATCGCAGGCATTCGCGGTTGTGCGGCCGCTTTTTCCAGTCAAAGCAGCGCCGCCATATAACGGCGAAGTGGTCGTCATAGGAGACGATCTGGTCCGCCGTCTTTTCGACGACAACCCACTAAACACGAAATGATTACTCTTGAAAAACCAGGTGCCGAAATCCAAAAAAACGCCTACAGCGATTGGATGAATTTTTATCGTTAATCGCTGAGGCTTTGGTCGTAGCTCTTCTATTGACCTAATGAAACGCCCCGTATTCCGACAAAAAAAACTCATTCCAGCGACGGCCTCTGATCGAAGCATAGCGTTCAGCAGCGAAGAGGGATTAAAACGGCTGTGGGTCCTGCTCGAGTTGGAGAAACTGAATAGGCAGAAGAAGTATCTGCAAGGCGAGCTGCGGAAACGCAAGTTGTGGAGGAAGGTGCTGCTCGAGAGGTTAAACCAGCTCCCCGAGCGGAATTAGGGCAGAACAACTTTTCGCTGGTCCCGCCATTTGCACGACGCTAGGCGGTGGCGGTTTGGCCAACCGCGGCCAATCCATTTGATCGGCTTGCCACTAGCTTCACAAACCCGGTGGCAACCGGGCTTACTGCCTGGCCTTAGATCATCCAGACCTGTCTTAGACAGGCGGGAACATCTCTAAACAGGGGTGCTCAGTTTATGCCCCAATGTTATGTGGACGTACCCTCGTTTCTGTTTTACGAGGGAAAACGACCCTAACGGGATTCGAACCCGTGTTACCGCCGTGAAAGGGCGGTGTCCTGGGCCTCTAGACGATAGGGTCACAAAGCGGGAGCAATATCAGAATTGCTACTCTTGGACGCAAGGTAAATTGACGTCTCTTTTTCGGGCTCTTTCGCTTTAGACGGCGCATAGTTGCCGCGACTACAGCCCCAAATGAAGTTCGTGAATCAACGCTGCTGCGCGAGCAGTTGCACCGTGATGCTTGCTCAAAACGTCGTGAGCGTTTTGTACGAGACGCTGGCGTGCCTCGCTATCGCGCAGTAGCTCGGAGATGGTTCGTTCAAGTGAATCGACATCGCCAACCTGGATCGCGCCTTTCTTCAGCACGAGTGCTTTCGCAAGTGTTGCGAAGTTTTCCATGTGCGGACCAAACACAACTGGTTTGCCGGCCATAATCGGCTCCACAGGATTTTGACCGCCTTGTGCGGTCAGGCTTTTCCCAATGAATACAATGGTCGCGATACCATACCAGCGCTGAAGTTCACCCGTAGTGTCGAGAAGGGTACAGTCCGCATCCAATTCGCGACCAACCGTCACTTCGCTCGCCAGCGCCACGCGCAACGGCACAGCAGCGAGTTGCGCGCGGATTTCGCGGAGCCGTTCCACATGCCGCGGCGCAATGAACAACCGCAGTGACGAAAATTGCTGACGTAAGCGCAGAAAGACTCGTGCCAGAATTTCCTCTTCGCCCCGATGTGTACTGCCGCCGAACAACACTGGACGTTGTCGATCTGCATCGCTCACGCTGGTTGTTTGCGCATTTTCCTGTGCTTCTGCCGTCTGATTACGCCCATTGGGATCGTATTTGATGCTGCCGACGGCGCGAATCCGATCGCGCGCAACGCCGATGGCGACCCATCGATCAACGTCATCCGGCTCCTGCGCGCAAACCAGATCCAACAGCCGAAATGTGGGCGCCACGAAAAATCTGAACCGGCGAAATTTTCTCTCGGATCTCGGCGACAAGCGCGCGTTCACTAATATCGTAGGAATTCGGCGTTCGTGCGCCAATGCCACAAGATTTGGCCAAACTTCCGCTTCAACCAGCACGATTCGAGTCGGCCTGATCACCGCAAGCGCGCGCCGCATGATCGGCCAGTAATCGAGCGGTGTGTACATGACTTCGATCCAGGCCGGAGCGTTCTTGGTTGCGAGAGCGAAACCAGTTGTGGTGGTCGTAGTCAGAACGCAGCGCAAACCTGGTTCGAGCGCTTGCAATGCCTTTGCCAGTTTCAACGCAACATTTACTTCCCCCACGCTTACCGCGTGCAGCCATGTGGATTCTTGCTTCGCCAGGCGAACGCATACTTCGCAATCGTAAATTCCCAGACGCTGTCCGAACTTTTCGCCGTAGCCGCCGCGACGAATCATCTTCGCCAAATATCCCGGCAAAAAGAGCAACAGCCCGATCGGCCAAAACAAATTGTAGATCAAACGAATCATTCAATTACGGGTTCCGAATTTTTGATTGCGGACTCCGGGAAAGAAACAAGACCTCGGTGGCCCCATATGTTTTCTGGCGAACCAAAAGCCACTGTTTCATTTGGGGAACGGCTTCAGCCGGCCATTTCTCCAAAACGAGAATCCCATCTGCGTCCATTAACTGAGGCAACTCTTCGTTTGCCAGCAGTTTTTCGGTAAAGCGCTCACCGTCTTCCGTCTTTTCGTACGGTGGATCAGCAAAGACGATATCAAACAGTCCTGCGCCGGAAGCATTCCGGAGGAAATCGAATGCATCCTGCTGTCGAATTCGTCCTTTCAACTTTGTTTTGGCGAGATTGCCCTCGATGATCTCCGCCGATTGTCCGTCTTCCTCCACAAAAACAACAGAAGACGCGCCGCGGCTGAGCGCTTCAATTCCAAGTGCGCCGCTGCCCGCGAAAAGATCGAGGACGCGTGCCTCCACGACGGCGTCGCCCAAACTGGAAAAGATAGCACCTTTGACACGGTCCATTGTCGGTCGCACACCGCGTTTCGGAACTGCCAGGCGAATTCCGCCGGCGCTGCCGGCGATCACTCTCATGGCGACGAGGCCGGCGTTGGCGTTGCAGTAGCCTCAGGCAGCGCCTCCTGCGGTGAAGCAGAAGCTGATGGCGCGGCGGGCATTGCTTCTTCGATCTGTTTCTTTTTCTTCTTTGCTCGCTCCTTTTTTCCGCCGCCGAAAAAACTGTTGATCATATTGCTAAGATCACGACCGACCAGTCTGTCCATTAAGTTTGTGCTGGGGCGATCGATCGTGCCGCCCACCTGAAAATCAATCGCAGAATAGCCCGGCTCGTTGATCGGTTGAAAATTCTGGCGGATCGCTTTGAAAAGCTGACCACGAATTTTATCGTTGATCGCCAGCTGAGAATCGAGTTTCAGCTTGCCGTCAAACGCAACTGTTCCCGATGCTGTGAGACGAATATTCGGGGAGCGCAAAATCAGGTCGTCGATTGTGACCAGGCCTGGATTCACGTGATATCTCGCCTCCGCTTGCTCGAGTTGAAGCTCTCTTAGTTCTTCGATCTGAAGAAGCTCCCCGAGTAACACCAGCAAGCTATATTGTTGGACCCGCCCGTCGCGCAGGGAAATTTCTCCCTTTCCCACAAACGCCTCTGGATCGGCCGTTTTGCCGGAAGCTTGGAAACTTCCCTCCAATTTGCCCTGCACGACTCCTTTGGGGCCACCTGCGTTTGCGATAATCTGATCGGCGAGCACATTGCGAAACTTTACGCTTGTGGTAAACGGAGAATCCTCCGCCTCCGGTTGCATCGCAAAATACCCGTTGATCTCACCGTTACCGGCGCGCGCGGAAATCTTGGAAAGCTCCAGCACATCCGGCTCGTAGCGCAGCGGAGAGCGCAGTTGTTCCAGAAAAAAACGGTCCTGCAAGGAAATTCGCGCCACCTTCGTATCGCCGTGAAGCGCCAAGGCGCTGCGGATGCTGGTGCGAAAGTCTACCCCATTAAAGCTCGCAAGTAGCCTGCCTGCGTGATCGAGAAAACTGAAATTGCCATTCTTAATAGTGACGCGTCGAACCTCGGGAGGCATCGCCAGTCTGGATTCCTGTTTGGGAGGTTGATCGTTGACTGTCGCCTGAACGGGAGAAGGAGGATTCGCCGGAGTAATGGCAACAATAGGAGCGGTCTGTGTTTGAGAGGTTCGAGCGGATTCGCTTTCTACTTCCGGCTGGGACACAGTTGGAGCTGCCCTCTTTGTTCCTCGTGATTTGGGTAATTTCCATTTTCCTTCCACGTCTTGCGGCCAAACTACGTCTGGATTGATGAGCGCGACCTCTTTGATCACCAGGCGTCGGGAAAAAAGGGAGAGGAACCGAACGCGCAGCCGAAATGTCTTTGCTTCGAGGAAATGTTTCGGACCAGCTGGGGAAGTTTGCGCAATCGTGATACCGCTCAGCTCCAGTCCCCCCCAGGGCGTCACGCTCATGCTACGGATTCCCAGCGTAGTGCCGAGGCGCCGGCTCAATTCCTGTTGAATCTTCGCGTGTGTACCTTGCGATTGCACATACAGATTCACGCCGGTCAAGAGAATTGCGCCAAGTCCAATCAACGCCCCTAGAGCAATCAATGAAATCCGGCGCAATCTTTTCACCGTGAGACGTTACGCAGTCCGAGTTTGAAGAAAAGGTGAAAGCCCTCTGCTACTTTTCCTTGTGACCGATACGATTGTCATTCTCAATCCAACCGCGGGCAGCCCGGAACACATTCGGAGCTGGCAGGAGCGCGTCGAATCACTCGCTGGCGATTGCCCCGTCCGCGTTACGGCGCATTCTGGCGAAGCCGAGGCGCTGGCCAGGCGCGCAGTTGAAGCGGGATTTACGCGGATCGTCGCGGCAGGTGGCGACGGAACAGTTAGCCAGGTGGCAAACGGACTCGTCGGCAGCAATGCCACATTGGGCGTGCTACCAATGGGCACTGTAAACGTTTTCGCGATGGAGCTTGGCTTGCCATTGCACAATCTCCAGCGCTGCTGGGACATCATCGAAGACACAAACGTCCGTCTGGTCGATCTGCCGAGCGCGAATGGGAAATATTTTGTCCAGCTTGGCGGCGTGGGCCTGGACGCACAGGTGGTCAAAGAGACCAGCCTCGCTTTCAAACGCAGTTTCGGTCCGCTCAGCTATCTCATCTCCGCAGCCCACATCGCGGCACGGCAACCGCCGAAGCTCTTCATCGAGTCGAAGCATACTGCTGTGGAAGAGGGATCGTTCGTTCTCATTGGTAACGGGCGCCTTTACGGCGGGCCCTTCCCGTTTTTTAAACACGCTATCATCAACGATGGATTGTTTGACGTTGTCGTCTTCAAACGCCTGGGCTATCTCGAAATCGTCAAGTATCTCCAGGACGTTGTATTCAGCTCCGACATCAAGGTTCCGGAAATTGAATATTTTCAGACGCGGCAGTTGCGCATAACGAGCGAACAGGACGTTCCCCTGGAGCTCGATGGCGAACTCGCGGGCAGTTGCCCGGTTGATTTCCGAATTCGGAAGAGAGCGCTTCGCGTTTTGGCGCCTTCGCCCTGAGCACTGATCATTTTTTTGTTACATGTGTAACATGAAGTTGCACTTGTTTTGCGCACTCCGCGTCATAAGAGCCGCGCTAACCAGCTGGTCTTCGCTGAAATCCGCGTGATGTTCTGCACGATGGCTCGTAGTGATCATTGGATTCGCGAAAAAGCTGCTGCTTCAATTAACCCGGCACAGGTCGAAACTGTCCTGATTCATCTTAGGGAACACTGGCCGGAAACCGCCCAGCCTCTTGCCGACGTCGTCGAACAATTTCCGTTGGGTGAGGCTGCCCTGCTTCATCTTCTTGCTGTCTCCAGTATCTGCGCAGCGCGCCTCACACACGACCCGGACAGCCTTCTGTGGCTTTGCCAGCCGCAAATCTGCGGTGCGCCTCGCGGCTATGCGGAGATGCTGGGCTACTTGCAGAGGTCGGCTGGCAACTCGATCGCAGATCAGGGTTTTTCTGCCCTTCGTTTTTGGAAGGGCCGTGAGATGACGCGCATCGCCGTACGCGAGCTTGCAAACGTGGCGTCGCTGGAGGAAACCACCGGTGAGCTTTCGCAGGTGGCGGAAATTTGTATCCGCAATGTGTTCGAACATTGGAACACGGAATTGCGGCAACAATATGGTTCGCCCAAGGCGGAATTTGCCATTCTTGCATTAGGCAAGCTTGGCGGCGGGGAGCTAAATCACAGCTCAGACGTCGATCTTCTCTTTCTCTACAGTGAGGAAGGCCAGCTCACAACACACATTTCCTATCACGAATTCTTTAACCGGCTGGGAAAAAGAATCCTCGAAACGTTTTCAACTCAGCATCCGGGTGGCTCGCTCTTTCGGGTCGATCTGCGTCTGCGACCCGAAGGCTCGGCGGGGCCATTGGCCCGCTCGCTCGAGAGCATGGAGAATTATTATGCCGGGTTCGGCGAAACCTGGGAACGTCTTGCGCTGATCAAGGCGCGTGGAATCGGCGGCAGCCGCGAGCTGGCTTACGAATTCCTACGGCAACATCAGCCTTTTATTTACCCCAAAAGCGCGTCGCCCGACCTGCTGGACGAAATCGCCAGTATCAAGCGGCGCATCGAGCGCGATATAGTCGGCGCGGACAAGCTGGAA
>Ga0193713_1000633_pt1 | contig 11764 bp, 9 predicted proteins | sample H3a2metaG_FD_143054 | JGI IMG/M metagenome (GOLD analysis project Ga0193713, IMG submission 143054) | Soil microbial communities from a riparian zone of the East river system, Colorado, United States - H3a2 | ecosystem: Environmental > Terrestrial > Soil > Riparian zone | place: USA: East River... | reverse complement strand
CGCACTCCAGGTGGAGCGCGAGTACGCGGCCAATCGCACCTTCGCGCCGCAGGTCAGCGCCGCACAGATTGCGCACCTGCGCGCCAGCTTCACGCCGCCACCGTACCTCCAGCTGCGCGACACCGATCCAACAGCGGGCGCTGCGGCCGCCTTCGTGGCCTGGTATCGGCACAACACACGCGCCCACAAGGTCAGCGGGTATCGGGCCGTGTTCGTCTCGCTGAAGAAGCACGGCGAGGCGCCCGGCGACATGACCAGCAGCCAGATGCTGGGCCTGGCGGATCTGGCCGACCGCCACAGCTTTGGCGAGGTGCGCGTGACGCACGACCAGAATTTGGTGCTGGCCGACGTCCCGCAGCACTCTCTGGCCGCCCTCCACCACGCGCTCGCGGAGCTGGGTGTGGCGACGCCGAACATCGGCACGCTCACCGACATGATCGCCTGCCCGGGACTCGACTTTTGCAGCCTCGCCAACGCCGGTACGATCGGCGTGGCGAAGCAGATTCACGCGCAGTTCGATGATTTTGACTACCTGTACGACCTGGGTGAAATCCAGGTGAAAATGTCGGGCTGCATGAACGCCTGCGGCCACCATCACGTCGGGCACATCGGCATTCTCGGTGTCGACAAGCATGGTGAGGAGTGGTACCAGATCACGCTCGGCGGATCGGCGAGCGGAGAAGTCAGCCTTGGTGAAGTGATCGGTCCCTCGGTGCCCAAGGCCCAGGTGGCCGCCACGCTGGCGCAGATCGTCGAGGTCTACCTCGAGCGCCGGCACGACGCCGATGAATCCTTCCTCCAGACTGTGCGGCGCCTTGGTCTGGCCCCATTCAAGGAGCGCATCTATGCGGAAGACGCTGTGGCGGCGTGAGCTGCGCGCGGACGGCTGGCGCTACCCGGGTGAGAGCGGTGACGGCCAGCCGGTGCTGACGCTCCCGGAGCTGCTCCAGGCCGCCGCGGAGGGGCGAGTGGGGCCAGCCGGCCTCGGCGTGAGCCTCGGGCCGACCGACGACGTGGAACTGCTGGCGCCGCTGATCGGCCGTCTCGCCCTGATCGTCGTGCAGTTCGAAAAGAGCGGCGACGGACGGGGTTTTTCGCAGGCCCAGCTGTTGCGGCAACGACTCGGCTACGGCGCTGAGCTGCGCGCCGGCGGTGTGGTCAAGCGCGACCATCTTTTTCTGCTGGCCCGTTGCGGCTTCGATGCCTTCGATCTCGAGCCCGGCGAGGACCTGCACGCGGCCCTGGCCCAGCTCGAGCGCTACAGCGTGGCGTACCAGGCGGCTGCCGATACCCTGGTGCAGCCGCGGCGGCGAGAGGGATTCGCGGCCTGAACGGCCGGCACTAAACCAGGCAGACGATCAGGCGCGCGTGGTAGTTGCGCCAGTCGATCGGTATGACGATCGGCCGCGACGGGTCCGGGTAGGGTATCGGACTGGCGCGGCTGGACAGGACTGCCGGCACGGAAATCTGGAACTGGTGGCCGAAGTCGCGGCGGGCATTACCGGCCAGCGTATTGGCAATTTCACCGACCAGGTCGCACAGGTTCTCGTGGCTCATGTCGGTTTCCTGCATGCGCATCAGCATCACGCTGAGCATGCTCTTGGGCGCCGTGAAGGCGACCAGCCCGGTGCGCTTGCCGCTGACCTGGATGACACCGGTGTAGTCGGCGAGCTCCGGCTTGTCGCTCAGGGCCAGGTGCGGGGTGCCGCACTGCGCGCCCTGCTGCACGGAGGTGCTGAAATAATTCAGCACGCCGTCAATGAATACCCCGACATCCGTTTCCAGGCTCATGAACTGCTCAGTCTCCGATCAGCTTGCGCATGGCATCGTTGAGCTGCCGGTCGCTGAAAGGCTTGCAGAGGAACCCACTGGCGCCCTTTTCCAGGGCGTCGATCGCCGTCAGCTTGTCGGCCAGCGCCGAAATCACCAGTATTCGCAGCTCCGGGTCGCGCTGCACGAGCTTCGCCACGCACTCCGCTCCGTCCATCGCCGGCATCGTCAGGTCCATGGTCACCAGGGTAGGGTGGAGCAGCGCGTGCATCTCGAGCGCTTCCAGTCCGTTGCGGGCCGCGCCCACAAATTCGATCTGCGGCAGCTCGTTGGCGCGTTCGATGCGGCGGCGGATGACGTTGGAGTCATCGACAACCAGCAAACGGTGCCGGGGTGCGTCCATCGCGTGCCATTCAGGCCGCGGAAGAGTGCGACTCGGACTGGGAATCGCGCCGCGGCAGCACGATCTTGAAGCGCGTGTACTTGCCTGGTGTGGTCGCGATGCCGATGCGGCCGCCGCATTCACGGACCACGGCATTGACGACGTCGAGTCCGACGCCTCGGCCAGCGTGCTCGGTCACTTCGGCGGCGGTGGAAAACCCGGGTTGGAAGATCAGGCGATAGGCACCACTGCGGTCGAGCGCCGCCGCCTGCTCGGCGTCCAACAGCCCACGGTCGCGGGCGCGATCGCGGATCTGCGCCGGATCGAGGCCCTGGCCGTCGTCCTCGACCAGCAGCATGAATTCGCGCGGATTGTCGTCGTTGAAGCGGACCCGCACCACGCCGGTCGTGGGCTTGCCGGCCGCGGCCCGCTCGGATGCCGGTTCGATGCCGTGGGCGATGGAGTTGCGCACCATCTGAATGCAGATGTCGCGCACCGCTCCGCCGTACACCGGCGGCACGCGCTCCAGGCCTTCCGTGACCAGCCTGACCTCGCGTCCGCCGGCCGTACTGACCTCGACGGCCAGGCGTCGCAGCATGGATTCCAGATTGGCGGCGCCGGTGGGCACTGCCTCTGTCACGGGCATGGACGTCGGCGCTACCCGCGCCGGGATGATCGCGGTATCGCCGTGGCGCGCCGGCGGCATATCGCCCGCGGCCGCGGCGGCGGAGCGCATCCCGTCCATCCTTTCCTGCATGGAGGCGACGGCCTGCATGTGTGCCAGCAGGCTGTCGAGCTTGATGACCACGGCAACGAAATCATCGCCGGCCAGATCGCTGCGCTCGCGCAGTCCCGCCAGCCGTTCCTCGATGGCGTGGCAGCGGTCCACGAACGTCTGCAGGCCGAGTGCCGCCGCCTCACCCTTGATCGAATGCATCTGGCGAAACACGCCCTGGAGTTTTTGCTGCAGTTCCGGCTGCTTGACGCCGGGACTGCGCAGCACGGAATTGCTGTGGCGAACGGCGGCGTCGACGCTGCCCAGGAACGCCTGCAGCTGCAACGGCTCGGTCTGCAGCAGCTGCAGCAGCAGGTCTGACTGCGACTCGGAGCTGGCGCGCAGCTGCTCGAGCTCGCGCTGCAGCAGGACATGATCGGTGACGTCGGCCACGACTCCGAGCACGAAATCCGACTGCTTGGCGTCGCCGCGGGTGCGCCGGAACGAGAATGACAGGTAGCGCAGCTCCGGCGCGCCGAACGGCCGCTGGAAGCTGACTTCGATCTGGTTCAGGGGATTGACGGACTCGATCAGCTCCTCGTTGACCTTTTCCTTCTGCAGCAATCCCAGGTACTTGGTGGCCGCCAGCAGCGTTCTCTCGTCGACCAGCGGGCGCAGCAGGTCTTCGAAGTTCTTGCCGCCGGGCGAGGCGATGCGCAGCAGCGGCAGGAGCGAGTCTGAGTGGGCGCCGCCGATGCGGCCATCGCGGCCGATCAGAAACAGGCCTTCGCGCACCGTGCCGAGGATGTTGCCGATCTGGCGCTGCGCCTCCCCGGCGGTGCGTGCGGCGCGGCCCGCGCGCCAGGCGAAATACAGCATGGTGACCAGCAGCAGCGCGGCCAGCGCGGCGCCACCGAGCAGCAGCGTGCGCAGCGACTTGCCGTCGCGCACCACGCCTTCACGCAGCAGCGCGGCAAGCCGGGCCAGCTCGTTCGCCAGGGCGTTGGTGTTGGTCGATTGGGTGGCGAGGACTTCGTCGACGACGCGCTTGAGCTGGGCGCCGGCCCTGGTGAGCGTCGAGCCGGAGGCGCTGTCGGCGTAGAGGTCGGCGGACTTCGTGTTGCCGAGCCGCTCGAGTCCGGCGTCCAGCGGCCGCCAGTGGCGCTGCGCCTGCTCGAACAGTGCAACGGCGTCAGCACCCGAGCCGGCTTCCTGGACGGCAACAGCCAGCTTGGCGTAGGCCTGGTTGCTGCGGTTGCGGCTGACCGCCAGGGCGCGCAGGGAGTCGCCCACATAGGTCCGCGTCTCCAGTCCACGCTGGATCAGCGTCAGTTCGGAACGCATGAGCTGCGGCTCGGTGACCAGTCCCGAGGCCACCTGCAATGCCGTGGAAGCCGACTGCAGACGCGCGGCGAGGCGCACGCCCGTGAACAGCAGCAGCGCCAGCGCCACCGCACAGGCCATCGCCACCGTGATCGGCAACCACTGTACGCGGTGGGTCAGGGACAGGCGGGCCATACGCTACTCCACAGCGAAAATTCGAACTCTAGGGCTTGAAGCTGATGCGGACGCGGGTGCGCCGGGCCATGTCGCCACCGAGCGCACTGGCGTCGTAGCGGCCGCCGGTCACGGCCGCCAGGGCGGCGGCATCGAAAATGCCCGGGGGACTCGACTCGATCACCTTCGCCTTGCTCGCGCGGCCCTTGCTGTCGAGCATGAACTCGACGATGACGTAGCCGGCTTTCCCGGCCTCCAGGGCCTGCGGCGGGTACGCGGCGCTGAGGGGCTTGAGGGGTTTGGCGGACAGGAATTCCGGCTGTGCCGCGGGGCCCGTGGCGGCCACCGGCGCAGCGGCGGCCGCGGCCGCAGCCGCTGCGGTCCGATCGCGGGCGGCGTCCATATCAGATTGCAGCTGGCGGCGGGCGCTGGCGAGCTCGTTCGTGCTGCCGTAGTCGGCCGCGGCGCCCAGCAATTGCTGCGCAAGCTCGAATTGCGCGGCGTGACCGGCGCTTTGTGCGCGCGCCAGCAGCGCGAGCTGCAATTCGTGCTGTACGCTCACCGTCAGCGGGCTCGTGCGGTTCAGCTGCACCATGTCCTGGGCCAGATCGTGCGCATTTTCGCCGGCGGGTTGGAGCAGTGCGCCGCCGCTGATCGCCGTGCGTGCCCGCGCGGCGAGCGCATTGAGCTGCGCCGTGGCGTTGTAGCTCTCCAGCGCGTGGCGCAGGTCGGTGAGTGTGGCACGATCGCCGCCGGCGGCGGCGTATTGCGTGATGAGCTGAGTGGCCGCGTCGACATCGCCCTTGGCAATCGCGCTACGGGCCTGGACGGGCAGGGCGCGCTGCCGTGCCGCGCCGATGTCGGCCTGCAGTTTGGTCATGGATTCAGGAGCGATGCCGGCGTCGCGGAACGCGGCCACCATTCGTGTGGCGTCGTCCGGCCGGCCGGCGGCAAGATCGGACTGGATGCGCGACTTCGCCACCGACAACAGGCGCTGCATGCCGTCGCGCGCCTCCTCGTTTTGGGGATCCTGGGCCAGCACCGCTCCGTACAGTTCCAGCGCGCTGTCGCCGTGGGCGGCACCATCCATGCCGGGCAGCAACGTTCGTTCATCGCGGAACGCGACCCTCGCGTCCGAGAGCAGTTCGAGCACCGTGCGGTGTGGGGCAGGAGCCGGAGCCGTGCTGATCGCCGGAGTCGCGCCGGCCGGCGTCTGTGCGGCACTGGCCGGTGCGGGGGGCGCGGGTGCCGTGGTGTCGACGGACCCGCCAGGGATGGTCGTCGGCGCTGCCACGGCGGGCGCGCCATGCCGCGTGGGCCGGGCCGCGGGAGCCTGGCCGCCCAGGAAATACCAGCTGGCGCCGGCGGCCAGCAGCAGCGCTGCGGCCGCCCACAGCCCGAGACGCCGTCCTGCGGGGTGATCAGGTCCGGCGAGGTCCCGAAAGGCATTCGAGGTGATCGCCGTGGCGGCCATTTCCATGCGCAGCTCGATCGCCATGAGCGCTTCCGGCAGCTGCGCGGCCAGCATGCCGCGCTCGACGACGGCACTGACCATGCCACGCGCGAGCGGGCTGGCCCAATCGATCGCCTTGCCGTCCGCGCAGATGACGAGCAGGGGAGCGAGGGGATGCTGCTGTTCGATGCGGGCGGCCTGTGCGCGCGCGTCATGTCTTGCGGTCGCATCGATGATCAAGAGCCACGGCGCGAGGCTCCCGGCCTCGATCTGGTCGGCGGCATCGATCGGGCGGCTCCGATAGCGATCCCCGAGCAGCGGGCCGAGCTCCAGCAGCAGCCCGTCGTCGCCCGAGAGCAGGTACAGGTCCTTGCGCCGCCCGGCCGCCGCCACAGCCGGCTCATTGCGACGTTCCTGACTGGGTTTGCTGCTGGCTTGTCCTTGGATTGGCACCGCGTCAGGTCTCCGGATTCATTGTTCTAAATGTGGTTGCTGGCGCCTCCGGCCGCCTCGGACGGGTTCACAATTTCGATGCGACAGAATGTGGCCCGGCACGGTGCGTGCGGGCAATGTGGAATCCATCACACTTGGCGCCCAAATGGCGCAATCTGCGCCTACCGCGGACGGCAGACCTGGGCCACCGCGGCGGCCAGCATTTCGACGTCGGCGGGCGCATGCGCCGTGGACAGGAAGCCCACCTCAAAAGCGCTCGGCGCCAGGTACACGCCGGCGGCGAGCAGGGGATGATAGATCGCGCTGTAGCGCTGTGCGCAGCCGGGCGGATAGTGCGCCGGGCTGCGCGGCGGCGTGGCGGCACCCGCTTCGCCGACCAGGCACAGCCAGAAGATGGAACCCACGCGCTGCACGACCAGTCCGGCCACGGCCTGGAGTGCCTGCGACAGTTGCGCGCCGCGCGTCTCGAGCTGCGCGTAGGCGCTGCCATCGCTGAGCTGGCGCAGGGCGGCCAGCCCGGCGCACATCGCGACCGGGTTGGCGCTGAGCGTGCCGGCCTGGTAAACCGGGCCTGCCGGCGCGACGAGCTGCATCAGTTCGCGCTTGCCGCCGTAGGCGCCGACCGGAAAGCCGCCGCCGATGATCTTGCCGTAGGTCACCAGGTCGGGGGTCACGCCCGCCAGCGGCGCATAGCCCTGGAATCCCACGCGGAAGCCGGAGATCACTTCATCGAAGATCAACAGCGCGCCGTGCCGCGCCGCGAGCCGCGCGAGCGCGCGCAGGAACTCCCCGCGCTGCGGGAGCAGGCCATAGTTGGCCGGGAGCGGCTCGATGATCGCGGCGGCGAGCTCGCTCCCGTGGCGCGCGAAAATGGTTTCGAGCGCGGCCTCGTCGTCGAGCGGTGCGATGACGGTCTCGCGGCTCGCCATCGCTCCCAGGCCGGCGCTGTCCGGCAGTGGCGCATCGGCCAGCCCGGAGCCGGCCTTGAGCAGCATGGAGTCGGCGTGGCCGTGGTAACAGCCCTCGAATTTCAGGATTTTCGAGCGCCCAGTGGCGCCACGCGCCACGCGCAGCGCCGACATCACTGCTTCGGTGCCGGAATTCACGAAGCGCAGCATCTGCACCCAGGGTATGCGGCTGGTGATGAACTCGGCGAGCTCGAGGCTGTAGGGCTCGGCCGTCCCCAGGCTCCAGCCGCGGCTCATGGCCCCTTCGACGGCCTCGCGCACGGCCGCATTGCCATGCCCGAGGATCATGGGCCCGAAGGCCATGCAAAAATCGAGGTACTCGCGCCCGTCCACATCGATGAGGCGCGCCCCGCGCCCGCCGCTCATGAACACCGGGGTCCCGCCGACGCTGCGGAAGGCGCGCACCGGGGAGTGCACGCCGCCGGGCGAGACCTCAAGGGCCCGCGCGAACAGCGCTTCCGAGCGGCTCACAGATCCAGCAGCTCGCGCGCCTGGCGCGCGCCGTAGGTGATGATCATGCTGGCGCCCGCGCGCTTGAAGGCCGTCAGCACTTCCCGGTGGAGCGCAGCGCGCGGCGCCAGGCCCTTCTCCGCGAGCGCCTCGAGCGCGGCGAATTCCCCGCTGACGTGATACACGGCCCAGGGTTTGCGGATCGCGCGCGACAGATCGCGCAGCAGGTCAAGGTAGGGGAGCCCCGGTTTCACCATGAGGATATCGGCGCCTTCGGCGACGTCGCGTTCGGCGCACAGCCAGGCATCCCCCGGGCGCGCCGGATCGAGCTGGTAGCTGGCGCGATCGCGCAGCGCGCTCTGGGTCTTGGGAGCAGAGTCCGCGGCCACGCGGAAGGGCCCGTACAGGGTCGACTGGAACTTGACGGCATAACTCATCAGCACCGTGCGTTCGAGCCCGTTCGCGTCGAGCGCGCGGCGTATGGCGCCGATGCGGCCATCCATCATGTCGCTCGGCGCCACGCAATCGGCGCCGGCCTGCGCATACGCCAGCGCCGCCGCCATCAATTCCTGCACGCTGGCGTTGTTGTCGAGGTGATCGCCCTCCGCGTTGAGCACGCCGCAATGGCCGTGCGGGGTCGAGGAGCACAGGCAGACATCGGCAGCCAGCCAGATGTCCTTGCCAAAGCGCGCCTTCAGGGCCCGGATCTGGCCGGCGGTGAAGGACCAGTCAATCTGCCGTGCGGCGCGCGCACGCGGCACACCGAACAGCAGGAAGGCACGCACCCCGGCGCGCAGATCCGCCTCAGTCTGACGCAGCAGCGAATCGGGCGTTTCCTGCATGACGGCGGTCAGACCGGGCACGGGCTCGGCGGCGCCCGTGCCCTCGGCCACGAAGCAGGGCTGGATGAGCTGGTCGAGCCGCACATGGATTTCGCGCGTCAGCGCACGCACATGCTCGTCCTGGCGCAACCGGCGCAGGGTCAGCGGAATGGGTTCGCTCATGCGATCATTGTGCCGTAGTCCGCGTCCCCGCGGTCACGGCATTGTCAGCCGGGGCGGAACGGCCGCTCATTTCAGGGCAGCAACGCCATACGGGGTCGCCGGGTGCTTATGCTTCAAAGTTATGAGTAGCCCGAATAATAATGCGGCCAGAGGCCAGACTTGGATTACCTGCCCGTATTCCTGAAGCTGCGCGGACTGCGCGTATTGCTCGTCGGCGGCGGCGCGGTCGCCGCGCGCAAGGCTGAGCTGTTGTGCGATGCCGGCGCGCATCTGCGCGTCGTGGCTCCGGAGCGCTGCGCCGAGCTCGCGGCGCTGTGTGAGCGCGTCAACGCCGAATACCTGGCGAGCCGCTTTGCGCCGGAACATCTGCAGGGTGTCGTGCTCGCGATTGCCGCGACCAACCGGCCGGAGATCAATGAGCAGGTCAGCGCAGCGGGCCGGGCGGCCAACGTCTGGGTCAATGCCGTTGATGATGCACCCGCATCGAGCTGTCTGATGCCCGCCATCGTCGATCGCGCGCCCGTGATGGTCGCGATCGGCACGGGTGGCGCCTCACCGACGCTGGCGCGACGCCTGCGCGCGCAGATCGAGGCGCTGTTGCCGGAACGGCTCGGCGATCTGGCCCGCCTCGCCGGCGCCTGGCGGGTGCGGCTGCACGCAGCGTTGCCGCACCCGGACGAACGCCAGCGCTTCTGGGAGAATTTTTTCGACAGCGCCGTGGCACACCGGCTGCTCGCGGGCGCGCTTGATGCGGGCGCGGCGGCGGCGGGCCTCGAGCGGCAGCTCGAGCAGACCCGTGCCGGCGTTTCCGCCACTGCCGCGCGCGGCACAGTGTGGCTGATCGGCGCGGGTCCTGGAGACCCGGACCTGCTGACGCTGCGCGCGCAGCAACTGCTGCAGCAGTGCGATGTCGTGTTTTATGACCGGCTGGTGCCCCCGTCGGTCCTGGCACGGCTCCGGCGCGACGTCGAGCGGGTGTTCGTGGGCAAGGAGTCTGGGCACCATCGCACCACTCAGGCACGCATCCACGAACTGCTCATCGAACATGCGCGGCGCGGCCGCCGCGTGGTGCGCCTCAAGGGCGGAGATCCCCTGGTGTTCGGGCGCGGCGGGGAGGAACTTTCCGCGCTGAGCCAGGCGGGCATTCCGGTGGTGGTGGTCCCGGGAGTCACCGCGGCCCTGGGCGCCGCCGCGGCCGTGGGCGTGCCGCTGACGCATCGAGGTGTCGCACAGTCCGTGTGTTTCGTGACTGCAATGGGCGAGGCGGCCGCCGCGCTCGACTGGCGCTCGCTGGCCGCACCGCTCCAGACCGTGGTGTTCTACATGGGCGCCTCGCAGTTGCCGCAGATCGTCGCGCGCCTGGTCCAGCACGGCGCACCGCAGGAGCGCCATGCGGTGCTTGTCGAGCGTGCGACGCTCCCCAATCAGCGCCTGATCGCGGGCCGGCTGGCGGATATCGCGGCCCAGGCCGCGGCCGCCTCGATCGGCGCCCCCGCGCTGCTGATCGTCGGCGATGTCGCGCAGTTCGCGGGACAGTGGGCCGCAGGCTCGGCAACGGGTGGTGGATGAAAACAGCGACTGATTTTCTCGATGCGATCGGCAACACGCCGATGATCCGCCTGCGCGGCCCGAGCGCGGCCACCGGCTGCGAAATCCTGGGCAAGGCAGAGTTCATGAATCCGGGCGGTTCGGTCAAGGATCGCGCCGCGCGCGCCATCGTCCTGGATGCTGAAAGGCGCGGAGCGCTGCGGCCGGGCGGCACCGTGGTCGAAGGCACCGCCGGCAACACCGGTATCGGGCTGGCGCATGTCTGCAACGCGCGTGGCTACCGTTGCGTGATCGTCATGCCCGACAACCAGTCACCGGAGAAATACGAGCTGATCGCCGCGCTGGGCGCCGCCGTGCATCGCGTCAAGGCCGTGCCCTACAGCGACCCGAACCACTACCAGAAAGTCGCCGGCCGCATGGCAGGGGAGCTGCCACAGGCGATCTGGGCCAACCAGTTCGACAACACGGCCAATCGGCGCACGCACTTCGAGACCACTGGACCGGAGATCTGGACGCAGACGGGCGGACGCATCGACGCCTTCGTGTCCGCGAGCGGCACCGGCGGCACCCTCGGTGGCGTGTCCGAGTATCTCAAGTCGCGGAACGCGAAAGTGCGCGCCGTGCTGGCCGATCCCCCGGGCAGCGCCCTGTATGAATACATCCGCAGCGGCGTGCTCAAGGCCACGGGGAGCGGATCGGTCACGGAGGGCATCGGCATCGGGCGCGTGACGGCCAATATGCAGGATGCACCCGTGGATGACGCCGTGCACGTCGAGGATCCGGAAACCGTCGCCTGCGTGTACCGCCTGCTCCGCGAAGAGGGCCTGTTCCTGGGCAGCACCAGCGGTATCAACGTGGCCGCCGCGATCCGCGTCGCGCGCCAGCTCGGCCCCGGCCATGTGATCGTCACCATGCTGTGCGATACAGGATCGAAGTACCTCTCGCGCCTGTTCAATCATGACTGGCTGGTGCACAAAGGGTTGCTGGAGGCGGCCCAGTCCGGCTAGACGGGAACCACCGGAGCCGCTACGGTGTCCGTAGGCATGATGAAGCAACCGCGGCGCACGCCGCTGCCCTGGCAAACGGCGAAGTCCGCCGAGGATGACCCGCAGGCACCGCAGCGCCTCGCGGCGATCCTGCGCAGTCCGAGCTATCTGCCTGGCGACGCCGATCCCGCCTTTCTGCAGCGCGAGGACACCCGCAGCCAGCGCCTGCAGCTCGACTACCTCAAGCCCGAGCTGCTGCTGGAGGCGGCGGGCATCCGCCACACGGTCGTCGTGTTCGGCAGCACCCGCATCACCGAACCGGCCGCGGCGCAGCGGCGGCTGGCGGCGGTGAGTGCCGCGGCCGCGCGCGCACCGGCCGATGCCGAGTTGCGCCAGCGCGTCGCCGCCTGTGAACGCCTGGTCGCCAAGAGCCGTTACTACGGGATCGCCCGCGAGCTGGGCCGCCTGGTCGCGCAGTGCAACCCGGACCCCGCCAACTGCCACACGGTCATCATGACCGGCCGCGGCCCGGGCCCCA
>Ga0193713_1000631_pt1 | contig 11773 bp, 10 predicted proteins | sample H3a2metaG_FD_143054 | JGI IMG/M metagenome (GOLD analysis project Ga0193713, IMG submission 143054) | Soil microbial communities from a riparian zone of the East river system, Colorado, United States - H3a2 | ecosystem: Environmental > Terrestrial > Soil > Riparian zone | place: USA: East River... | reverse complement strand
AGGCCATGAGTTTCACGTCCCCGAACCCCATCGCCTCCTTGCGGAAGGCGAGTTTGCCGAGGACCCCGATCGCGTAAATGATCAATCCCCCCGCCGCCGCGCCCGCCGACGCGTGGGCGAGCCCCGTGAAGGGGTCGCGGAGGACCGCTGGAAGCCATTCGAAATGCACCGGCTGGAACCAGGGCGCCTCCCCGGTGATGCCGTAGATGAAGGGGAAGGACGCGCCCGCCACCAGCCCGAGAACGGTACCGGAAAGCGTGATCTCGTCCGGAAGGATGGTGAACTCGAGGTCGATGAACGTGCAGACGATCAGGGCGGACGCGAGGTAGGCCTGGACGCCGAACCAAGCCGCGCGGCGCCACTCCGGTTCGAGCGACCCGTGATAGAGCTGGACGTACGCCGCCCACGCGAAGATCGCGCCCGTGAGCAATTCGACCGCCGCGTACCGGGGCGAGATCGGGGCGCGGCAATGGCGGCACCGGCCCCCGAGGATGATCCAGCTGACGACCGGGATGTTGTCGTACCACGCGATGAAGTTGCGGCAGGAAACGCATCGCGAGCGCGGGCGGACGATGGACATGCACTCGCGGGGCAGGCGGAAAATGCAGACGTTGAGGAAACTACCGACGAGAAGTCCGAATACCCCGGCGAAGATCACCAGAACGAGCTGTTGGACTGAGGACATTCAGGGTTAGTTCTCAGACATCAGACTTGAGACTTCAGAGTCTGCAGTTATCAGTCTGACAACTTCTGAAGTCTGAAGTCGGAAGTCTGAAGTCTGCCCGGGTTCCTACTCGGCCCTCATGGCCACGGCCAGAGTCCCCAGCTTCTGCCGGATCTCCTTGATCGAGGTGTTCCCGAGGTTCTTGCTCCGCAGGAGATCGGCCTCGGTGTAGTTCAGCAGGTCGCCGACCGTGATCGCGCCGAGCTTTTCGAAGACCTTGCGGATGCGGCCGGACCACTCGAAGTCGGCGAGGGCGCGGTTCCGCACCTCTTCGCTCGCCTCCCCCTCGGCCGGCTCGCCGGGCGCGGCCGCGGGCTCCCCGCCGCTGGCCAGGTTCAGGCCCTTGGAGGTGAGGAACTCCTTCACCTCGCGCAGGGAGGTCTTGCCGAAGTTCGGAATTTCGAGGAGCTCCTCCTCGGTGCGGTGGACCAGGTCGCCGAGCGTGGTCAGGCCGAGCTTCTGGAGGGCGTTCCGCACGCGCTGGGAGAAGGTGACGTCGGCCAGGGGCTGGCCGAGGACCTGGACCAGGCGCGCCTCGCGCCGGGCCGCTTCCTCGTCGTAGAACATGCTCAGCGACGCCTCGGCGTCCCGCAGGTAGAGCCGGGCGCGCGGGTGGTTCGGGAAGTACTCGAGGACGGCGCGGAAGCACTCCGCGGCCCTTTCGAACTCGTTCCGGTCCTCGTAGAAAATCCCGAGGTTGATCATCGTGTTCACGTGGATGGGCCGCTGGCGGCGGAGCTGCTCGTACAGTTCCAGCGCCCGGTCGTCCTCGCCCGCCAGGTCGTAGAGGTACGCGAGCCGGAAGAGGGCCCGGGGATGGCCCGGCTCCTTCTCCAGCGCCCGCTCGTACTTCTGCACCGCCTCGTCGTGGTAGCCCTGGAAATCGAGGCCGAGCCCCTGGACGTACAGGAGGTCGGCGTGGTCCGGGTGCTTCTTCAGGTACCGCTCGAGGAGCTTTTCGGCCGCCTCGTAGTCGCCGGCGCGCGTGTGGGCCTCGGCGAGGGCCGCCGCGGCGGAGACGTCGGAGGAATCGGCTTCCAGGGCCTCCTTGAGGGAGGCGACCGCCTGGTCGGCCTTGCCGACGTCGAGGTACGAGAGCCCGAGGAGGTAGGCCTTCTCGCGGCTGGCGCGGGCCTGTTCGAGGAGCGGGATCGCCTCCTCGACGCGTCCGAGGGTCCACAGCAGGGCCGCCTTCCGGGTGTCGGCCTTGTTCTCGCTCGTCAGCTTCTTCGCGACGGCGGCCGGGAAGTCCTCGAGGAGCTTCTCGAGGGAGCTCCGCTGTTCGATGCTGCAGTGGATCTGTCGGCGGAGCTCGACGAACTGCACCGGGGGCAGGTCGTCGGCGGTGAAAACGGCGGGCAGGTCGAGCTTTTCCTCGGCCGTGGGCATGGCGAAAATTCTCCTCGGAATGGAAGCGGGGAAAAGAGGACTGCTTATACCGGATCACGCCCCATAGGTCAAGTACCCGGCTTCCTTGATGGTGGGTGAGTTCCCAGATTCAAGATCCCTGATCCCAGTCCCTGAAGTTCCGAGTCAAAGGCCGGAGGCGAGGAGCGCATCCGAGTGCAATCCGTGTGAATCTCCGCTATGGAGCTTGAAGCTGGAAACTTCCAAAAACTGGGATCTGGGGTCTGGAAACCTGAATCTGACCCATTACTGCTTTTCGGAGGCGGGCTTGCCCTCCGGGGCGCCGTCCGTGGGTCCCGCCGAAGCCGGCCGGCCCACGATGACCTGCGCCGGGCGGAGAACCCGGTCGTGGATCATGAATCCACGGCGGACCTCCTCCAGGACGACGCTCTCCGAGGTCCCCGGCGGCGCGTCCACGGTGTCCACGGCCTCGTGGAAGGAGGGATCGAATTTCTTCCCCACGGTTTCCATGGGACGGACGCCCGATTTCGCCAGGACGCGGAGCATTTCGCGCTCGATGATCCGGATCCCCTCCACAAGCCCGGCCGCGGTCGTTTCTTTAGGGGCTCCGGCCAGCCGGGTCAGCGAATCGAGGATGGGCAGGACCTCGAGAATGACCGACTGGGCCGCGATCTTGGAGAATTCCTCGCGCTCGCGGCGCGCCCGGGCCTGGTAATTCACGAATTCGGCCTGGGTCCGCTTCGCGAGATCCAGGTACTCGGCGGCGCGGGCCTCCGCGGCCCGAAGCGCCTCCACTTCCGAACGGGGAAGCGTCACCGAGTCGGCGGCCTCCGGCTTCGCCGGGTTCTGCCCGTTGGCGTCCTTCTCTTTTTCTTTTTCGTCGGCCATCGTCATATCCATTGCTGCATCGTCGGCTATCCGCCGAACCACTTGTCAAAAAACCCCTTCTTCGACATGTTTTCCTGCTCGATTTTTCCGAACTCCTGGAGGAGCTCCTCTTGGCGCTTCGTGAGCTTCGTCGGCACGTGGATGGTGACGCGAACGTACAGGTCGCCCCGGCCCCGGCCATCCACCCGGGGCAGGCCCTCGCCGCGGATCCGGAATATCTGCCCGGGAGCCGTTCCCCGGGGAATTCGCAGCTTCGCGCGCCCCTCGACGGTCGGGACCTCGATTTCCGCCCCGAGCGCCGCCTGGGCGAAGGTGATCGGAGCCTCGCAATGGAGATTCGGCCCGTCGCGCTTGAAGAACGGATGCTCGTGGACGTAGACGTCCACGTACAGATCGCCCGGCGGGCCGCCGTCGCGGGAGGGTTCGCCCTGCCCCGCCAGGCGCATCCGGGTGGCATCCTCGATGCCCGCCGGAATCTTGACCGTGATTTCCCGCTTCACGCGCTGGGTTCCCCGGCCCTTGCAGGTCGGGCAGGGGTGGGTGATCCGCTTCCCCCGGCCTTCGCATGTCGGGCAGGTCCGCTGCACGCTGAAGAACCCGGCGTTCTGCATCACGACCCCGCGGCCGCCGCAGGTGCGGCACGTCTCGGGCTCGTGGCCCGGCGCGGAACCCGATCCCGAGCAGGCTGTGCAGAGCTCTTCGCGCCAGAGATCGATCTTCTTCTCGGTTCCCCTGGCCGCCTCGAGGAAGTCGATTTCGACCTCGACCCTGAGGCTCGTGCCCTTGTGGGGCCCCCGGCGCCCCTTCCCCATGCCGAAGACGTCGCCGAAGACGGACTCCCCGCCGCCGAAGATGTCTCCGAAGGACTGGAAGATGTCCTCGAAGGAGGCGCCTTCGAAGTCGCGCGTCGCGTAGCCCCGCAGGCCCTCGTGCCCGAAGCGGTCGTACTGCTTCCGCTTCTCGTCGTCGGAGAGGACGTCGTAGGCCTGGGAGATCTTCTTGAAGGTCTGCTCGGCTTCCTTGTTGCCGGGATTCCGGTCGGGGTGGTACTTGAGCGCGAGCGTGCGGAACGCCTTGCGGATCTCCTCCGCCGTCGCGGTGCGCGGGACGCCGAGGATCTCGTAGTAATCCTGTTTGTCGTCCATGACCTGGGATCGACTCATCGGACAACTCTCTAGTGCACGGCCCCGGCTACGGCCTTCTGCTGTTCCTTGAGTTCTACAATCACGGCGCCTGAAGTCAGGAGCATCGACGCGGCGCTCGCGGCGTTCTGGAGCGCGCACCGGACCACTTTCGTCGGATCGACGAGGCCGGTCTTGAAGGCGTCGACGAATTCTCCGCGGACCGCGTCGAAAACCTGCGTCGCCGGCTTGAGGAGCGTGTCGGCCGACGTCACCGAGGGGTCGAAGCCCGCGTTCCGGGCGATGTTCTCCACGGGAGCGCGGAGCGCGGTCGCGACGACCTTCGCGCCCGTCGCCTCGTCGCCCTCGAGCTTCAGCTTTTCCACGGCCGCCGCCGCCCTGAGGAGCGCCGCGCCGCCGCCGGGGACGATCCCCTCCTCGGCCGCCGCGCGCACGGCGTGGACGGCGTCTTCCACGCGGTACTTCCGCTCCTTGACCTCCGACTCCGTCGCGCCGCCGACCTTGAGGATGGCCACGCCGCCCTGGAGCTTCGCGAGCCGCTCCTCGAGCTTCTCGCGGTCGTAGTCGCTCGTGCTCTTCTTGATCGCGGCGCGGAGTTCCTCGATGCGCGCCTCGACCGCTTTCTTGTCGCCCGCGCCGCCGATGATCGTGGTCTTCTCCTTCTCGACCTTGACCTGCTTCGCGCGCCCGAGCTGGGCCAGCCGGACCTTCTCGAGCTTCACGCCCATCTCCTCGGAGACGACCGTGGCGCCCGTCAGGATCGCGAGATCCTGGAGGATCGCCTTCCGGCGGTCGCCGAACGCGGGGGCTTTGACCGCCACCGCCCGGAGGACGCCGCGCAGCTTGTTGATCACGAGCGCCGCGAGCGCCTCGCCTTCGATCTCCTCCGCGATGATGAGGATCGGCTGCCGGGCCTGGGCCACCTGCTCCAGGACCGGGACGATCTCGGCCACGTTGGAGATCTTGCGATCGCAGATCAGGAGGAGCGCGTCGCCGTACTCGGCCGTGAGCGACTCCGCCTTGTTGATGAAGTACGGTGAGATGTACCCCTTGTCGAACTGGAGCCCGTCGACGAACTCGAGCTCGGTCTCGAAGGTCTTCCCCTCCTCCACCGTGATCACCCCTTCGCGGCCCACCTTGTCGATGGCGTCCGCGACGAGCTTGGCGACCGGCTCGTCGAAATGCGAGCTCACGCGGGCCACGTGGAGGTATCCGTCGCGGCCCTCGACCGGGCGGCTCATTTTCTTCACCTCGGCCAGGACCGCCTCGACGGCGAGGTCGATCCCCCGCTTCAGGGCGGTGGGGTTGGCGCCGGCCGTGAGATTGCGCAGTCCCTCGGCGTAGATTTCCTCGGTCAGGATCACGGCCGTGCTCGTGCCGTCGCCGGCGGCCTCGTTCGTCTTGTCCGCGGCGGCGTTGGCGAGCTTGGCCCCGACGTTCTCCATCGGGTCCGGAAGCTCGACTTCCTTGGACACGGTCACGCCGTCCCGGGTCGCCTGCGGACGTCCGCTCTTGCGCTCCATCAGGACGTTGCGGCCGCTGGGCCCGAGGGTCACCTTGACCACGCGGGAGAGGGAGCGGATGCCCGCGAGCATCTTGCGCCGGCCCTCGTCGTCGTACATCAGCTGCTTGGCCATTTCATGGCTCCTTGTGGGTAGCAGGCATCAGGCATCAAGCATCAGGGGTCGATGCCTAGTCGATCACGGCCAGGATTTCGCTCTCCTGGACGATCCGGTATTCCTTGCCCCCGACCTTCATTTCGTTCCCGCCGTACTTTCCGTACAGCACCCGGTCGCCGACCTTCACGGCGAGAGGGACCACGCGGCCGTTGCCCAGGACGCGGCCCGAACCGATCGCCACGACTTCGCCCTTCGTGGGCTTCTCCTTCGCGGTGTCGGGCAGGATGATGCCACCGGCCGTCTTATCCGCCGCTTCGAGCGGGATGACGACCACGTTGTCCGCCAGGGGTCTCAGTTTCATTGGGCCCTCACAGTTATCAGACTTCAGACATCAGACTTCCGATGGAGGTCATCAGTCATCCGTCATCAGTCATCAGTCGCCGGCAATCCACAATCCGCAATCCACAAACTGATTACATCATTGGCGCGCCCGCGGCGCCGACCGCCTTCTGCCCCTCCTCGTCGGGGATCTCGCTCACCAGGGCCTCCGCGGTGATCAGCTCGGAGGCGACGCTCGCCGCGTTCGTCAGGGCTGTCGCCACGACCTTCGCGGGATCGAGGACCCCCGACTCCTTCAGGTCGCCGAATTGGAGCGTCTCCGCGTTGAAGCCGAACGCGCCCGAATGCTCCCGCACGTTCCGCACGGCGAGCGAGGGGTTGTGGCCGGCGTTGAGGACGATCTGCCGGAGGGGCGCCTCGAGGGCCCGTCGGACGATGTCGAGCGCGAACTTCGCGTCCCCTTCGAGCTTGAGTCCGTCGAGGGCCGTCGCGGCGCGCAGGAGCGCCACGCCGCCGCCGGGTACAACGCCCTCTTCGAGCGCGGCCCGCGCCGAATGGAGCGCGTCCTCGACCCGGCGCTTCCGTTCCTTCAATTCAGTCTCGGTCGCGGCGCCGACGTCGATCCGCGCCACCCCGCCGGAGAGCTTCGAGAGCCGCTCCTGGAGCTTCTCCTTGTCGTACTCCGAGTCGCTCTCCTCGTATTCGCGCCGGATCTGGGCGACGCGGGCCTTGATGTCCGCCGAGGATCCCGCGCCTTCGAGGATCGTCGTCGTGTCGGCGTCCACGATGACCTTCTTCGCAGTGCCGAGGCTGCTGAGCGGGAGGCGCTCGAGGTCGACCCCGAGGTCCTTGAAGACGGGCTTCGCGGCCGCGAGGATCCCGATGTCCTCGAGCATGGCCTTGCGCCGGTCGCCGTAGCCGGGAGCCTTGACGGCGCAGACTTGGAGGACTCCGCGGAGCTTGTTGACGACGAGGGTGGCGAGCGCCTCGCCCTCCACTTCCTCGGCGATGATCAGGAGCGACCGCTTGGCCGCCGCCACCTTTTCCAGGAGCGGAATGAGCTTCGCCACGCTGGAGATCTTGTCTTCGTGGATCAGGATGAGGGGCTTCTCGAGGACGCACTCCGCCGAGCCCTTGGTGTTCACGAACTGGGGGGAGAGGTATCCCCGGTCGAACTGCATGCCCTCGACGATTTTGATCTCGGTCTGGATCCCCTTGCCTTCCTCGATGGCGATCGCCCCGTCCTTGCCGACCTTGGCGAAGGCTTCGGCGAGCATCTCACCCACGGTTCGGTCGCCGTTGGCCGCGACCGCGGCGATCTGGACGATCCGCTCCCGATCGCTGGGTTTCACCGGTTCCGCCGATTCCTTGATCTTCGCGACGACGGCCCGGGCGGCGGCCTGAATTCCGCGGCCGAGCGCCACGGCGCTCACGCCGGAGGTGGCCGCTTTCAGGGCGCCCAGGAACAGGGCCTCCGCGAGGACGGTGGAGGTCGTCGTGCCGTCGCCCGCGTCGTCGCTGGTCTTCTTCGCGGCTTCCTTGATGAGCTGGGCTCCCATGTTCTCGAACGGGTCGCGCAGTTCGACCTCCTCGGCCACCGAGGCGCCGTCCTTGGTCACCCCGGGGGCTCCCCAGCTCTTTTCGATGACGACGGTGCGGCCGCGCGGACCCAACGTGGGCCGGACCGCGTTGGCGATTTTCTCGACGCCGCGGCGGATCGCCCGCCGGGCCTCGTGGTCAAAAAGGACCTGCTTGGGCATGCCCGACCTCCCCTTGGTAGTCGACACGGACCCCGACTTCGGGACCCTGATGGAATCGCAACCGGCGTGCCAGAGGCCCCGTAGATCGGGTAGGTACAATATGTTGAAAGGGAATGCTTTGCAATCCCCAACCTTAGGTTCTCACGGGATTGCCAGAGTGGCAGGTTTGTTGGCAGGGATCCAAGGGTGGGCGGCTGTCCGCTGTTCGCTATCCGCTGGAAGCAGCCGCGGATCAGCGGCCGGCGATTTCGTCCCGGAACTTCTCGAAGGCGCCGAGGAGGCGCTCGTCGGTGATGTACAGGCCCGCCTTGAGGAGGCGGCTGAACTCGGTGACCTTTTCCATGCGGATGTCCGGAAGGCCGAGCGTCTCTGAGACGAGCCGGCCGACCCCGGAGATTTCCGCGCGCGAGGCGGCGTCCTGGGGCGGATGGAGCGGGGGTTTCGAGACTTCGTGCGCCCGCTTCCCCTCGATCCTACCCGGCCCGTGAACGCCTTCCGTCCTGCCGATATCCATCGGACCCTCCTGAGGTACCCCGCGCCATCGCGCGGGCCTCGACCGGAAGCGTACGTGCCTTCAACTTAATCATCGGTTACAGGCCCGATTTTCTTTGGACCAATCCGGGCGGAGTCGAAAAGTCGGGAGGTCCACCTCGGGCCGGGCTTGCGCTTGACGGTCGCCAAACGTACGACTAGTATCGGTCCCACGAGGAGAACGACATGCGCCTGATCTTCCCGGTCCTGCTCGCCTTGGCCGCCGCCGTCGCGGTCCCTCCCTCCGCCCGCGCCCAGGAGTCCGACGAGGCGCTCAAGAAGCGCATCATGGACCAGATCAAGGAGGAACTCGCGAAGAAGCACAAGGACATCCTCGAGAAGGTGTCCAAGGCGATCGACGAGGAGCTTTCCGGAAAGGCCAAGCCTGAAACCAAACCCGAGCCCGCCCCCACGCCGAAGGCCGGCGAGCCGAAGTCCGCGGACAAGCGGGTCAAGGACCTGGAACGGAAGCTCAAGGCGCTCGACGACCAGCGCGAGGACATCCTGCGGGACATCCGCGGGATCAAGCGCGAGGTCGAGGACGCCGACATCATCGAGGATGCCACGAAATCCGGACCCCAGACGCGCCTCGAGGCGAGCGACGAGTTCAAGTCCTACTTCGACACGCACGAGGCCGCAACGAAACTCCTGAAGACCGACCGCGATCAGGCCGTCAAGAAGTTCGAGAAGTCGATTGCCGGGTTCAAGAGGCTCTTCTACGCGCTACGGAAGGCGGATCCCGACGTGGCGCGCGGGATGGGGGTTCCTTCCGCCTACAACGTGGCCTGCGGGTACGCGCTCATCGGCCAGAACGAGAAGGCGATCGACTGGCTCGAGGCCTCGATCAAGGCGGGGTACGACGATTTCGACCACATGCGGGCGGACACCGACCTGGACGGGCTCCGCAAGGAGCGCCGCTACCTCCGGCTGCTCGCCGACCGGTAGAGTCCGGCACATCGCGCTTGCCGGTCGCGCGGCGATTGATATAATCTCCGCCTCACACCTTCGTCGGGGCGTGGCTCAGTCTGGCTAGAGCGCTTGCTTCGGGAGCAAGAGGTCGTGGGTTCAAATCCCGCCGCCCCGATATTTTTGCGCTACCCCTGAGGCGCAAAAAGCCAATCGACCGCGGTCTCACCGAAGCCCCAGCAGAAATACTCAGGCAGGCACGGGGCGAAGGCGGACCGCCGCCCCGATTCCTTGACACCGCATCCCCCCCGAGTCGTAATACCCGCGGGTCTCCACCTCGCGTCCGTCGGGCCGCGCCCCGAAGGGAGGTGCCATGTCGGCCAAGGCGGGATTCATCCTCATCCTCGTGGACAACTTCGATGTCGAGGTGAATTTTTACCGCCGCGTGCTGGGCGTCCGCGAACTGAAAACGTGGTCGGACGCCCACACGGAAAAAGCGGCCCTCTTCGACGCCGGGCCGATCCGCGTGATCCTCGCCCAGGAACGGGCGTCGTCGCCGATGCCCCACCGCCCGAAGGCGGCCAAGGGCCGCGTGTGGCTGGGGCTGCAGACGAGCACCGACCTCGGGGCGGCCCACCAGCTCACCGGCGTCGGCCGGACCCCCGACCAGATCTCGGCCGTGCACGAGGCGCTCTGGGGGCGCGGCCGCTGCTTTTTCGCGGTCGACCCGGAAGGGAACGCCATCGTGGTCGGGGAGCAGGGGGTGGAGACGACGTCGCGGCCGCGGATCTGACGGCCCAAAAATAATCCGCCCGGAATACCAGTGCGGGAGAGGAGGGAACTGCGTATCCCAGGCGGACAGCTGGGGTGGGGTTGTCGGTTGTCGTCCGGGGTCCCGGGGCGGATCCTCGCGCGGGCTCCGCCTCGCCTCCCCGGGGCTCGCATCTCTCCTTGACGGGCGCCGCCGCGCGGCCCCGACTCATACTTTATATATTATAAACTATGAACTGTCAAGCCGAAACGGTCCCCGCCGGGGCCCCCGCCTCCGCGCGGGACGGGTCGAAGCGGTAGCCGACGCCGCGGCGCGTCTCCACGCACGAACCCCACGCCCCCAGCTTCCTCCGCAACGACGCCACGTGCGCGTCCACCGAGCGCTCCTCCGCCCCCGGAGGGAAGGCCGGACGGTGCGCCGCGAGGAGCTGGCGGCGCGTGTAGGCCCGGCCCGCCGGCGTCAGGAGCCACCGCAGGATGCGCCCCTCGCACGGAGCCGACGGCCGCGGCCGCACGAGCTCCGCGCGGTCCGCGTCGAACACGATGCCGCCCGCCGTCAGGAACCGGGACGTTCCGGGAGCGGCGCTCCACCCGAGCATCCCCGTGACGCGCGCCACGAACGCCGGCTCCTCCTCGGGAAGGAGCACGAAGTCCGACGCCCCGGCCTCGAGCGCCCGGGCGACGAGCGATTCCTGGCCCTCCTCGGCGAGCAGCAGGATGGGCAGGCGCGACGTGGCGTACTCCCGGCGGAAGCGCCGGACCAGGCCAAGCGATTCCTCCGCGCCCAGGCCCAGGCTTACGAGCGCGACCCCGGGGGCCCGTTCGAGGACCCGGCGCGCGGCTTCCCCGGCCGAGCGCGCGAGAACCGCCTCCACGCCCGCGTGATGAAAGCAGTGGCGGATGGCGCACAGGTTGACGCGATCGGAATCGACGGCGAGAACGGTGGCGTGTGGCATGCTCCCCTCTCTCGTGATTCGCCGGACGCCGCCCGCCGCCCTCTCCAAGGCGCGGGACCGGTTCGAATGTCCTTCCGGCGACATGCCGATTTTAGCATGTATCCGGCAAGGATCAAGGCCGAATCGTCAAGCGGGCCCGCACGCGAAGCGGGCGGGCTCCGCCTTCCAGGATTCGAAGCGGAAGGCCTCCGCGAATTTCGGGCCGAGCCGCTCCGCGACCTCCCCCACGTCGACGCGCCGCCCCGCCTCCTCGGACAGGGAGGTCACCGCGCCCCGCGGGACTCCGCACGGATTGATCCGCGCGAAGGGGGCGAGGTCGTCGTTCACGTTGAGCGCCGCGCCGTGCAGGCTCACTCCCCCCGCGACGCGCACGCCGATCGAGGCGATCTTTCCCCGCCCCGTCCATACGCCCACGCAGCCGTCCCGCACCGACGCCTCGATCGCGTATTCCTGGAGCACCGCCATGATCGCGCGCTCCAGGGCCTGGACGTGGTCCCGCACGCCGAGCCGCCGCTCCCGCAGGCTCAGGATCGGATAAGCCACGAGCTGGCCCGGTCCGTGGTACGTGACGTCGCCGCCGCGATCGATCCGCTTCACGGGGATTTCGCCGGGGGCGAGGAGGTTCGCGGCATCGGCATTGCGTCCGAGCGTGAAGACGGGCGGATGCTCGAGGAGCAGGAGGACCGGCGGCGCGCCCGAGCGCACGGCGTCGGCGAGCTCGCGCTGGAATTCCCAGGCCGCGTCGAAATCGACGAGGCCCGCGCGGATG
>Ga0193713_1000630_pt1 | contig 11779 bp, 10 predicted proteins | sample H3a2metaG_FD_143054 | JGI IMG/M metagenome (GOLD analysis project Ga0193713, IMG submission 143054) | Soil microbial communities from a riparian zone of the East river system, Colorado, United States - H3a2 | ecosystem: Environmental > Terrestrial > Soil > Riparian zone | place: USA: East River... | reverse complement strand
GATCGTTTTTGCCGGACGGCCGCACCAGGTTGTCGCCGTCCGCGATCTGCAGGCGCGCAAGAACGCCGAGCAACACATTTATTTCCTGGCGCATCACGATGCTCTCACCTCGCTTCCCAACCGCAGACATTTCAATGCGCGGATCGACCAGGAGATCGGCGTGTTGACCCCCGGCAGGAGCCTCGCTGTGCTCTGTCTCGATCTCGACCGGTTCAAGGAAATCAATGACCTGTTCGGACACAGCGCCGGCGACCAGGTGTTGCAGACGGTTGCTTCACGCATCACCGCGGTGCTTGGAGAACGGCAGATGATGGCGCGCCTCGGGGGTGACGAGTTTGCCATTCTGATGCCTGACGTTGCAAATCCCGCCGCGGCAGGCCGGCTTGCCGAGACCATTCTGGAAGCGCTGCGCACAGACGATACGCCGGAGACCCACGTCTCGACCAGCATCGGCATTGCGCTCTGTCCGGAAGACGCCACGGATCGTCAGGCTCTTCTCACCCATTCCGACACCGCGCTCTACCGCGCCAAGACCGAAGGCCGCAACACCTATCGTTTCTTCGAGGCAAGGATGGGCGCTGAGGTCCGCGAACGCCGAACGCTGGAACATGATCTGCGCCACGCCATTGCGCGCGACGAGTTGCGGCTGGTGTATCAGCCGCAGCAGGAAATCCAGAGCGGGAAAGTCATCGGCTTTGAAGCGCTGCTGCGCTGGAAGCACCCGACACGCGGTGAGATTTCACCGGCCGTTTTCATCCCGATTGCCGAGGAGACCGGCGCGATCCTGCAGATCGGAGACTGGGTGCTGAAGACGGCCTGCGGCGAGGCCGCAACGTGGACGCAACCGTTGAAGATCGCCGTCAACGTCTCGGCCGTGCAGCTCCACAACGCCAAATTCGTCCACGAACTGCACCAGATCCTGCTCGAATTCGGGCTGCCGCCGCGCCGTCTGGAGATTGAAATCACCGAGACGGCGCTGGTCCGCGATTTCAATCGGACGCTCGGCATGCTGCGGCAGATCAAGGCGCTCGGCATTCGCATTGCCATGGACGATTTCGGCACCGGCTATTCGTCACTGTCCACCTTGCGGGCGTTTCCGTTCGACAGGATCAAGATCGACGGTTCCTTCATCAAATCGGTCAATTCCAACGGCCAGGCCGCGACGATTGTCCGGGCGGTATTGGGTCTTGGTCGCGGACTTGGCCTGCCCGTGCTCGCGGAAGGCGTCGAGACCGACGCTGAACTGCAATTCCTGCACGACGAACTGTGCGACGAGGTGCAGGGATATTTGCTCGGACGTCCGGCCGCGATCGGCAGCTTCCGCAACCTCACGCATGCGGATCTCGCATCGGACGCCAGCGGCGATCTCCCCCTGCGGGCGGCCCAGAGCGCTTAAAGCCCGAAACCGGGCGCAGACGCCGAAGGACCGGACCATCCGTGAGGCGTTTTCGGAAGCTTGCGCTATCCCAGGGCGCAAAACTCTGCGCATGCTCACGCGGCCAGACGCCGGCCTGGCCGGGCGTTGAGACAGCGAACGTCAAATCTCTATCTCTCGCCTGCCCATGCCCGTCGCGACGTATGCCGGATGTGTAAAATCTCGACCACATCGTCACGCACCCGATAGAAGATCTTGTAGGGATATCGAACAACAAACATTACCCGCACATCGGGATTGTCTGTTCGATATCCACTGTGAGGTTGATCGCCTAGTTGCGCAACAGCTTCACGGATGCTCACCGCTACGTTCCGCGATCCGCTTGCAGAACGCTCTCTCAAATATTCAAGGATTCGTTCCCGATCAGAGAACGCTTCGGGGGTGTACCGAACCCTCATCGTCTGTGGCGTTTGTCAGCTTCTGCCACCAAGTCGTCGGGCACGAACTCGCTCCGATCCGCTTGAGCGATTGCCTTACCCACAGCTACTCGCTCGTCATCCGACATCGTGTAGATGCCAGTGCGGCGTGCTTCGATCTCGCGCGCATACTCCGCGAGTTCGTCCTGATCCTCGCGAGGCCAGGTCGCGGCATGTTCCAATACATCTCTGAGCGTCTTTGCCGTCATGGCGGAATTATACCATAGGGCTCGTTTCGACGACGGCGCCTCGCCATCATATTCCCTGCCCCCGGAAGAACCCAATATATAAAGAGAGGGTACGCGAAATCCAAGCTAAAGACCTGTAATTCCTTGATTTTATTTGCAAACGGTGCCCGTATCCCAAGCTGCATACGAGGTTTCGCTTCCCGTCATCCGCTGCATGCGGGCGCTTCTTCAAAGGAGAGGAGCATTGTTCATCGAAATTGGCGCCCTCGTCGATTGCGCGGGCACCGCCTACTGGCGTCGAGAGAAGGCGATCGAGTTTCCCGACGACGTGCGAAACCTCGAAGCGGCGCGCGAACTGGACCGACTGGCTGTCGAAATCGCCGCCCTCGAAGGCTCGAAATTGCATGCGCAACTCGACAAGCTCTTCGAGGATAAGGAGGGTGGACTGATCGCGATGCCGATTATCAGCGAAATTCTGCGTCAGGTCGGCTTCTCGCGGTGGTATGATACGGGCGAAGAATTGCTTCAAGCAATCGTCGATACTTGTTCGAATCAGCAGGATTGAGAGCGACGATGCCAACGGGCAGCCTAGCTTTCGTCAGGGATCACGCCTATATCTCGGTCGTCGCAAGACGATGGCGCTGAAACTTAGAGCGGATTGCGGGCAGACCCGGGGGCAGTACCCGGCGCCTCCACCCTAGCAGCTTGAGCTTAAAGGTCTCATCCTGGTGAGATCGATTCTGTCGGAAGGCAGAATCCCTGGGCTGCTAAGGCGGGGGCGAAATAGGATCGATGGTCGCGAAGAAGCTCTGAATTGTGCTCGGCATGATACCGCCGTTATCGGGTCAAAAACCTAAATGCAAACGATAACGTTGCATTGAACGAAGTGCGCCTCGCGGCGTAACCGTTCGGGGTAGGTACACCTGGCAACAGAACGGCCATCGCCGCGTCAACCTTCGGGTTGGCGCGGCTTTATTTTTCTTGCCTCGGTTTGACCGATCCGCGCGGGCTTCAATTCCGATCTTCATCGTGTTATGCAAGCTCAACGCCTGATTGTGGCCTTTCAGGCGGCGTGTGGGGATCCGATTCCGCTTCCAGAACTGTCGGCAGCGGAAATACAGGGGTGGGCGTTGACCGAGGCGATCGCTGCCAGTGACGAAACGCCCAAGGGCTTGCTGAAGGTCGTCGGCGCTGGCCTGCTGACCGGCGTCCTGACGCCGCTGCTGCCGCCGCTGATCGACAGGATCAACGGTACGCCCGGCGATTTCCGCATCGCACTGGTGGCGATCCCGTTCGCGATCCTGGTTTTCATCCTGGTCCGCCGCTTCAGCCCCAATCCATGGTGGGCGGCGCTGGCGGCCGCCATCGTCACCATGATCGCCTTCGTGTGCGCGGTGAATGTTGCGATCTGGTTCGACGGGCGAGCCGCGGACGCGGCAAAAGCCACCAGAAATATCCTGGCCGGACTGGCCGGTGGCTTCACCGGCGCCACCATCATGGCGGTTGGGATGTGTCTGCTGCCGGCGGGTCCGCGCGACGTCGGGGCATGGCTGCCGATGCTGAGCGTCGGCACCATTGCCGGCGCGCTGGTGGCGCTCGACAATGCGCTCGACCTCGATCTGACCTCGTTCCTCTATCCGGTCTGGCAGGCATGCGTCGCGGTCGGGCTTGCGACGGCGTTGCGGCGGACCAGGCATTCCTGACCAGACGACAAGCTCAATTGCGCGCTGCCCGCGACGGCGCGACGGCGGGTATCGCCGTCACCCCTTCGACCTGCCGACCGTCTTCAGCTTCTTCGGAGTGGCGGCGGACCTCCCAGCCGCCGTTTGACAAGCACGATACCGGCCTTTATAAATTGGTCAACCGATCAAACAATGCCTTGGAGAAGAGCATTGCCGGACCTGACATGTACAGACTTGGAGAATGTGATCGTCGAGAAGCTTCCGCTGATCGATCACAACAGCGAAGTGGCCGAGCACGTTTCGAAAACCGCAATCAGAATCCGCATGCCGTTCCGACCGGAGTACATGGGGCAGGACATCTGGCAGGACAGCGGACATGGGGTCTTCTCGGGCCCAAAGGTCATGGGACTTGCCGATACCTCTATGTACGTCTGCATGCATGCCGCCCTCGGAAAGGACGTTGTCGCGGTGCTAAGCAATCTCGTAATCACCTTCTTGCGGCCCGCGCTCGCAAAGGACCTGATCGCCGAGGCGAAAATCATCCGCATCGGCCGACGCCTTGCCTATCTGGAGACGTACCTGTTTTCGGACGGTAGCACCGACCCCGTCGCCCACGCCACGTCCAGCTTCGCGTACCGCTTCGCTCCCGCGACGCCTTGATCAAAAGCCCAGGTCCGTCCGCGGGGCGCATACCCCAACGTCGACGGCGGTCATGACGCAACAACCAATCTACCGCGACGGGAGCGGCTAAGGTGAAATTCGGTCGATGCCGCGAAAACCGGACCCAAACAATACCCGTTCCAATGAGATCATTCGCGCGACCATTCGCTGTCTCGCGCGGAGCGGGTTTTCTCAGTTGACCATGAAACGCCTCGCAGCCGAGGCGGGCGTGAGCCAGGGAATCCTTCATTACTATTTCAAGGACAAGCGGGCGATCCTCGCCGCCGCTGCCGGTCATGTGATGGACGACCTTGATCTCCGGGCAAAGTCGGAAAGCGCAAACAGGCGGGACGCATCAAGTCGGCTTCGCGCAATGATCAAGGCGTGCCTGGCTATAGCAACCGCTGATCGCGAATTCTGGACCGTGTTCGTGGCCCTGTGGGGCGAGTCCCTGCATGACCCCGCATTGGCTTCGATCAACAAGGCCGCGTATCAGCGGGCGCGCAAGGCTATCGGCGGAATCATCGAACAGGGAGTGCGCGACGGGGATTTCAAGCCGGCAAACATCGTTGATACCAGCGCAATGGTCCTTGCCCTTATCGACGGAATGTCGCTGCAACTTACTTTCGACAAGAGCCTCATGACGCTCACGAGGGCTGAGCGTCTCTGTGAAAAAATCCTGTTTCAACATATTGCCAAGTGACCGTGTGGTTTCGCCTTCACGCGCCCTTCACGTAGCCTTCATGTAGCCTTGGGCCTCGACGATCCGTCCATCCCGCACGCGCATCAGGTTGACGCCCCGCACCGAGTTGGCGCGATCCGGCCCCCAGACCATCCGCCACCGGATCTCGCCGCGATCGCCGCGCGCAATGATGCTTTCGGGCTCGAAGTGTATGCCCTCCGTAGCGGCGATCTGCGTCCAGAGCGCGATGCAGGCATCCTTTCCCTCAAGGCGCGCGCCATCGGGCGCCGGCTGCGTGTTCTCGAGGATGCAATCGTCAGCTATCAGGTCCCGCAACGCGGCGGGATCGTGACTGAGGAAGACGTGGTTGAAGCGCTGCAGGATCGCCTCGGTCCGGACGCTCTCGGCATCGTTGAAACTGCCACTGGTCATGGTCGCCTCCGCTGCTGGTTCATTTATGTACCATTTCGCATATAAATATATAAACGGGTCCGGCACAAGAGTCCAGCGAAGCGCGGCAGTCCTTTCGAATCGTGGCTGAGCCAAATGAATGGCGGCCGGCGCAGCGCAAGCCGGGCCGTCGTTACGGCCCAACCGTGAGGGTCGCCTTCATGTTGGGATGGAATCGACAGTAATAGTCGATGGTGCCGGCCTTCTTCAAAACCAGAGTGACGGTCTGCTTCGGCGGCATCGTCACATCCCAATCGCCGTTTCGCGCGGTTGCGGTATGGACGAAAATGTCCTTGTTGATCCATTCGATGGTGTCGCCTACCTTGGCCGTAGCCTCCGCCGGCGAGATCACAAGATTCTCCATCGAAATTTGAATCGTCTCCGCATGCGCCGAGACGGACATTCCCGACACCAGCACTGCGACGATCGGGAGAGTCCATCTCGGCCTCATACGAGGCTCCTTACTTCAGGGCCGCGGCGACGTGTTCGGCATGCTGCTCGTGGCCCTGGAAGATCTTCAGGCCGGTCTGCAGCAGGCTCTTCAGCTCCGCGTTGGTGGCGGACGGAATCAGCAACGTCTCGAGCGCGCCATCGACGGCCTTGTGATAGGCCACTTCGTTGGCGGCATAGGCCTTGTCGAACTCCGCGCCTTTCAGCTTGGCCAGTTCGGCAAGCTTATCGGCGGCGTTCTTGGACAGCGAGCGGCTGGTGTCGTTGTCTTCGGGCGTGACCTTGAGCTTCTTCACCAGACCCAGGGCCTGCTTGTTGACGGCTTCGTGGTCGCGCACCATGTCTTCCGCGAACGCCTTGATATCCTTGTTGCTGGTTTTGGCCAGCGCCTGTTTCGCGGCCGCGATATCGATCACGCCCGCGGTGTAGGCGATATGCGCGATCTGCGGATCGGTCGGCTTTGCGCCTTGCGCCAGCGCCGCGCTGCTCAACAGGCCGAATGCGGCGATTGCCGCGCTCAATCGAACGAACATGGTTGATACTCCTGTGGCGCCGGGGTCAAAGCCGCCGGGCATTGATGATTTCACAGGGATTGGATGGAGCGTGAGCCGAAAGGTTCCCGGAAAATTATCCGGCGAGGCCGAGCCGTTTCAAAACCGCATCGGTCAACCGTTCGCAGCGCTTGCCGGCAAACGGAAACGCTTCCATCACCACGGGGCCGATTTTCTTTTCGACATTGTCGCGCAGCATGGCGCGGGCGCGGTGCAGTCGCGTTTTCACGGTTTCCGGCTTCAGCCCGAGAATGTCGGCGGTTTCCTCCACGTTCATCCCCTCGATCACGCGGGTGATGAACACGATACGAAAGGCCTCGGGCAATTCGTCGATCGCGTGTTCGACGACATGCTGAATTTCACGTTGGGCCATGGATTTTTCCGGATCGTCCGAGGTAGCCGAATGGGGAAACTGAATGATCTGGGCCTCGAGCACGCCCGGTGGCAGCGACGTCCATTCGACGTTCGCACGCTGGCGCCGCAGGCGGCCCAAAGCCTCGTTGATGGCGATCCGCGCCAGCCAGGTGGCGAGACTGGAGTCGCCGCGAAAACCGTCCAGATGCGTGAATGCCCGGACATAGGTTTCCTGGACGACATCCTCGGCTTCGCCGTCGTTGCGTAGGATTCCGCGGGCGAGCCGGTAAAGCCTGCGATTGTTGGACTGCATGATGATGCGAATGGCCGCCTCGTCGCGCGCACGGGCGCGCTGCACCAATTCGGCGTCGGGGGTCCCGACGGGAGCGATTTGCGGTATCTCGGCGTGGCGCATGATGACTTCGCTCTGTCCAACAACATGTTACTGCTGATGGGTTGGATGCGGCAAAGGCAAATAGGTTCCCGCCATCCGCTGGCTGATTTGATGTTTTTTAGGAGCCTGGCTCGAAATGCATCCGATGACCGGCATCCACGTCTTAACAGCGTCGCAGCAAGAGAGACGTGGATGGCCGGGACAAGCCCGGCCATGACGAAAGGCATCGGCGAAAGCCTTGCCGTCAAAACGCCCTCGCCGTCAAAGACCGTCTTCGTGCGCGAAAAGCCGTTTGCTCAACACGGCGTGGACACCCCAGTTGCCGTCGACCACTTGCGTGACGCCGAAATCCACCGCCGCCGAAATCAGCGCGATCGCTTCGTCTTCGCTCAAGCCTTTGGTATTCACCAGAAATCGGCGGACTTTGCGAAACGCGTCCTTCATCGCCAGATCGAGCGATGATTTTGCGTAGACTTCGCTCTGTCCCTTGGCGCCGAATTCGGCGAGATAATTCGGGTGACTGAACCCGGTCAACACCCAGTCGGTTTCGGTTTCGATCAGCGGATAGGTCAGGTCGGCAAACGGACGGCCGGCGAAATCGGCCTTCTTGTGCAGCACGATTTGAAAGGTTCCGGTCATCGAACATTCGATCGCCGTTCCGCTCAGTTCGCCATCGCCCTGGGCGGCGTGCGGATCGCCGATCGAAAGCAGGGCTTGAGGAACCGAGACCGGGAGATATACCGCGGCGCCTTTGCCGAGCCGCCAATTATCCAGGTTGCCGCCGAAGTAGGCCGGCGGCACGGAATCGACCAGACCGGCCTCACGCGGCGCCACGCCTATGACGCCAAAGTGTGGCCGCAACGGAATACGGATACCGTCGAGCACGCCGTGGCGTCGCCTGATTGTCTCGGCCGCCACGGGTATGCCGGGATAATCGTAGGTCTGGTGCACGACGCCGTAGGGATCGGTTTGCGGCTGCCATCGATAGGAATAGAGCGCCTGCGCATAGGGCTCATCGCCCGTGAAAATCTCATAGATCGTCACCGCTTCGCGTGGCTTGGGCTCCGAGAGAAACTCGTCATAATGGTACCCCCACCAGGCGGCGACGCTGCTGCCGAAGATCCGCCCGTGCAGATCCGGATTGCGGCTCGGGCGCGGCACCATGTCGAGAATGCGCACTTCCAGAACGTCGCCCGGTTCGGCGCCCTTTACCGCGATCGGCCCGGTGCAGATGTGGACCCCAAAGCCTTCGCCGGCGCCGCGACCATAAATTGACGCGTCCATCGGGCCGGCGCCGCGGCGCTCGACGCCTTTTCCCTCGCGCGTCCAGCGAAACACACTCTCCGCGCCGGGATCACCTGTTATCATGAGTTCGGGATCGTCGGAGGCGTGCTGCGTCAGGGTCTCGACCGTGATGGTGTCGCCCGAAACGACTTCGATCAGCGGTTTCAGCGCGCGGCTGAAAAAGCCCCAGTGAACGCGCGTCGCATCCACGGTGAGAAAATGATGCGCAGGCTTGCCACCTCGGGAGACCGCGCAGTCCACCAGCTTCAGTTCGGCGGCGGCGATCACCGGCGCCGGCCGATGCGCACGCAATTGCGCCACGGCATCCTGAGGCCAGCCGCGCTGTCCGGTCTTGACGCCCAGACCTGAAACACGTTCGGCTTGCTGTTGCCGGAACGCCCGCGGTGACATTCCGAACCGGTCGCGAAACGAGCGGCTGAAATGGGCCGCGTCGCTGAAGCCGCAACCGAAGGCGATGTCGGACACGGAACGATGCGCCTCGGCGGGGTTGGCCAGATCGGTCCAACAATGCTGCAGCCGGCGTTCGCGCAGGTAGTGCGTGAAATTGTCGCCGGTGCCTTCAAACAACTTCTGCAGATAGCGCTCGGAGATACCCTCCATCTGCGCGACCCGCGCCGGCGTGATATCGGGATCGCCGAGCTTGCGTTCGATCGCTTCGTAAATGCGATGGAGCAGCGCGGGTTGAGCGCCAATGCCGGCCACTTCGGTGGCGCTCCGCAACTTCTGATGCGCAAGTGTCAGCAACATCTCGGCAAGACTCAGCCGGATCGTGTTCCATGCGTCCGACGACAATGTTTCGAGCGCTTCGGATGTGGCTTCGAGCGTGCGGCAGAGAATTTCGGCCAATCCTCCCGATGGAACGATGCTGGCCTCTCTGTATTCGGGTAAACTGATCCTGCGGCCACCGAAGCTCTCCACAGTCACCGACAAAACGATCGCGCGGATGCTGCGATGAAATGCAACCTGCCAGTCGCCCTGGCGAGGCAGCATGACGATGCGGCCGGCCGGAACGCCGTGTTGCGAACCGTTTGTCTTGAGTATTGTGCCGTCTTCGGTCGGCAGCAGCAGTATCGGCAGATCGGCACGCCGCGGTAGCGGTGAAAATACCTGCGGGGCCGCGGCAAAACGCATCAGACCGACACCGTCCAGCGACGCCCGGGACAGCGCCGTGGCATGCTCGCCATGTATGGCCGACATTGGCTGAGATCGCAGGCCGAAGCCGCCCAACACGTCCTGCCAGGCTTCGGTCCTGTCTCCCTCGGAGTAGGATTCGCTGGTAAACGGGTGAATACTCATGGTTTGGCCAACACCAGAGCCTTTTCCGTTTCGATAGAATCGAAACGGGGCTCTAGATTCTCGATTTGACGCGTTTTCTTGACGCGAACCGGTCTCCACCCCGGATCAAGTCCGGGGCAGGCTTTCGCTTGAAAACGCTCTGACATGCCAAACCGAAGCAACGCTCGTGCCAACAGCAGGCGCAACTGGGCGATCGGCGGTTTTGGCGCCGTTATGACCGTCAGCATTGCGATCAGCGTCGGGACTGCTCGCAAGCAGCCGAAATCGGCGGTTTTACCTCAGGTGCACATAAAGACATTCTTTCGGATCGACCCGTGAACGCCCCAGTTGGCGTCGACCACCTGGGTAACGCCGAAATCCGCCGCGACCGACATCAGTGCAATCGCTTCGTCCTCGCTCAAGTGATGCACGGTCATGAGAAAGCGGCGGAGCTTTCGAAAGGCATCGCGCATCGCTTTGTCCAGGCTCGAATGATTGGCAATATCGGTCTGGGCGTTGGCGCCGAGTTCGGCGAGGTAGTTTGGAAACGTAAAGCCGTACATCGACCACTGCTGGTCGGTTTCCAGCATCGGATGGGTCAGCCCTTCCAGCACCGTGCCGCCGAGATCACGGTTCTTGTGCAGGATGAATTCGAAGTCGCCGGTCAGCGATGTTTCGATTGCGGTACCGCCCAGTTCGCTGTCGCCCTGGGCGGCATGCGGATCGCCGACGGAGAAAAAACCGCCTGACACCGCGACCGGATAGTACATCCGCGCTCCCTTGCCGATACGCCAGTCGTCGATATTGCCCCCGGTGTAACCAGGCGGAATCGAACTCACGAAATCGGATTCCGCCGGCGCAAGGCCCATGGTTCCAAAGTGGAGACGCGCCGGCACCTTGACGTTCGGCAGGATGTTTTCGCGTTTTCGAACCAGGCTATGATCGACGCGTACGCCGGGATAATCGATCGTCGGATGCACGATGCCGTCCGGATCGGTCTGCGGTGTCCAGACATAATTGTAGACCGCCCTGGCGAACGGCTCGCCGGAGGTATCGAGTTCGAAGATCGTGATGACTTCGCGCGGCTTCGGCTCCTCGATCAAGTCGTGATAGTGAAACCCCCAGGATGCGGCGGCGTTCGAACCGAAGCAGCGCCCGGCATGGCAGGCGTTGCAGCTCGGACGCGGCCGGACGTCGAGAATGCGAACTTCCAGAATATCGCCAGGCTCGGCGTTCTCGATGGCAACAGGACCGGTCAGAAGATGGACGCCGACGCCTTCGCCGGAGCCGCGCAGGAACGGGCCTTCGGTCGGCCCCGCGCCACGGCGGACTACCGCCTTGTGTTCCCTGGTCCAGTGAAACACGCTCTCGGCGCCGGGATCATTGGCGATCATCCGCTCGTAGTCGTCGTTGGCGTGATGGGTCAGCGTTTCGATGGTGGCGCGGTCGCCCGACTTCAGCGTCAGCGCTGGCGCGACCTTCTTGCTGAAATAACCCCAGTGCACGTTAGTGGGTGAAACGGGGAGGAGATGATGCTTCATGCGATGGCCTCGGAGAACGCTTGCGGACGCAAGATTGTTTTGAGTTGAAGGATGCACCTGATCGTAACAAGGCGGCGCGCGGCCGCTTCATGCAGGCGCCGCGGTTGGTCGGTCGGCGTCCATGATGCTGAGAAAGCGCGCCGTGATCGGATTACGCGGGTTTGTAAGAACCTCGTGCGCAGGTCCCTCTTCGACAATGGAGCCGCCGCTGAGAAAGACGACCCGGTCCGCGACCTCGTCGGCGAAACGCAACTGGTGTGTCGAGATAATCATGGTCAGGCCGTCCTCGATCGCCAGGCGCCGGATCACTTCCAGCACTTCATTGACCAGTTCCGGATCGAGCGCCGAGGTCGGTTCATCCAGCAGCAGCACGCTCGGGTTCGGGGCTATCGCGCG
>Ga0193713_1000628_pt1 | contig 11805 bp, 11 predicted proteins | sample H3a2metaG_FD_143054 | JGI IMG/M metagenome (GOLD analysis project Ga0193713, IMG submission 143054) | Soil microbial communities from a riparian zone of the East river system, Colorado, United States - H3a2 | ecosystem: Environmental > Terrestrial > Soil > Riparian zone | place: USA: East River... | reverse complement strand
CAGGCCGCGCTGCCCGGCGCGGCGGCATACCAGCGCAGTTCCGGCGCCTGGGCGGATGCCACGAGCGCCACCATGATGACCGCCAATGCGGCCATCAGATAAGGCTGCCAGCGCGAGAGAAAGATGGAACCGATGACCGGTAGCGCGAATGCCACCAGCAGCGCTGGGTTTTGCAGCCCGCCGGCATGCTGCCAGATGAAGGCCATCGTGATGACGCCGAGTGCGTGCAGAGCCGAGAGCGTGCGGGTGCGGGCCACCGGAGTGTCGCCCGGGCGCCTGGACACGACGGCGAAGCCGACGTGGATGGCTCCGAGGACCAGCAGTCCCAGCGCGGCGGCCGGAAAGTCGATGCTCACCCCACTCAGGAACCAGGGCGCGGCAATCGCCAGCAAAAGGGTCGATATGGTCAATAACCAGGTGTCATCGAGCGGACGCGCCCGCGGATCGTGGGAGGGGAGAGCATCGACTTACCGGCCGCCGCGCGGGCGGAAGTTGTTGCCTTCCAGAACGGGCTGTGCCCGTACCGTCTGGCCACCGGCTGCGTGGAAATCCACCACATGCAGCGCAAGTGCGTGGGGTCGCAGCACCTGGTTGTGCCGCAGGATCGGTGAATCGCCGATGATGTCGATGCCATTGAACTTCGGCTCGACGATGGTGTTGTCCACTGCGGTGCCGGGGTGGCCTGCCTCGCCGAGCACAAACGCAATGCCGGAGCCACAGTCCGCAACACGGTTGGCACGCACCAGCGCGTCGGCTGAACCTCGCACCATGATGGCGTAGGCGCCGAGCTGACTGAAGTCATTGCCGTCGATGCTGGCCCCGCGGGCATTCTCCGCGACGACGCCCATGGCCGCCGCGCCTCGGATGTGATTGCCCCGGATCGCCGCACCGGCGCCGACCAGGTGCACAGCGGCGTCGGGAGCATTGGCGGTAAAGTCATTACTCTCGACGAGTATGGCAATGTTGCCCGCCACCACCCCGCTGTGATCCGCGGTGAAGCGGTTCTGGTGCACGATGATGGGCGCAAGACCGGCGTCTGAGTCTCCACGCACCGCCCACAGCCCGGCCCCCGCCGCCTCACTAAAGCTGTTCCCCGTGACTACCGTGTTGCGGTTCGGTGCGGCGAAGCGTACGCCGATGCGATCTTTCGCGAAGCGGTTCTGCTCGATGAGAACGTCGCTGGCGTTGGCAGCCACATCGACGCCGACGTCGCAGGATACAATCGTGCTCGACTGCAGCAGGAAATGCTCGGCGCGCAGCTGCACGGCGGCCGCGGGGCAGTTGCGCAGCACCAGCCCTACAAGCGAGGTGTTGGCGCCGATGACGTCAAACACCGGGCCGCCAGCGAGCGCCTGGGCGTCGATCTCGCTGCCGGGCTGTTCGACGGTGATCCGCACGCCGTGCTCATTCATGAGTGGCGGCAGGGCCGTTCGCAGCACTATTTTCCTGGTTTTGATCAAGATGTTCGCCTTGCCTTGGGCTGAGGCGACGATGAACAGCGCCTCGCGCAGCGTGCCCGGACCGAGGTCCTCCGGGCTTGTGACATTCACGCTCAGGGCGTCCGTCCCGTAGGCGGCTGGTGCGGAGTAGTGCGATCGGCCGACGAGCACCAGCACCCCGAGCAGCAGGAACAGCCCTAAGGCAACTGCAATTCTCTTGTTATTGCTCATATCAACCCCCGTCGAGTTGCAGGATGAAGACCGCGTGCCACGATTGCTCGACCGCACGGCGGCCGAAGGGCACTTCTATTGGGACCGACAAAGCCGTGGCCAGGGCGAGCGCTGCGGTGCGGAGCGGCTGCGTCAGCTGTGGCAAGTAGGGTAACAACCAGTGCCTGAAGGGCGCCGGGTCGACTCCGGTGATCGCCCGCAGATGCAGACCGCAATCGGCGAACAGCCGCAGGTAGGCGCTGCGCGGACGCGCACGGAAGATTGGACTGTCGCAGCTGTCGTCAGCGCAGTTCGGCGCGGCCTCGAGCATGATCAACGTCCCGCCCACCGTGAGGTGAGCGGCCATGCGCTGCACGGCGTTGCGCAACGCCTGCGCGTCGAGAATATGCTGCAGGACCGTGACGCCCAGGACGACATCAAATGCCTCACCGGCATCCAGCACCGCCAGATCCTGAACGAGAAATCGACAATGCTGCGCAACACCCCCCAGGGCAGCCCGCCGCCTCGCCTCGGAAATCATGGTGGGACTCAGATCGACGCCGGTGACCTGGGCGCCGCGCGCGGCGAGCCTGCGGCTCCAGCGGCCGACGCCACAGCCCACGTCCAGCACCTTCGTTCCCGCGGGTAGCTGCAGCCACGGTTCAAGGGCCAGTTGCTGGGCGAGGTGAATGGCCTTGTTGTAGAAGGCAGGCATTCCGTACGAGCACACGGCCGCGAGTCCCTCGCCCTCGACGGCGAAGCGCCGGGCGCGCTGCTCCCAGTAGGCCGATGGCGGGCAGGCGGTCGCGTCCGCAGAGGTGACGAGGCTCGTCACGATTGCGACCTCCGCAGCGGCGGGGGCCACAGCAACCAGTGCTGCATGGATGTCATGCCGTTGCGACGCTCGCCCTCGCGAGCGGCCTGTGCAGTTGCGGCATCCTGGAATCGAGCTCGGCGCGCACCTCCCCTTCGTTCGCAATGGGCAGTCCCCGAGCGGCCATCACCGGCAGGGAGCACAGAATCCACAACAGCGAGCGCAGTCGCGACGGAAGGTGTGCGGCGCACGGCTGCAGCTGCAGCAGCGCTTCCTCGAAGTCGCGCTCGATCCGCAGGATGGTTTCGCCTACCACCGGATCCATCGGCAGGATCTTGCTCGGCTGCTCCCAGGAGATGCCCGTACCGGCGATCGCCCGGTGCTCATGAACGGTGAATGCGCGCAGCCCGGGATCTGCCGCCATGGCCGCTCCCGAGAACGGAATCACGTAGGGATACATACCCACTTCGCATCCCTTTCTCAGCCAACGATAGGCCTCGCGCAATGTGGTCGCGATGTCCGCCAGTGTTGCCCTGGGGGAGCTCAGGATGAGATCCAGGAACGGCGTGATGCCCAGCTCCAGGGCCGATGTCAGTGTCGGATGGATGTGGCCGTAAATATGCGCCTTGTTGAATTCGGCGAGGATGTCGCGCGAAAAGCTCTCGATGCCGAAGCCCAGCACGCGGAATCCGGCGTTTCGCATGGCTGCCAGGCGCTCGTGCGACATGGCATCGACGCGGTTGGTGCTGATGAACTGCAGTTCGCGCGGCACGGTGCCGCCTTTCTTGCCGGCAATGATCGCCTCGCACAGCGGCAGAACGCGCCGATCCTTGGTGAACACGAAGATATCATCCTGAAAGATGATCGTGCGCACCCCGGGGTGTGCGCTGACGATACGCTGAATCATCTGCACACACTCTTCAGCATCGAGCCGCGCAATGCCCGCGACGCTTCCCTGGGCTTCGTGCAGGAAGTTTGTGGAGGAGCAGAAGGTGCAACCCATCGGGCAGTAGTTCAACGTGATCAGGCGTACCGAGCGGATCTCAGCGAGTCTGGCCTCGCGCGCAGCCTTCGTCGGCAGGGCGCCGACGCGATACGCCTCTTCGAGGTGGTCCCAGTAGCGGCGGTAGGGCATCTTGCCGTAGGGGATGCGGAATATGGCGTCGCGCAGTTCTGCGCGCTCGAGTGCCCGCTGTGGCATTCGCAGGCACTGTCCGTCGCCGGTGCGCTCCGCCGTTCCAGTGACCCCGCACAGCGACTCCCCCGAGCGCAGGCGCGCGGCCAGCTCGAGAAGCGGGCGCTCCCCCTCGCCCAATACGACGCGATCAAACGGGCCCAGCTCGAACATGAGCTCAGGCCGGAAGGTCGCCTCCATGCCACCGGCGACCAGCAGCGCACGCGGCGCCATGCGCCGTGCCAGGTGCGCCAGCTCGAGATCGAAGCGCAGCGTCATGCCGGTGGTCGAGACGCCGATGACGTCCCATGAGGATGTCAGCAATTCGCGCTCTAGGGCGCGGTGGACCGGCCTGTCACAGCAGTTTGGATCGAAGACCCTGGCGTCGACTCCTGCGGATTCGAGCACGCCCGCCAGCCGCCAGACGCCAAGTGGAGGGGCGAGAAAGGTGTATTCCCCGCAGAGTGGGTCGTAGGGTCCAATCAGCAGCATCCGCGGTGTCCGAGTCATGGAACCGCTCGATGCTCGAGTGAGCCGGTGCTTGTGGACAACTTCGTGAACACGATTCGCGCATCCTGGTAAGCGTTGCCTCCCGGATTACTGGGAAAATCTTTGGTTTGGGGGCGACTTCTCCAGCTTCAGGCTGAAAGCATAGTGCGATGATGCCGCCGAACAATCCGGTGATCGCCCGCGCCACCGCTTGGCCAGCGGCTCAATCTTGCATCAGGAATTTCCCGACGCGCGGATGCAAAGCGTCGTGGCGAGCGTCGCGACCGGGCGCCCAGGCGGGCGCATCATCGAAGATTTACAGTGGGTCGAGCGTGCTGCCGTCAGGCAGACGGGCAGATCCTGTGTCTATGGCTATAGACTCATGACCTTCACTTGTCCGCTACGATGACCTGATAATTGCCCGTGTCAGAAAGCAGCCGCTCCGTAACCACGGCGTAATCGAACTGCAGGCCAACCGCGCACTCTTCGGGTCCGAGGTGCTGGCAGTAGACAACCTCTGCGTCGGCGCTGAAGTCACCGAGCATACCGGTGAGCACCAGCTGGTCGTGTGCCTGCCAGGCCCGTTTGGTGCGGATGCGAGCGCCGCGACTGCTGATATTTTCGACCCACACGGTCTCAACGATCAGAGGCACTCCACTGGTGTGGATTCTGGCGGCTATATTCATGGCGCCCCGGTTTTCGAGTCTGCCTAATTCCATGTCGCAAGCATAAGAGACTCGCCACCGATCGCCATCGGGCGACCGACCCAGTTTCGTGTCAGGAGATTACCGCTACTGATCGTCGGAAAAAAAGGGGGTTGGTTGCATCCCTGGAGTGCCAAGGTTAGAGGCCTTGACGATTATGCCCGCTGCGCGGGCCACGGATGTCCAACCCCTAGCGGGAGTTCAGGCGGTCAATGGTTGCGCTGCAATTGGGTGGTCGAGCTCGAGTATTTTTGACATTTTGTTGCTGTACATCTCGACGTCGGCCTTCTGCATCAGGGCGACAATGGAGAGCGGCTTGTCCGGATCGAACCTTGCAACGCCCACGCTGAGGGACAGATAGGGCGGGGAACTGGCAGCGTTGCTGGCCTCGAGTGCCTCGCGGAAGCGGCCCAGGATGACTTCGCATCCCGCGGGGTCCGTAGAGGAAGCCAGCACGGCGAATTCGTCGCCGCCGAGCCGGCTGACGACATCGCGATTGCGAAACACGGAACGCAGGACCTGGGACGCCTGCACCAGAACCGCATCACCGGCGGTGTGGCCCCCGGTATCGTTGATGGACTTGAGGTCATCGACGTCAAAGAAGAACAACAACGCGCCGCGCCGATCGCGCCGGGCGGCTTCCAGCAGCCGGGTACCGGAACGCAGGAACCCGCGACGATTGTACAAAGAGGTCAGATCGTCGATCAGCGCCATCGTTCGCAAGGTCAGGAACAGGTTTTCGACCGCCTTGAGCTGCGACTGAAAATCCTCATCCGAGCGGCGACCGGGACGCTTCAGGAGATTGGTAAATGCCCGCCTGGCGGTCGCCTCGTCGGCGTCGAAGGCGGCCGCGCTCAACTCCGAGGCCAGCTCCCTGGCGCGGGAGTGCGAAGTTGCCGGCAGGTACCATGGATTGATGTCTGCGGTTGCATCCATATTCGACTCCTCGGACCGGACCTGTGCTCACGGGCATTTGCGCCTGGGGAAAAGCTTAGGCAAGGCGGAACGGGCTGGCCAGCCGGTGCATCACCGACGGACGGTACCGGAGAGGAGTGTGTTTGCTTGTAGGGAAATTCCCGATTGCAGCCGTGTCAGGGCTGCACCAGCCCCTTGCGGATCGCATAACGGACCAGGCCCGCGATCTCATGAATCCCCAGTTTTTGCATCAGCCGTGCGCGGTGGGTCTCCACCGTCTTGGCGCTGACGTGTATCAATGCCGCGATGTCCCTGGTGGTCTTGCCTTCTGCGATCAGCTGCAGCACCTGCCGCTCACGCGCCGACAGCGTGTTCTTGGGCTGGTCCGGGGTCGCATACGCCTCGACCACGGCGCGCGACACGCCCGGGCTCAGGTACACCTGGCCATTGCAGACTTCGCGAATGGCGCGAACCAGGTCGCTCGCCGCCTGATCCTTTAGAACATAACCCCGGACGCCGCAGCGCAGGGCCTCGGCGACATATTCCTGTTCATTGTGGCGGGTCAGCAGGATGAGCCTGGTGCGTGGATTGGTGCGGCTCAAGCTCAGTGCCGCGTCCAGACCATTGAACTTCGGCATGCTGATATCCATGACGGCCGCGTCCGGATCTTCACGCTGCACCAGGCGCTGGGCTTCCTGACCGTCGGTTGCCTCGCCCACGACCAGGATGCCTTCACGCTCGAGCAGCGCCCGCACGCCCTGGCGCACCAGGACGTGATCGTCAGCCAGTATTACTCGTATCGACATCATGCCTCCACCGGCACTTGCAGCTTGATGCGCGTGCCGTCACCGGGCAGGGAAATCACCTGTAGTTGGCCGCCCACGGCATTCAGGCGTTCGCGCATGCCCCTCAGTCCCAGGCCCGCGTGGCCGTTTGGCGCCGCAGCTTCGAAGCCGATGCCATCGTCTACGACCTGGCAGACCAGAGTGCCGCCCTCGCGATCCGCTTCAATCCGCACCCGGCCCGCCCGGGAGTGGCGTACCACATTGGTCAGGGCTTCCTGTACGGAGCGATAGAGCGCGGTTTCAGCCGCTGCGCTGAGGCGTCCGGTTTCCGTCGCGACCACCTCGACGGGCAGGTGGGCGCGCCGGGATACCGCGTCGGCCAGAAACCGGACGGCCGGCAGCCAGCCGAGGTCATCGAGCACGGTCGGCCGCAATTCATGCGAAAGACTGCGCAACTGCTTTTCCACCTCGTCCAGGAGTGCCTTCAGCTGACGCAGTCGTGCACTGGCCGACGGCGGAAAGTCCTCTTCCAATTCCGCCAGCGCCAAATGGACTGACACGAGCAGTTGTCCGGCTTCGTCGTGCAGGGCATGAGCGATCCGTTTGACCTCTGCCTCCAGTGTTTCGTTGAGCTGCCGGGATGCCACCATGGCCTCGCGATACCCGCGATGGGTCATCTCGTAGGAAGACAGCGATTCGGCCAGGAATTCCGCCGCGATGCCGACGACCGGAAGGGCTGATTCCGGCCCGCGGCCGTCCGCGAGGATCGCGTGCAACGCCCTGGCGTGCATGGCCACGAGATCCGGAATGCTCAGGCCCTCGGACATGGCAGAGCGTCCCAGTTCGTAGGCCCGCCCCAGTAGTGCCTCATCGGCATGCGCGACGTAGGCAGCCAGGGCTGCGCCAAATTGCGGCTCCAGACAGGACGCGCTCGAATTCATGACCGCACTCCTTCAAATCAGCTGTGCCACCAATGCCAGGGCGTCGTCGGTGCGACGACCGTATTGGGCCAGGATCTTGTGCGCCAGCATGCGCGGCTCCACGGACGGGGCCAGCTGGTCCGCAAATTCACTGCGAACACCATCGGTCGCCAGAATCAGCGTGTCGCCCTTGCTGACGGGCGTCAAGGTCTCCCGCAGCGCCGGTAATTGCGCACCGACCACGCCCGGTCTGAGTAGCAATTCTTGACGCTGCGCCTCTGGCGTACCCGCGGCCCGATACAGCACTCCACGAACGTTGCCGACACCCAACCAGCTCAACTGGCCAAGCTCAAAATCAATCGCCGCGACGCTCATGACCACACCGCGGGTGCGCCGCAGTGCCTGGTGGCAGTGCTGCAGGACCGCTACCGGCGAATCCCGCAGGTGGGACTGGACCGTCAGCCTGGCTTGCTCCGCGGCAAGAGCCGCAGGCTCGCCGTGACCAAGACCGTCGATCACCGCCAAGAGTGCCCCGCCCGGGCGCAGGTCCACGACCTCGAGGTCGCCTGATCTGGCATGGCCCGGCAACGCCAAAGTCGCCACGCCGTAACGGAGCGAGGACGGTGCTTCCTTGCTCACAGGCGCCACTTCCGGACCGTGATCGTCGTACCGCGGCCCGGCTCCGAGACAATTTCAAACTCATCCATCAACCGGCGCACGCCCGGAAGGCCAAGGCCAAGGCCTCCGGAACTCGAATAGCCATCGCGCAGCGCCAGTGCCACGTCCGCGATACCGGGCCCCTGATCGGTAGCGACGATGGCCACGCTCACGCGGCCTGCAGGGCCGTGTTGCCGCAGCGTGATCATGCCGTGCCCGGCATAGGAGACGATGTTGCGCGCCAACTCGGAGATGGCCGTTGCGATCAGCGCCGTCTCGCCGACAGAAAAACCCAGCTGCAGCGCGAGTGCGCGGCCACGCTGCCGGGCCTCGACAATGTCCTTGTCCGAGGCGATCGCAATGGGGATGTCGGCCGGCACTGACGCGGGCCTCAATGCGCGGTCTGAAATTTCTGCTGCAGGTGCGCGAGGCCCTCTTCCAGATCCAAAGCTGTTGGTATGTCTTCGAGCGTCAGGCCGAGCTGCACCATGGCAAAGGCGACCTCGGGTTGAATGCCGACGATGACGGTATCCGCTCCGCGCAGCCGGATCATGTGTGAAATCTCCAGCAGCGTGCGCGACGCAAAGGAGTCCATGACGTCCATGGCCGTGACGTCCACAATCACGCCGAGCGAGCGGCTGCGCACGACCTGGTGGACGAGCGCCGTGCGCAGCTGCAGCAGGTCCGCATCGGACAGCGCGGCCTGGATCGTGGCGATCAGGAAGGGACCCTGCTTAAGTATTGGTACTTCCACGCTGGCTCGCTTTGGTGCCGCAAGGGGCGATCAGCTTGTCGGGACGACCTTGTATCCGAGCAACCGCTCGGCCTGTTCGATGCCGCCCTGCAGGTCGCCCACCGTGTTCATCTTGCCCAGATCGAGGCCGATGGTTACGAGTGTCTGTGCAATTTCCGGCGACAGGCCGGTCACGATGACGGTGGCACCGAGCAGACGCGAGGCTTCCACGGTCTGCACCAGGTGATTGGCGACGGTGGCGTCCATGGCCGCCACGCCCGTGATGTCGATGACGACCACCTTGGCGCGGTTGGTGCGAATCCCGCGCAGCAGCTGCTCTGTCAATTGCCGCGCCCGTTGCGGGTCGATGACGCCGATGATGGGCAAGATCAGCAACCGCTCGCGGACCTGCAACACGGGAGTCGACAGCTCCCGGATGGCTTCCTGCTGCTGGCGAATGACGCGCTCGCGTTCCTGCACGAACCCGACCGCGACCGTGTTGGCAATGCGGTTGGCCGCCGGTTCGTAGGCATCCAGAATGCGATTGAGTTTTTCAAAGTCAGTCTGGTGCTTGGCAAACAGCGAACGTGCCAGCACGTCGCGCAGCAGCAGGACGATGCCAACGACTTCGTGCGTTTCGACGCCGCGGGGAATGATTCGCTCGGAAAGATTCCGCGCGTAGGCCTGCAGGGCCTCGAAGGTGCCGGTTTCAAGGGCCGCGACGTAGCTGTCGTAGACGGAGGTCGCTTCGTTGAATATTTCTTCCTTGGTCATCGCCGTGAGCAGGCGTGCCTCGGAAATTCGCGCCACCCATTCCTCGCGCAACAGCGTGCGATTCTGGCGCAGGTGCGCGACCAGTTCGCGCAGCAGCTCCGTGGTGGGCTCGCTGCGCGCCAGGTCGGCGGCGTAGCTCGAGGCGACAGTCGCCTCCTTGGCGACGAGTTTTTCTCTTGACATGGCAGGCCTACTCCTGATCGGCGACCATAGTTCGGCTGGGATATCCAGCCCCCGCGAATCGTCCATCAATTACTGATCCGATTTGCGCCCACAATCCGGCGGAGCCCCGGATGCGCTGTAGGGTAATCACCCGACAGCCGACACGCCACCGGGATCGCCAATTTCAGAGCGCCCGTCTCCATTTTACATAAATACAATCAGCCCCTTACAGGACCTCTCTCATCTCTCACTAGAGTCGCGTAACCCACTGTCGCGACGCTCGATTCAATGGATCTCGGGCGCCAGGTGATACGAGCCGATCGTTCCCACCTTCAGGATGGAATCCTGAACATCCGGCCGTTGGATAATGGCCTGCCAACGATTCTCAAGCTCGGCGGCGCGTACCGGGAGCGACTCCCGGGCGTAATGCTGCACCTCCATGAGCGCCGGAATTCGCTGCTCGGGATTTGCGAGCCGCGACTCGAGCAAGTGCGCGGCGTCGTCCAGCCGATTGGCACTCACGAGACTACGCTGGTAGGTGCTCAGGGAATCCGCACGATGCTCGCTGAGAAACTTCAGCTGCCGCTCGATCTCTGCCGTATCGTCGAGTTGCACCGCGCTGTTGAGCAGTTCGACCGCAACCTGCATTTGCCCATACGCGCTGGCACCGGCCGGCCCCAATCCGGCCAGGGCCTCGCGCGCTTCCCTGGCTCGTCCGAGATCATTGTATCGACCTGCCAGGTTGATGACCTGGCTCACGTTGTCACCTCCGTTTTCGGGTCGATGACTGGCTTCCTGCAACTGCGCCACCGCTTCATCGAATCGCCCCAGGCCCCACAGCGCAAGACTGCGGATGTCGAATATCCAGACAAATGATTTGTCGTAGTCGGTGTAGGCCTTGGTGCCGCCAAGACTGTTGGCACGCGCAATCGCCGTCTCGCTCAGCTGGAGGGCTTCGGCGCAACGCTGCGAGAAGATCAGCATATACGTCAGCTGGACGACGGGGTCGATCTCCTCGGGGTGCTTCGACACCGCGGCACGATCCCTTTCAATTTGCCGGCTGATGGCGGCGTCGACGTCCAATGAGGCACCGAGCGCGGATCGGACCGGCGCAAAGCGGTTGTCAGCCAGGATGCTCACCAGCGAATACGGCACGGAGACGTCTTTCAGGGTCGTGATCGCAGCCGATGGCTCGCCGCGATCCAGCTGCAACAGCCCCAGATCCCTCCACCAGAAACTCAGGTCGGATTCATCCTGGCGGACGTAGTGCGCGTCCCGCAGAGCCTTGAGCATTTTGTAACGGCCTACTCCGGCGCGGGGCGCCTCATAGACCACGCGGCCGATCCTGTCATCCGATTCATCTTTGAGTGCGTTGGGCCAGCGTTGCGCCAGGGTGGTCAGCGCCTGCATCGCCTCGCCCGCATCGTGACTCCAAAGGGCATCCTTGAGCGCCTTGAGGGCCGGGTCCTCGTCCGCCGCAGGAGTCGGGGGCTTGTAGGAGAGCGTAAAGTACGTGTCACTCCGCGCCTTCTCGCGTTGTTTGAGAAACTCCGCCAGCTGCGCCACGGGTATCTGGTCGTCCAGGGTACGGTAGTGATACTCGAGAACTATGGTGCGGCCCTGGTGGCTAACCTGTGAGTCGTAGTGGAATCCGGGTGCGCTGATGTTGACCACCTCATCCGTCACCGTCCAGTCATCGGGCATCCGCAACTCGATCTTCTCGCTCTCATGGGCCGGAAATGGCAGCGCCAGGGGCGTCGAGCGCAGTGGATTGCGCGGCGCCTTCAGCAGCTCCGTGATGTTCTCTGCGTGGAGCTCAAACACCCGCTTGCCGCCATCCCCGTCTTCGAACGGGCGCTCGATGCGATAGGTCTCGTTGATTGTCAGTTCATTGGCCAGCGGGTCATCCTTGATCTGCACAGGTCCGTCACTGCGAACAGTCGGGTACAGGGTTTTGTAGTAATTCAGGTAGTCGCGGGTCAGCGATTCCGCCGTCGAGTTGCGCAGGGTCCGGCGCATGCGCTCGGCT
>Ga0193713_1000627_pt1 | contig 11810 bp, 12 predicted proteins | sample H3a2metaG_FD_143054 | JGI IMG/M metagenome (GOLD analysis project Ga0193713, IMG submission 143054) | Soil microbial communities from a riparian zone of the East river system, Colorado, United States - H3a2 | ecosystem: Environmental > Terrestrial > Soil > Riparian zone | place: USA: East River... | reverse complement strand
TGAGCCCCAGTTCTTCGCGCGCCAGCGTATTGAGGGCGTGCTCGGGACTCGCCATCAGGCGCGTCGCGATCGCGCGGGCCTGCTCGAGTTCCAGGCCGCGCGCCTGGTAGATCAGCGCCAGCTCTTCGGCTTCTTCAGCCGGGTATTCCGCGAGTTCGTCGCGCTCCAGGCCAATCTGGTATTCGTACATCTCACGCTGCGAGCGCACCGACACGTACTCGCCCGCGGACATCGAGAGCGAGCCGGCCAGGAGACCGGCCAGTCCGCTGGTCAAGATGACCGATCCGCTGGCGCCGGCGCCCGCCACGCCCAGGATCAGGCTGACGTTCGAGACCAGCCCATCGTTCACGCCAAAGACCGCGGCGCGCAGGTTGTTGCCGCCGGTCACGCTGCGGTGCCGCTGGCCCACATCCTGCACCGTCACCGGCATCAGGTGGCCGGCCACGGCAGGAGCGGCTCCGTAGGCCGAAAGACCGCGCAGCTTCATCGCCGCCAGCATCGGCTTGAGTGCGCGCGGACCCAGGCGGCGCACCAGCCAGGCGACCAGCCGCGAGCGCAACTGCGGTCGAAATTCGCCTGGATTGGCGGCCTTCGCCCAGTGCTGCGCCTGCTCTTCCGCCGCATCGGCGAGCGCCCGGAACAGCTGCTGCAGGCGTGGATCGGATTCGGCGTCGGCGACGATCCGGTACAGCCAGGCCGACTCGCGCTCGTGGTACCAGCTCTCGAAAGGGTTGCTCATGCGCGCAGGCTAGCAAACATCGCCGCCCGCTGCCCGCCGTCTCGGCCCCCATGAACCCGAGGCGCGTCGCGGTGCCGGCACCGCTCAATAGTTGCCGTCCGTCTCCTCGTCGAGATCGTCCTCATCCTCGTCTTCGTCATCGTCCCAGTCGTCGTCCTCGACGGCGTCTTTTTCTTCTTCTTCGTCTTCCGCCTTGCCGATTTCCTCGCCCGACCAGCCCTCCGGCTGCTCGATCTTGTCGAGGTCGAATTCGGCCCAGGTGTCGAGGTCGATTTCTTCGATGTCGCCATCGAGGTACTCGACTTCGATCAACTCGGCATCGGCGTCCACGGACAGCACGCGAAAGCTGTCGTTCTCATCTATGTTTTCGTACCACTGGCCCACCACGGGCTCGAATTCTCTGGCCACCGGTCTGATCCTCGCCAATGCAGCTGCCGCGCGGCGCGCGGTCCGGGCCCTGATATTAGGGCCCACGCCGCGCATAAGGCAACGCCGCGCCTCCGTAGGTACACTGGAGTCCAGAGCACCCTTATTTATTTACTGTACCCACGATCAGCCATGAGCCCCGTCAAGACCGCCAGCAACGCCGCGCGCTCACCCCTCATGACGGCACGCCGCGTGGTAATCAAGGTCGGCTCGGCCCTGCTGGTCGATGCCCGCACTGGCCATCTCAAGCGCGCCTGGCTCGAGGCCCTCATCGAGGACCTGCTGCGGCTGCGCCGGCGCGGGCAGCAGCTGATACTCGTGTCCTCGGGCGCCATCGCGCTGGGCCGCCGCCATCTGGGCCTGGCGGCGGGGGCGTTGCGGCTCGAAGAAAGCCAGGCCGCCGCAGCCGTCGGCCAGATTCGTCTCGCCCACGCCTACAAGGAGCTGCTCGAAGCGCATGAGGTCACGGTCGCGCAGGTGTTGCTGACGCTCGAGGACAGCGAGCAGCGCCGGCGCTACCTGAACGCGCGCGCCACGCTCGAATCCCTGCTGGCGCTCGGTGCCCTGCCGGTGATCAACGAGAACGATACGGTCGCCACGGCAGAGATCCGCTACGGCGATAACGACCGGCTGGCGGCGCGTGTCGCGCAGATGACGAGCGCGGACTGTCTGGTGCTGCTCTCTGACGTCGATGGGCTGTACACCGCGGATCCCAATCGCGCAGGCGATGCCCGCTTCATCGAGCAGGTGGCGCACATCACGCCGGAGATCGAGGCCATGGCTGCGGGCACGGTCTCAGGAGTCGGTTCGGGCGGGATGGCGACCAAGATCGCCGCGGCACACATCGCGGTCGCCGCCGGTTGCCACATGTGCATTGCGGCCGGGGAGCCGCGGCACCCGCTCAAGCGCATCGAAGCGGGCGCGCGCTGCACCTGGTTTCTGCCGGCCTCCACGCCGGTCGCGGCGCGCAAGCAGTGGATCGCCGGTACGCTGCGTCCGGCCGGCGCCGTGCGTATCGATGAAGGGGCCTTGCGCGCGCTCGGCTCCGGCAAGAGCCTGCTGCCGGCGGGCGTAACCGGTACGCAGGGGCATTTCGAGCGCGGCGACACGGTCAGCGTCGTGAACGCCGGGGGCCTCGAGGTGGCGCGCGGCATCACCGCCTACTCGCATTCCGACACCGCCCGCATCATGGGCCGGCGCAGCTCTGACATCGAGCAGCTCCTCGGATTTCGTGGCCGGGTGGAGCTGATCCATCGCGACGACCTCGTGATACTCACCCGCCGTGGACCGGCGCCGGCGCTGAGTGAAACGGAGCGCGCCCCGTGAGCGCCGTGCAGGCCCTGATGCGCCAGCTCGGTCAGGCGGCCGTGGCGGCCGCGGCTCCCCTGGCGCTTGCGGACACGGCGGCCAAGAATCGTGCGCTGCGTGCCGCCGCGGCCGCGTTGCGTGCGCGGTGCGAGTCGATCCTGGCAGCCAACGCGGACGACATGCGTGCGGCGCGCGCCAGCGGACTCGGTGCCGCGCTGCTTGAACGGCTGGAGCTGGATGCCGGGCGTGTCGAGGCCATGGCGCTCGGTCTGGAAGAGATTGCGCAGCTTGCCGATCCCGTAGGCTCCATCAGTGCGGAGTGGGCCCGCCCGAATGGCCTGCGCATCCAGCGGGTGCGCGTGCCGCTGGGAGTCATCGGCATCATCTACGAGAGCCGGCCCAACGTCACCGCCGACGCCGGCGCCCTGTGCCTGAAGGCGGGCAGTGCCGCCATCCTGCGCGGCGGCTCGGAAAGCGGCCGGTCGAGCGCGGCGATTCACGCCTGCCTGCGGGAAGGTCTCGCCGCCGCGGGACTCCCGGCCGCGTGTATCCAGCTCGTGCCCACGCCCGATCGCGCGGCCGTGGGCGAGATGCTCGGCGGCATGAACGACTACATCGACGTGCTGGTGCCGCGCGGCGGCAAGAGCCTGGTCGCGCGCGTCCAGGCCGAGGCGCGCGTGCCGGTGATCGGCCACCTCGAGGGCAACTGCCACGTGTATGTTGATCGTGAGGCCGACGCGCTCATGGCCCGCTCGGTGGTGCTCAATTCCAAACTCCGCCGCACTGGCGTCTGCGGTGCGGCCGAGACCCTGTTGCTCGATCAGGCGGCGCCGCCGGACCTGCAGCGCTCGCTCGTCGAGGCGCTCCTGGACGCAGGTTGCGAGGTGCGCGGTGATAAAGCGGTGCGCGCGCTCGATCCGCGGGTGCGCGAGGCCACGGAGCAGGACTGGTACACCGAGTATCTCGGGCCCATCATTGCGGCGCGTGGCGTGGACGGCGTCGATGCCGCCATCGAGCACATTGCGCGCTACGGATCGGCGCACACCGAAGCGATCGTCACGGCCAACAGTGCCACCGCGCAGCGCTTCCTCGCTCGTGTCGACAGCGCCATCGTGCTGCACAACGCCTCGACGCAGTTCGCCGACGGCGCCGAGTTTGGCATGGGCGCGGAGATCGGCATCTCCACCGATCGCTTTCACGCCCGAGGGCCCATCGGCCTGGAACAGCTCACTACCTATAAGTACGTGGTGCACGGTGCGGGCCAGGTGCGGCCCGGATGAAGCGCTGCCGCCGCCCGCGCACCAGCCTCAACTGAGCGGACGGATTTCCTGCGCGCGGTAACGCGCAAGCAGCGCGGTGTTGCGGCCGCGTGCGGCGTAGACCAGCACCTTGGTCAACGCATCGGCCAGGGCGGCGCTGGGCGCCATGACGGCGGTCGCATGCGGTGTCGAGCGGCGCGTAGATCGCGGCGCGTAATAACCGCGGTGCTCGGCAGGTGGCTGCGTAGAGCCAGGATCGCTCCCGGCGAGCGCCGCCTCCTGCAACAGCAGTTGGCGCGGTGGGGCATCTCCCAGGCGAATCCAGAGCGGCCAGGCCTCCCGACCAAACACGCGCAGGTCACCGCCAGCATTGACGAGTCCGGCGCTGGCGCCCGCGCGCCGCATAGCGGCGACGGCCTGATCGACGGCAAAGCCCTTGGCGATGCCTCCCAGGTCGACTTGTGCCGCGCGGCGTACGTAAAGCGTTCGCGGCCCCTCCGGTAACCACTGCAGCACGGTTCCACTATCGGGCAGTGCCGGCTCGAAGCGGCCGGCCGACAACAGGCACAGTTCCCGGCTGAGCCGCAGGAGCTCGGCGGTCCAGGGATGCACCGCGACGCGGCGGCCGGCCGGCGCGGCGTTGAGGCGGGCCAGATCGCTCCCCGCGCGCGCCGGATGCAGCAGGGCCTCCACGCGGGCCAGGGCTGCGTAGCCCGCGGCCAGGGCACGCTCTGCCCGCAACCGGGTGGGCGCCCGGGCCTCGATCCCCGCGAAGGTGCCCAGGGCAGGGCGGAGCCTTGAGACACGGTGCTCTTGACACATTCGTAGATCTTAGTAAGAATCATTCTCATTTACAAATAGCGCCTGACCCAGGGAACTTCATCTTGAAGCTACGGATTTTATTGGCATTATTGGCTGCAGGCTTCCCTGGGTGGAGTGATGCTGCGACGCCAGAGGCCGAGCCGGCCCTGAGCTGGTGGGGCTACGGCGAACTGAACTACGACCGGCCCGCCGATCACCCGGAGGAGGCCCGGTTTGACCTGGCGCGGTTCGTCATCGGCGCGGGCTACCGGTTCGATGAGCACACCCGGCTGCAAAGCGAACTGGAAGTCGAGCATGCGGTGTCCTCCAGCAGCGATCCGGGCGAAGTGGAGATTGAGCAGGCCTACATCGAGCATGACTTGCGCGATGACAGCTTCGTGCGTGTGGGCCTGTTCCTGATCCCGAGTGGCCTGCTCAACGAGAATCACGAGCCGACACGCTTCCACGGCGTGTTCCGCAATTTCGTCGAGACCGCGATCATTCCCAGCACCTGGCGCGAAGGGGGTATTGGCCTGCAGCACGACACCGCGAACGGTCTGAAGCTGCAGGCCGGAGTGACGACGGGCTTTGACCTGTCGAAGTGGGACGCGGCCAGCAGCGAAGGCACGGACTCGCCGCTCGGTTCGATTCACCAGGAACTCGCGCAGGCGCGAGCCGTGGATTTCTCGGGCCACCTGGCGGTCAACTATACGGGCACGCCCGGGCTTAAAGTGGGCGCATCGCTGTTTACCGGCGGAGCGGGGCAGGGCCAGGCGGGATTCGCTGGCGCGAAGGTTTCGCTGTGGGAAGGGCATATGCGCTGGGAAGTGCGCACCCTGGAGCTCTCGGCGCTGTATGCGCGCGGCCGCATTTCCGGTACCGCGCCGATCAACATGCGGCTGCTCGGCAGTGCGACGCTGATCCCGCAAAGCTTCTACGGGGCGTACCTGGAGGCGGCCTGGCGCGGCCTGGCGCAAGGCGATCTGCCGCTCACGCCCTTCCTGCGCTATGAACAATTCAACACGGCCGCCAGTTATGCGGATCTCGGGCCGGGACTGACCCCGGCCGCCCACCCGGAGCGTCGTGCCCTGACCCTGGGCCTCGATTGGCTCTGGACTCGCGGGGTGGTTCTCAAGGCCGACTATGTCGATTTTACCGACAGCGGCGGCGGCGATCGTCTGGCGCTCGGCCTGGGCTACGAGTTCTGAGCGGGACGGGTCATGAACCGGCAGCAGGCGGCGGCGCTTTTCTCAACCCCCCTGGTCGTATTGCTGGCGCCGGCCCCGCTCGCCGTGGCGGCCGATTATCTGACGGTGGCACAGGCGCAGCGGGCCATCTTCCCCGAGGCGAGCGCTTTCGAGCCTGTGACGCCGCAGCTCGATGAGAAGCAGCGCCGCGCACTGGAGGCCGCGGCCGGCCCGCAGCCGCCGCATGGCCGGCTGCTCGCCTGGCGGGTGCTCGGCGAGACAGGTCCGCTCGGATTTTTTTTCACCGATGAAGTCGTCGGCCGCCAGGATTTCATCGACTACGCGCTCGGCATCAATGCGGACGGCACGCTGCGTGCGCCGGAGATCATGAGCTATCGCGAGAGCCACGGGGGCGAGATCCGGAACGCCGCCTGGCGCCGCCAGTTCGCGCGGCGCAGTGACGGCACGCGGCTGCGCAATGCGATCGACATCCGTAATATCGCCGGCGCGACGCTGTCCTGCGAGCACCTCACGGCCGGCGTGCGCTATCTGGCGCTGTTGTGGCAGCTGGCCCTGCAGCCGGCCGGGCCGCGCCTGCCGTGATGCGTGCGCCCGCCCGCGGCCCGATGGACCTCGCCGGGGATTACGGGACGCGACTGTCGCAGCGCATCAGCGCGGTCCTGCTCGCCGTGCTGGGCGCACTGTGGGTATCAGGGGTGAGTTGGCTGCTGGTGCACTATCTGTACGCGCGGCCAGGGGAGTTCGGTGTCATCCGCCACCCATTCGAAATTCCGCTGTTGACGATCCACGGCGTGCTCGCGCTCCTCGGGCTGTTCCTGCTGGGCTGGTTCGCCGGACGCCATGCGGGTGTGGCCGCCGGGCGGCGCCGGCGCGCGAGCGGCTGGTGGTTGACGCTGTGGATGGCGGCGCTGGTCCTGGCCGGCGGCGCGCAATTCTTCCTGTCGAGCGAGCTGTGGCAGGCGCGGGCCACGCTCGCGCACGAGATCCTGGGCGCCGCACTGCTGCTTCCCGTGCTCGCGCACGGCTGGCACTTCAGCGTCGCGGCTCGCGAGCGTGACCGTGCCCGTGGGATTCAGGGGCCGCCGACGGCGCGGCATCGGCGCCGGCATGGACCGCCGCCGCCGCGCAGCGCTCGCAGTTGACCCAGCCGGAGTCACCGCCCTCGTAGTATTCCTTTTTCCAGATCGGCAGACGGTGCTTCACTTCATCGATGATGTAGCGGCAGGCGCGAAAAGCCTCGTCGCGGTGCGGCGCCGAGGCGCCCACCCAGACGGCGATTTCGCCCAGCGGCAGCGCGCCGATCCGGTGGACACAGAGCGCGCCGTGCAGGCCGAAACGGCTGACTGCCTCGACGATGATTCGCTCACCCTCGCGTGCCGCAAGGGGTGCGTAGGCTTCGTATTCAAGACTCGTGACGCGCTGTCCCTCATTGTGATTGCGCACCCAGCCCTCGAAGGAGGCATAGGCACCGCACCCCGGATCGGTGATTTGGGCACGGAGTGCCGCGGTGTCAAGCGCCGTATTGCTGAAGCGAAAGAGGTTCATCCGCCCGCCACCGGTGGCAGGAACACCACCGTGTCGCCTTCGCTGAGCGAGTGCGACCAGTCCGCAAAAGCTTCATTGATCGCCACCCGCAATTGTTCGGGTCGCAGTTTCAGTCCCCGCGCCGCGCTCAGCTCGGCGTACAGCGCGCGCGCATCCACGGCATCGCTCGTGACGGTCTCCTCACTGCGCCCCGCCTGTTCGCGCAGCAGCGCAAAATACTGGATCTTCAACCGGCGCTTCACCCCCGCAACGCTCCGCCCGGCGCCATTCCCGGCGGCCGCACCTCGCTCGGCGAACGCGCTGCGTGCCTGCAGGTATTCCGCCGCGGTGTTGACGTTGTCGAGCGCGCGCGCCTCGCGCAGCGTGAGCAGCTCGACATCGGAGTGCGCCAGGAAATCGCGCGGGCAACGCTGGTCCGCGGCGATCCACGCCTCAATCGAGCCTAAGCTGGCCGGCTCGAAGATGGCGCACAGCGGTTCGGGCTTGCCGTCGTGGCTGCTGCGAAACGCAGTGGCCAGACGCTGCGGGGCGCGCGCCGCGATCAGCTGCTGCAGGGTAGCGGTGTCGAGGAAGGGCAGGTCGCCGGCCAGCACCAGCCAGGCCGCCTCAGGATGCGCGCACAGCGCCGCGTGAATGCCGCCGATCGGACCGATGTCCGGCAGGACATCGGTGATGCAGGGGAAGGCGCTGCGCTGCGGATCATTGCGCTGATCGGCGCGCACCGATACGAAACTTCGCTCCACCAGCGGTTCGAGCAGGGCCATGGCGCGCGCCAGCTGGGGCTGGCCGCCATACTCGAGGGCGAGCTTGTCGCGCTGCATGCGCCGGCTGCGGCCGCCGGTGAGCAGCAGTCCGTACAGCGGCGCGCTCATGCCGCCCCGACGCGGCGGCGTCCGCCGGACTTGCGCAGCAATCGCACCTCGACGATGCGGATGTCGTGCGACAGCGCCTTGCACATGTCGTAGATCGTCAGGGCCGCAATACTCGCTCCCATGAGCGCCTCCATCTCCACGCCCGTCCGGTGGTGGGTTTCCACGCGGCAGCGGATGCGCAACACATTGCCCGCGGCGCCTCCGATCCTGATCACGCAATGCTCGATCGGCAGCGGGTGGCAGAAGGGGATCAGTTCCGCGGTGCGCTTGGCGGCCATCACTCCGGCCACAATTGCCGTATCGAACACCGGGCCCTTGGCGGTGCGATGGCCGCTGGAGCGCAGGGCGCGCGCCACCACCGCGGGCAGGCGCACCCGCGCCTCAGCCTCCGCGACCCGATGCGTGATCGCCTTGTCACCCACGGCCACCATGGTGGGGCGGCGGGCGGCATCGAGGTGGCTGAGCCCGGCGTTGGCTTTGCGCTTTGCCATGGACCGCTCCTCAGCTACCTAGCCGCCGACCTGGTTCATCTCGACGCGCGGCGCAGCCGGGCCCGCGATGTGGCCACGCAACTCGCTGTAGCGATCGGTGCGCGCCTGCCAGCAACCGCGGATCGCCGCCAGCAGTTCCTCGTCGCTCGCGCCGCCGCGCAGCGGGCCGCGCAAATCCAGTCCCTGGCTGGCGAACAGACAGGTGTAGAGCACACCCTCCGCGGAAAGCCGCGCGCGCGAGCAATCGCTGCAGAAGGGTTGCGAGATCGAGGAGATGAAGCCGATCTCGCCCTGGCCATCCGCGTAGGCGTAGCGCTCGGCGACTTCGCCCGTGTAATTGCGCGCCAGCGGGGTCAGCGGCCAGCGTGCCTGGATGAGTTTCAGCAGTTCGAGTGAGGGCACGACCTGCGCCGGTTGCCATTCATTGCGGTTGCCGACGTCCATGTACTCGATCAGGCGCACGGTGATTGCCGTGCCGCGGAAATGTTCCAGCAGCGCCAGTACGGTGTGATCATTGACGCCGCGCTGCACGACCGCATTGATCTTGAGCGGCGCGAGGCCGGCGTGCTGCGCGGCTGCGAGGCCGGTCAGCACTTCCTCCGGAGTGCCGAAGCCCCCCGCCAGTCGTGCGAACACTTCCCGGTCCAGGCTGTCGAGGCTGACGGTGACACGTTGCAGGCCCGCGGCACGCAGCGCAATCGCCTGCTGTCCGAGCAGCACGCCGTTGGTCGTCAGCGCGATGTCTTCCACGCCGGGGAGCGACGTGAGATCGCCAATCAGGTCTGGAAGCCCGGCGCGCAACAGCGGTTCGCCGCCGGTGATGCGAAGTTTTCGCACGCCGAGGGTCAGGAACAGGCGCGTCAGGCGCACGATTTCCCCAAAGTCCAGGCGCTCGGCGGACTTCAGGAAGCGGTAGTGCTCGTGATAGCGCTCGCGCGGCATGCAGTAGGGGCAGCGGAAATTGCAGCGATCGGTGACCGAGATGCGCAGATCCCGCAACGGGCGGCCGAGCGTGTCCCGTGGGCGTCGTGGTTGGAGCGCCGCCAGCGCCGTTGAGCTTGTAGCACTCATGGGGCTAGGCTACCAGCGATACAGCCGGGTGAGGAAACCCTTGTGCAGCTCGGCCGGGCCCGGCGGCAGTTCCACGAAACCGTCGGTCAGCGCCAGCGAGGTGAAATCTCCGGAGCCGTTGGTGGGGCAGGGCGTGGCCCACGGGCGGCCCCAGTCGTCGTGGCTGACGCGCACCGGCATGAAACCGGTCAGTGGCGGTGCCCAATCGAGCGCGCTCGCCAGCGCAATGCGCTCGGAGCGGTGGGTGCGCACGCCCATCGCCGCGAACAGTGCGGGCAGGACATAACGCGCCAGGCACACCAGCGTGGAGACCGGATTGCCAGGCAGCGCGAACACGGCCCGCCCTTCGGTCGTGGTGCCAAACCACATCGGCCGGCCCGGGCGCTGTGCGATGCCGTGCAGGATGCACTGCACGCCCAGAGCCTCGAGCGCCTGCGGCACGAGGTCGAGCCGACCCATCGACACGCCGCCGGAGAGTATGAGCACCTCGTGCGTGCGCAGATGCCGGCCGAGGCGCGCGTGCAGGGCCGCGGCGTCATCGCCGATGTGATCTTCGGAGACGCGCTGAAAGCCATGCTCGCGCAGCGCCGCGGCGACGGCGTAGGCGTTGGAGCGCCGCACCTGGTGCGGGGCAATGGGATCGCCGGGCTCCACCAGCTCGTTGCCCGTCGAGATCACGACAATGGCGGGTTGGCCGCTAACGCGGAGCCGCGCCATGCCGGCCGAGGCGGCGACCGCGATTTCCGGTGCGTGCAGTACCGTCCCCGACGCGAGGAGTAGCGCACCCTGCCGCTGGTCACTGGCGCGCCGGTGCACGTTCTTCCAGGGTGTGGCGATGGACAGTGATTGCAGCTCGGCCTTTCCCGATTCCACCTTGATGCGCTCGACCGGCACCACGCAGTCACACCCCACGGGCAACATGGCGCCCGTCATGATCTCAATGCAGTGCTCTACGGATGCCAGAGTCAGCGGCGCGTCGCCGGCCGCCTGCATCGCCTGAATGACGTACTTGCGCCGACCGGCCGCCACGGCGGCCGAAGCCAGGGCGATGCCGTCCATGGCCACGCGATCGAAGGGCGGCTGGTCGCGCTCCGCATAGACGTTCTCGCGCAGCACCGCGCCGGCGCACTGCGCCAGGGGGAGAGATTCGATCGGCAGGCACACCAGATGCTCGTCGATGAGCCGACTGGCCACAGCCGGGTCGACTTCCGCTGGTTTTGCCGCTACACCCTGATCCATAAGGGGATAGTACATCCAGCGTTCCCGATAGGTGCTATCGAGTGGTGCGAGGCAGCAAATCGTGACACCATCGAATTTCGCCGCGCCCGTAGCTCAGTTGGATAGAGCACCTGGCTTCGAACCAGGTGGTCGGCGGTTCGAATCCGTCCGGGCGCGCGAATCTACTTAGCGACAATCAATCGCTTAGCAGTGCTGACACCAACCGACTTGCGCCGAAGCCATGTGGTTGCGGGAGTTTTGCGGGACTCTGTGCTGCACACGCGGTCCGCCGCCTCGATCAAGTTCGTCAGCTCCGCCTGGGAATAGTGCGTCGTGATCCGACCACTTCTGTGCCCAAGCAGATCCTGGCGATCTTCGAATCCCACGCCCGCCGCCCGCAGTCGGCGCCCAAACGTGTGCTTCAGATCGTGTACCCGCACGCGCTGGAACCCCGCCGGCGCGGCTTCCCCGTGCCGCTCCTTCCACGCCTCCGCCGCCCGCTCCCTCGCCGATTTCCAGGCGGTGTTGTTCATCTTGGTCACGGGCTTCGCTTCGCCCTTCTTGCGACGGGCGTGTGCGAAGACGTAGACCGTATGAACTCCGCGCTGAGCGTCGATGACGGACTTCGCCACCCGATTGAGCACGACAAGCCGCTCTTCACCGTTTTTGACCCGATCGGCGGGAACCACGAACACGGAGGTCTCCAACTCCGGCACTTTTACTTCGTCGTCCCAGCGGAGCCCGCAGACCTCCTGTTCTCGGGTTCCCGTGTTCACCTTAAAGAGCGCCATGCGCGCCAGGTGATCTGGAAGTCCCTGGAACAGGAGCGACTGCTCCTCATGCGTGAGCGGGTAGGGGGCTCGGGCGTCCTG
>Ga0193713_1000624_pt1 | contig 11853 bp, 8 predicted proteins | sample H3a2metaG_FD_143054 | JGI IMG/M metagenome (GOLD analysis project Ga0193713, IMG submission 143054) | Soil microbial communities from a riparian zone of the East river system, Colorado, United States - H3a2 | ecosystem: Environmental > Terrestrial > Soil > Riparian zone | place: USA: East River... | reverse complement strand
GACCATTTCACGCCGGAGGGCGCGGCGGTCGTGGCGCGGGCGGTCGCCGCCGCGCTGACGGGCATGGGCGCGAGCAGCGACGCGCCCGAGCCCGCGTTCGACCGCGCGGGGGCGGGGGCGGGGGCGGGGGCGGGGGCGAGCGTGGAGGAGCGGGCGTGATCGTCCGGATCGGGCTCGATATCGTGTGGTAATCGTGCACGTGGTCGCGCCCGGCGAGTTCGGCGGCCTCGAGCGCGTCGTGCAGCTGCTGGGACGGGGGCTGCAGGGCCTGGGCCACGAGGTGCACGTCGTCGCCGTGGTGGTCGACGCGCGCGGCATCCAGCCGTTCCTAGCGCCGCTGCAGGACGCCGGGGTGCACACGCACACGATCGTCGTGCCGGGACGCTCGTACCTGCGGGAGCGCGCCGCCATCCGCGACCTGTGCCGCCGCCTCTGTCCCGACGTCGTGCACACCCATGGCTACCGGCCGGACGTGCTCGGCGCGGGCGTCGCGCGGCGCCTGGGCATTCCCGTCGTGACGACAGTCCACGGGTTCACCGGCGGCGGCTGGAGAAACCGCGTGTACGAGTGGCTGCAACGCCGCGCCTTTCGCCGGTTCGCAGCGGTGGTGGCCGTGTCCGGGCCGCTCGCGCGGCGGCTGGAGCGTGCGGGCGTCCCCCGGTCGCGCATCCACGCCGTGCCCAACGCGTGGCGCCAGATTGCGCCGCCGCTGGGACCGGAAACCGCGCGCCGGGTCCTGGGCATTCCGCGAGACGCGTTCGCGATCGGCTGGGTGGGCCGGGTGAGCCACGAGAAAGGCCCGGACGTACTGCTCGAGGCATTGCGCCACGCCGGCGATGTGCCGCTCACCGTCTCGGTCGTGGGTGGCGGCGACATGCGGGTCGCGCTCGAGGCCAAGGCGGATGGTCTTGGGCTGGCGGGCCGTGTGCGCTGGCACGGCGCCCTCCCCGACGCAGGCCGGCTGTTTCCCGCGTTCGACGTGTGCGTCCTGAGCTCCCGCACGGAGGGCACGCCCATGGTGCTGTTCGAGGCAATGGCGGCCGGCGTCCCGATTGTCGCGACGCGCGTCGGCGGTGTGCCCGATGTCGTTTCACCCACCGAGGCCGCCCTCGTCACGCCCGAGGACCCGGTCGCACTGGCGACTGCGATTCGCGGTGTGTACTACGACCGTGCCGCGGCGCAGCGGCGCGCCGCCGCCGCACGCGCGCGACTGGAGCGCGAATTCGGCGTGGCGCGGTGGCTCGACCGCTACGAGGCCATTTATCGCCTGGTCACCCACGGCGCCCGTGCGCCGGCCCCGGTCTGATGATTCCCGGCGTGCTGCTCGTGCTGGCGGTGTGTCTCTGCCTGTACACCTATGCTGGCTATCCCGCGATCGTGAAACTGCTCAGTGTGGGCCGCCGCGCGCCCCTCGCGAGGAAAGCTCCTGTGGCGTCGCTTCCTCCCCCCCGCCACAGCATCAGCGTCACGCTCCCTGTCTACAACGAGGCGGCGGTGATCGCGGCGACGCTCGAGCGGATCCTCGCCGTCGACTATCCAGTCGATCGGCGCCAGATCCTGGTGGTGTCGGACGCATCCACGGACGGGACCGACGAGATCGTCGCTCGGTTCGCCGACCGTGGGGTCGCGCTGCTGCGCCTCCCTCGGCGTCAGGGCAAGACCGCCGCGGAGAACGCCGCCCGCCTCCACCTCACCGGCGAGATCATCATCAACACCGACGCCTCGGTGCGCATCCATCCCGATGCCTTCGCGCATCTGGTCGCCGCATTCGCCGATCGTTCCGTGGGTGTCGCCTCGGGGCGCGACGTGAGCGTGACGAACGTTCAGGCGCAGGCGAACCGGGCGAACAGCGGGGAGGCGGCGTACACGGGATACGAGATGTGGATTCGCGATCTGGAGACCGCGGTGGACGGGATCGTCGGAGCCTCCGGCTGCCTGTACGCGATCCGTGCGGATCTGCACATGCTGCCCGTCCCCGAAGGGCTGAGCCGGGACTTCGCGGCGGCGCTCACCGCTCGCGAGCACGGGCTGCGGGCGGTGTCGGTCGCCGCGGCGGTGTGTTACGTGCCGCGCGCCGCGTCGTTGCGTCAAGAGTATCGGCGCAAGGTCCGGACGATCACCCGTGGGATCGCCACGCTGGTGCACAAACGCGCCCTGCTGAACCCGTTTCGCTACGGCGCGTTTGCGTGGATGTTGTTCAGCCACAAGGTGTGCCGCTGGCTCGTGCCGTGGGCGCTGCTGCTGTTCGTCGCCGCCATGGGAGCCCTGGCGCTGACCTCCGGTTGGGCCCGCGCGTTGCTTGGCGCGGTGGCGGTACCGGGCGCGCTGGCAGGGATCGCCTGGTTCTGGCCGGAGGGTCAGGGCATGCCGCGACTGTTGGCGTTGCCGGCGTTCGTGGCGGTCGGGAACATCGCGGTCCTGCACGCGTGGCTCCGGGTCCTCGTCGGGCGCAGTGCTCCCGTGTGGGAGCCCACCCGCCGCGGCCCGCTGCCGTCCAACGTTGCCAGATGAGCGGCATTCGGGCCTTCCAACGCGAAGACATTCCCCAGGTCGTGGAGCTCTTCGGCACCGCATTCGTACAGAGCGGGAAGAGTGTGCCCCCGGGGCTCGACACGTATTTCCAGCGGGTGTTCCTCGAGAACCCGCTGAGCGAAGACGACCTGCCGTCCTTCGTGTACCTGGATGCAAGCGAGTCCATCGTCGGCTTCGTCGGGGTCCAGCCGAAGCGGCTGCTGCTGCGCGGCCGGAGCCTGCGCGCGGCCGTCGCCACGAAGCTCATGGTTGCGCCCGCGGCCAGGGGATCCGTCGCGGCCGCGCGGCTGCTTAGCCGCGCGTTCGCCGGACCGCAGGACGTCCTGCTCTCCGATTTGAGCAACGATGCTGGGCGCCGCATTTGGGAGGCACTCGGCGGCGTCACGGTGCTGCCCCTCAGTCTGCAGTGGCAGCGGCCCGTCCGGCCGGCGCGCCACACCCTCTCCTGGTTGCGCGCACGCGGCGTGCCCGGGGTGATCACGCGGGGCCTGCGGCCGCTGAGCTCGATCGCCGATGCCGTGGTGGCTCGGTTCGGCACGGGTCCGTCGCGCGACGCATTTGCCGGTTACACCACCGATGACTTGCCCCTCGACGTGTGGGTCACGCACTTAGGGGCGTTGTGCTCCGATCGGACGCTGCGTCCAGAGTACGACGAGCGGTCGCTGCGGTGGATCCTGAACGTGGCGCAACGGAACGAGCCTGGCCGGCCGCTGCGCCGGCGCCTGGTGCGCGATCCGCAGGGGGAAATCGTCGGGTGGTTCCTCTATTATCTCGGGCCGGGCGCCGAGAGCGAGGTCCTCCATCTCCTGGCGAGAAAAGGCGCGGCCGCCGCGGTGTTCGACGCGCTCCTCGCCGACGCGCGGAGCGGCGGGACCGTCATGCTGTCGGGGCGCTTGGAACCGAGAATGGTGAAGGAGATGTCCGAGCGCCACTGTTACTTCCGGCACACCGGCCACTGGGCGCTGGCGCACTCGAAACAACCCGACGTGCTGCACGCACTCCTAAACGGCAGCGCGTTCTTGAGTCGTTTGGAAGGGGAGTGGTGACGACCTACCAACCGCCGCGTCGGCCCAGCATCACCGGCGCCGTGAGTAGCATGATCTTCAGGTCTTGGAGCGCCGACTGGTTGTGGATGTACTCGAGATCGTACGCGACCTTCCTCCGCACGTCGTCCACTGAACTATCGTACGCCTGGTTGATCTGTGCCCACCCCGTGATGCCGGGACGCACGCGCTGGCGCCGTGCGTATCCCTCGATCTGCACGCGCAGATATTTGAAGATCGACGGCTGCTCGGGGCGAGGGCCGACGACGTTCATGTCCCCCACCAGCACGTTCCACAGCTGCGGCAGCTCATCGAGCCGCAGCTTGCGCAGCACGCGCCCGATCGACGTGACGCGCGGGTCGTCGGGACGCGCCCACACCTGCTGGGCCTTCGGCTCGGCCACGGCCATCGTGCGGAACTTGTACATCGTGAAGGGCTGGCCACCGGCGTCGACGTGACGCCGCGTGTTGCCACCGGCGCCAGTCAAGGCACGGCGGTCGAGGCCGATGCGCGTCTGAGTGAAGAGAACCGGCCCCCGCGACGTCAGTTTGATCAAGACCGCGATCACGATCATGAGGGGCAGCGTGAGGACGAGCCCCAGCGCCGCGATCGCGACGTTGAGCGCGCGGCGCGCGCCTTCGCGGTGCGTGCGGCTCCTCGAGAGGCTGGGCCGCACGGCGGTCGGATACAGCCAAGGGAGTGATGTCATGTCGTCTCTGACTTGCAAGCCGCGTGCCTGCTTTGCGTGCCCCACTTCGGTGCAATCGCCGTAAATGCAAGCGGTTAGCACGCTGCGGTGCGGCTGCTACATGGCGCGGCTACGACGGGTTTTGTGGAGGTGGTGCGACGCGCGGGGCGCGCGTATCAGGCGAAGACGGGCGCCGGCGGCAGATCGATTTCGAAGCTGAACTTCGTCCCCCCCTGGGGGTGAGTCGTAGCGGAGAGCTCGCCGCCCATCGCGGCGACGAGCTTGCGGCAAATCCCGAGTCCCAAGCCAGCGCTCGAGAAGTCACGTCGCACCGACGGCCCTCCCTGGAGCGCGTCGATCCCCGGGCCGGTGTCGCGGACCGAGAACTCGACGCGGCGGTCGCTCGTTTCGCGGGCGGCGACCTCGACGAAGCCCTGGTCGGTGTACTTCAGGGCGTTCGTGGTCAGGTTGAGCAGCACCCGCGCCACGGCGCGATCGTGCCCGATGCGTTCTTCGAGCTCGGGCGCGAGGAACCGCAGGTCCAGACCCTTTTCCTCGGCGAGGGGCCGAGCCAGGTCGCGTACCGAGCGGAACACGTCGGTGATCGAGAACGGTGTCGGCGCGCTGTCGGTGAGACTCTCGCCCCGGTGCGACAGGTCCAGCACGTCGCTGGCCATTGAGCACAGGCACAACGCCGCGCTGCGAATCAAGCCCAGCTGGCGGCGCTGCGCGTCGCTGATGGGGCCGCTGTTGCCGAGCTGCATGGACTCGGCCAGAAACATGATCGAGGTAAGCGGCGAACGCAGGTCGTGCGCCAACTCCGCGACGAGCTCCTGTCCCTTCTGTCCTGCGAAGGAGGGGGTCTGGTCGCGAGGCTCTTTCCGCACGGCGTTCGTTTTCATGTTCATGCGGCCGGTTGCGTTTGCGGCATCGATTCGGTTTCGTCGCCGCTGGTCTCACGCTCCACCACCCAGGCGGCGTTGGGGCTGCGCTGCAGGCCGTGACGCTCCATCAACCGGTACAGCGTCGTCCGGTCGACGCCGGCAATGCGGGCGGCCTTGGACATGTTGCCGCCGGCCCGGCTCAGCAGCCACGTCAGGTACTGCATCTCAAACTGGGCGATCACGCGCTCACGGGCCACGTGATAGCTCTCCTCGAGCAACGTCGAGATGAGCGACGCCGGGTTGGTGCTGACGGCGGGCCGCGCCTCGGCGGTGAGCGGGAGATCCTCCGGGCGGATGACCGCGCCCGGCTCGGTGAGGACGGCCACGTGCTCGATCACGTTCTGCAGCTCGCGCACGTTGCCCCGCCAGGGGTGCGTGCACAGCGTGCGGATCGCGCCGTCGGACAGTTTGGGGAACGTCTCGCCCTTGCGGCGGTGCCGCACCCAGTACGTCGACAGGAAGTACTCGGCGAGGAGCGGGATGTCCTCCGGCCGCTCGCGGAGCGGGGGGACGTGAATCGGCACGACGCGCAGGCGGTAGTACAGGTCCTCCCGCATCGCCCCAGTCTGGACCGCAGCTTCGGGATCGCCGTTCGTGGCCGCGATAAACCGGACGTTCACCACGGCGTCGGTCGTCTCGCTGCCGACGCGGCGCACCACGCCGTCCTGGATCACGCGGAGCAGCTTGGCCTGAATCGGCTTGGACATCTCCACCAGCTCGTCCAGGAACAGCGTCCCGCCGTTCGCCGTCTCGAGCAGACCGGGCTTGTCGCGCACCGCACCCGTGAAAGCGCCCTTGCGATGTCCGAACATCTCGGACTCGAGCAGCGGCTCCGGGAGCGCGGCGCAGTTGACCGCGACGAAGGGCCGGCTGGAGCGCCGACTGTGCTGATGAATGAACTGCGCGATCATCTCTTTGCCCGAGCCGCTCTCGCCCGTGATGAACACGGAGGCGTCGGTCGGCGCCACACGGCGCGCGAGCTCGATTGCCTTGCGGAACGCCAGCGAGGTTCCGAGCAGCGTGGCCTTGTCGGCCGGCGCGTCCTCGCGGTCGGCATCCTGCTGCTGGTCGCGGGTCTCCTGGCCGACGAGCACGGTGTGCGTCGCCCGTCCCATAGTGATCTGGAGGTGTTGGGCCGAGAAGGGCTTGGGCAGGTAATCCCAGGCACCCTGACGCAGCGCCTCGACGCTCGACTCGACGCTGGGGTTGCCCGTCATCACGATGACGATCGTTTCCGCGTTCGTCGCCAGCGCGGCGCGCAGCAGGGCGAGCCCGTCGACCTGCGACATGTAGAGGTCCACGAGCACGATGTCGAACGGCCGGCGCTTGAGTGTTTCCAACGCGTCCTGGCCCCGACCCATCACCGTGACGTCGTAGCCCTCGAGGCGCAGCACGCTCGCGCAGCTCTCGCGCAGCGTGTGCTCGTCATCGACGACCAGTGTGCGGATGCGGCCCTTGGCCTCGGGCCCGAGCGCGAGCAAGGCATTGACGTTGCCCGGGTCGGCGGCGCCGTTTCCGGCGTTGTTCGCTGCGAACGGTGTCGACATGGTCATGGTTGCTCCTCCCGCGACCGCCCTACGCAGGGATCGGGCCACACTGTCGCAACCCCGCAGCACGGCCCGATTGGTGAGGAAATACAGGCACTTCCCCGTGGTGCCCAGAGCGCTTCGAGGAGCCCTCTTTGCACCAACCTGCATCCGGCTGCGGGGCGCCGTGCACTGATTTGCGACATGGAATCGCAGCGCTGCGCGATGGGCGCACGGTATCGGACTTGCTGTGGAGATGCGGCATGACATCGAAACACCTGCCGGTGCCGCGCCTGCCGGATGCGCCCGTTCCGTTCGTACCGCGTCCCAGGGCGCCAGCCGCCCCGGCAGGGGAAGACGCGGGGCTCGATTGGCGCCGCCTCGCCCTCGCCCTGTGGCACTTCAAGTGGGTCGTGATCCTCCTCTCGGTTCTGGGTACGGCGGCGGGAGTCGCGGCGGTTCGCGCGCTGAAACCCGTGTACGTCGCGCAGGCCACCGTCTGGATCGACGTTCCCGACAGCCGACGCGACCTGGATCGCGCCGGGCCGATCCGCCCGGGGGGCCTCCTCTCTTCGGATGCCTGGATCGATCTGCTGCGGTCCTACGTCGTGCTGGACCACGTGGTGCGCGACTTGCGCTTGTATCTGGAGCTCAAGACGCCCGACGACACCGCGCGCTTCGCGGCCTTCGGCGTCACGGACACGTTCCGGCCAGGGGAGTACGTCCTGACGGTGGACGCTGCCGGGCGCAACTACGAGCTGGCCGCGGCCAAGGGCCCGGCGTTCGAGCACGGCGTGGTGGGTGATTCCGTGGGCGCCAAGCTCGGCTTCCTGTGGGCACCAACACCCGCGTTACTCCCGCCGGGGGCCAAGGTCGAGTTCACCCTCGCGACGCCGCGCGACGCCGCGCGGGGTCTGGGGGAACGCCTCGACATCCCTCCCATGGATCTCGACGGCAACTTCCTATCGGTCGAGCTGCGGGGAACGAGTCCGCGCCAGATCGCCAACATCCTCAATGCCACGACCGCGCGCTTCGTGCAGATCGCGGGACAGATGAAACGGGAGAAGCTCACCGAGCTGACCAAGATTCTCGAGGATCAGCGCCGTTATGCGCAGCGCAACCTGGACGACGCTGAGCAGGCGCTCAAGGTGTTCCGCATGCGCACGATCACGCTTCCTTCGGACCAGCCGACCGGGCCAGCGGGGGCTGCCGGCGGCACGCAAGGGCGTGACCCAGTCGTGAACGACTTCTTCGAGCGTCAATTCCAGCGCGAGCAGATGCGGCGCGATCGTGCCGCGATCGCGCGCGCGCTGACTCCGGCGAGCGGCTCGACCTTTCCGGCGGACGCGTTCGCCTCGATCGGGTCCGTTCAGCATTCCCCGGAGCTGTCGAACGCGCTGAAGGAGCTGAGCGACAAGCAGGCGCAGTTGCGTGCGTTGCGGTACCACTACTCGGACGAGTACCCGCTGGTGAAAGGTCTCATCGACGAGATTGCGGAGCTGGAGCGGCGCACCATCCCGAGTCTCGCCCAGGCGCTCGCCGCGCAGCTCGGCGTGCGCGAGTCGGAGCTGGGACAGCAGGTGGACGCCGCATCGCGCGAGATGCGCCAGATCCCCGCGCGCTCCGTCGAGGAAGCGCGCCTGCGCCGTGGCGTGCAGCTCGCGGAGGAGTCGTACAACACGGTGCAGGGGCGCTTCCTGGAAGCCACGCTGGCCGCCGAGGCGTCGAGCGTGCCGGACGTGAAGATTCTCGATCCGGCGATCGTGCCGCAGCGTCCGGTCAAGAACACCGCGCCGCGCCTGCTGCTCATGGGTCTGCTGGCAGGTCTCGGGCTCGGCGTCGTGGGCGCGGTGGTGCTCGACCGGATCGATCCCCGGGTGCGCTACCCGGAACAGGTGTCCCGTGACCTCGGTCTGCCGATCCTCGGCGCGGTGCCCCACCTGCGCAGGGATCAGGAGCCCGCGGAGGTGGTCGAGGCGCTGCGCGGTGTGTGCCTCAACCTCGTGCACGCCTACGGCGCCGCCGGGCCGCTGCTCGTCACGATCACGAGCCCTGGTCCCGGCGATGGGAAGTCGTTCCTCGCCGCCAACCTGGCGCTCACCTTCGCCGACGGCGGCCACCGGACGCTGCTGATCGACGGAGACATCCGGCGCGGCACCCTGCACCGCCGGTTCAAGGTCGGCCGGCAGCCGGGCCTCGCGGACTACCTGCGCGAGGATGCGACGCGCGATCAGATCATCCAGTCGACGGCGTATCCGTGGCTGTCCTTTGCAGGCTGCGGTCTGCGAACGCATCGCGCCCCGGAGCTGCTTGGGGCACCGGCGATGGGCTCGCTGATCACGGCGTTGCGTCCGGACTACGACGTGATCCTCATCGATAGTCCACCCCTAGGCGCGGGCGTGGACGCGTTCATTCTGGGGACGGCGACCGGGAATGTGCTTCTGGTCCTGCGGACGGGATACAGTCACCGTGAGATGACCGGGGCGAAGCTCGAGGTCCTGGACCGTCTGCCGCTGCGCACGTTGGGGGCCGTGTTGAACGACGTCCCGCGCGGGGCTGGCGGCCACTACTACGCCAACTACTCCTACCACCTCCCCGGGTACGAGGCCGTGGACGAGGAGGATGGGCGGGGCAGCGCGGCCCGGCCCCGGCTCGTCTAGGGAGCCGGACTCGGGGCGGTGGGTCCCAACCCATCGTCGTAGCGCCGGATCCACGACCGTCCCCCCACCTCCGTGCCGCGCCTTAGGGCGGCGCTGGCGCGGACCAGCAGGTCCGTCGGCTGGATCGGCGCATACCCGACGTTCGACACCGCCTCATATCCGACGCGGACTTGCCGCACGGGCAGGCGCTGCCCGCCGGCCGTCGCGGTTTCCCGAATCGCCCGCACCATGCGCTCCGCCAGCTGCAACGCCCCGGGCGGGTCGGTCGAGGGAGCGATCACCGCGAATTCCGTAGGCCCGAGCCGGCCGATCACATCGGAGAGCCGGCTGGCCGCCTTGATCGCCTGCACGGACTTGAGAATGGCCGCCGCCGCCGTATCCCCAGTCGCGACCGCGTCCGGTTCCAGGTCGAGCGCCAGGACGACGCAGGCGAGCGAGCCGTGCTCACGAAATGCGTACGAGCCGAGCTCCTGAACGCGACGCGCCATCCCCTGGCGGTTATACAACCCCGTGGACGGGTCGAGGAGGCCTTCGGCCCGCGCGCGATCGGCGTCCAGCTTCGCGCGCATACAGGCGTGGAGCTTCAGGATCAGCTCGACTCCGTCGGTCGTACGACCGATGCAGTCCCAGGCGCCCGCGCGCAGGGCCGCGATCCGCTGATCGCGCGTCGGGGTGTGCGGCGTAGTCACGATCAACGGCGTGCTCTTCGACACCCGCGGGTCCTCCCGCAGCGTGCGACACAACTCGATCCCGCTTCCGTCGGACAGTAGCGCCTCGATGAAGATGACGTCGGGATTCGTGGTGCGCGCGCGCGCGAGCGTGTGTTGCCCGGTCGCCGTGCGCAGGACGGCAAAGCCGTTGGCATCGAGGAGGCCCTCGATCCAGCCTGCACTCCCTTCTTCTTCACCAGCCACCAGCGCCAGCGGCAAGCCGGCGGATGGCCCCGAATCGCTCATGCGTTCACCTCCCGTGACGAATGCGTCGCAGGATTGGGGCCATGTCGTTTCAACCCGAGGACCGACGGCGCTGCGCCGCCCTGCCGCGCCCGCGCAACGCAATCGTGGGGGCGGTGCGACCCCGTCGCGCACCGGTTGGCGAGAGAAGTCATTGTCGTCCGGCTGGTTACGACACTCCGTGACGTCGGGCGGTGGGGCGGGGCCCCAATCTTGAAGTAGGACTGGGGCATGTGTGGAATCGTCGGTTACGTCGGACCTCGCCAAGCGGCGCCCATCCTCCTCGAAGGGCTCGCGCGTCTCGAGTACCGTGGCTACGACTCGGCCGGTGTGGCGGTGCAGAACGGTGGCGGCGTCGAGACACGGAAGCTGGCAGGCAGGGTCGAGGGACTCGCCGATCTGCTCTCGCGCGAGCCCGTGCTTGGGACGTGCGGCATCGCGCACACGCGCTGGGCGACGCATGGCCCCCCCAACGATGTCAACGCGCACCCCCATATCGATTGCGGTGGTGAGATCGCGCTCGTGCACAACGGCATCGTGGAGAACGCCGATGTGCTGCGGACGCGGCTCGAGCGCGATGGGCATCGCTTCACCACCGAGACCGACACCGAAGTCCTCGCCCATCTGATCGAAGACGCCGAGGGCGGCACCCTCGAAGAGCGCCTCATCGCGGCGCTCGTGCCGGTCGAAGGGACCTACGGCCTGGCGGTCACGTGGAAGGCCGAACCCGGCAAGATCGTGGTGGCGCGGCGCGGGTCGCCGGTGCTGCTCGGCGTCGGCGACGGCGAGCACTTCGTCGCCTCGGACGCCAGCGCCGTCATGGGGCACACGCGGTCGGTGGTCTATCTCAAGGATGGCGACATCGCGGTGCTGACCGCCGACGGGTACCGCGTCCTCGACCGCGACGCGGTGGAGCAGGAGCGCGCCGTCGACGACATCGAGTGGGATCTCGAGGCGCTGGCGCTAGGCCCGTACCCGCACTTCATGCTGAAGGAGATCTGCGAGCAGACGGAGACGGTGCGCAACACGCTCCGGGGCCGGCTGCTGCCCGCTGAAGGATTCGCGCGGCTCAACGGTCTCAACCTATCCCCCGGCCAGTGCATGCGGATCCAGCGCATCCTCATCGTCGCGTGCGGCACGTCTTGGCACGCGGGCCTCGTGGGCCGCCACGCACTCGAGGAGCTGTCCGGCATTCCCGTCGACGTCGAGTACGCCTCCGAGTACCGCTACCGGCGGCAGCTGCGGATCCCGGGTACGCTCGCGATCGCCATCTCGCAGTCCGGCGAGACCGCCGACACGCTGGAGGCGCTGCGCGCCGCCCGCGGGACCGGCGCGAACGTCGTGGGGGTCGTGAACGTGGTGGGGAGCACGATCGCCCGCGAGGCGGACGGCGGGATCTACCTCCACGCGGGACCCGAGATCGGCGTCGCCTCGACGAAGGCGTTCACCTCGCAGGTCGTCGCGCTGCTCCTGCTCGGGCTCTACCTGGCGCGCCAGGTAGAGCCCG
>Ga0193713_1000621_pt1 | contig 11858 bp, 10 predicted proteins | sample H3a2metaG_FD_143054 | JGI IMG/M metagenome (GOLD analysis project Ga0193713, IMG submission 143054) | Soil microbial communities from a riparian zone of the East river system, Colorado, United States - H3a2 | ecosystem: Environmental > Terrestrial > Soil > Riparian zone | place: USA: East River... | reverse complement strand
CCGGGCCAGGCTCACCCGGCTGCGCACGCGCTGCGGGATGTCCGTCAACCGGTCGGCCAGCTGGATGGAGTCCTCCAGCGCCTCCCGCGCGGCCCCGGCGTCGGCCGGCTTTCCCGATCTCCCGCAGGCCACGCCGTACCCACAGCCGGCCGCCGCGGTGAGATCATCGAGCTTGTGGAGCCGGGCCACCTCGAGGGCCCGGGCGAAAATCGCCTTGGCGTCCGCCACTTCCCCCTGGTCCGACAGGGCGAAGCCCTTCGCGATGAGCAACTGGACCAGCTGCCGGTGGAGCACCTCGAGCGCCGTTTCGATGATCGGCTCGGCCCGCGTCACGGCCCGGGTGATCGAATCGCTGTCTCCGCGGATTTCGTAGATCTTCGCCTTCTCGAGCAACAGGTCGAACAGGTCGAGCTTTTCCTCGAGTCCCAGCCGTCCCACGCTCTCCTTCTCGACGATCCGCTCCCGCAGGCGGCCTTCGGCGAGCTCGTAATCCCGCAGTGCGGTCGGAAGGGTTCCCTTGGACATTCTCCGCGTGAGATCCGCCGCCTCCCGTTTCAGGACCATCTCGAGGCGGCCCTCGAGGTACTGCTGGAGTTCCTGCCACATGGCCCGGCAGGTCTGGTACCGGTCCTCCGGCTTGCGGGCGAGAGCCTTCATGCAGATGGCGCTGAGGGCGGCATCAATGCGCTCCAGGGCCGGGCCCTCCGCGTGCCTCGCCTCGATCTCCTGCTGGTGCGTGGCCACCACATGGTCGGGGGGAATCAGGTCGTCCCTCAACGCCTGCATCAGGATGTCGGCGCGCGAGCTGGGCGGAGCTTTCTCCTCCTCCCAGCGCGCGAAGGCGCTGGCCTTGTGGGCGGATCCGGAGGAATCCGGGATGGAAGGGCGCGGCCGGGGAAGGAGGGAGGTTTCCACGCCGGCCGCTCCATCGCCCATGATCGGGCCGGACCGTGTCTCCGGATGCGACCGGTAGAGCGGGCGGTCGGCGGTCAGGATGTAGTAAAGGATCGCGCCGAGCCCGAAGATGTCGGTCCTGGCGTCGACGGAGGCGGGATTGAGAATCTGCTCCGGCGCCATGAAATAGGGCGTGCCCACCGCCGACTTGGAGGTCAGATCCCCCTGCGCCTCGTCCGCGGCCCAGGCCCGGGCCCGGGCCTCGGATCCCCCCGGAACCGGCTCGTCCCCTTCATGGAAATATTTCGCCAGCCCCAGGTCGACGATGTAGAGCTCCCCGTACGGCCCGATGACGACATTGGCCGGCTTGAGGTCGCGGTGGATGATGCCGATGTCGTGCGCGCTTTCCAGGGCCAGGCAGAGCTGCTGTACGAGCTGGAGGAGCCGGTGCAGGGTGAATTCCTCGCGCAGGCGCTCGCCTTCCTCGTCCGGCCGGGCCCGGCGCCGGATCATCATCCCGATCGTCTCCCCGCGGATGAGGGGCATCGTGTAAAACGGACGCCGGCCCTCCTCCGTGGAGAGATAGCCCATGGAGAGGACGCGCACGAAATTCGGATGGTCCAGGTCCGCGGTGATCTCCCGCTCCCGGACGAAGCGCTCGAGGGAATCCTGGTCGAGGCTGTTCAGGACCTTCAGGGCGACGTGGCGCTTGAGCTGGACGTCGAAGGCGCGGAAGACGGTGCCCATGCCGCCGCCGCCGATCTGCTCCCCGACGATGTACTGGTTGACCGCCTGGAACGGGGTCGAAGGAACGCGCAGATCCATGTCCGCCCCCCGAATGACCCGGGCTCCTACGAGAGCAGTCCGACGAATTCCGAGAGCTCGGCCTCCATGTCGGCCTCGGTGCCGACCGTGTCCGCGATCCGGCGGATGAGAATTTGCCGGAGCCGGCCCCGCAGCCGGTGGACGGCCACCTTGGCGGCGGTCTGCGTCAACCCGGTCTTGCCGGCGATCGACTCATAGCTGTCGCCGTCAAGATAGAGCTGGAATGCTTTCACGTGGGCCGGAGCCCCCTTCAGATCCACCACCGCCTGGTCCATGAGACTTCGCGCCCAGGCCCGGTTGAGCACCTTCTCGGGCGAGTCGTCCTCGGAGGCGACCTGGGGCGAGTACTCGGCTTCGGCCGAGGCGAAGTCGAGCGACACCGGGCGGTGGCCGCCTCCCCGCTTGAGCCGGGTCGACGTGCGGGACCAGTCCTTGATGAAGTTCGACAGGGCCGCGAGGATGAAGGTCCGGAACCGCCCGAGCTTCGGGTCCGCCTTGATGACCGTGCCGTGGGCGAGGATGTTGGCCAGGAAACTCTGCACGATGTCCTTGCTCGTCTCGATGTCGAAGCGATGGCGTCGGACGAAGAAATAGAGCGGCTTCCAGTAATTGCGGGCCAGGACCTCCATCGACTGGAGGTGGGGCGCCGGCTTGAGCAGTTCCCATTCGGTCTTGGGGAACTGCCTCTGGTTGCCCAGGACGTCGGTCTCGATCTGCATCGGTTCTCCTTCTTCACCGGATCGGAGTCCCGTGTGAGAGACCTGGACTCTCTTCTTCATCGCGTGCGGGCGGTTGTCGCCGCGGGATCGCGGGTCCGGCGCCGTGGATTAAGCAAATCCGCGGCCAACCGGAATCGACCCGCTCTCGCGGCTCTCCTGCGCTCCGAATGGACCCATTCAGGCGACTTTCACCCGCGCGGCTCTCACTTTTGAGAGCGAAGCCTCTCCTTTGCGCGCGCCTCCTCGGACCGAACCGACAGCGGAATTCAATCAGGAACCCGCTCTGAACTCGTTTACGACGTCGCGTGGATCCGGTTACGGGCGAATGGCCGGAGTCTCGCGGGCCCGCCTGTAACCGGGGGGGCGTCGTCGTCGTACACGAAACGTGAAGGGGCCGCTCGGGCGGTCCCCGCGGCGACAAGTGGCTCGACTACGTCGAATCTGTCGGTTGAATCCGCCCGGGCGGATGCCGGAGGTTTGTTCAACTGACAGAATCAGCGGTGGCTCACCACGAGGAGGTCGACCGGACGTGGAGCGTCTCCCCCCGGATAAGAGCTGAGGCGTGCGTGCGTATCGCGTGTGGGCAACGGGTTGGGCCCTCCTGGCCGCCCTCGCCCTGCCTCCGGCCGCCCGGGCGCAGGACGCGGACGTGGACCCCACGCCGGACCCCGAGCCGTCGCTCGAGGGCCCGCATGACCCATTCGGACTGGGCGTGAAGAAACTCGCGTACTCGACCGGCCTGAAGATCGCGGAGGTCTTCGACGACAACATCCTGCTCGCTCCGAGCGGGCCGGAATCGGACCGGATCACGGTGATTCTCCTCAAGGCGAAGCTGCGCTGGGAATCGGGAAGGGAGACCGCCCACGTGAACTACCGGGGACGGGAGCGCCTGTTCGCCGATCACACCGAGTTCAACGGAATGGAGCACTTCCTGGACGCGGCGGGAAGCGTCGGTGTTTCCTCATTCCGGTTCGAGGCCGGCCTCGAATGGAAGGATCTCAAGGACCCCTTCGACGTCCTCCAGGTGACCGGCCCCGTCGACAGCCGATTCGACCGGGAGTATTTCCGCGCGGTCGGGGACTTCAACCGGTACGACGTGGAGCTGACGGCGGCCCGGGCGCGATTCGCCGTCGACAACGCGGCCCTCGCCCGGGGCGACTACCTGCGGCGCGAGCTCTCCGCGCTGGGCGCGGTCGAAATAGGGCCCCAGGTCGCCGGCTTCATGGAAGCCCGGATCTTCGCCACCGACTACGACGAGCCGGCCTTCAGCGACTTCACCTACACGCGCGTCGTGGGGGGAATCCGCGGGGCCATTTCCCCCAAGGCCCACACCGAAGCGCGCCTCGGATTCGGGCAGGCGAATCCTGACAGTGGGGGACTCCTTCCCGCCAAGAAATTCACGGGAGTGGTGGCCGCCATCTCCGCAACTTGGGAGATCGGCGAGAAGCACGACCTGCGGGCGGAACTCGCGAGGGAGCCGGTGGAATCGGTGTTGAGCGGCCTCGCGATCGCCGACGGAATCCGGTTCCGGTACCGGTACGCATTCACCGAGGGGTGGAGCGCCCAAGGCCTGCTCTCCTGGGACCGCCAGCAGGAGTCCGATGGATCGAATGATCGCCGCGTGATCATGGGGCGGATCGGCGTCCAGTGGGCGTTCCACGACCGGTTCCACGCCGATTTCGGGGCGCTCTACCGGACCGCGGACGCCGATGTCCGGGCCTTGGAGTTCGAGAATTTCCGATTCAGCTTTGGATTGGGGGTGGACTGGTGAAACGCATCCTGCCTTGGTTGCTCCTGCTGGCGACCTCCTGCCAGGGATTGCCCGGAAGGCCGCCCTCCAAGGCGGAATTCGATCCCGCCGGGAGCGACCCCGGACGCCCCGAGGGGGCCGCGGTCGACGCGAAGACGGGCGATGAAATCCTGGCCCAGCACACGAAGCGGTTCCGCGACGGGTATCCGATCTACCCCGGCGACGAACTCCGGTTCACCGTCCTGGGCCAGGCCGACCTCACACTCGAGGCGCGCGTGCCCGCCGAGGGGTCGATCAACTACCCGCTCATCGGAAAGACGACCCTCGCGGGCCGTACCCTCGAAGAGGTGCGCCGGGAGGTGAAAGAACGGCTCGAGAAGGATTATCTGGTGTCGGCGGACGTCTCGGTCCTCGTCAAGGAGTACGCCAGGAAGCGCGTGTACGTCCTCGGCGCGGTGGCGAAGCCGCTCGACTACGAAGTTCCCAGTGGACGGCTCGTGACGCTCCTCCAGGCGGTGGCGCAGGCCGGCGGATTCCTCGAAGACGCGGCGAAGCACGGCGTCGTCATCTACAGGCCGCGCGCCGTCGGTTCGTCGGAGCGACTGGCGATCCCTGTCGACGTGTCCGGAGCCCGCGAAGTCCGGGATCCGCTCCTGCTTCCCGACGACATCGTTTTCGTGCCGGCGCGGGAAAGGGTCTACGTGAGCGGCCAGGTGGCGCACCCCGGGGCGTTCGTCGTCAACGCGGATCACGGCCTGACCGCGAGCCAGGCCGTTTCGCTGGCGGGCGGCTTCACGAGGATCGCGAATGACGCGAACGTGCGTCTCATCCGGCGCCTCGGTGACGGAGGGCGGCGGACCTTCGTCCTGAATCTCGCGCGGGTCGTCGCGGGACATCCCGAGGAGGATGTGCCGCTTCAGCCGGGAGACACCCTCTTCGTCCCCGAGTCGGTCTTCTGATTACGCCGACTTCCTCATCCGCCCAAACCGCCCCTTCCGCGAACGGAGGAGGCCGAGGATGAAGAAGATCGGGACCACTTCCATGCCGAGCAGGCCGCACGAGGAGCGCGCCTTCGCCGACTCGACCGGCGCCACGGTGACCACCGGAGGCGGGGGAGCAGGAGTCGCGGGCAGCGCGGAACGAACGGCATCAACCCAGGCTTGAGAGGCCCCGCCCGAGCTCGGGGGCAGGAGATACGAGGGCCCCTCCACGTAGTACCAAACCCACCGATCCGCCTGCTGGATCGCGTTGGTGAGCGTGGTCGCGAGGACCGTCGAATTCATGGCCTGTCCGCCGAACGGCTGATCGTAGACGCCGTAGGAGATGGAGACATTGGCCGGCCACGAGGGCCGCAGGCTGGCGGGGATGTACGCGCAGTTGACGGCGTCCGAGGGCAGGTCGTACTTGCGCCAGTTGTAGGTCTGCTGGAAATCGGTCGTGGTGCGGCAGTCGTACAGCTCCCCTCCGTCCACGTTCTGCGACAGGCTTCCCATCCCCTCCTGGAACCCCGCGAAGAACGGCCCGTGCAGCTCGTTGCCGCTCTGCCACTGGGGGAATCCCAGCTGCCAGGGCGCGGTGGGCTCGGAGATGTAGGGACCGTGGAGCGTGATGACGACGATCTCCGGGAATTCCGCGACCATGGCCTCCATCACCTGCTTGCCGCGAAGGCGGACCTGGGTCTGGTACTGCGCGAGCGAGAGCAGGGGGTAGCTGACGCCGGTCGGGTAATCCGCCCACGGGGCGAAGTACTGCTCGTTGTCGAAGACGAAGCCCTTGAGCCCGGCTTCCTTGAGGGCGCGGGCGAGGTTGGCGAAATTCTGGATCGGGATCGACCAGTCGTCGAAGAAGTCGGGCGGGTCGTTCCCGATGACGAAGCCGAAATTGTCCACGAGCTGGGTGAACTGGATGTTCCGGATGGGGTCCAGCACCGAGGCAATCGCCGGGTACGACATGGGCGTATTGGTCATCACGCCGATCGAGGCGTTGACGGACATCGAAGCGTTCCGAAGGTAGACGACGATGCCGTTGAAGGGTTGCGACTCCAGGAAGGCCAGGTTGGCCTGGATGTAGGTCGGGGTCGAAGAGGCCAGGTTCTTGCCGGCGAGGACGAAGATAGCGCTGCCGAGAACCAGGGCGAGGGCAGGCCTGAAGAGGAGGCGGCTCCCCGAGGGACTCTTGCGGTCGGGCTTGGACGCCATTGGACGATTCATGGTGAAGCTCCTGTTGTCGGAAAGAGTTCTGAGTTTTCGCGGATTCGAGGCCGCCGTTTCGTGGGGTCCCGGGCAACGATCGCCGGGCCGACGGCGGAAGGGCGTTTGAAGGGGGATCAGGTCCCGCCCGGGGGGCGGGCGGATCCGATCCGATCAACGCGGGGTTAAGCCCCGGGCCCCGCGTGGCGGGCCCGGCGGGCGCTTTGGACTAACGACCTACGATGCCAAACTGCATGGGTTACATACATATTATATGCATCCGAGGGCGATCTGTCAAGCGGAATCCGAAACGGAATGGGAGAGGCCGGGCGAGGGGAGGGGCGGAGGGAAAGGGAAGGCGGGCCGGTTACGACCTTCGCGGGCTCGATGTGTGATGCCGCTCCTCCTGGCACTGGAGGATGGCCAGGATCGTCCGCTTCAGCGAGGCGCCGTCCCAAGGTTTCGCGATCACCCCCTGGACCGTCTTGCCGAGGGCGTCCACCAGGTCCCGGGCCTCGGGATTCGAGGTCAGGATCAGCCGGAACGTGTCGGGCGACCGCCTCTGGACCTCCTCGAGGAGGTGGGTCCCCTGCATGTCGCGCAGGTGGTGGTCGCAAAGCACCAGGCTGAGCCGGTGCGTTTCCAGCCATTCCAGCGCCAGGTAGGGCCGATCGGTGAGCATGACCCGATAGGGCACGTCGCGCAGGAGGTGTCGAAGCGCGTCGAGCGTCTCGAGGTCGTTCCCGACGCACGCGACCACGTGCTGTCGGAGGTGATCCGACGTCTTCGGGAAAAGGCTCCCGTGGGTGGTATCGCTGCTCATGGTGCCTTCCTGCAAGCGGCCACGGTTTCCTCCGTGCAAGGGGGTACGAACGGATGACCGACGAGGACAACCCGGGTACCCATGGGGCTTCCTCAAACGTCCGGAACAACCCCCCTACTACTGCGCTTTCCGCCCCTCTCGGCGGGCCCCCAGGTCACGACGAGGATCTAATGGCGTCCATAATTCTTTACGATGTTTGGGCGGAGAGGTTTCCGCTTCTCGGAGATTCTCGGGGGAATGAGGGGTCTCAAGGAGGGCCGTCCGACCCGCCCCGCCATCAATCCTGGCGGGCCGATTCTCCGGAGGCGAGGTTCAACCGGCGCAACTTGCGGTAGAGCGAAGAGACCCCGATTCCCAGTCGCCGCGCCGTTTCGTCCCGGTCCCGTCCCGCCTGCTCCAGGACGCTCCGGATGTGCTCCCGCTCGAATGATTTCAGGGCCTCGCGCAATTGGGTGATTGGGCGCGCCACGACCCGGACAATGTGGGCCGGGAGGTCCTCCAGCCCGACGGTCTCCCCGTCCCTCAGGATCATCGCCCGCTCGATGACGTTCTGGAGTTCCCTGACGTTCCCGCGCCACTCGTAGGCCATCAGCGCCTCCATCGCGGCCGGGTCCACGCCCCGATAGCTCCGCCGGAGCTCCCGGTTGAGGCGCGCCATGAAATGGGGGACGAGGTCCGGGATGTCCTCGGGCCGCTCCCGGAGCGGGGCGAGCTTGATTTCCACCACGCTGATCCGGAAATAGAGATCCTCGCGGAAGAGCCGGCGGGCGATCTGCTCCCGGAGGTCCCGGTTCGTGGCGCACATGATCCGCGCGTCGAGCCGGATCGGGCTCACCCCGCCGACGCGCACGACCTCCTTGCGGTCGATGGCGCGCAGGAGTTTCGCCTGCAGGGCGATGTCGAGCTCGCCGATCTCGTCGAGGAAGAGCGATCCCCCCTCGGCCGTTTCGAGGAGCCCCTTCTTTTCCGCCGTCGCCCCCGTGAACGCCCCCCGGACGTGGCCGAAGAGCTCGCTCTCCATCAGCGTGGCCGGGATCGCCGCGCAGTTGATCGGCACGAACTTCTGGTCGCGCGTCTCCCGGCAGGCGTCGTGGAGGGCCCGGGCGACGATCTCCTTGCCGGTCCCGCTCTCCCCGGTGACGAGCACGGTGCTCGGCGCGGAGGAGAGCTTCCGGATCATCTCGAGCACCCCCTTCATCTGGGGGCTGCGCCCGATCAGCGGGTCGGATCCGCGCCGGCGCGGATCCCGCTCACCCGAAGGCTCGCGCCGGTCCAGGGCCTCGCGGACGCTCCGGAGAAGCCCGTCGTCGAGGTGAAACCGGGCGGGGCGGCGGTGCTTGCCGGGCGCGGGAGCCGGGAGCGGAAGGACCGCGGTCCCGGGAAACTCCGCGCGCACCGGTCCTTCGAGGCTCTCGTGCGGAGGGCCGGCCTCGAAGAGCACGAGGTCGAAGCCGCCGTGGCGGAGCAGGCGGAGCGCGGTCGGGGAATCGGGGGCGGTGGAGCAATCGAAGCCCTGCCCCTGGAGGAAGATCGACAGAGCCTCCCCCACGGCCGGGTCGTCGTGCGCGATGAGAATGGATTCGCCCATGGGTTCGAGAAGTATACCCGGACTTCTCACAAGTGAGAAGTAAAAAATGGAATTGTCTCACTAGTGATAATCGCGGGACGGAATCGCCGGACTTCTCGGGGAGGAGACGGGGCACGGCCTTTGCTTACAATGGGTCGCCACCCCGGGGAGGAGTCTCGAGTGGGTCGATCCTGGACCGAATCGGAGTGCGTCCGAAAGGTCCTGGAGCTCGGGCAGGACGCCCGCGCGACCGCTCCGGGGAGGCGTAGGGGAGGAATCTCGATGAGGACAAGGGGCGGCTGGACGAACATGGAGGGTCGATCGATGGCGACGCGGGACAAGGACAAATCGGCCGTTGTGGCGAGGATGCCCGCGCAGGAGACGCGGAGCGACGACACGGTGGCGCTCCTCCGGGAGCTCGTGGCCCACCTGCGGGCGAATCGGACGGAACTGCGCGAACACTGGGCGCGCCGTATCACCGAGGCGAAACTGCTCACGGCGATGACGAAAGAGGAGATCTTCGCCGAGGCGACCTCCGTGTACGACAACTACGTCGAGGTGCTCGAAACCGGAAGCGTGGACGCCCTCCAGGCGTACGCCCGCAACCTGTCGGAACGCATCATCCCGCGGGGCGTCGAGACGCACGAAGTCGTCGGCATCGTCCTCCTCCTCCGCGACGTCCTGGCCCGCTCCCTGTTCAGCAAGTACAAGCAAGACTTCGCCCTCCTCAACCGGGTGCTCGACGCGTACGAGCCCGCGGCCAACCGCATCGCCAACACGGTGGCCGTCGGCTTCGTCCAGGAGCGCGAGCGCATCATCCGCCAGCAGCAGGAGGCGATCCGCGAACTGTCGACGCCCGTGCTCCAGGTGCGCGAGCGGCTCCTGATCCTTCCCATCATCGGCGTCGTGGACGCCCAGCGCGCGCGGCAGCTCACCGAGCAGCTCCTCCGGGGCATCCGGTCCAACCGCGCCAAGGTGGTCGTCATCGACATCACGGGCGTGCCCGCCGTCGACTCCAAGGTCGCGAACCACCTCGTGCAGACTGTCGAGGCCTCCCGCCTCCTCGGCGCGACCGTGATCGTGACGGGCCTCTCCTCGGAAATCGCCCAGACCCTGGTGACGATCGGCGTCGATCTCGCCAAGATGAAGACCGTCGGCGACCTCCAGGGAGGCATCGAGGAGGCCGAGCGGCTCCTGGGCTACCAGGTCACGCAGGTTTCGGAACCCAAGCCCTCGTTGGAGCAGGCGAAGTAAGGACCGATCTTAGTTGGGTCGAGGGAGGCCGGATGGAAGTTCCGATCCTCAAGCAGGGCAACTACCTGATCGCCAGCATCCAGGCGGCGCTCAGCGACGCGGACCTCCTCCGCCTGCGGGACGACCTCGCTCAGCGCGTGGGCAGGTTCCGCTCCAAGGGGGTCATCATCGATGTGACCGTCCTGGACGTCATGGATTCCTTCGCGGTCCGCACCCTTCGGAGCATCGGGCAGATCCTGAAGATGCGCGGCGCCGAGACCGTCATCGTGGGAATCCAGCCGGAGGTCGCGTTCGCGATGGTCCAGCTGGGCCTGAGCCTGACCGACGTGTGGACGGCCCTCGACCTGGAGGAGGCCCTCTCCTTCCTGGACCGCCTCGCCAAGGCGGGTCACGCGAATGAATGACGAGGTGACGATCCCGATCGGGTCGGACCAGGACATCGTCACCGCGCGCCAGCGCGGACGGGCCCTGGCGGCCAAGCTCGGATTCTCCTCCACCGACCAGATCGCCATCGCGACGGCTATCTCCGAGCTCTCGCGCAACATCGTCGAGTACGCCAAGAAGGGCGAGATCGTCCTCGGCCCGGTGAAGGGGCACGACAACGGCCAGGCGGGGATCCAAGTCATCGCCCGGGACAAGGGCCCCGGCATTCCGGACATCGGCCTGGCGATGAAGGACGGCTACTCGACCAGCCGGAGCCTCGGTCTGGGGCTCCCCGGCACGCGGCGGCTCATGGACGATTTCGAGGTCGTCTCGGAATCGGGCAAGGGAACCACGGTCATCATTCGGAAGTGGTTTCGATGAGCGGAGTCGTACAATCCTCCGGCCGCCTTCCCGGGCTCCAGTGGGCCGCGGTCTCCCTCCCTCTTCCGGGTGAAACGGTATCGGGCGACCTCTTCCTCGTGCACGCCATACCGAATGGGGTGCTGCTCGGCGTGGTGGACGCCCTAGGCCACGGTCCGGAGGCCGCCGTCGCCGCGCGCACGGCCGTCGCGGCCATGGATCGTCACGCCGAGTCGCCGATCATCCCCCTCTTTCAGCAGAGCCACGAGGCCTTGACGGGGACGCGCGGCGTAGTCGCGGCGCTCGCGGCGATCAACGTCAAGGAGTCGACCCTGACGTGGGCGGCCGTGGGGAACGTGGAGGGGGTGCTGGTCCGCTCCAAGCCTGGGTCGCGGCGCGTCTCGATCATTCAGATCGGCGGCGTCGTGGGATACAAGCTGCCCCGGCTCTCCGATTCCGCCCCGATCCGGCTCGCCCGAGGCGACCGGCTGGTCTTCGCCACCGACGGGATCCGGGAAGGATTCACGGAGGCCCTCAACGCGATCGACCCTCCCGCGCGGCTCGCGGAAACCCTGATCCAGCGCTACGTCAAGGGGACCGACGACGCGCTGGTGCTTGTCGCGCAATACGCGGGTGAGGATTCATGACCGGCCCCTCCGCGGACCTGGCCCGTGATTACGGCTCCGCGCTGAAGGCCTATCTCCAGGGCGGCGGCGAGGCGGAGCTGAAGCGGGCGTACGACCTCGGCCGCCTGGCCATGAACGAGGAGACGGGCCTTCTCGCCATGGTGCTCCTCCACCGGCAGGCGCTCGATGCCGCCATCCGGAAGATGCGGAACTCGACCCGGGCGTTCGCGCGGGCCATGGAATTCCTCGCGGAATCCCTGGCGCCCTTCGAGATGGCGCACCGCGGATTCCAGGACGCCTACGCGAGGCTCCGCGAGCTCACGGGCGAATACGAGATGGTGATCGCGGAGCGGGTGCGCGAGCTCCGCAACGCCGAGGCCCGGTACCGGGCGCACGTCGAGCTCATTCCCGCGGTCACGTACATCGAG
>Ga0193713_1000620_pt1 | contig 11861 bp, 7 predicted proteins | sample H3a2metaG_FD_143054 | JGI IMG/M metagenome (GOLD analysis project Ga0193713, IMG submission 143054) | Soil microbial communities from a riparian zone of the East river system, Colorado, United States - H3a2 | ecosystem: Environmental > Terrestrial > Soil > Riparian zone | place: USA: East River... | reverse complement strand
AGCACGACCGGCGTTGCGCCGAAGGTGTCGGTCTCGATGAGGTCGGCGCCCGCCTCGAGGTACTCCGCGTGGATGCGCGCGATCACGTCGGGCCGGGTCAGGACGAGGTTCTCGTTGCACCCCTCGAGCTCGGGCCCTCCGAAGTCCGCGGCGGTGAGGTTCTGCCGCTGGATCATGGTGCCCATAGCGCCATCCAGCGTCACGATCTTCTCGTTGAAGATCTCCTGGAGACGACGGCCTCGTTCATTCATGGGGAAGATTCTCGATTCTTGATTCTTGATTCTCGGGCCGAGAATTGAGAATCCAGAATCCAAAATCGCTAGTGGTCTCGTTTCGCTTTCGTGTTCGGGACTCTTCCGTCGGCGACGAGGACTCGGAATGGGTCTCCCCGCTTGCCGTCTCCATGTCGGATCCTGACGCCCCGGAAACCCGCGTCCTTCAGGAGCCGGCGGAGCTCCGAGGGGACGAACCCGAGCCGGACGTGGCCCAGCCGCGGGACGACCCATGTCTCCTTGTGGGCGCGAAGTTCGAGGACGAGGATGCGGCCGCCCGGGACGAGGATGCGTCGCGCCTCGGCGAGCGCCACCGCGGGATCGTCGACGCAGTGCAGGACCTGGGAGAGGAGCGCGAGATCGACGGCGCGGTCGGGCAGGGGGACGCGCTCGACGCTCCCCTCGCGCCAGCGGACGTTGCCGGCACCCCGGACGCGCGCGCGGCTTCGCGCCTTCTTCAAGACTTCGGCGTCGCGGTCGATCCCGACGACCCAGTCCGCCCAGGAGGCGATCTCGAGCGCGAGCTGTCCGGAGCCGCAGCCGAGGTCGGCGACGCGCCATTTCGGGAGGAGAAGCCCGAGCCCCCGGGCCCACGCGGCCCACGATCGGCCCGGGACGATGTGGCGGCCCGGCGGGGGAGGGCGCCGCTCGGAGCGGGTCCGGAGGACCTCCTTCATTCGCGCCTCGTCGTCGCGGAACGCCCCCTTGGCGCGGAGCTCCTCGAGGATGAGCGCGACGGCCCCGTTGGTCGCCGTCTCCGGCCGGGCGCGGTAGTAGGACCACCCCGCCTGGCGCTCCTCGTCGAGAAGCCCGCCGCTTTTCAGGAGCTGGAGGTGGCGCGACACGCCGGACTGGACGATCCCGAGGACCTCGACGAGCTCGCTGACGTTCAGCGCCTCGCGCGAGAGGGCGTGGAGGATCCTCAGCCGGGCCTCGTCCCCCAGGAGCCGGAACAGCGCGGCGTGCTCATTCATATCTATATATGTGCATATATAGATATAGATTGTCAAGCACGAGAGGACGAAACATCGACGGGGGAAGTCACGAGTCGGGAGTCGAGCGTGGCTCTGTCGAAATCGTTTCCTCACCACGAAGACCCAAGGTCACAAAGAAGAGGGATACCTCGAATGCGCCCGCCGACGTTCGTGGCCCGAAGGGCCACGAACCGGCCCCGAAGGGGCCTGGGACGGTGGGAAGAGCCGCGGAGAGAAGGAGGCTTCTCTCGCGGCTCTCCCGGCCGTCCCTTCCGGCGGGCGCTCGACCGATCGGCGTCCGCTTGGTGCCTTCGTGGCTTGGTGGTGAAGGAAGGGGTATTCAACCCAGCAAGTCGGGCGTCGCGAGTCGCGGACAGAAGTCGCGAGTCATCCGTCGCGTGTGGCGAGTCGAATTGGGGGCCCGCGCGGGGGCTTCTGACGTCAGAATAGTCAGCAGGGGAGGTGTCCATGCTTCATCTGGTGATGGCCGCGGTCCTGCTCCAGCAGGCGCCCAAGATCGACGAGAAGAGGGTCCAGGAGCTCGTGGAGAAGTTCGGGGACGAGGCCATCGCGGAGCGCGAGGCGGCCGTCGCGGAGCTCCTGGCGATGGGCGAGGCGGTCCTCCCGCTCCTGGACAAGGTCAAGGGCGCGGCCACGGGCGAGGCGAAGGCGCGGATCGAGAAAGTGATCGGCGAACTGACGCTCCCCGCGCGCTGGGCGAAGGAGGTCATCGACGGCGACCCGAGCCAGGGATTCCAGCGGCTCGACCAGGCCTTGCGCAACAAGGAGCTCGACCGTACGCAGGCGGGCCGCATCCTGAGCGCCGTGCTCCTGTCCGAGGCCTCCACTCCGGAGCACCGGAACTACATGATCCAGATCGCGGAGCGCCACCGCGTCCGCGACATCTGGCCCGCCCTCGTGCAGCTCCTCGGCCGGGACGATCCGGGCAACGAGAACTTCGTGTACAACCTCCAGCGCCTGCGGCCGCCCAAGGAGGCCGCGCCGGCCCTGCTCAAGCTCATCCCGAAGATCCAGAATTACAACATCTCGTACCAGCTTCTCGAGATCGCGCGGAACCTCAAGCCCGAGCGCGCCGCGATGGAGGCGTGCATCGGGGCGATCCTCGAGGGCGACGACGAGAACATGAGGAACAACGTGCTGAACTCGCTCCGGCAGGGGCGCTATCCCGCGCCGCTGCGGTCGCTCCTGAAGTGCTGGCGCTCCAATCCGTCGCTCCGGCCCCACCTCATCCGGGAACCGATCCTCGCCTCGCCGCCCGGCGACGCGGTCGCCGACGTGCTCGATCTCTTCAAGTCGGCGGATCCCGACGACGTGCAGCTGGCGATCGACTACGTCGCGCGCCAGAAGGTCGCGGCCGGCGCGGGGGCCCTCGCGAAGCTGGCGGAGGAGTCGCCCGAGCTGCGGCCGAGGGCGCTCCTCGCGCTCAAGACCCTGCGGTGCGTGGAGGAGGTCCGGAAGTGGATCGCCGGGCAGGGCGGGCCGGGCCGGCGCGCGGCGATCGCGCTCGCCGGCGAACTCGCCTGGGCGGAGACGGGCCCGGAGATCGCGCGATGCCTCGACGATCCGGACCCGGCCGTGCGGAAGGACGCGGCCGTCGCGGTCGGCGCGATGAAGGTCGCGGAGGCGGCGCCGAAGCTGGAGGCGCTCATCAAGGACGGCGATTCGGGCGTGCGGCGCGCGGCGGTGCTCTCGCTGGCGGCGCTGCAGGGGAAGGGGGCCACGAAGACGGTGCTCGCGCAGATGCGCTCGGAGAATGCCGACGTCCAGGCGGCCGCGGTCGAGGCGCTCCCGCTCGTCGACGCCGAGCTGGCGCTCGCGGAGCTCACGACCGAGGAGGCGCTGGGCCGTCCGATCACGCGGTACGCGCTGGCCTTCATGATCGTGAAAGGGGGCCAGGCGACATTGCACCGAGTCATGGCGCGGATTGGCACAAAACTATCCGTGGACGATCTCAACGGACTCGTGCGGTTAATCCAGACCACGCAAGGAAAATAAGGCTGAATTACGGCCGCTTGCCGGGCTTCCAAGGCTTGCCGAGCCACGACCGGTAGATTTGCTTCTGGAGCGCGGTTGCCTTCGAGAGTGGCACGATCTTCAGCACCGTCGCGTCGCGCAGATCGGGAATGATCTCGATCTCCCTCATTCTCCCCGAGCGCAGGACGGTCAGCCGCGCGCGCCGGCCGGGTTTCAAATCCTCCAGCCGCTTTTCCCACGAATCGACCTCGGCCCTCGATCCGTCGAGGGCGAGGATCTCGTCCCGCGCGCAAAGCCCCGCGCGCTCCGCGGGCGAGCCCGACCGCACCGTCGTCACCGCGAGGTGGTCGCCCGAGCGCTGGACCGCGGCGCCGAGCCACGGGCCCCTCGCGGGTTTCGCCTCCCCCTCCTCTTTCTTCGGCTCGCGCTTGAATCCCAGGCCCGCGGTGGCCAGGTACCGCCCGAGGTCGAGTTCGCGCGTGCCGTCGATGAAGTCGCGCCAGAATCCGGCGAGCGATCCGCCCGCGACCTCCTCGCAGACGCGGCGGTACTCGGACTCCGGGAATCCCGCGCCTTCCGATTCGACGAGCTTGTAGAGCCGGCGCAGGACGTCGTCGAGCGACCGGCGGTTGCGCGTCCGGCGGCGGATCTCGAGGTCGAGCGCCATCCCCACGAACTCGCCCTTCTCGTAGTAGGAGATCGTCGCGTTCGGCGAGTGCTCGTTGGGCTGGTAGTGCTTGATCCACGCGTCGAAGCTCGATTCGCTCAGCGTGTGGTGGCGGCGGCCCGGCTTGTCCAGGAACGCCTGCCACCGCTTCGCCGTCTTGCGGAAGTGGCGCTCGGGCGTCGTCAGCCCGGCGCGGACGAGGAAGAGCCCGTCGTAGTAGGAGGTGATCCCCTCCATGGCCCAGAGGAGCGTCGTGTAGACCTCGCGCTCGTAGTCGAAGGGGCCGAGGACCGCCGGCCGGATCCGCTTGACGTTCCACAGGTGGAAGTACTCGTGCGCCGCGAGCTCGAGGAAGCCCTCGTAATCTTCGCGCGCGCGGAAGCCCGTCGACGAGAACTCGAGGCTCGTGGAGTTCCGGTGCTCGAGGCCGCCGTAGATCCCGGGCGCGGTGTGGAGGATGAAGGTGTAGTCCGGGCGAAGATCGTGGAAACCGAGGCGCGCCTCGGTTTCCACGATCTTCGCGAGATCTTTGGTCACGCGGTCGAGCGGCCGGTTCACGGCGCCGTGGAGGACGAGCCGATGCTCCACCCCGCGCGACCGCCAGGTTTTCACTTCGAACCGGCCCGCCTCGATGGGGCCGTCGACGAGCTCGTCGTAATCGGCGGCGGCGAAGCGCCGCGATCCCATCGACCTCAATCCCGTGGCGACGCGCCATCCCGCGGGGAGCCGGAGGTCGAGCGTGACGGGACGCTCCTTCGCGCCGTCGAGGTACATGAAGACCGCCGCGCCGTTGAGGTAGCCGTGGTCCTCGTCGAAGTGGGCCCCGCGGGCATTCATCTCGAACGCGTAGACGCGGTAGGTGACGCGCGCCCGCTCGGCGCCGCCGGTCATGACCCGCCAGCGCCCCTTGTCCTCCTTGCGCCACTTCAGGCGGCCCGCGGAGAAATCCTGCACGTTCCGCGCGTAGTCCCGGATCCGGTACGACCCCGGCGTCCACGCCGGCATGACGAGATCAAACGAAGCGCCGACCAATCCCGAAAGGTCGACGGTGACCTCAAGAAGATGAGTCCGCGGATGAAGCAGAGAGACCGAGTAAGCGATCGATGACATGGCGAAAGACTATAGCAAACGAGGAAGTCGGGAGTCGTGAGTCGCTCTGTTGAATCCTTACCACCAAGGCACAAAGCCACCAAGTCGGAGCCGCAGAAAGGACGATCGGGAGGACCGAGGAAGAAGCCGTCTTCTTCCTCGGTCCTCCCGTCCGTCCTGGGCCCCGAAGGGGCCCGTTCGTGGCCCCTGGGGCCACGAACTTCTGCGGCAGGCCTTCGGAATTCGGCCTCTTGGTGCCTTCGTGCCTTGGTGGTTCAGCCGGCTTTTCAACAGAGTCACTCGTGGGTCGATAGTCGTGAGTCGCCGAAAGAAGTCGCGGGTCGACAGTCGCAGGTCCCGCTTCATTTCGAGAATCCGTGAATCCTCGGGCGGAATTCCGGCGGGGTGAACGGTTGCCGCTTCCGCAGGTAGTCCGCGTTGGCGTCGTAGACGGTGCGCCCGGTGTCGGTGAAATCCGCGCCCGCGGCGAACAGGCCGTCGGGCTCGGTCATGAAGGAGAGCGTCGCGACGCGGTAGCGGCGGCGCGGATCGAGCGGGGCGCCCGCGACCTCGAGCTTGCCGATCCGGCGGCCGCGCGGGGCGGAGCGGTCGTACTCGAGCTCGATCCCCGCCACCTCCACGAGCACGCGCTCGTCGCCCCCGACGGCGAGCTCCAGCGCGGACCGCAGCCGCGCCCCCGTCACCGTCACCGCGACGATCGTGTCGGGGAAGGGCGTCGCCTCGTAGAGATCGCGCCGCCGCACCGGGCCGGCGAACAGCGACGCGCGGATCGACGACCTCAGGATCACGGCCGCTTCGGCGCCCGCCGCCTCGAGGACCACATCGGCGACGTGATTCCCCAGCGGGCTCGAGACGCCGTCGAACTCCGCCCCGCCGCGCGGCAGGTCGACGGCCAGGCGGCCGACCCGCTCCGCCATCGCCTTGCGGATCTCCGCCGTCCTTCCCTCGATCAGCCCGCGGATCGCGGCGTCCCCGCGGATTCCGTCGAGCGTCACCACCGCCGCCTTCGCCGAGCGCACCGCGCCCGTCGCGGCGTCGAGCTCCAGCTCGAGGCGGCCGACCGAGGTTCCGTGCGACCCGGGGTGCATGAGGATCGTTCCGTTCGCGAGCGTCTCGACGGCCTCGACGTGCGTGTGGCCGCCGAGGATCGCCGCGATCCCCTTCAGCGGCAGCGCCCGATCGCGGTCGATGCCGATGTGCGTGACGAGGATCCGCGCGGCGCCGGGAGCCCACGCGTGGGCCGCGAGGGCTTCCGCCTCGGGCGCGAACTCGAGCCCCTCGCGCGCGCGGCGCGACGAGAGCTTTTCCATTTCCGACGTGACGAGCCCGACGAGCTCCAGCCGAAGCTCGGGCAGGCGAAGCGACGACTTCAGCCACGGTGGTGGACCCCGGCCGCCGGTCCGCCGCAGGTTGGCCGCGAGGAACGGGAACCGCGCCGACTTCGCCAGCTCCTCCGTCACCCCGGGGCCGAGATCGAAGTCGTGATTGCCCGGCACGAGCGCGTCGCACCTCATCGCGTTGAGCGCGTCAAGCACCGCGCGGCCCCGCGTGAGATCGCCCTCGGGAGTGCCTTGAAAGAAGTCGCCCGAATCCACGTAAAGAAAACGGCAACCTGACCTTGTCGATGCGGCGCGTTCCGATGCGATGTAAGCGGCCATCTGCGGTAGACGATCAACCTGACCATGCAGATCAGCCGTGTGGAGGATCACGACCCGAATACCGGGAGACGACTGCCGCGGACAGGAGAGTAGAAGACACGCCAGAGTGGAGGCCCAAGTACGGGACCACCTCCACAGTAAGTGACTCATGAACCGGGGCAAAGGACCCACCACCAAGGCACGAAGACACCAAGACAGACTTCTCGGCAGTGGAAGTTCACAATCTTCCTCCTAAGCCCAACGATTGACGGAGGCTCTCATAACGCGATCCTGGCAATCCCGTCCTTGATCAAAGGAACGTTGAAATTGATCAGGAGACCCAATCGCATCCCCGAGAGTTTGAGATAGGTCAGCACTTGGGCCCGATGAACCGGCAGCGCCCTCTCCACCGCCTTCAGCTCCAATACAACGCATCCATTCACGAGGGCGTCAATTCGCAGTCCCGCATCGATCTGGAGGCCATCGTATAGGACCGGCAAGACCAGCTGGCTTTGGACTCTCAAACCCCTCTTGCGAAATTCATAGAGCAGGCAGACCTCGTAGACGCTCTCAAGGAGGCCGGGTCCAAGCCCGGAATGGACGGCGAACGCCGCGTCGACAATCTGGGTGGCTGTTCGGTCCGCTTCAGGCGGGAGGGGCTTGGGACTGCCGTCCGGGTTCAGATGGAAATCCCGGGAGCACTTCATTGACGGCGACCTCCGACTCGTGAGCAAGAGCGCGGCCGCAGAAGTTCGTGGCCCTTCGGGCCACGAACCGGCCCCACAGGGGCCGGGGACGGACGGAAGGGCCGCGGGGAGAAGCCGTCTTCTCCCGCGGCCCTTCCTTCCGTCCCATTCTGCGGCCGCATCGGCACCCTCTTGGTGTCTTCGTGACTTGGTGGTTGATATTCCTGGGAAGTTCACTTCGCCAGTCGATACATCCCCTTCGTTTCCTCCGCGATCCCCTTGAGCAGCTTGATGTTGTCGGCCGTGTTCTTCTTTTCCCCCGCCACCTCGACCGTGTGGATCATGATCTTGCGGAACCGGTTCAGCTTCCCCAGCTCGTCGAAGATGTCGTCGGTCGCGACGAAGACTCCGCGCGAGCAGCCGCCGTCGGTATAGAGGTAGATCGTGTCGACGGCGTCGTCCTCGAAGGCGAGCTCGATCCCGTCCCAGATATTCGTCCACCCGTGCCCCTCCTGGCGGTTCAGGAACGCCGCGGCCTCGGCGCGCCCCCGCGCCGTCGCGGGCTGGAGCGTCCGCTTCCACGCCATCCGCTCCTTCGCGTACCGGCCCTCCTGGTCGCACCCGAGGAAGAGCAGGTTGAACCACACCGCCTCGGGGAGCTGCGCGATCGTCTTCCCCATCTCGCGCTTCGCGAGATCGAGCTTCGACTCCGCGGGCCGGCCCGGCGCGGGCGGCGCGGGATCGCGCATCGAGCCCGACAGGTCGAGGACGAACGACATCCGCGTCGAGAGGATCGGCAGCGTGAAAAACTGGACGCCCGTCTCGCCGTTGGGCCGCTCCACGGCGGCGCCGGCGGCGGGCCGCGGCGGGACCTCGAACGTGTCGCGGTTCACGTCCCACCACCGCTTCCAGTTCGGCGCGTCGAGCCCGAGCTCCTTGCCCGTCAGGTCGCGCAGGGCGAGATAGAGATCCCACCGGAGCCGCCCCCGCTCCTTCCCGAGCAGGTCGATCATCGGCCCGATCGTCGCCCGGACGCGGAGCAGACACGCCGACTCGATCGCCTGGACGCGCACCCGCCAGTCGCCGTCGGCGATTGCGGCCAAATAGACGGCGAGCCCGGTTTCCGGATCGACCGACGGCGCGATCCGGGCCGCGGTGAGACGGACCTGCCACGCATGATCGGCGACCGCGGGGGTCGCGAGCCGCGTCGCCGAATCGCGATCGAGCGCGACCAGCGCCTCGAGCGCGGCCGCTTTCGCGATCCACGCCGAGTCGCGCTCCGCGATAGCAACGATCTTCCCGACCGATTCGCGACTTTCGAAGAGCGCGAGCGCCGCGCAGGCCGCGGCCCGGACCTCCGGGTCCACGTCGCCGAGCGACGCGGCGAGCGGCCCGACGCTCGACGGGTCGCGAATAATTCCAAGACATCCGGCGGCCAGGACGCGCACGACCTTCAGCGAATTCCTGAGGCCCGCCTTGTGGAGAAAATCCACGCAGTCGGGCGCCGTGGCCCGGGCGACCGCCTCCGCGGCCCGCTTCCGGACGCGCGGATGGGGATCGGCCATCAATGGTAGGAGCGCCTGGACCATCGCGAGGTCGGCGAGCGGGCGGATCTTCGCGACCGCCTCGCACCGCCGGTCGGGATCCCGATCGCGGGCCAGGGCGCGGAACTCGGACCACTCGTCCGGGGCTGCCAGGAGGACCGCGAGCAGGGCGAAAGGCGCTACCACTATTCAGTGTGCGCCGCCGGGGGGCGACTGGGCGGTATTTTTTGAATATCGGGCCGGAATCGGGGGGGTTCCGGACGTCCTAGATTTCAAGGCCCTTCCTTCCGGCGGAGGTGGTGGCGCCTCGAAGGGGGAGCCCGGGGGTAAGTTCCTTCACGCTGTCGCTCTGACGCTCCCGGCGCCGCCGTCCGGCGGCCCGCCCCGGGAGCGCGCCCGGTTGGGGGCTCGATGTTCCTTGACGGCTCTGGGGTGCGGGTATAGAAATGGGCGCTTCTGGCTTTCCAAATTTTTTATTTCTCCAATGTGAATCTCCGACTATGGTCAACTCCCCCCTCCCGCTCCGTGCCCTCGCGCCCTGCCTCGCCGCGCTCTTCGTCGCGATCGCCGCGGCCGCCCCCGCGCCCGCCTGGGCCCAGGGCCGGGAAAGCGGACAGGTCGAGCAGTCCCTCAAGAAGTCCGACGAGGAGAAGCGCCTCGAGAAGGAGGCGCCCCAGGTCAACATCCAGGACAAGCCCGAGCTGAAGACCGCCGACGACTCCAAGGTCCGCGTCAAGCTTCGTTCGATCAAGATCACCGGCAACGTCTCCTACCCGACCGACGAGCTCCACGCCCTCGTCGCGGACTACGAGGGCAAGGAACTCACGCTCTCCGACCTCCGCAGCGCCGCGAACCGCATCACGATGCACTACCGCTCCCACGGGTACGGGCTCTCGTGGGCCTACATCCCCGACCAGGTGGTGCAGGACGGCGACATCGAGATCGCCGTCGTCGAGGCGCGCATCGACAAGGTTCTCGTGCAGGGGAACGCCCACTACGGCACGAATTTCATCCTCGACCACGTGGCCGGCACCGCGAACCAGGAGGCGCTCGACCTCGACTCCCTCGAGCGCGGGCTCCTCAGCCTCAATGACTATCCCGGCCTCAGCGTCTCGGCCGTGCTCGCCCCCGGCGGCACGCCCGGCACCTCCGACCTCTACCTCAAGGTGCGCGACAAGTATCCGATCAATGTGTCGGTCGACTGGGACAACTTCGGCTCGAAGTTCGTCGCGGAAAACCGGGGCGGCGCCACGGTCGAGGCCTTCAACCTCTTCGACCTCGGCCACTGGGTCTCGGTGCGCGGGGTCCAGGGATTCGGCGACGGCGACGTGAGCTTCCTGACGGGGAGCTACACCGCCCCCTTCGCGAACGGCCTGAAGGTCAACGCGTGGGGCTCCTACTACAACTATAAGGCGGTCGGCGAACTCGCGGTCTTCGAGCCCCTCGGCGACGGCGTCGCGTTCGGCGCGACCCTCTCCTACCCGCTCTACCGGACGCGGATGTACTCGCTCGTCCCCGAGATCGGGTACGAGCACAAGAATTTGAAGCAGGAGCTCTTCGGCATCCAGATCTCCGACGACGAGCTGCGGGTCGCGGTCGCGGGGGTCCGGTTCGAGTGGAACGACGACCTGCTCGGGGAGAGTCTCCGGGGCCGGTGGCTGGGCTCGCTCCACCTCCGCAAGGGCCTCCCGGGGTTCGCGGGCGGCCTGGAGGCGGACGATCTCAACGCGAGCCGGGCCGGCGCGGGCGGCGACTTCACGAAAGTCGCGTTCACCCTGTACCGGCTCCAGCGCGTGACGAGCTGGCTCCACCTCATCGGGAGAGTGAACTACCAGTACTCGGCCGACCCGCTCGTGGTCTCGGAGCAGATGTCGGTGGGCGGGGCCGATTCGGTGCGCGGCTACCCCGCGTTCGAGGTCATGGGCGACCGGGGGTACAACGCGAGCATCGAAGCGAGAATCAAGCTTCCCTTTTTGCAGGATTTCAGCGATCCTTTCGGCAGCTCGTCGTCCTTGTACGACATGGTCCAGCTGGCTCTCTTCGCCGACACGGGCGAGGGGGAGCTCGTGACACCGGCCCTCGGGGAGGAGGACCGGGTCCGGCTGACGGGCGCGGGGGTGGGATTGCGACTGGAGTATCCGGGCCGGACGAGTTTCCGTCTCGACTTCGGCTGGCCCGTCGGCAACCGGGATCCCTCCACAGGGGACAACTACACCGTCTATTTCAATCTCATCGTGAATCTGTTTTAAGCGGAGGCCGCCGTGAGGAAGTATGCGCCGGGACTGACCATTCAATTTTTCCTGGCGCTCCTTGCGGCGGCGCCGGCCCTCGCGCAGGAGGGCGGGCAGGTCACGTCGGGCGCGGCGACGATCACCAACCCGACGCCGACCGTCACGCAGATCAACCAGCTCACCGACAAGGCGATCATCCAGTGGACCGACTTCAGCATCGCCTCGGGCAATTCCGCGATCTTCAACCAGCCGTCGACCTCGTCGGTCGTCCTCAACCGGGTGATCGGCACGGCGTCGTCGTCCATCCTGGGATCGCTCCAGGCGAACGGCCAGGTGTGGATCCTGAACCCGAACGGCATCCTCTTCGGCGCGGGGTCGACTATTAATGTGGGCGGCCTCGTCGCGAGCACCCTGTCCATTGCGGACCACGACTTCCTGACCGGGACCTACAAGCTCCTCCAGGATCCCTCGAAGGCGGCGAGTTATGTCGTGAACCAGGGGACGATCACGGCCTCGAGTTTCGCGGCGCTGGTGGCGCCGCTCGTCGAGAATTCCGGCACGATCACGGCGCCCGGGGGGAAGGTCTACCTGCTGGGGGCGAGCGAGGCGGTGCTGGACATCACGGGGGACGGGCTGATCGGGTACTCGATCGGGAGCGTCTGCGGCCAGACGGTGAACATTCGGGCGGACGCGCTGTCGGACGTGGTGCGTGCGGCGGTGAACACGGGCGGGCTGGTGGAGGCGG
>Ga0193713_1000618_pt1 | contig 11881 bp, 11 predicted proteins | sample H3a2metaG_FD_143054 | JGI IMG/M metagenome (GOLD analysis project Ga0193713, IMG submission 143054) | Soil microbial communities from a riparian zone of the East river system, Colorado, United States - H3a2 | ecosystem: Environmental > Terrestrial > Soil > Riparian zone | place: USA: East River... | reverse complement strand
CGGCGCGCCGTTCGACGACGCGGGCGCCGCCGGGTCCGACCGGGGACGGGTCTACGTGTACGGCGGCCCCCTGAACTCCGCCCCCGGAATTCTCGACGGCGCGGAGGACGGGGCTCACTTCGGCTTCTCCGTGTGCGCGGCCGGTGATTTCAACGGGGACGGCTTTCCCGATCTTGCCGTCGGCGCCCCCCTCGACGACGCGGACGACATTTCCACCGACAGCGGCGCCAATCTCGGACGGGTCTTCATCTACCTCGGCGGCCCGGGCTTCGTCGCCGGGGTGATCACGTTGAACGGCACCGAGCCCGGCGGACAGTTCGGGTACTCGGTCGCCCGCGCGGGCGACGTCAACGGCGACGGAATCGATGACTTGATCGTCGGCGCTCCCTTCGAGGACGCGGGCGGGACCGATCGCGGCAACGCCTATCTCTTCCTCGGAGGCGTCTCGCCTTCCACGACCCCGGCGCTCACCTTCTCGGGCACCGAGGATCTCGGCCGTTTCGGGTTCTGCGTGAGCACGGCGGGCGATATCAACAACGATGGCTTCTTCGACTGGATGATCGGCGCGCCCGGGGACGACAACGACGGCAACACCACGTCGGACAGCGGCCTGGACCGGGGCCGGGTCTTCATCTACCGGGGCTCGTTCTTCCCGGACAACTCCGTCGACATCATCATCAACGGGTCCGAGGATTTCGGCCAGCTGGGATACTCGATCGCGGGGCTCCTGGACGTCAACCTCGACGGCCGGGACGACATTATCCTGGGGGCGCCCTTCGAGGACGGCGACGGGAACACCGCGACGAACACCGCGCCATTCATGGGGAGGGCCTACCTGTTCTTCGGATCGGCCCTCTCGGGGATCGTTTCGACCAGCTCCTTCTCCGCGAGCCGGATCTTCACCGGGACCGAGGCCGGCGCACAGTTCGGCGCGTTCGTGGGACGGATCGGCGACGTCAACGCCGGAGGGGCGCCGGATGTCTTCATCGGCGCGCCGCTCGACGACGGGGACGGCAACTCGACCGACGAGGGGATCGACCGCGGTCGCGGGTTCGTCTACTTCGGCGGGGCTTCGATCGATACGGTCGCCGACATCACGATCACGGGATTGGAGGCGGGCTCCCACCTGGGGTCGTGGGCCTCGTCGGGCGGGGACGTGGACGGCGACGGGGAGCGCGACCTCGTCGTGGGAGCGCCGGGGGAAGATGTGGACGGGAACGCCACCGAGGACGGGCTGAACCGCGGCCGCGTCTACTTCTTCCGGGGCGGCATCTTCCTCGATCCCACGCCCGACAATTTCCTCGACGGGGGGCTCGAGGACGGCGCGGCGGCGGGGACCTCCGGCGCGTGAGCCAACCCCCCGGCCCGGCTTCCCGGCGCGAGATCTGGTCCTGGGCGCTCTACGATTTCGCCAATTCCGCTTTCACCCTGGCCATCATGACGGTGGTGTTCCCCCGGTACTTCCAGGGGGCGCTGGGCGCGAGCGTGGAATCCTGGGGCTACGCCAATGCGGCCGCTCTCGTCATCTCGGCCGTCGTCATGCCCCTGGTTGGCGCGATCTGCGACTACACGGCGGCCAAGAGGCGCACCCTGCTCCAATTCTGGTTGCTCGGGTGCCTGGCCACCTGCGCGCTGGTCCTGACTCCATCGGGGTTCGGGGCGGCGGTCGTCTACGTCGTCGCCCTCGTGGGATTCGAGGCGAGCACGGCCCTGAACAACGGATTCCTTCCGGAAATTGCCACCGGAGAAAAGACCGCGTGGGTTTCTTCGCTGGGGTACGCGACGGGGTACATAGGCGGGGCGCTCCACCTCGTCTTCGCCTTCCTCGTGATCACCTATCCGGGGTGGTTCGGGATGTCGGCCAATTCCCAGCTGCCCACGCGGATCGCAATCGCCAGTGCGGGGGTGTGGTGGTTTCTCTTCTCGCTTCCGATGGTCTTCTGGTTGAAGGAGCGGGCCGTGTCCCGGCCGCTCCCACCCGGGGACACGCTTCTGAAGGCGGGATTCCGCAAGGTCACTACCACGATCCGCAACATCCGGCGAGTCCCGACCCTCGCCCGTTTCACGCTGTCGTTTCTCCTGTTCAACGACGGCGTGAGCACGGTGATCATCATGGCCTCAACATTCGGGGACAAGGTGCTGGGTATGGGCCAGACGGAAACGATCTTGTGCTTCTTGCTCATCCAGGTCGTAGCGGCGGGAGGCTCCTTTCTCTTTGCCGGACTGGCGCGCAGCCTTGGAGAGAAGCGGGCCCTCGTGCTGTCGCTGCTGATCTGGTGCGCAGCCGTCGTGTGGGCCTTCTTCATGCGGACCAAGGTGGAGTTCTGGTGCATGGGGGTCGTCATCGGGCTCGTCCTGGGCGGCACGCAAGCGATCGCACGGTCGCTGCTTTCGCGGTTCACTCCGCCCACGAGCGCCGGCGAGTTCTTCGGTTTTTACGCAGTAACGGGAAAACTGGCCTCGGCTGTCGGGCCGATCCTCTTCGCGCTGGCCATCCGGGCCACGGGCGATGTCCGGTTCGGAATCCTGTCGGTAATCATCGTTTTCGGAGCCGGCCTTTATGTCCTGCTCCCCGTAGACGAAGCTAGGGGCATCGCCGAAGCCGAGGCGGAGGAACGGCGGCTAACGGCCGGGGCGGAAGGGGCCCAAGTCCAGTGACGGCTCCCGTCGGGCGACGAGATCGGCCACGATTCTCGCCGTGACCGGCGCCAGCAGGATTCCGTTCCGGTAGTGGCCCGTCGCAATGATCAGGCCCTCGGCTCCAGGCGACCGTCCCAGGTACGGGAGCCGATCGGGCGTCGCCGGCCGGAGCCCCGCCCACGTCGTTTCGACTGCGAACTTCCCGACCCCCGGAGCCAGGCGTTTCGCTTGGGCGAGCAGGAAACCCACGCCGTCGGCCGTCGTCGTGACGTCGAATCCCGCCTCCTCGACCGTGCTCCCGACCAGGATCCGGCCATCCGCCCTCGGGATGAGATAGCTGTCGTGGGAGATGATCGCCTTGCTCAGCGCGCCCGCCGGACCCCGCAGCAGAACCATCTGACCGCGCACCGGCCGAACCGGAAGGTTCAAATCAACCGCGGCGAGCAGGTCTCCAGACCACGCCCCGGCGGCCACGACGGTCTCAGTCGCGAAAAGATCGCCGCGAGCCGTCTTCACGCCGTTGACGCGACCGGGCACGCGCAGGAATCCGATCGCCTCTGATTCCGTGCGGACGTCCGCCCCGAGACGCCGGGCCGCCTCGGCGAGCGCCCGGGTGAGCCGGTGATTCCGCACCTGCGCGACATCGGGCAGGACCAAGGCGCCGTGAATTTCCGGAGCGAGCATTGGCTCTACTACGCGGGCGGCCGCGGCATCGAGCCGCTCGACCGGCCGCCCCCGTTCGCGCCTCCACGCCTCGAGGGCTGCCGCGTCCCGCTCGTCCCGGTCGTCGAAGAGGGGAATGAGGGCGCCCCCGGGGCGGTACTCCACTTCCGGCGCGGCCAGGTCGCGCACCCACGCCTCGTACAGCCGTTCCGAGTCCGAGCAAAGCGAGGCGAGGGGAGCGGGATAAGCCGCGACGTGGATGGGAGTCAGGAGCCCCGCGGCGGCCCACGAGGCCTGCCGCCCCACGGCGCCTTTCTCGAGGAGGACGACGCGTCGTCCCTCCTTCGCCAACGCGTGGGCGATCGCGGCCCCGATGATGCCGCCGCCGAGGATCACCGCGTCCGCGTTGCGGTTCATGGAGGTGAATGTAGCCGCGGGCCCGGCGGCTGTACAAGGACGCGCCCGGCCACTACGATTCGGACCGATGAGGATCGCCCCGCCGCTCCTTCGGTGGTTCCGGGCGGAGGCCCGCGACCTGCCGTGGCGCCGCACCCGCGACCCTTACGCGATCTGGATTTCGGAAGTGATGCTCCAGCAGACGCAGATCGCCACGGTGCTTCCCTATTTCGAGCGATGGATGGGGCGGTTTCCAAACATCGATGCACTTGCGCGGGCGCCGATCGACGACGTCCTCAAGGCGTGGGAAGGACTCGGGTACTACGCCCGGGCGCGCAACCTCCACAAGGCCGCCGCCATTCTTGTGCGCAATGGATTCCCTGAAACCCGTGACGGTTGGGAGGCGATCCCCGGCGTGGGCGCCTACACCGCGGCGGCGATCGCGAGCATCGTCCACGGCGAGAAGACGCCGGTGTGCGACGGCAACGTCCGCCGCGTCGTCGCGCGTCTCCTGAAAATCGAGGAGGTGATCACCTCGGCGGAGGCGGCCGGCCGCGTCGGGGAGTTTCTCGATTCCCAGATCCCGACTGACGCTCCGGGAGATTTCAACCAGGCGCTGATGGAGCTTGGCCAGCGGATCTGCGCACCCCGCCGGCCGAAGTGCGGGGCCTGTCCGCTCCGGCGGGGTTGCCGGGCGCGGAAGGCCGGAGTCCAGGAACGACTGCCGGTAAAAGTCGCGCGCCGACGGGTCCCACATTACGAAATCGGCATAGGTGTCTGCTTCAAGGGCGGGAAGATCCTGGTCGCCCGCCGCCCCCCGGAGGGCCTCCTGGGCGGGTTGTGGGAGTTCCCGGGAGGCAAGCGGGAGTCCCGGGAGAGATTCGAGCGCACCGTGGCCCGCGAATTCCGCGAGGAGGTCGGCTTGGAGGTGGAGGTGGGGGAGCCCATCGTCACCGTTCCGCACCGGTACTCCCATTTCTCGGTTGAGCTGCACGCCTACCGGTGCCGCTGGAAGCGGGGGAGGGCGCGGCCCCGGGCGAATTCGGGGGTACGGTGGGTCGCGCCGGAGGACCTGGAGGGGCTCGCCTTTCCCGCGGCGAACCGGCGGATCCTCGCGGCGGTCCTCCGCGATTTAAAATAAAAACGGCTCCAAGTGGGCCACTTGGAGCCGCTGGTTTTAGCGCGGTTTAGTAGCGATCTCTCCGACCGCCGAACCCTCCGCGACCGCCACCGCCACCGCCGCCGCCTGCGCGGGGGCCATCGGTGCGGGGACGGGCTTCGTTGACCGTCAGGGGACGGCCGCTGAAGTCCGCGTTGTTCAGGGCGTTGATCGCCGCCGTGGCTTGGTCCGAATTGGGCATTTCCACGAACCCGAACCCTCTCGACCGGCCAGTCATCTTATCCATGATGATGCTGGTCGAACTGACTTCGCCGTGAGCTTCGAACGTGGCGCGTAGATCGGCCTCGGTCGTCGAATACGGCAGGTTACCGACAAAGATGTTCACAATTGGCTCCATCAAAACTGGACTGACATATCCTACTGACATGCCTTCGGAGGGAAGGTCCGGAATGCCTTGGGCGGGCCCATCGCTTTCGGCTTTGAACAGGAGACATCCCACGAAGAACTGGACCTATTGTACAGGCTTTCCCGCGGGGATCAAGCGAATTCCACCCGGCGGGCGACCAGAAGATCCCCCTCCCGGGAGACCCGGATGGCGAAATCGAAGGCATCCAGGCGGGCGCACACGTCGAGATCGGCGGGCGGATACTGGGGGTAGTCTCCGGAGGCGATCCGGCGGCCGGCGGGGGACTGACGGACGCGCCGCACGATTTCCCCCGGGGCGGGCGGAGCCCCCCTGAGGAGCCCCTCCAGGTAATCCGCCACGGCGTCGTCCCCCTCCTCGCATCCCATGGAGGCGACCAGGGTCACGACGGGAGCCGGGCCCACCGCCTGCGCGGTCGCCCCGGCGATGGCGAGGCTGGAGACAAAAAGCGCGTCGGCGCCCGAGGCCGCGACGGCGCAGCGCGTCCCGCTGCCGGTGCACTGGATGATCCTCCGCCCGCGGACGGCGTCCCGTGGGAATTCGGAGGGCGAATTGCCGTGATCGAAACCGTCGACCTTGCATCCGTCGACCTCGCCCATCAGGAAGGAGTCCGGAAAGCGCCGCTTCAGGTTGAACGCGGCCTTGACGGAGTCGACGAGCAGGAGATCGCGCGCGCCTCCGGCGAAAGCGCAGGCCGCGGTGGTGAAGGCGCGGAGCACGTCGATGACGACCGCGGTGCCGCGCGCGGCGCGCGCGCCCTCGAGATGCTCCGCGCGAAAAATTTCCATCGCGACCCGTTGTAGCGGACCGGGGTCTTCCCCGCAAGGCGATCGAACGCTACATTACCTGCCAGTGAAATTCCTGTTCATCTCGCGCGTCGGGCTCATCCACGATCTCGCCTGGGAAGTCATCAAGGAAGGCCACGAGGCGAAGTACTACATCCAGTCCCGGCCCGACAAGGACGTCGGCGACGGCTTCGTGCCCAAGGTCGAGGCGTGGGAAGAACACAAGGACTGGGCCGACGTCATCCTCTTCGACGACTCCGACTACGGCACGCTGCCCGAGCGGCTCCGCAAGGAGGGGAAGGCGGTCGTCGGCGGGACCGCCTACACGGACCGGCTCGAGGAGGACCGCGACTTCGGCCAGGAGGAGATGAAGGCCGCGGGGATGGCGATCCTGCCGAAGTGGGACTTCGAGAGCTTCGACGCGGCGATCGAGTTCGTGAAGAAAAACCCCGAGCGGTACGTCGTCAAGCCGAACGGAAAGGCGCAGAACGAGAAAGTCCTCTCGTTCGTGGGGCAGGAGGAGGACGGCCGCGACATCCTGACGATGCTGGAGCGCTACCGCGCGAGCTGGTCGACGCGGCTGAAGAGTTTCCAGGTGCAGAAGTACTGCCCGGGCGTCGAGGTCGCGGTGGGGGCCTTCTTCAACGGGAAGGACTTCGTGAAGCCCATCTTCGTGAACTTCGAGCACAAGCGGATGTTCAACGACGACATCGGGCCCTCGACGGGCGAGATGGGGACGAGCGGATTCTGGACCGAGGACCCGCCGATTTTCCGGGACACGCTCGAGAAGATGAAGGACCGCTTCGCGGCGTCCGGGTACGTCGGGTACATGGATCTGAACTGCATCGCGAACGGCCGGGGCGTCTTCCCCCTCGAGTTCACTCCGCGGTTCGGCTATCCGACGATCAATCTCCAGATCGAGGGGGTGCTGTCCAACTGGGCCGAGCTCCTCTTCGCCCTCGCGAAGGGGGAGCCCTTCCCGCTCCGCACGAAGCGCGGCTTCCAGATCTGCGTCGTCGTGGCGGTCCCGCCTTTCCCGTACACCGATCCGGACGCCTTCCGGAAATTCTCCGAGGACGCGGTCGTCATTTTCAAAAAGCCCATGACGGAGGGGGTCCACCCCTGCGACGTGCGGCTCGTGGACGGCGACTGGCGGCTCTGCGGGAATTCGGGGTACGCGCTGGTGGTGACGGGGTCGGGCTCGACGATGGAGGACGCGCGCCGCGAGGCCTACAACCGGGTGAGGAACATCCTGATCCCGAACATGTTCTACCGGACGGACATCGGCGAGCGCTGGTCGCGCGACAGCGACCTCCTCATGACGTGGGGAATGCTGCAAAGGTAGGAGGGAGGGTGGACGAGCCACGTGAGGAAGGAGCTCGACCGCCAACCGATCTTCGCATCGGATTGGCGGCGGCGATCATGGCCCTCTATGGATCCATCGCGATCACCCAGCTGGTTCTCCCTTCCGCCGCGTATCAACGGATTTACGATCAAATAGGATTTACCAGGTACGACCTGCCCGTGCCGACGCAAGCCATTCTCTGGTTCGGCCCATACTTCAAAACGTGGTGGTGGGCCGGGGGCGTGATTTTTCTCGCGCTGGCTGGCTTGGCATGGAAGGGATGCCTCGGCAATCGACGTTGGAAGTCGATCGTGGCCGTCATGGTGATGACGGTCGGTATTCCCGGTCTGACTTATCTCGCCTTGGAAATGCCGATCATCAAGCTCAAGCAGACGCTCGATGGCCTTGGCAGGACGCCCGCTCAAATCTCGGCCGGCGGGGTGGTCTCCGGCGCCTTGCCGCGCCGATCGGGCGGCTCTCCCGCCTGGACGCCCATCGGCCCCCACGTCATCGGCTTGGGGTAGGCCTGCAGCAGCGAGCGGCTCAGCCAGTTGAAGGCCTCCCGCGGGTCGTCGCAGATCTTGAAGAGGTTCAGGTCCTTCGCGCTGATCGTGCCCCAGCGGACGAGCGCGTCCCAGTCCACGAACTCCCCCCAGAACTTCCGCCCGTAGAGGACGACCGGCAGCGGGCGCGTGATCTTGCGAGTCTGGATGAGCGTCAGCACCTCGAACAGCTCGTCCATCGTCCCGAATCCGCCGGGAAAGATCACGAGCGCCGCCGCCATGTAGACGAACCAGAGCTTCCTCATGAAGAAGTAGTGGAACTCGAAGAGGAGCTCCGGCGTGATGAACGGGTTGCCCGACTGCTCGAACGGGAGGCTGATCGTCAGGCCGATCGATTTTCCTCCCGCCCGTTCCGTCGCCCCCCGGTTCGCCGCCTCCATGATGCCCGGCCCGCCGCCCGAGCAGACCACGAACCGGTTTCCCTGCTGGAGCGATTTCGCCCACACCGTGATGAGCCGTGAAAGCTCCGCCGCGTCCTCGTAATACCGCGCCAGGCGCATCTCCATCTGGAGGCGCTCCAGGTTCTCGCGCACCTCCTTCGGCACTTTTTCGCGGTACTTGCGCCGCTCCGCCTGCGCCGTTTCGAGCTGGCTCTGGACCGCCGCGATGGGACGGGCCCGGGCCGAACCGAACAGGACGACCGTCTCGCGAACCTGCAGGCGCTGGAACCGCTGGAGGGGCTCGAGATACTCGCACATCATCCGGATGATGCGCGCGTCGCGGCTCTTCAGGAACGCCGGGTTTTCATACGCCTTGAGCGCGCGCTTCGTGGGAGTCCAGGGGAGCGATCCGCCGGGGGTTTTTTCCGCCATGGGTTCAGGATAGGGGGAGGCCGTCCGAAGGGGAAAACAATTCAGTGATCAGACCTCAGACATCAGACTTCAGGGGGCATTTCCTCTGTGGGAGGTTGTCTGAAGTCGGAAGTCTGAAGTCTGATAACTGCCCCTAAGGCGTGTCCGTGTACTCGACCTCCGGATCGGGCGGGGGCGTGGGGAAGGTGTTGTTGTTCTGGTAGGTGAAGGCCGGATAGTCCGTCAGGATCTGGGTCCAGCAGGAATGCGGCTGCGACGACTGGGTCAGGTGATTGTCCGTCCAGCACCACCGCAGCGGCGAGAAGGTCAGCTCCATGATGCAGGCGTTGTCGTCCGGCAGGGTGTTGTATTCGTCGATCAGGACGGGCCCCGGGGTCCAGGAGAGCACGAATGAGAAGTGGCCCAATTCATGGAGGAACGTGGTATTCACGACATTCGAGGGGAGGCCCATGAAGTGGCCGTTGCGGCCTCCCGGCACGATGACATAGGAGATTCCGGGGCCGTTGAAGTCGGCCGGAGCCCACACGAGGATGTCCACCGTCGAAAGGTCGAGCGAGTTGTACTGGTTGCTCTTCGATCCCGGGTGCGTGTTGTCCCGGAGTCGCACCTTGCCGATGCGGATCTGCCCCTCCGTCACGTTCCACAGGCTCTGGTTGACCGTGATGACCTTCGCGTACATCGCCTCCATCGCCGCCAGCGTGACGTTCTCGGTCATGCCGATGTTGAGGGTCATCACGACCGGGGGCGAGCTCCCCTTGGGGCCGTATGAAATCTCGGGCGCGGGGGCCACGATCGAACCTCCGCCGCCGCTGTGTCTCTTGCACGAAACTGTGGTCGCGACCGCGAGGGCCGCGAAGATCACCAAGAGGGTGCGCGGCTTCATGGTGACAGGAGAATCCCGGCGGCGACTTCGCCTTCGGGGATCTCCACGTTCTTCCGGGCCAGCACCCGGCCCGGCTCGTCCGTCGCCCGCGCTTCGGCGGGTCCGGGAGGCAGGCCCTCCCAGCGGAACGTGCCGTCCGCGCCCAGGGGACGGCGATACGTCGCCCCCGCGGATTCCACCACGAGCCAGACGGCGCCCGCGCCCGGAGCGACTCTTCCTTCCAGTCCTCCGGTCCGACGAAGGACGACGTTCCATTCGCTCGACGAGTCGGCCAGGTTCAGATGCCTTGGCGCGTAGCCATCCTTCTGAATCCACAAGGTGAACTGGCGCGCCTCGAGTCCGCCCAACCGAACGACTCCCCGCGCGTCGCTGCGAGTCTCGACGAGATAGGCTCCCCCCTGGCTGACCGATACTCCGGCGTCGCCCAGGGGAAGACCCTCGGATGTGACGACTCGTCCCCACGCCGCGAGGCCGGGGTCCAGATCGATCCGATCGGGCGCGCCTTCAGGCGACGACAGGGTCTTTTCAAACGGCCGGAAACCGTCGGCCCGCACGAGCATCCGCAGCGGCCGGCCCGGAGGGAGCCCCTCGAGGCGGAATTGGCCTTCAGCGTCGGTAGTAACTTCCCGCAGGGGGCGGCCCTCCAGGAGCCAACCAGCCGCGGCTGCCATCCAGACCGTAACGCGTGCCTTGGCCACCGGGATATCGCTGGACAGCACGCGCGCGGCCAGCGGGACACCAAATTCCAGAAGGACCACGACCTCGATTCCCGAAGGATCGGCGGGAACCTCGAGCGCCATGAACGAGGGCGCGAGGGCTTCGGTAATCGCGGCAAGGCGCCCGGGGCCGGCCGGAATCCCGGCAAGTTCAAATCGGCCGTCGGTGCCCGTGGTGGCGCGCCAGACGGTGGGTGCGGTGATCAGCACATCGCGGCGGCCGGGATGGTTGGGGACGAAGGCCACGGAGGCCCCGGGTACGGCCAACCCCCCACGGAGCACCTGTCCCCGGATCGGGGCGCCCTCGACTCGGCGTGCCGGGTGACCCCAACGAAGGCCCGGACTCAGAAATACCCATCCTCGATCGTTGGAATGGCTTGGCCAGAGCGCCCCGGCGACGGCGAAAATCGCCGCCAATGCCAAGCCTCGCAGGATTGTTTTCATGATGTTAGATTACCCACGCCTGATTTTACATCGCCCGGAAGCCCGGCATGGGGTCGATTCCGGGGCTCGCGGAGGATTCATGAAGCGCCCGGGACTGTCGGCGCTCCTCGTGCTCGCCGTGGCGGGCATCGGGGTCATGATCGTCCTCGTGGCCTCGCTCGTGACCTCGGCGGGTCCTGAGATTCCGGTCCGGCTCAACCCCGATGAGCGCGATCCCCTGGTGCGGGTCGCGGGCAAGGAAATCACCCGGTTCCACCTGAAACTCGCGCGCCAGCACGCGGACCTCCGGGGCGGGTACAAGATGCCCGATTTCGGCCTCATCCGCGAGATGCTCGAAAGGGCGGCGGGGGAGGAGATCCTGCGGAAATATGGACGCGCCCTCACGCCGCAGGACATCGCCGCCGAACGAACCCGGATGGAACGGGAAAGCCGGGACCGCGAGACGCAGCGGAAGGTGATCCACCTCCTGGACCAGTACCCCGGCATGTTCGACATGTTCGTCGTCCGCCCGGCGCTCGTGGGCAACCGCCTGCGCGATCTGCAGATGCACGACCGGAAGATCCAGAAGGAGGCATTCGAAAAGGCGGAAGAGGGACTCAAGGAGGCGCTCCGGGACTCGGATTACTTCCGACGGATGAAGCAGGAAATACCCGAGCGCTACCTTCGAGTCGATTCGCGCGTGGCCCCTGGTCCCCCGAACGGTCCGCCCCAGCCGCCGGAGATGATCGAACAGCACCGGAAGGCCGTGATGGACTGGGCGAACGAGCATCTCAGCCGCGTGCCGCCGGGAGAAATCAGGCCGGAGCCCCTGGATATGGGTGGGGCATTGCTGGTCATCCGAATGTTGGAGCGTGACGACACGAAGGTCGTCTACGAGCAGGTCGCCTTTCCCAAGATCGCCTTCGATCCGTGGCTCGAGGCCCAGCTTAAAGAAATCAAGTCGGAAGTGGTCGACCCGGCGATCCGGGGGGAGTTGAAGCAGGGATTGAAGGACAGCCCGTACGGGCGCTGGCTGTTCCGCGACTGACGCAGCGCGGCGGAGCCCGAATGAAACCCGTCGTCGTCATCGACGTCGTCGGCTTGACCCCGG
>Ga0193713_1000615_pt1 | contig 11966 bp, 10 predicted proteins | sample H3a2metaG_FD_143054 | JGI IMG/M metagenome (GOLD analysis project Ga0193713, IMG submission 143054) | Soil microbial communities from a riparian zone of the East river system, Colorado, United States - H3a2 | ecosystem: Environmental > Terrestrial > Soil > Riparian zone | place: USA: East River... | reverse complement strand
CAGCGGTGAGCTCTCGCTCAGGCACCGTGCCGGTCTTGCTCCAGCCCCCGTTTTCATGCAGCCCCCATTTCAGCCGCGAATTACCGCAGTCGACCGCGAGAATCATCGCGGCCTGAGCGAGAGCTCACCGCTGTGGAAACGCTCTATGCCCTCGACCGAGGCGAGCATGAGCGCACCGTCCTCCGCCACTCCGACGACCTTGCCTTCGGCCACGCGCCGGCCGGCCTGCAACAGGGCGACGCGCCTGCCGTGCCAGGCGTGGCGTTGCAGCCACTCCTCCCGAAAGGGCGCAAAGCCGTCTCGGGAAAACCGCGCGAGGACTCCGGCAATGGACTCGAGCGACTCGACCAACACTGCGGTCCGCGACGGCACCGCCTCGCTGTGGCTCGCGATGTCGGTTGCCGGCCCGCCGATCCGCTTGCGCGTGTGGGTTCCCAGACGCACGTTGATACCAACCCCTACGATCACGGCGCTCGGACCCAAGATGTCGCCCGAGCTCTCGATCAATATTCCGCCGAGCTTGCGCCCGTCACAATACAGGTCATTCGGCCATTTGACCCCCACGCCATGGGTGCCCAGTCGCTCGAGCGCCTTTGCGGCGCCGACCGCCACCGCGAGGCTCAAGCCCCCAAGCGCGCCGGTGCCTCGGGGAAAACGCCACAGAATGGAGAATGCCAGGCTTCCGCCGACCACCGAAACCCAGGAACGTCCGCGCCGGCCGCGCCCCGCGCTCTGGTGTTCACAAACGAGTACCGCGCCGTGCGACGCACCCGCGGCCTCGCGCTGGGCAAGAACGGTATTGGTCGACGGACATTCGTCGAGCACCTCGACGCGAAGCTCCGGCAAGACTTTCTTCAACCTCGCCGCAAGGACATCAGACTCGAACAGATCGAGGGCTTCGGCCAACCGGTAACCGCGGCCGCGCACTTTGAATACGCGCAATCCCAACGCTTCGATCCGCCTGATGAGGTTCCATATGCCGGCGCGGGAAAGACCCAGAACCCGGCCGAGCCGCTCGCCGGAGTGAAATCTGCCGTCGGCCAGGATGCGAAGGAGCGAAAACGGGGCTGTGCCCATGCGTAAAATTGCAGGAAAAAACCGGACGAATACTAGCACCGGGGGAGCGTGCGCGCGGAAGCTCCTGCGATTCGTGAAAAAGTCACGAGGGATCGATTTTCAATTGTTCCGCAGCGAGTCAGGTGATATGATGCCGTCATAGTAAATTCCATGGCGCCCAGCGACGAGACGAGTTTCTGCTGAGCGTGCAGGTTGCCCGCCGGCCCAGCAAACGGCGGCTAAACGGGGGAAACCCTCCCTTCCCCCGTTTTTTTTTACCTTCCATTTCGAGAATCGCGGTTGATTCCGGTGTCTATAATAGTCTCCGGCACCGTCCCTCCGCTACGACCCGACGCATGCATCGAACCTGGCCTTATCCGCGAGTAGTGGGCCATCGCGGCGGCGGAGCGCTCGCACCCGAGAACACCCTTGCCGGTATTCGCAAGGCGGCGGCAATGGGTTTTGAAGGGGTGGAGTTCGACGTAATGCTCTCGGCGGACAAGGTCCCCTTGCTGATCCATGACGAAACGCTGGATCGCACCACGAGCGGACAAGGAAGCGTGGCCGAGACACCCTACGCAAGGCTCGCGAGCCTGGACGCAGGCGCCTGGTTCGGCCCCGAATACCGCGGTGAGCGCGTGCCTACCTTCGAGCAGGCCGGGAAGCTGTGCGCCCAGCGCGGCCTCTGGGCCAACGTCGAGATCAAGCCGGCGCAAGGGTTCGAGCGTGAAACCGCCGTCGCCGTCGCCAGACTCGCTATGGAGCTATGGCGCGGCGCTTCGCCTGCACCGCTGCTGTCGTCCTTCGAGCCGGTCTCGCTCGAGGCTGCGCGCGCTGCCGCGCCCGAGCTCGATCGCGGATATCTGACGGATCGCCTCGGGTCGGATTGGGAAGAAGCCGCGCGGGCGCTCGGGTGTGTGTCCGTACACTGCAACTGCAAGTACCTGACCGAGGCGCAGGGCGCTGAAGTCCGCGGCGCCGGCTATTGGCTGCTTTGCTACACGGTCAATGAACCGGCGATCGCGCGGCGCTTGTTTTCCTGGGGCGTCGACGCGATCTTCACCGACCGGCTGGATCTGATTCCGCCGGACTTCGCTTGAGCTGATGTCCCGGGAACGCGAGTTCCCTAATCGATCTGCATCGCCACGAGGAATCGCGACACGAGGTTATAGCCCGCGATCGTGGCGGTGAGCTCGACCACTTCCCTGTCGTCGAAGTGCCGCCGCACCTCGGTGAAAACCGGATCGGCTACGCGAATCTCGCGGGTCATCGAGTCCGTGTACGCGAGCACCGCGCGCTCGCGTTCATCGAAGCTCTTCGATGACTGCCAGCCTGGAAGCGCGCCGATTTGCTCCTGGCTCATGCCGTCCTTCAGGGCGAAGGGCACGTGCGCTCGGTACTCGTATTCGGCGCCGTTCAAAAGCGCAACGCGCAGGATGGCCAGCTCGCGGTAACGCCCGGCAAGTTTCGCTTTCTGGCGGATAGCGGTGAAAAGCTTGAGCCAGCCTTCGGCCAGCGGAGGGCTGTTCAGCAGCGCGCGATAGAGGTGCAGGAGCTTCCCTCCGCGCTCGGACTTGATAGTCGCGATCAGCCCGGCCAGTTCGGGATGCTTCTCCTCTTCGATCAGCGGTACGCGCGTCAAGATGCCTCCTAGAACGGCAATTTCGCATCCGGTTTGGCCGAAAGCAGAACCCGCCGGAATTCGGACTTGATGCGATCGAGGCCCGCCTCGTCCTCGGCTTCGAAGCGCAACACGATCACCGGCGTCGTGTTGGACGCCCGGGCGAGCCCGAACCCATCGGGGTACTCGACCCGCAGCCCGTCCAGCCGGATCACCTCGGTCGCACCGGGGAATGAAGCGCTCTTCCCCAGAGCTTCGATCAAGCGGTGCGGCTCTCCCTCGGCGAGCTTCAAGTGCAACTCGGGCGTGCTCAACGAATCGGGAAGCGCATTGAGCGTTGCAGTGGCGTCGGACGTCTTGCTCAGGATCTCCAGCAGGCGCGCGCCGGCGTATTGCGCGTCATCGAACCCGTACCAGCGTTCGACGAAGAAAGTGTGACCGCTCATCTCGCCCGCGAGCGCCGCGCCGCGCTCGCGCATCCTCGCCTTGATGAGCGAGTGACCGGTCTTCCACAGGCTCGGCACGCCGCCGTGTCCGCGGATCCAGGGCGCGAGGTTGCGCGTGCTCTTGACGTCGTAGATGATCTCGGCGCCCGGTTGGCGCGAAAGGACGTCCTTCGCGAACAGCATCAGCTGCCGGTCCGGAAAAATAATCTTCCCTTCGGCGGTCACCACCCCCAGCCGGTCGCCGTCGCCGTCGAAAGCGAGCCCGACCTCGCAGCGCTCCCTTTGCACCAGGGAAATCAGGTCCTCGAGGTTCTCCGGGTGGGACGGGTCGGGATGGTGATTGGGGAAGCGGCCATCGACTTCGCAATAGAGCTCCAGCACTTCGCAACCGAGTCTCCGGTAGAGCTCGCCCGCCGTGACGCCGGCGACGCCGTTGCCGCAGTCGACCGCGATTTTCATGGGACGCGCAAGCCGCACGTCCGAAGTGATGCGGTTCAGGTAAGCCTCGCGGATCTCGACGTGGCGGTGCCGCCCCGCGCCACGGGCGAGCTGGCCGGACTCGATCCTCTGGCGCAGCCGCTGGACGGCCTCTCCCGCGAGAGTGGTTCCCGCAAGCACCATCTTCAGTCCGTTGTACTCGGGCGGATTGTGGCTGCCCGTGACTGCGACCGCGCTGCCGCAACCCAGCTCGTGCGCGGCGAAATAGGCGAGCGGGGTTGCGAACATTCCGATCTCTGCGACGTCCACTCCGCTCGCCCGGATGCCCTCCATCAGCGCCTCCGCGAGCTCGGGCCCGGAGAGCCGGCCGTCGCGGCCCACCGCTATCTCCGGCCTGCCGCCCCCGCTGCTGCGCTCGAGCAGCTCGCTGCCGAGCGCCTGCCCGATCAGCCGCACGCCTTCGCGGGTGAGCGATTTGCCGACGACGCCGCGGATGTCGTAGGCCTTGAAGATTTCCTGAGGAGGCAGATTCATCGGGCGCCTTGATCCGCGATTATCCCATTCGCGTACGCGGGCGATGCCGTCTCGCGTCCGGCCATCGCTTCCGCGAAGAACGCAGCGACCCGCCGCGGCATCCAGCCCAGATTCCCGGGAAACGGACCGCTCACGAACCCGGCGTGCCCGCCCTGGTCTGGAAACTCGAGGCGCACCGAGGGAGACACCTCGTCGAGACCCGGAAGTGCGGCTTGCGGCAGAAACGGGTCGTTGCGGGCGTTCAAGAGCAAAGTCGGCACCTCGATGCGCCCGAGTACGGGCTTCGCGCTCGCGCGCCTCCAGTAGTCGTCGGTATCCCGGAATCCATGCAGAGGTGCGGTGACGACGTTATCGAATTCACGCAGCGTGCGCGCGCGGCGCATCGCCTTGCCGTCGAACAGCCCGGGAAAACACTCGATCTTTTGCTCGCCCTTTTTCTTCATCGTCGAGAGAAACGCGCGCGTATAGACAAGGTTGAACCCCCGGCCGAGCGCATCGCCCGCCGCCGTGACATCGACCGGGGCCGACACCGCGGCCGCCGCGGCAAGAACGTCCTTCGCCTGCGCGTCCCCGCCGAGCCACTTGAGAAGTGCATTACCGCCGAGCGACACGCCCATCGCGAAGAGCGGTGCGCCGGAAGATTCCCCGCGCAAGCGCCGAAGGATCCAGCCTATCTCGTCCGCGTCACCCATGTGATAGGCCCTCGGTAGCCTGTTCGGCTCACCGGAGCAACCGCGAAAGTGCGGCACCGCGCAGCGCCAGGCTCGCCGTGCGAGCTCCAGCGCAAGCGCGCCGGCGTAGAAGCTGCTCGAACCGCCCTCGAGGCCGTGAAAAAGGGCGACGAGCGGAGCACCGGCAGGGCCGGGCAGACGATCGACGTCGATGAAATCGCCGTCCGCCGTGTCCCAGCGCTCTCTCTTCCAATCGACCCTCGAACCGCCGAACAGCGGGCCGTACAGAGTCTGCAGGTGTCCGCCGGGCAGCCACCACGGAGCTCGGTAGGGTCCTGGACTCAATGCAGGATTTTCGGCGACTCGGCGGGAGCGCGGGGTGCCTGCGGAGCGGGCGATCCGTGATGCAGGATCATGCGCCAGCCGTTGCCGGTGCGAAGATAGACGTTGGTGGCGACGACCGGCGGGCGCGAGCGTGACTCGCCCTGCACCAGGATGTTCTCGTGCACGCTGTGGATCGCAAGCATCATCCCCGAGAGCACCACCTGGTTGGAAACGTGAACCTTGAGCCGCTGGCCCGAGCCGAGAATCTGCGCCCAGCTCTCGCGCACCTGATCGTAGCCCGCGAGCCTGGCTCCCCCGGGATGCACGCACACGATCTCCTCGTCCTCGGCCCACACTTCCATCATGGCCTCGAGCTCAGCCGCTTCGAGCGCCTCGTAGAATGCGGCCTCTGCATCCTGCGGCGTCGGAAAGGTGCTTTTCTTCACGAGGTGCAGCTCCGGAGCCGCGTAGCGTAGCCGAAAAGGCTTGGCCCCGCCAGCAGGCTGGACCCTCGCCGAGCGCGTTTCCGCCGCTCACTCCGGAGAACCGTTGAAGCCGATCACCGCCTCGCACCAGCTTGCGACGCGCAGGAGCCGATCGTCGCCGCCTGCGGCGCCTGCGAGTTGCATCCCGTAGGGCAGGCCGCCGTCGGACAGGCCGACAGGCAGCGTAAGGGCGGGAAATCCGACCAGCGTCCAGAGCGTGCAAAAGCTCGGATCCCCGGTGACATCGAGCCGCGCCGGGGCGACTCCGGGCGCAGGAAGCGATGCGAGTGCGTCACAGTCCTCGAACAGATCGCGTGCGAGCACGGCGAGCGCCGCGCGCTTCGCGAGCGCGCTGCGATAATCGTCGTGCGACATCGCGAGCCCCTCGTCGATCGCGGCGTTCAGCGCAGCGCTCATGACGCGCCGGTGCACCGCCTGCCTCGGAGCGTGCTCGCGGGCTCCCTCGTAGAGCATGATCGTGCGGTGCACCCGATGCGCTTCGTCGAAGTCATCGGGCAGCGCAACGGCTTTCAATTCCGTTCCGGCTTCGGCGAGGCGCTTCAGGCTCATCTGCAGATGTTTCGCCGCGGCCGGTTCCGCCGCGTTCCAGGGAAAGCGCGGCAGGACTGCGATTTTCGGCGGACGCGAGAGCGCCTCGATCTCCGGGGCAAACGTGCCGGACTCCGCGAGGCTGGAGGCGAAGTAGGCGGTGTCGGCGACCGTGCGGGCAAACACGCCCACCTGGTCCAGGGTCTCGGCAAAGGGGAGCGCGCCTTGAATGGGCAGGCTGTCCAGGCTCGGCTTGAAGCCCACCACTCCGCAAAACGCCGCGGGCCGGATCACCGAACCGTTGGTCTGCGTGCCCACCGCAACCGGAACATGGCCGGCCGCCACGGCAGCGGCCGAACCGGAGGAGGAACCACCCGGCGTGTGCCTCGGGTTCCAGGGATTACGCGTCTCGGCCGGATGCATGAAGGCGAATTCGGTAGTGGCAGTCTTGCCGAGCGCGTAGCCGCCGGCGACGAGGATCCTTTTGACTAGCTCGGCGTTTTTTCCGGGCTGATTGCCGACGAACGCGGGCGAACCCATCTCGGTAGGCAAGTCATCGGTATCGAAGATGTCCTTCACCCCGACCGGAACACCGTGCAACGCGCCGGTGGGCACGCCCTGCGCGCGCTCGGCGTCGCGTGCGGCGGCGAGCGTGAGTGCCCGCCCGTCGTCGAGCGCAATCCACGCTTTGAGCTTGCCTTCGCCCGCGCGGATACGCGCGAGCCGCGACTCGCAGTAAGCGCGAGCAGCCAGCGACCCGTCAGAGAGCGCCTGAACGACCCCTCTCAAGTCCTCGGACAGGGCCGGCTTCGCGGCTTGCTTCCCGGACACCATGCGATGCTCGCCTAGCGGCGCCGCTTCGGCCAGGCTTCAGGATTCAGGAGGTTGGGCGGGCGCTTGCCCGACAGCACCGCACTCAGGTTCTTGCTCGCGAGCATGGCCATCGCCGTGCGCGTGGCGCGCGTTGCGCTGCCGATATGCGGAACGAGAGCGACGTTGTCCACTTCCAGGAACCCCGGATTGAATTTCGGCTCGCCTTCGAACACGTCGAGGCCGGCCGCAGCGATGCGCCGCTCTTTCAGAGCCGTCACCAGCGCCACATCGTCGATGATGCCGCCGCGCGCGGCGTTGACGATCACCGCCGTCGGCTTCATCGCCGCAATCTCTTTTGCACCGATCAGATGATGGGCCTCCGGGGAATACGGCATGTTGAGGCTGATGAAATCGGATTCCTCGAGGAGCTTCTCCATGCTCACGTACTTCGCGCCCAGCTGCTTTTCGACCGCCTTCGGCACGCGCCTGCGGTTATGGTAGAGGACGCGCATCGCGAATCCCTTCGCGCGCCGCGCGATGGCCTGCCCGATGCGGCCCATGCCGATGATTCCGAGCGTCGCGTGATGCACGTCGACGCCGAGGAACTGGTCGTTCTTCCAGCCCTTCCAGTTTCCGGCACGCAACCAGCGCTCGGCCTCGGTTACGCGCCGCGCAGCGGCCATGAGCAGCGCCCAGGTCATGTCGGCGGTCGTATCGTCGAGCACGCCCGGCGTATTGGTCGCGAGGATGCCCCGCTCGCTGCAGGCGGCGAGGTCGATGTTGTTGTAGCCGACGGCGATGTTGCACACGGCCTTCAGTCGCGGCGCCGCGGTTAGCGTCGCCGCGTCCACGCGGTCCGAACCGGTGGGAAGCACGCCGTCCTTGTCGGCGATCCGCCGCCGAAACTCCTCGGCGCTCCAGGGCGTGTCGTCCTTCTGGTTGTCCTCGACTTCGAATCGTTCGCGCAGCTTGTCGATGACGTCGTCGAAGGTGGCGCGGGTCACGAGAATCTTGGGTTTCACGTTTTCTCCGGAAAGGGATCTGCCGCGGGCCGGCTACAGAAGAGGATCGCGCCCGCTGCGCCGGGGGCAATACGAAATATAAGTTGAATCTCCGGTAAATGGAAAGGGCGGCCCGAGGCCGCCCCTTCGGCTGAGCGCGATGTTGGGCTCAGCGGCCGTAGACCAACTGCGGCAGCCACAGCCCGATCTGCGGGAACAGGTAGAGCAAGACCAACGCGATCACCTGGATCCCCATGAACGGCATCATCCCGGCGAAGATCGCGTTGAGGGTCACGTGCGGCGGCGACACCCCCTTCAGGTAGAACGCCGCCATCGCCACCGGCGGCGACAGGAACGCGGTCTGCAGGTTCAAGGCCACCAGCAACCCGAAGAACAGCGGATCGATGTGGAAATGCGGCAGCAGCGGCAGGAAGATCGGCATGAAGATGATGATGATTTCCGTCCACTCGAGCGGCCAGCCGAGGATGAAGATGATGAACTGCGCGAGTATCATGAACTGCACCGGCGTCATGTCGAGCGACAGCACCCACTTCTCGATGACCTCCTGTCCGCCGAGCAGCGCAAACGCCGCAGAGAAAATGCCCGAGCCTACGAAAAGCCAGCACACCATGGCGCTCGTCTTGGCGGTGAGGAAGGCCGACTCCTTGACGATGACACCCAGCTCCTTCGTCGTGCTCCAGACCGCCTTGCCGGGATCCTTGCCGCTGGACTTCCCCTCCCGCCAATAAGCGATGAAGCGGTAGACCCCCGCCAGGATGAATCCGCCGAATCCGCCGATTGCCGCCGCCTCGGAGGGCGTCGCCAGCCCGAATACGATCGAGCCCAGCACTGCGAGGATCATCAGCGCCAGCGGAAAGAACGAGGTGAGCAGCATCTTGAATACTTCCAGCCGCTCCCAGCTCCACAGCCAGTAGATGAGTGCGATGAGGGCCATACCGAAGGCGAACGTGATCCATAGCCAGAGGGGCACCGGAAGCCGTTCGGATTCCGCCGCGTCGGCAGTCTTCCCGGGGGTTGCCACCGCGGCCGGCGGGGCTTTCCCGGCCTCCGCGCCTGCCTGAGGAGCGGCGGGCGCCTTCGACGACTCGGCTGAAGGCTCCTTGACCCCGGAATCTTCCGGTTCCTGCGCGCCAACGAGGCCCGTTGACTGCTCTCTTTCCTGTTCGGGCGCCGCGACGAGGCCCCCGGCCTCGATCAGCCCGGCCGTGCTCGCCTCGACTACCGGCGCTGTCGTCATCCGATAGGTGACGCCCAGCAATGCGGCAATGAACAGCGCCGGGACAAGCGTGACAATCAGTTGCGCGAGCACAGTGCTTTTCGCGACGCCGGCAATACTGCCTCCGGTGAGTCCTCGCCACAGCCCCGTCAGCGCGTTGCTGCCATGCTTCGCCAGCGCCCGCGCAAAGGGCGGAAGGTCCACGCTCCGCTCGCTCGCGGCGAGCGGAGGCATGAGGTGAGGCTTCCACCACGCGAGCAAGATGACGTAACCGATATAGAGCCCCGCAAGCATGAAACCGGGCAGGAAGGCGCCTGCGTACAGCTGCACGACCGACACCCCCGCAACCGCGCCATAGACGATCAGCAGCACCGAGGGCGGGATCAGGATGCCGAGGCACCCTCCCGCGGTCACCGCGCCCGCCGCCACCTTGACGTTGTATCCCGCCTTGAGCATGGCCGGAAATGCGAGCAGTCCCATCAAGGTCACCACCGCGCCGACGATGCCGGTGGCGGTGGCGAAGATCGCGCAGGTGACGATGGTCGCCACCGCAAGCGCCCCCGGCACGCGCGCGGCGGCAAGGTGCAGGCTCTTGAACAACTTGTCGATCAGCTGCGCCCGCTCGACGAGGTAGCCCATGAACAGAAACAGCGGGATTGCAATCAGCACGTCGTTCGACATCACGCCGTAGGTGCGCTGCACGAAGAGGTCGAGTACCTGCCGGTTCGCGGTCGCCGGATCCACGCTGCGGTAGGCGAGCCAGGCGAAGAACACGCCCATCCCCATGAGGGTGAAGGCCGTGGGAAAGCCGAGCATGATGCCCACGCAGATCAGCGCGAGCATCATGAGGCCGAGATGGCCGTTGGTGAGGTGGCTCCAGGGCATGAGCACGATCACCGGGATGAGGATGGCCGCCATCAGCGAAAAGCCGAACCAGAGTTCCTTGCGCAGCTTCATTTGTGCCGCTCCTGCTGCACCACGAACTTATCGAGATTCGCGATATCCTCGTCCTTCACGTGCACCATTTCCTTCAGCTTCTCGACGTCGACTTCCTGGACGTCAGGCTCGCGCGAAGGCCACTCGCCCTCTTTGATGCAGATGACGCAGCGGATGATCTCGACGATGCCCTGCACCAGCACGAATGCGCCGGCGAGCGGGATGACCGTCTTGAACGGATAGACCGGCGGACCCTCGGAGGTGATGTTCGAGTGCTCGTTGATCGCCCAGGACTCCGAGGCGTAGAAGTAGCCGGCGTAGGTCAGCGCGACGATCCCGGGAATGAAGAACAGGATGTAGAGCGTGAGATCGAGGATGGCCTGCGCCCGCGGCGTAAAGAACCCGTAGATCACGTCCCCGCGCACATGGCCGTTCTTCGCCAGCGTGTAGGCGCCGGCCATCATGAAGAGCGTCCCATACATCATGATCATCGCGTCGAAGGCCCACGCACGCGGGTGGTCGAGCACATAGCGCGAGAATACTTCCCAGCTGATGTGCAGGGTGAGGGCCACGATGAGCCACGAGAAAGCCTGCCCAACCCAGGTGCTTATCTTGTCGACGAAGAGCAGTACTTTTTGCATGGCTGAAATCCTGCGGCTGTATCGCGGCGGAGGGAGTTTATTCCGCCGATCCTGTCACATCTCTGACGGAGATCAAAAAAAACACCATCCGGGGCCGCCGGATGGTGCTCCCACGAGCGTGTTCGCCTTCAGGCCTTCTTGGCGGCCGGTTTCTTGCCGAAGTACCAGTTATACGCCATGCGCCGGCCGACGTTGGTGTCGAGGTCCCAGCGCACCGTGCGCTCCGCGTATGCCCGCTGCGATTCGGTGATCTCCTTCCACATCGGATTCTCCGCCGACTTCTTCGCGTTGACCTGGTCGAAGATTTCAAGCTGCCTTTGCAGCACCGAGTCCGGGGTCTTATAAAACCTCACCTTGTCCTTGGTCTGCAGCTCGATATAGTCCTGCGAGTAGCGGTTGATCGCCTTCCACGACATGTCGGCGGAGGACGCTTCGACGGCATTGGCGATGATCGCCTGGACCTTCGCCGGCAGCGCGTCGTACTTGTTCTTGTTGAACATGATCTCGAACTGCTCGCCGTTCTGGTGGTAGCTCTGCAGCATGCACACCTTGGACACGTCCGGGAAGCCGAGGATGCGGTCGGAGGTCGCGTTGTTGAACTCGGCCGCGTCGAGGAGGCCGCGGTCGATCGCCGGCACGATCTCGCCGCCGGGCAGCGCATTCACCGCTGCGCCCATGCCGGTGAACAGGTCGATCGAGATGCCCACGGTGCGGTATTTCATGCCTTTGAAGTCGTCCGGCTTGGTGATCGGCTTCTTGAACCAGCCGAGCGGCTGCGTCGGCATCGGCCCGTAGGGGAACGAAACCACGTTCGCGCCGATCGAGGCGTACAGCTTGTTGAGCAATTCTTTTCCGCCGCCGTACTTGTGCCAGGAAAGCAGCATGTTGGCATCCATCGCATACGCGGGGCTCGATCCCCAGAGCGCGAGGGCGTTCTGCTTGCCGTAGTGGTAGACGAGCACGCCGTGCCCGCCGTCGAGCGTACCTTTGGACACCGCATCGAGCAGGCCGAAGGCCGGCACAACCGATCCCGCCGGCAACACCTCGATCCTGAGATCGCCGCCGGTCATGTCGTTCACCTTCTTCGCGAAGTCGAGCGCGTACTCGTGGAAGATGTCCTTCGACGGCCAGGTGCTTTGCCAGCGCATGCTGACCGGGCCCTGGGCTTTGACGATCGTCGGGAAGCCCAGCGTCGCGGCGACCGCTGGCGCTGC
>Ga0193713_1000612_pt1 | contig 11971 bp, 12 predicted proteins | sample H3a2metaG_FD_143054 | JGI IMG/M metagenome (GOLD analysis project Ga0193713, IMG submission 143054) | Soil microbial communities from a riparian zone of the East river system, Colorado, United States - H3a2 | ecosystem: Environmental > Terrestrial > Soil > Riparian zone | place: USA: East River... | reverse complement strand
AGGTTCTCGGGGATCGCCGCGCAGTCGATCACCACGAAGGGCTTCTCGCCGCGGGGGGAGAGCTCGTGGATCACGTGGGCGATCGCCTCCTTGCCCGTCCCGCTCTCGCCCAGGATGAGGACGGTCGCCTCGGTCGGCGCGACCTTCTGGAGCATCTCGTAGACCGCCTGCATCGGCGGGCATTCCCCGATGAGGTGCTGGCGCTTCGTGAGGGCCGTCCGGAGCATGACGTTCTCGCGCTCCAGCGAGACGTGCCGCTCCTGCTCGCGCCGCTCGCGGTCCTGCTGGGCCCGGATGTTCTCGATGGTGAGCGCGAGGTACCCCGCGATGCCCTCGAAGAGGGCGAGGTCCGCGGCGCTGTACTCCCGCGACTTGGCGTGGCTGTCGACGTACAGGACGCCGAGCCGCTTCTCGCCGACGCGGAGCGGGGCGCACATCACGGTGCGGAGCTGGTACATCTCCATGCTCTGGGTCGGGACCGGCTCGTCCTCGTGCGCGGTGTCGAGGAGAAAGATGGCCTTGCCCGAATCGAAAACCTGGCGGGGGATGGACCGGCTGATCCCTGCGACTTCGCCGAGGGTCGCCCGGTCGTGGTCGCGCGCCACGCGGACGCGCAGCTCGCCCCCCTCCATGACGAAGAGCATTCCCCGCTCCGCCTCCGTGATCTCGATGAGGTTGTCCACGGCGGTGCGGAGGAAATCGTCGATCGAGGGCGCGGCGGCGGCCCCGATGATCGTCTGGATCAGGATCTGGACGCTCCGGTCCTTGAGGGGAATCGCGGCGGTCGAATCGTCGGGAGTGACCCGGGGGGCGGGAGCGGGGGAGGGCTCGTCAATTTTATAGGTGATCGTGGCGGCGCCGATCCCGATGAGGTCCCCGTCGGAGAGATCCTTCTCGTCCACCTTCAGGCCGTTCACGAACGTCCCGTTGGACGAGCGCTCGTCGACGATCCGCCATCCCGGGCCCGCTCGCCGGACGGTGCAGTGCTTGCGGGAGGATTGTTCCGTCTCGAGCTGGATCGGATTCTGGCGCGACCGGCCGATGCTCATTTCGTCGTCGGTGAGGGCGAAGCACCGCTCGTTGCCCATCTCGCGCACGATCAGGTAGGGCATGAAATCTCGATTATAGGCCCGGCGCCCGGAGGGCTTCAATCAACTCGGCCAGCGAGCGGACACGCCGCGCGTCGGAGTCCGGATAGAGCCCGCCCGGGTCGAGGAGGACGGGCTCGACTCCCGCGGCCCGCGCCCCGACGACATCGAAGTGGTAGGTGTCGCCCACGTAGACGGCCTCGGCCGCCGACAATTTCATCCGTTCCAGGGCGATCCGGAAGATCGCGGGATCGGGCTTTTCGACGCCCACCTCGGCGGAGTCGATGATCAATTCGAATCGATCGGCGAGGCCGACCCGGCGGAGCAGCTCGCGGACGGTGCCGTTCGAGTTGGAGACGACGGCCATGCGGGTGCCGCGGAGCCGGTCAAGCGCGGCGGCGACCTCCGGCGGAGTGCGCGACCAGAGGTTGGAGCGGGCGTGCTCCCGCCCTAATTCTTCGACCGCCTCCTCGACGGACCCTTGGGCGCCCACGGCACGAAGGAGGTCGCGCAGGTAGATATCCCCGCGCGACCGGTCATCGGTTCCCCGGGGGGCGCGGTCCAAGGCGCGGCGCACCCCGGGGTCGGCGGCCTCGATCGCCTCGGGGCGGACGCGGACTCCCCGCCGGGCGGCGGCTTCGGCGACCCGTTCTCCGTGGATGAAAACGAGGGTCCCGCCGGCGTCGAAGAGGACGGCCCGGGGGATCATGAAGCGGGGGAGTCTAACGGGCCGCCCTGGGGAAGGGAAGCCGCGCGATTTTTATTGCATTTTTCATGCATTACCCCGCAAAGCGTGGTATCATTCCCTTCGAGAGGAGCCCTTCGCGGAGGTGCTGATGCGAACGGGCGGTTACATACTCGTCGTGGACGACGAGGCCTTCATGCGGCGGTTCATGCGGACCGTCCTCGAACCCATGGGCTACGAGGTCCGCGATGCCGCCACCGGCGCCGAGGCGCTCGCCATGATCGACCGGGAGCGCCCCGAAGTCGTCCTCCTCGACATCCTCATGCCGGGCCTCGACGGTCACGAAGTCACCCGTCGACTCAAGGAAGACCCGCGCACGCGACTTATCCCCGTCATCATCGTCACCGCCCTCGACACCCTCCCGGACCGCATCCGCGGGATCGAGTCGGGCGTCGATGACTACCTCGCCAAGCCCGTCAACGTCCTCGAACTGCGCGCCCGGGTCCGCTCCCTTGCCCGCCTCAAGCGGTACATGGACGACCTCGAGCACGCCTCCACCGTCATGAAATCGGTCGCTCTCACCGTCGAACAGCGCGACCATTGCACCGGCGGCCACTGCCGTCGTCTTGCCTACTACGCCTCCGCCGTCGCCGAACGGCTCGGCCTGGAGGATGATTCGATCGCGCTCCTCAAGATGGCCGGAGTCCTCCACGACCTCGGCAAGATCGCGGTCTCCGACACGATCCTCAACAAGCCCGGTCCCCTGGTGGAGGATGAGCTCGACATCATCCGACGTCACCCGCTCGTGGGCGACGACCTCGTCCGCCCCATGCGGTCCCTCGACAAGGTCCGCCCCCTGATCCGCCACCATCACGAGCGGCTCGACGGATCGGGCTATCCCGACGGACTCAAGGGGGACGACATCCCGATCGAGGTCCGGGTCCTGACCGTCGTCGACGTCTACGACGCCCTCGCCAGCCAGCGCCCCTACAAGCGCCCCTTCCCGAAAGCGACCTGCTTCGAGATCCTCCGCGACGGCGTGACCCGCAAGTGGTGGGATGGGGATGTAGTGAACATACTTGAAGAAGTCGTCAAGTAGCTTCCCGTTCCCCGATTCCAGTCTCCCGCTTCAGAAGCTTCAAGCTTCGAGCTTCTGAAACGGGACACGGGGAGCCGGATACGGGGAGCTTATCCACGCACCAAGTCGAAACTGACACGCCCTGTTTGCCGTTCAATTCGGTACACCTCCGAGACGGGGTCTAACAGCGTCGCGCCTTCGGGGGATTGCAGGACGTACCGGAAGGACCAGCCTGTCGGCGGCCGCCTCCGCCCGCCCATTTTCTGAATCGTCCCGAGCAGCGCCAGGGCGCGATCGCGGTCGTAGACGCCTCGGACGATCACGTCGTCTTCGACCATCGAGGCCGCTTCGTCGACGCGATCGAAGAGCGTCCGGATCCCCGGGGTCGCGATCGCCGGCGGCCGATGGGCGAAGGGCTGCTCCTCCGCGCCCTCCGGCCCGACGCGGATCTGCACGGAATCGGCCGGCCCGGACGGCCGCGCTCCCAGCTCCTCCGCGTGCAGGAAACGGTACGCCTCCGGGATGGCCGCCTTCCCCAGCCACTCGAAGACGTCCGCCTCGGCGTCGGGATAGAGCGGCATCGGGCCCGCCCCCTCCGATCCGAAGAGCCCGGCCGGCTCCGTCCGCTCCTCCACCCGCTTGCCGAGCTTGTACCGCTGGACCCGGTAGGCGAGCGACCGTCCCGCGAGGCCGAACCAGAGGGATTCCGCTTCGAGCGCCCGCGACAGGTGCTGCGCCAACCCGGGCGCCGTGTTGTTTCCCTCGGCATAGACGCCGATCCACGGCCCCGTGGCGACGAGGATGTGCCGCGGGCCCTGGCCGCGCTCCTTCGCCTCGGCCGCCAGAAATCCCGCCGCGGTCGACGCGGCGCCCGCGATCTCCGGGTAACGAACGAACGCGTGTGCCAGGTTCAGACTCACCCACGCATCTTAGCTTCCGGCATGCTGACGAAGAGCATGCCCGGCCGGTAGACTGTCCCTCCATGTTGGCACTTGTCACCGGCGCCACCGGATTTGTCGGCAGCCACCTGGTCGAGGAGCTGCTCGCCCGTCAGTGGACCGTCCGGTGCACGGTGCGATCGACCAGCAAACGGCGCTGGCTTGAGGGGAAATCCGTCGAGACGATCCAGGCCGACCTGCTTGAGCCCGCATCGCTCGCGAAAGCGGCCGAGGGCGTCGACACGGTATTCCACATCGCCGGCGTGTTGCGCGGCGAGAATTACGCGGAGTACCGTCGCGGCAATGTCGAGGCGACGCGGAACATCCTCGAAGCGGCCCGGAAGGTGAAGCGGTTCCTCTACGTGAGTTCCATCACCGCGTGCGGGCCGTCGCCCGACGGCGAGCCGCTCACGGAGGATCGCCCCCGCGCGCCGATTTCGCTCTACGGGCGCTCGAAGTCCGAGGCGGAGGAGGCCGTGTGGGCCCGGCGCGGCGATTTGGGCGTGACGATCGTCCGTCCGCCGGTGGTGTACGGGCCGCGCGACGAGGGGATGCTCGACCTTTACCGCACGCTGTCGAAGGGAGTCCGCCCGCAGATCGGCGGACCCAAGTTCACGAGCCTCGTCCACGCGCGCGACCTGGCCCGCGGCCTGGCCCTCGCCGCGGGCGACGCGGGCGCCGGCCAGATCTTCTTTCTCTCCAACCGCGAGTCGGTTTCGTTCGCGAAACTGGCCGATCTCATCCTGGAGGCGCTCGACCGTCGCGCCATCCCCGTGACGATTCCCGACCGCGTCGTGCGCTTCCTCGGCGGAATCACGGAGGAGGTCACCAAGATCACGGGCGGGGGAGGCCTCTTCTCGCGCGACAAGGCGCTCGAGATGACGCAGAAGTACTGGGTCTGCTCCCCGGAGAAGGCACGCCGGGTCCTGGGCTGGGAGGCGTCCATCGACCCCGGGCAGGGATTCCGCGAAACGCTCGCCTGGTATCGGGAGCAGGGCCTGGTTTGAGCGGGCTACTTCCCCTCGAGAGCCTTCTTGACGGGATCGGGGATTTCCAGCTTCGTCGCGTCGATGTCGGTGATCGTCGCCGACCGCGTGGCGGACATCTCGATGTCGTTCCCCTGGACGGAGGCGGAGATCTTGACGCTCGTCTCGACCTTGAGGATCCGCCCGTCGCCGTCGACCCAGGCCTTGGTGCCCGCGGAGTACTTGGCCTCGGGCATGCGGTCCAGCCACCGGCCCATGGGGAAAAGGGCGCGGGCCATGTCGCGCGCGGCTTCCTCGCTGAATTCCGCCTCGTAGACCTGGCACTCCCTGTCGCCCACCGACTCCTTCGCCTCGGCCTTTTTCGCCTTCGTCACGACCCGGGCGTACCCCGCGAACTCCTCGTGGGGGGCGCGGACGGGGCGGGAGGAGGCCAGGCCGCGGAAAAGCCCGCGCTGGATTTCGGTTTCGTCCTCCTCCTTGATCAACTTCCAGTCCGCGGAGGGGCGCGCGACGGTCTTTCCACCCACCGTGACGAACTCGTAGGAATCGGTCTTCACCCAGGCGCCCGTCTCGCGCTCCACCTTCCCCTCGAACTTGACGGGATCGCTCCCCCCGGCGCGGGCCATGCCCTCCGGGAGCGCGAGCCGGGTCTCACCGCGGAAGGAGTAGCTCTTGACCTCGGCGGCCCGCTTGGCCGCGGCGAGCAGTTCGTCCTTTTCGTCGGGAGCCGGGCATCCGACCAGAATCAACAGGGCGAGCGTCGGGAACATGCGGACCTCCGCGTCCGATTGTACCCGCGGGCCCCGATCTTTTTTGACTTCAAATTTTCAGGCTGTTAGACTCCGCCCCACAGGAAGAGCGGGGAGGAAACGATCGTCGGGGGAATCGGGGAGCGAGGTCATGCCATCCACGGCGCCGGACGCGGGGGAATTCTCCCTGCTGATCGTGGAGGCCGACCCCGCGATGGTCGACGAGGCGGCGGAATCGCTCGCGGAAGCCTTTCACCTCGACCCCGCGGTCGCCCAGCAGGTCATCAAGGCGGCTCCCATCGTCTTCGCCCGCGGGCTCACCAAGCACGAAGTCAAAGCGATCATCCCGAAGCTCGTCGACCTCTCCAAGATGGGGATCGAGCTGCGCATCACGGCCCGGCCGACGGGCCAGATTCCCAGCCTGCACTGGCCCATCCGCCCGCAATTCACGGCGGCGAACTCGGGCGGCGCGCACATGAACCCCGCGTTCGACTGGAGCGACACCGCCTTCGTCTGCCCCTCCTGCCGGGAGGCGTTCCTCTTCAAGCGGATCGGGCGCGTCCCGCTCGGGGATAATCCGGCGGACAACGGCCCGACCGCGAAAGGCGACACGGACTTCGTGACGCCTCCCGTGGGCTCGCTGCCGCCGCTTTCGAAGGCGGTGGAGGAGGCCTCGGTGGTCCCGCCGAGCCATGATCCGGCCGACCAGTACAGCGTCAGCCTGTCAAAGATCGCCGACCCCTCGCGCGCCGACAAGGCGGCCGAGCTGATCGCGAAGTACAAGGGCATCCCGCTTCCCGAGGCGCGAAACCTTACGACCCGGCTCGTCATCCCGATCGCCCGTAACATCTCCCTCGCCGACGCCCAGCAGATCCTCGAGGACTTCAAGCGTCATCGCATTTTCGGACGCATGTCCAAGGTTAAGTAGTTGACCCGGGAATATCTCGAAGGGCGAACCTCAATTCTCGCCGCGCTGGAAGCCCGCCGCCGGACCCTCCATGAGATCCTCGTCGACCGCGGCGCGAAACCCGACAAGGTGGCGGACGTGCTCGCCTCGGCCGCGCGGCACGGGGTGCCCGTCCGCCGCGTCTCACAGGAGGAGATCGAGCCGCTCGCCCACGGGCGCACGCATGGCGGGGTGATCGCGGTCTGCTCGCCCCGGCCGCTCGACACCGCCGCCGACCTCATGGCGCTTCTGCGCCGCCTGAAGGAGCCGGCCCTGCTCCTCCTGCTCGACGGCGTCGACGATCCGCGCAATCTCGGCATGTGCCTCCGGAGCGCCGAGGCGCTGGGGGCTCACGCGGTGCTGGTGAGGAAACGCGTGTGGGACTTCGACACCGTGGAAGTGGCGCGACCTTCCTCGGGCGCGTTCGAACGGATGCCGCTGGTCCTTTTCGAGGGGTCCGCCTTGATCGAGGAGTTGCGGGCCGCGGGCGTCGTCCCGATCGCCTGCCTCGCGGGAGCGGTGCGCTCGATGTACGAGACCGACCTGAAGAGCCCGGTCGCGCTCGTCATCGGCGGAGAGAAGCGGGGGATCTCGGCCGCCGTTCGCGCGCTCTGCGTCAAGCGGCTCGCGATCCCCTCGAAGCCCGGAGCGGCCTCGCTGTCACTCACTCACGCAGCGGCCGTCGTCCTCGCCGAGGCGTTCAGACAACGCGCAAGGCGCGCAGGCGCGGCAACAACCACTCCATCGGGAGGCCGACCACGTTCGTGAACGAGCCGTCGATTTGCTCGATGAGCGGATCCCGCCGCGGACTCACGCGATAGCCGCCGGCGACGGTGGTCGGATCCGCCTTTCGGAAGAGTCGACTCAGCGCGCGCTCATCGAGTCGCCGCACGTGGACCCGCGAGATCACGGCCCGCTTCAGGATCCGGCCTCCGCGCCGAAGCACCACGCCCGTCGCCAGCTCGTGCGTCGTTCCGGAAAGGGCGCGGGCGAGTTCCAGCGCCGCCTTGCGGCTCGCGGGCTTTCCGTATATCCTTCCCCGGAACGCGATCATCGTATCCGCCGCGAGCACCCATCGGCTCGGGTGGAGGCGCGCGGCCGCGCGGGACTTGCGCAGGGCGTTTTCCAGAACGGTGGCGGCGAGGGTCCGGCCGCGTCCCCGCAGTTCGCGGGCCCGTGACGGGAGGACGTCGAATCGGACGCCGGCTTTCCGGAGCAGGTCGCGCCGTGCCGGCGATGCGGACGCGAGAATCAGTTTCGGGATCACGGGGAGGCCGACATCCTAAACAGCCGCGGGCTACGGCTCCAACAGAGAGTTCTGCAGTCCCCGATGGCGGGGTGCACGGACCTCGCGTACCGCCGCATCGCGCGCCGGTTCGGGTGCGAGCTCGCCTTCTGCGAGATGGTCAAGGACCGCCCTGTCGTCGAGTGGAACGAGCGGACCCGGGCGATGCTCGCGACGGCCGACTGGGACCATCCCCTCGGCATGCAGCTCCTGGGCCGCGACCCGTCGCTCCTCGCGGAGGCCGCGAAACGGCTCGAGGGGCTCGGCGCCGACGTGATCGACCTCAATCTCGGCTGCCCCGTGAACAAGGTCGTGAAGGACCAGTGCGGCTCGGCGCTGCTCCGGGAGCCCGACCAGGTCGCGCGGATCTTCGAGAAGCTCGTCCCCGCCGTGAAAATCCCGGTGACGATGAAGATGCGGACGGGATTCGACGAAGGGGACGACGACCGGTTTCTCGAGGTCGCGCGGATCGCCGATCGCGGCGGCATCGCGGCAATCACAGCCCACGGCCGGACGCAGAAGCAGCTTTATCGCGGCCTGTCGAATCACGAGGCGATTCGCAAGGTGAAGGCATCGGTCTCGATCCCCGTCATCGGCAACGGCGACATCCGGTGCGGCGCCGACGCCACGCGCATGATCGAGGCGACGGGGTGCGACGGCGTGATGCTCGCGCGCGGCGCGCTCGGCAATCCGTGGATATACCGCGAGGTGCAGGGGACGCTCGCGGGGTCGGAGTCGCCCGCTCCACCTTCGATCACGGAACGCGCGGCGGTCCTGGGCGAGCACTTCGGGTACCTGCGCGAACTCTACGGCGACCGGATGGCGTGCCTCCGGGTACGGAAGGTCGTCTCCTGGTACGTCGTCGCGGTCGTCGGCGGATCGGACATGCGCGTCCGCGCCTTCAAGGTGGAGACGCCCGCGGAAGTCGAGGCGATCATCGCCGACTTCGCTCGGAGCGAGCCGGCGCTGACGGGAAAGGAAGCGTCTCCCTCCTGGGCCGCGGAGGGGGAAGCCGCGTGAAAAACTCCAACCACAAGCTGACCCGCCGCCACCTGCAGATCCTTCACCTCATGGCGCGCGGGCTCACGTCGGAAGAAACCGGGAAGCGCCTCGGGATCGACGCCAAAACGGTGGCGACTCACCGCGCGGGAATGCTCGTCAGACTGGGAGCACAAAACGCTCCACACGCCGTATTCCTGGCGATGAAGAGGGGGTTGATTCGGTAGGAGTGAGGCCGCTATCCGCTGTCCGCTTTCCGCGCTCCGAGGTTAGTCGGTAAGTCGATTCCACCGTTCGACGGGGCCCTTCTTCTCCTTCACCTCGACGTCCTCGTACTCCTTCACCTGCTCCGAGTTGAACTGCTTGCCGCACTCGTACGCGGTGCACCGGTACTCGAAGGCGTCGTTCGCGGAGAAGGCGTTCATCTCGTTCTTTTTGACGCGGGATCCGCCGCAGTAGGGGCACTTGGCGCGCTTCCAGGTCTTGGGCTTCAGGTCGGCGACCGCCACCATCGCCCCCTCCTCGTTCTTCACCGTCTTCCGCCCGACGGGCTTGCCGGCGGCGAGGTCCTTGCAGAAATGGCAGTACTTCCCGAGGCCCCGGTGGGAGCATCCCGAGAACTTGTTAATCTGGCGGCGCGGGCGATGGGCCATGGACGCAATCTCCGTTTCGGCGCGGGATAATAACAGCAGGGACCCTTCAAGGCAATCGCATTTTTCGTGGTGTGTTTTTCGTAGTGGGTCGGTTTTCAGATCCCCGATCCCAGATCCCAGCCCCTGAAGTTCCGAGTCGCAAGCCGGAGGCGAAGAGCGCAATGGAGTGCAATCCGGGTGATTCTCGGCTATGGAGCTTGAAGCTGGAAACTTCCGAAGACTGGGATATGGGGTCTGGAAACTCGAATCTGACCCACCGCCGCATTTTTGCCTGCCGCCGGGGGGCCTCCGACGTATTAATGATATCATGCCCCTCGATCAGGGGGATTCAACACCCGTCGGACCCCGGGGAGGACGAGCGATGAGGCGCGCGCTTTCGGCGGCCGCGACGGCCGCGATCCTGGTCGGGCTGGCGGCTCCCGCGTTCGCCGACATCCTGTACCTCAAGGACGGCAACATCATCGAGTGCAAGGTCGATCGGGACATCATCAAGCGCGCCACGGGCCAGGGAAGCCCGATCCCGTGCTACCGGGTGAAAAACGAACGCGGCGAGACCATCTACTTTCCCGTGAAGGAAGTCCTCCGGGTGGAGATGGGCAAGACCTCTTGGGAAATGCTCGCCGAAAACAAGGCCTGGTACGAGAAGGAATCAACCAAGATCAAGGACGAGGCCAAGGCCCAGCGCGAATTCGCGAAGAAGTGCGCCCACCCGGACCGCGACGGCGATCTCGACGCCGAGGCGGAAAAACACTTCAAGCGCGCCTACGAGCTGGAGCTTCCCACCGTCAAGGACGAGGAGAAGCCGCTCGAGGAGTTCGGCAAGCGCGTCCGCGACGAGTACGGACTTTACGACGAGTCGCTCGGCGTCTTCCGCCGCCTGCTCCAGGTGCGGCGGAAAGTCTCGGAGGAGAAGGCCCCGATCAACCCCGACACGCTCGTGAACCTGTCCCAGCAGGCGGTCCAGTACGAGCTCTTCCGCGACGCCCAGGTCCTCCTCGAGGAGGCGCTGAAGCTGAACGACAAGCACTCCCGGGCGAAGGCCGAGATGAAGAACCTGATGAAGATGCTCGAGGTTCCCCTGAACCGGCCGATCTACAACGTGATCAAGGGGCCCTTCGGCGCCGGGATCAATTTCCTCAAGTCCAAGCAGGCGCCCGACGGGTCGTTCGGATCGGACATCAACGAAGCGGGCGTCCACGGCATCCGCGGCATGTCGGCCCTCGCGGTGATGTCGCTCCTCGCGGAGTGGCAGTTCGCGAAGTACAAGGACCTCGAGAAGGCGGAGGCCATCCCGCCCGTGCTCGAGAAGGCAATGCTGTGGCTCTTGCGCCCGCGCGAGGAGACGGAAAACGCCTCCGGCGGCCGGATCGAGGGCGACGACATGTGGGGGGCGATCTTCTGCACCGAGGCCCTCGTCATGTGCGCCCGCGAGAAGGCGATCATGGCGAAGTACGGCGACGTCGTGATGAAGGCGATCAACGTCCACGTCGCCCGCCTGAAGGAGCTGCAGCGCAAGGACGGCGGCTGGTACTACTACAACTTCATCCCGGACTCGAGCTCGTTCTCCACCGCCTCGACGATCATCATCCTCGAGTCGCTCAAGAACATGGGCGTCGAGACCGCGGCCTGCCAGGAGATGATCCCGAACGCCTGCAAGATGGTGAAGTCGATGAAGATCGGCAAGGGCACCTACAGCTACATGAAGATGCCCGGGTACAACTCGTCGATGTCGCCCCTGGGCGCCTCGGCGCGCTCGCCGCTCTGCACCTTCGCCCTGACCTGCGCGGACGAGGGCGACGAGGAGGACTTCAAGCAGTCGATCGAGAACTGGCTGAACAACGTGCACCTGCTGAAGAAGATCAAGGGCCAGTCGGGGACGCACATCGGCAAGGGGATGACGGCGCCCTATTACTTCCTCTACAGCCACATGTACATGGCGCGCGCGGTCAAGCTCCTCCCCAAGCGCACCGCGCAGGCCCTGCTGTTCCGGATTGCCGGGATGATGTTGAGCTACCAGGAGCCCGACGCGACCTGGAGCGACTGGAAGATGACGAAGGACTACAAGATCGCGCAGACGGGCCTGGCCCTCGTGACCTTGTGGCACCTCGCGACGGGCGACCGCGATCCCGCCATGGCGCCGATGCGGTCGGGCGGCGTGGTCCATCCCGGGACCGCCACCGAGACCGGCGGCAAGAAGCCGGCGACGGATCCGAAGGACGGACCGAAGGACCCCCCGGCCGATCCGCCGAAGGATCCTCCCAAGGAACCCCCCAAGGATCCGCCGAAGGATCCGCCCAAGGACCCGCCGAAAGATCCTCCGAAGAATGTGCCGGATGAGCCGAGGATGAAAGAAGACTAAAGGGAAGCTTCGAGCTTCAAGCTCCGAGCTTCAAGCCTCGCCGATCATCTCACGCGGCATTGGTCCCGCATACGCGAATAGACTCCAACCCGGAGAAGGGTTGGAATCTGAATGATGCTCGAAGCTCGGAGCTCGCCGCTCGAAGCTACTTCTTCACGTTCTTCAGGATCTCGTCGATCGCCTGGTTGAGCAGCTTGGGGTCGTC
>Ga0193713_1000610_pt1 | contig 11985 bp, 10 predicted proteins | sample H3a2metaG_FD_143054 | JGI IMG/M metagenome (GOLD analysis project Ga0193713, IMG submission 143054) | Soil microbial communities from a riparian zone of the East river system, Colorado, United States - H3a2 | ecosystem: Environmental > Terrestrial > Soil > Riparian zone | place: USA: East River... | reverse complement strand
GCGCACGGGGGCGGCTGATCCATCGGGCGGGAATCCCGATCGGCGCGGTCGTGAGCCGCACGATGGAGCGGGCGCGCGAAGCGGTCCGGTTCATCGGGGCGGGCGAGCCCGCGGCGGGCCGGCCCCCGGGGACGTGCTCGGGCCTCGTGCTGATCTGCGTTCCGGACGGGGCGGTGGCCGCCGCGGCCGGGGAGCTCGAGGTGGTCCCGGGGACGGTCGTGGCCCACGTCGCCGGGGCGCTGGGGTGCGAGGCGGTGGCCGGCGCGCGGGGAGCGGAGCCGGGGTCGCTCCATCCCCTCCGGAGCGGGCCGCGGCCTCGTTCGCGGGGACGGCGTGCGCCGTCGAGGGGAGCCCGCGGGCGGCGGAAGCGCTGAAGGAACTCGTCCGGCGGATCGGGGGGGTCCCTCTCGAGGTGGCTCCCGGGGGCAAGCCCCTCTATCATGCCGGGGCGGTCTTCGCCTCCAACTATATAGTGGCCCTGTTCCACGCGGCGGAGCGGCTCTTCGAGGCGGCGGGAGTCCCCCGGGAGGCGGGGCGGGCCGCGCTGGCCCGCCTGGCGGAGGGGACCCTGGAAAACCTGAAGGCCGAAGGCCCGGAGGGGGCGCTGACGGGGCCGGTCGAGCGGGGCGACGAGGGCACCGTGGCGCGCCACCTCGAGGCCCTGCGCCGGGCGCGGCCCGAGCTCGCGGAGGCGTACGCGGCGCTGGGGCGGATCGCGCTCGGCGTGGCCCGGGCCAAGGGAAGCGTGGATCGCGTCGCCGCGGATCGCGTCGCCGCGGTCCTGGGTCCGCCATGAACATCATCCTCATCGGGTTCCGGTGCGCGGGGAAGACGACGGTCGGGCAGCGGCTCGCCCGGCGCCTGCGGGCCGACTTCGTCGACTGCGACGAATACATCGAGACGAAGACGCACCTCACGATCCGGGAAATCTTCGACCTGTGCGGGGAGTCCTATTTCCGCATGCTCGAGGGGGACGCGATCAAGGAGGTGTGCAAGCTGGACGGCCGGGTGATCGCCACGGGAGGCGGGGCGGCGCTCCGGTACAAGAACATCCACAACCTGAAGAGCAACGGTATCGTGTTTTTCCTGGACGTGGGTGCCGACGAGGCGGCGAAGCGCATCGTCCAGGACCCGAAATCGAAGTCGCGCCGTCCCGCGCTGACGTCGAAGGATCTGAAGAGCGAAGTCCAGGAGCAGGTCGGATTCCGGAAGAAGTATTACCTGAACGCGGCCGACTTCACGGTCCGGACGGACCAGCGGAACGCCGAGGAGGTGGTCCTGGAGATCGTCGCCCGCCTGAAGGAGCGGGGGGTCTCCGACCCGGGGGACGACCGGGATGCGAGTTTGACATAGGGGGAGCGCTCAGCCGTCAGCATTCGGCAATCAGCGGAAGCTGACAGCTTCCGGATTCCAGCTTCCCTGTGAACGCTGACCGCTGAATGCTGACAATGACACAGCGATCGCTACTCAGCGAGCGCCAGTTGCACCTGGTGTGGCGGCTGGGACTGCACCGCCGGAGCGGCCTCCTGCTCGAAGACGGCCGCTCCCTCGATGTCCTCTTCCCCGGTCACCCCGCCTCCGCCGGTGGGCCGGACTTCCGGGAGGCGCGGCTGCGCCTCGCGGGCGTCGATGTCGCGGGGGACGTGGAGCTTCACCTACTGCCGTCGGGCTGGCGCCGCCACGGCCACGGCGCCGATTCCGGGTACGCCGGCGTGGTCCTGCACGTGGCGCTCCACCGGGACCCGTTCGGGGACCGCGCGGCGCCCGATCCCCGCGCGCCGGGCGCGGAGCTCGTGCTCGAGCCGTACCTCGATCTGAGCGTGGCGGAACTCGCGGCCTGGACGGGCGGCGAGGATCCGGGCGCCGGAAATCCGGATCGCCTGCTCGAGCGGCTCGAGGCGCTCGGGCGCGCGCGGTTCGACCGGCGCCGCCGGGCTTTTCTGCGCCGGGCCGCGTCGTCCGGCTTCGAAGAGGCGTTGTACCGGGATCTGATGACCGCGCTCGGGTACCGGCTCAACAAGGCGCCCTTCGCCGAACTGGCGCGGCTCGTCCCGCGGTCCGCCACGCGGGGGCTCGATCGGCCGGCGCTCGAGCGCCGCTACGGCGAAGCCGGGCGGGCCCTCCCCTGGCGCGTCGCCGGCGTGCGCCCGGCCAACCACCCGGCGCGGCGGCTCTCGGGCTGGTGCGCGCTTCTGCCCCCGGTGCCGGGCTCGCTCTCCGTCCTCGATGAACACGCGATCGTCGAGGGGAGCGACGGCCGCATCGGCCCCGACCGGGCCTCGGCGATGATCTCCTCGGTGTTGATTCCGGCGCGGGGCGACTGGGCCGGGGTCGTCCGGATGCGGCCGAGGCCGCCCGACCGCGCCGTGCTCGAAGCGGCCGCGGCGCTGAAGCTCGACCCCTCGCGGCTCTCGACGATGCCGCTGCGGTGGGGCGCGCTGGAATGGCGGCGCGGCCTGCCGTCCGGGCCCGAAGAAAAAATTTCATCCCGGAATCGAGTTGCCCCGGCGTAAAGGGGGTGTTAAGCTTTCCCCCGGACGACGGGCGTCTGTCTGGGGAAGTCCGACCGCAGGGGATCTTGGTGTGGGGTCATCCGACGACCTGACGGTGTAGGGGTCGCCGGGTCGGCGGGAGGTCGGCGTGGGTCTCAGCCTTGTTCGGTGTCCTCTTTGTGACCGGCGGTACAACGTCACGGGAATTCCGCCGGGCACCAAGGTCCTCTGCACCTCCTGCCGCGCGATTCTCACCGTTCCGGGAAACCGGTTCGTGGCACAGGCTCCCTTCTGGGCGCGCCTGGTTCCCCGCTCGGGGCCGGCCCAGGCCGTGTGCGCCCTCTTGGGCGGACTCCTTCTCGCGACCGGAAGCTTCTTCATCATGAGGGAAGCGCAGTCCCCCGGCGCCGCGCCTGTCTCCCCCCGGGACATGGGCGCCTCCCCCATCGTCTCTCCATCCCCGGACCCGACCCGGGACGGATTCCTTGCGAATGTGACGATCCAGAAGGATCTCCCCCCGGAAAAGTACACGTACAGTTATCCGAAACTTGGGGAGGAATCCCCCTTCTTCCTCGTCGGTGAGAAGAACCTGGACGTCAACCTGCCCCTCGTCCTCCACTCCTTCGAAGCCACGCTTCCCAAGCTGGCCGAGGCCTTCAAGGTCGAATTCGGCGAGCCCTTGGGCTTGCCCAAGATCCAGCCCGGCACCCTGCTCATCGTCGTCTACACCCGGCGGGAGACGTACGAGGCGTGGTGGCGGCAGGCCTTCGCCAATCCGCCGCTCCGCCCGGTCTCCGGGGTCTACAGCTATCTCGAGCGGCGCGTCAGCCTCCTTTACGACCGCTCCCTCGAGCAGATCGAGGCCGGGCGCACCCGGGAGGTCCTCCTCCACGAGGCGATCCACGAGATCATCGACTACTACGCCCGGCAGCAGAAGGAATCCGCCCGGCCCGGCGCCTGGTGGTTCCAGGAGGGGATGGGCACCTACTTCGAGGGTTTCATCAAGACTGCGGGAGGCATCAAACTAGACCCCGAACATGGGTCGTCCCGGCTCCCGATGGCGCGCGAGCTGCTGGCGCCGACGCCGGCGGGACAGGAGAGCCGATACCGGCCGCTCGCGAGCCTCCTGACCTGGAACGTCGATGACATCTGGAAGGACTGGCTGGGGAAGTCCGGGACGGCCGACAACTCCGCGAAGATGCAGAAGCTCGAGTACGCCTATGCGGAATCGTGGGCGCTCGTCCACTTCCTCTGCCACGCCTCCAACGGGCTGTACCGGCCCTTCTTCCTGGAGTACTTCCGCAGCGAGCTGAACGGCCGGGGCGGCTGGCACGAGTTCCGCCGGCTCCTCGAGAAGAGCCATCCCGACCTCGACCTGACCCAGCTCGAGAACCTGTTCAAAGACTACATCCTCAACGATCTGGCGAAGCAGGATTGACGGAGCCGCCCGGTCCGCTATCCTGAGCCCGTGAGCCCCGCGTCCTCGACCCTGATCACGCTCCTGCTGTTCATCCCTCCCCCGCAGGAGGAGGGCGTCCCGGCGCTTCTCGAGCGCCTGAAGAGCGCCGACCCCGCGGAGCGTCGGACTTCGGAAAAAGCGCTGGCGGAAGCCGGCGCCTCCGCGGTGCCGGCGTTGCGGCGCGCGCTGGCCCGCGACGACGCGGGGATCGAGGAGCGCGTCGACGCTCTGGTCAGGAAGCTGGGCTCCGCCGGCTGGAAGGAGCGGGAAGAGGCATCGAGGGTGCTCGCGCGGCTCGGCGGAGCGGGCCGGCCCCGGCTGCGGACCCACGAGAACTCGCCCAATCCCGAGGTCGCCTGGCGGGTGAAGTCGGTCCTCGCCGAGCTGAAGGAGCTCGAGACGGGCGAGCTCGCCGGAGCGCTCTATGCCGACGCGGCGCTCTGCCGCCTTCTCGGGGCGGCGGGGGACGGGGCTTCGGCGGACCTCATCCTGAAGGCGCTCGCGCGCGCCGCCGGAGGACCGCCCGACGGGGCTCTCGACGCTCGCCGGAGCGCGGTGGAGGCGCTCGCGGCGCTCCGGCCGTCGCTGGCGCCGGAGCAGGCGGACCGCGCGACCGAGGAGGGCCTGAAGCTCCTGGCGGAGCAGCGCGACCGCCGCACGACCGGCGCCGTCCTGCGCGCGCTCGGAAAGTTGCGCTCGCCCGCGGCCACGCCGCCGCTCGCGATGCTCCTCGAGGACGCCTCCGTGAAGGACCTGCACCTCAAGCGGGGCGCGATGGCGGCGCTGGTGGCGCTCGACCAGCCCGCCGGCGTCCGGGCCGTCGCCCGCGCGCTGCGCTCCGACGAACCCTACCTCAGGGAGGCGGCGGTCCAGACCCTCTCCTCCGCGGCCGGGACCGATTTTGGCATCGACCCCAGCGCGGGGCCGGCGCCGGAGGCCGCCTTCGCGAAGGTCCGCGGCTGGTGGGAGGCCCGGTACAAGCGGGCGTGGGACGAAGAAATCCGATGATCGCTGCGACGATCCGCGGACCGTCGATCGCCGAGGCCGCCGCCCAGGTCGAGGCCGCGCGCCGGGCGGGCGCCGATCTCGCCGAGATCCGCCTCGACCTCCTCGAGCGCCCGGACATCGGTCCCTTCCTCGAAAAGAAATCCCTGCCGGTCATCGCGACGCTCCGGCCGGCGTGGGAGGGGGGCGGCTGGAAGGGAAACGAGGACGACCGGATCGCCATCCTCCGCGAGGCGGCGCAGGGCGGGGCGGACTGGGTGGACGTCGAATTCCGGGCCTACAAGGATTTCGACCGGGGCCGGGCGCGGCTGGTGCTCTCGTATCACGATCCGGAGAAGACGCCGCCCGACCTCGGGGCGGTATCGCGCAAGATGGCGGGCCTCGAGCCCGATCTGCTCAAGGTCGCGGTGATGGCGCGGGGCACCGCGGATGTTCTGGCCGCGGTCCGTGCCCAGCGCGATTTGAGCCGTCCCGGCGCCGTGATCCCGATGGGGGATTGGGGCGAGCCGGCGCGGATCCTCTACGCGCGCCTCGGCGGATGGATCACGTACGCCGCGGCGGAGGCCGGACGGGAGACGGCGCCCGGCCAGCCGACGGTGGCGGAGCTCATCCACGATTACCGGGTCAAGTCGATCGACGAAGCCACGGAGGTGTACGCCGTCTTCGGAAATCCCGTGGCGCACTCGCAGAGCCCCCGGCTTTTCAACCGGGTCTTCCAGGCGCTCGGCTTCAACGCGCGGTACGTGAAAGTCCGGCTCGATTCGGCCGGGCTCCTGCGCGAGGCGATGGAGGTTCTCGGACTCCGGGGCGGGAGCGTGACGATCCCGCACAAGACGGCGGCGCTGCCGCTCGTCGAGGAGCCCGACGAGCGGGTGCGCGCGATCGGCGCGGTGAACACGGTGGTCCTGCGCGAGGGGCGGATCCATGGCCACAACACGGACGTCCTGGGCGCGGTGGAGTCGGTGCAGGCGGCCGCGACGCGCCGGTGGCATCACGGGGTGTACGGGATGCGGGCGCTGGTCCTCGGCGCGGGGGGCGTCGCGCGCGCCGTGGCGTGGGGGCTGAAGCAGGAGGGGGCGCGGGTGACGATCGCCAACCGGACATTCGACCGGGGGAAGGCGCTGGCGGAGGAGCTGGGGTGCGACTACCTGCCGGCGTCGAGGGTGATCGAGGCGCGGGCCCAGGTCGTGGCGAACGCGACGAGCGCGGGAATGGGAGGGACGCCGTCGCCCTTTCCGAAGGAGTTGTGGAAGCGCGAGATGGTGGCGTTCGACGTCGTCTACACGCCGCGCCGCACGGAGTTCCTGGAGGACGCGCGCGCCGCCGGGGCGGAGGTTGCGGACGGCGTGGAGATGTTCCTCCGCCAGGCGGTGCACCAGCTGAATCACTACGTGGGGAGGGGAATTCCTACCGAGGTGATCAAAGAATTCGACAAGACGCTCTAGGAGCGATTTCGGATTGCCGATTGCGGATTGTGGGTTTTTCCGGGGGCGGTCACTCCATCGTCGTGACGGGCATTCCCTTCCACACGCAGCCCGCGAGCTCGACGACGTCGGCGTTGAGCATGCGGACGCAGCCGTTCGAGGCTTTCGTGCCGATCGTGTCGGGCTCGTTCGTGCCGTGGATCCCGAAGCCCATGAAGCCCGGGGACTCGAGGCCGATCCAGTACTCGCCGAGGGGATTCCGCGCGTGGCCATACGGGATCGGATTCTTCAGCTTCTCCCGCTCGATCCATTCCGGGGGCGCAGTCCATGAGGGCTTCGGGTTCTTCAGGTCGATGGTCCACTTTGTCGCGGGGGTCTTCTCCTCGGCGCCGACGCAGATGGCGTACTCCTTGAAGGGCGCGCCCTCGTAGCACAGCCAGAGGCGGAAGAGGGACTTGTCGACGAAGAGGGTCCAGACGCCGCGGGCGGTGCGGAGTTTCGCCTCCGACCGGATGACCGTGCCGGGCTTCATGCCGTTGAGGAGGAAGAGAAGGCCCGGCTCGCCGTGGAGGGACTTCACCCGGCGCGCGAGGGCGGTCGGGTTCTCGCCGTGCGCCACGGTGACGAACTCGACGTCGCGGGGATCCGGGGTCGAAATCAGGAGGCGGCGGTTGAGGGCCATGCCGCGCTCGGCCAGCTCGACGCGTAGGGCGTCGCTGTCGGTCGAGGTGAAGAGCTCGGCGAGCGCGCGGCGGGCTTCGTAGAACCGGCTTTCGTCCATCAGCTTCTGGTAGGGCGGATTCTGGGGCGGCTTCGGCGCCGCCTCCTGTTTCGGTTCCTGTTTCGGGGAAGCGGCGGGAGCGGATACGAGTTCCGGCCTGGGCGCCGGCGCGGGGGCGGAGGAAGCGGCTTTCTTCTTGGAGACCGGGGGCGCCGCGGGCTTGGCCTCGCCCTTCGTTTCCGACTTCGAGATTTCGACGGTCTTGTCGGTCCCGGCGGCCGGGGCTCCGGCCTGGGCACCGGCGCCGCGGAAGAACATGAACCAGGCGGCGAGGACGACGCCGGCGGCGGTGGCGGCGGCGTACCAGCGGCGGGCGCGGACGCGGCGGTCGTGGCGGGACATGCGCTACCCCTCTCTCTCTTTCTCGGACGTGCCTCTTCCCGCGGTTAAGTATGGGCCCCCCGAAAGCCCCTGTCAAGCAAATTATAACTTATGAATTGTGAGGTGTAAAACGGCCGGCCCGCCGCCGGCCCTTCGCCCTTGAAGCCCCGCGCCGCGGGCGATAGAGTCCCACCGATGGCCGCGCCGCGCACGCTCTTCGAGAAAATCTGGGACTCCCACGTCGTCGCCGCGGAGCCCGACTGCCCCGCGGTCCTCTACGTCGACCTCCACCTCATCCACGAGATGACCTCGCCGCAGGCTTTCGCCGGATTGCGCCGCCGCGGCCTGAAGGCGCGCCGGCCGGAGCGCAGCGTCGCAACGATCGACCACATCATCCCGACCACCGACAAGGCGCGCACGGTGTCCGATCCCGCCGTGAAGGACCTCCTTTCCGCGATCGAGAAGAATTGCCGCGATTTCGGCATCCCGCTCCACGGCATCGGGGACGAGTACCAGGGAATCGTCCACGTGATCGGACCGGAGCTCGGCCTCACCCAGCCCGGCATGACGATCGTCTGCGGCGACAGCCACACGAGCACCCACGGCGCGTTCGGCGCGCTCGCGTTTGGCATCGGCACGAGCGAAGTCGAGCACGTGCTCGCGACGCAGTGCCTTCTCCAGCGGAAGCCGAAGACCTTCGAGGTGCGCGTCGACGGCCGCCTGCGGCCCGGCGTCACGTCGAAGGACATCATCCTCGCGGTCATCGCGCGGCTCGGCATCGGCGGCGCGACGGGCCACGTCTTCGAGTACCGGGGCGAGGCGATCCGCGCGCTCTCCATGGAGGAGCGCATGACGATCTGCAACATGTCGATCGAGGCGGGCGCCCGCGCCGGCATGGTCGCCCCCGACGAGACGACCTTCGGCTGGCTGGAGGGGCGGCCCTTCGCCCCGAAGGACTTCTCGGGCTTCCGCGATCTCCGCACCGACGACGGCGCGACGTTCGACCGCACGATGACGGTCGACGCCAGCGCCCTGGAACCCATGATCACGTACGGCACGAACCCCGGCATGGGGATGGCCGTCACCGGGACGATTCCCGGCGACTCGTCGAAGAAGGCGCTGGAGTACATGGGCCTCGAGGCGGGACGGCCGCTCGCCGGGCACCCGATCGACGTGGTCTTCATCGGGAGCTGCACGAACTCGCGCATCACGGACCTCCGCGCCGCGGCCTCGATCCTCAAGGGCCGCCGGGTCAAGGCGCGCGTCCTCGTCGTGCCGGGCTCCGAGCAGGTCAAGCGGCAGGCGGAGCGCGAGGGGCTCGACCGGATTTTTCTCGACGCGGGCTGCGAGTGGCGCGAGCCGGGCTGCTCGATGTGCATCGCGATGAACGGGGACGAGCTGAAGGAAGGGCAGTATTGCGTCTCGACTTCGAACCGCAACTTCGAGGGGCGCCAGGGCAAGGGGGGCCGGACGATCCTGGCGAGCCCGCTCACCGCGGCGGCTTCCGCGATCGAGGGACGAGTCACCGACGTGAGGAAGTTGCTCTGATGGATCCGATCACCACGTTCCGCGGGAAATCGGTGGCGCTGAACATTCCGAACATCGACACCGACCAGGTGACGCCCGCGAATTACACCAAGGTCACGGACAAGCAGGGGCTCGGTAAAATCCTCTTCGCCCACTGGCGGTACAAGAACGCGCAGTTCGACCCGAACCCCGACTTCCCGCTCAACCGGCCGGGGGCGGAGGGCGCGACCATTCTCGTCGCCGGGGACAACTTCGGCTGCGGCAGCTCGCGCGAGCACGCCCCCTGGGCGCTCGTGGGCTACGGCTTCCGGGCGATCGTCTCGACTTCGTTCGCGGACATCTTCCGGAATAACGCGCTCAAGAACGGGCTCATCCCCGTCGTCGTGGACGTCGCCGCTCACGCCGAGGCGCTCGAGGCCGCGGAGAAGCATCTCGAGATCGCGGTCGATCTTCCCAACCAGAAGGTGACGCTTCCCTCGGGCCGGACCGCGACCTTCCCGATCGATCCCTTCCAGAAGCGCTGTCTGGTGCAGGGCGTCGACGAGATGGGCTACCTGCTGGCGCACCAGGAGGAGATCGGCGCGTTCGAGCGCCGCCGCGCTTGAGTTCCCCGTTTCCAGCGTCCAGATTCAAGTTCCCGAAGTTTCAAGCCTCCAGCCAGATCGAGGCATTCCCATGGGCCGTTCTGGCCTGGTTCGTAGAGCTCGCGGCTTCGGGAAGCCGGGATCTTGAAGCCGGCGGCTGGGAACTCCCGCGATCCCATGGCGCCGCGATCTTGCCGCGCCCGCCCCGCCCCGGTATCCTCGCCCCACGATGAAGAGTTATCGCGTCGGCGTCCTCGGCGGCGACGGGATCGGCCCCGAAGTGACGGCCGAGGGAGTCAAGGCGCTCCGGGCCGCCGCGGCGAAATTCGGGTTCGGGCTGACCCTCGTCGACTACCCCTTCGGAGCCGATCACGCGCTCAAGACCAAGGAACTCATCCCGGACAGCGCCTTCTCGGAGATGAAGACGCTCGACGCGATCCTCCTCGGCGCCATCGGCGATCCGCGGTTCGAGACGGGCCACCTGGAATTCGGCATCGTCGGCCGCCTGCGGTTCGACCTCGATCTTTACGTCAACCTGCGCCCGATCAAGCTCTACGCCGAGCGCCTCTGCCCGCTCAAGGGCAAGAAAGTCGAAGACCTCCAGATGGTCGTCGTGCGCGAGAACACGGAGGACGCCTACCGGGGCCAGACGCGGATCGACAAGAAAGGCACGCCCGACGAGACCGCGATCCAGGAGATGCTCTACACCCGGAAGGGGACGGAGCGCATCATCCGGTACGCCTTCGAGCTCGCGAGGTCGCGGCCGCGGAAGAAGCTCACGCTCGTCGACAAGGCGAACGCCGTCCGCGCCCACGACCTCTACCGCCGGGTCTTCGCCGAGGTGGGGAAGGAATATCCCGACGTCGCGACCGATTCCGCCTTCGTGGACGCCTGCTGCATGTGGATGATCAAGAACCCCGAGAACTTCGACACGATCGTCACCACGAACATGTTCGGGGACATCATCAGCGACCTCGGCGCGGTGCTCCAGGGCGGGCTCGGCATCGCGGCGGGCGGGAACATCCACCCTGGCCGGGTCTCGGTCTTCGAACCGATCCACGGGTCGGCCCCGAAGTACAAGGGGCAGAAGAAGGCGAATCCTCTCGCGGCGATCCTCGCGGGCGGGATGCTCCTCGACCACGTCGGCGAGAAGGCGGCGGGGGCCGCGGTCGAGGCGGCTGTGGTCCGGCTTCTCACGAGCGGGCGCATCACGTCCATCGGCACCGACAGCGGGATCCCCACGGACGCCATCGGGGACATGGCCGCCAAAGAGATCGCGGGTTAGCTTTCCGCTTTCCGCCATCCGCTTTCCGCTCCGGACAGCGGACAGCCGACAGCCGACAGCCGACAGCAGAAAGCGACGCTTCAGACAATGTCCGATGAATTAGCCTCGCCGCCCGACCTCGACACCAAGGCGCTCCACCCCCGGGTCCGCCGCGGGGACCTCCGCCGCGAGATCCTCCGCCTGACCTGGCCCGTCGTCCTCCAGAATTTATCCGCACGTTCATGATCGTGGTCGACACGGCCATGGTGGGGCGCCTGGGCGCGGCGGCGCTCGCCTCCATGGCGGTGATCGGGCCGATCGGCTACTCCCTCATCGCGATCCTCATGGCGCTCGGCGTGGGGACGATCGCCACGACGGCGCGGGCCACGGGCGAAGGGGATCCCGCGAAACTGGAGCGGGAGGCCGCCACGTCAATCCTCGCCGCGCTGGTCGGCGGCCTGATCACCGTTGGTCCGGCGATTTTCCTGCTGCCCCGGCTGGCTGGACTCTTCGAGGTCCCCGGTGATCCCTCGGTCGTGGCGAACGCGCGGAGCTACCTGGTCTGGTTCGCGGCCGCGATCCCCGGCCTCCTCCTGGAGAACGCGGCCTCGGCGGTCCTGCGCGGCTCCGGGGACACGCGAACGCCGATGGTCTTCGCGATCGGCGCGAACGTCCTGAACATCTTCGGGAACTACACGCTCATCTTCGGCAAGTTCGGCGCGCCCGCGATGGGGGTCCCGGGCTCGGGGTTGTCGACGGCGATCTGCTACACGCTGCAGGGGCTCGCGCTCACCTCGATCCTCTTCCTCCCGGGGGCCAGGAAACGGCTCAGCTTCGAATCGTTCCGGCGCGTGACCCGGGAATCGGCGGCACGCCTCGCGCGCGTGACCGGGCCGGCCCTCGTGGAGCCGCTTCTCCTGCAGACCGGATTCCTCATCTTCTCCAGGAGCGTCACGCTCCTCGGAACGATTCCCGCGGCGGCCCATCGCGCCGCCATCACGGTAGAGTCGCTCAGCTTCATGCCCGGGTACGGATTTTCCGTGGCCTGCTCCGCGCTCGTGGGGCAGTATCTCGGGGCGCGGCGGCCGGACCGGGCGGGTCTCGTCGTGCGCGAGTCGGTTTTCCTGG
>Ga0193713_1000609_pt1 | contig 12014 bp, 12 predicted proteins | sample H3a2metaG_FD_143054 | JGI IMG/M metagenome (GOLD analysis project Ga0193713, IMG submission 143054) | Soil microbial communities from a riparian zone of the East river system, Colorado, United States - H3a2 | ecosystem: Environmental > Terrestrial > Soil > Riparian zone | place: USA: East River... | reverse complement strand
GCCTATGGCGACTTCGATGCGGCCAACCGGGCTCCGGGCTGGAGCACGTGGCTGACATTCGCGATTTCGCCGGAAGCACCTACTTCGGCGACGGCGACCAAGCGTCTGATGACGAAATAGGCTTCGTCCAAACCGAATATGGGACGTCGGCCGGTGACAAGCGCCTCCACCAGCCTTGGACGATGATCTCGTCCAGAGCATAACTCTTCAGAGTTGTCCCGGAGAGCGGACATCGCGCCGATTCCTAGTATGAATCGACACACCGGCTATCGATGAGTAACTGGGACGACCGCAACATCGGAAGATCGCGCCCATGATGCCTAACGCAAAATCGCAAGCGGTCGCGGGTTCAATGTCTTGCGCGCCGTAGGCTCTGGCGTCTTAGCACCACGGCGAAGCAATATTGCCCGTCGTCGTCGACCTGGCACGCGAATGCACCTGGGTGACTCTGAGCGTAAGCGTGTGAACCTGGTCGCCCGCCTCGTCTCTCCAGAAAACCGTGGCCCGCCCCGGTTAGACCGGGACGGTGAGTGACTTATAACAAAAGTGGTTGCGGGGATCTGCAAGCGCGTTTGTTATAACTTCTAGCTTGGGAGACCTCCGGCCGGCGGCAAGGTCGAGAATGGCCATCAGCTCGCCGCGTAGGGTGGCGTGACTCTCGCCCCGCTTCTCCCCTGGGGTTACCACGACCTCACCAATCAGCGAGCGGATGTCGTCGCGGGCTTCCCCATTGGACTCCGGCTCGGCCAGGGTTTCGGCTAGTCGAATCACCTTGGCGCGATAGTGTTCAGCAATGTTCGGATGCACGTCCGGCATTTCGGCCGGAGCCTCTGCAAGAAGTTTCTCGATTTCGGCCTTCTGTTGCTCCAACTCGCTCATCCTTGCCTTCATGGCCGGCTGGTACATTCCATCCTCGATGGCGTCGAGAATCCCTTTGATGCCCTTTTCAATCTTCACAAGGGTGCGGCGGCTCGTTTCTGCTTGCGCCCGTCGCTCACGGCTCTGGCGGTTGGTCTCCTCCGCATAGGCACGCACTGCGACGGCCACCGCCTCAGGATACCAGCTTGTCCGTAAGACCAGCCAGTACGCGCCGCTCGATGTCGTCGCGGCGAATAGTGCGGCCATTGTTGCAGGTCCCCTTGCGGAAGTGACCAAGGCAGCCGTATCGATCATTGACGATAATGCCATACTTGCCGCCGCAACATCCGCAGGTGAGCAGGCCTGACAGAAGGAAGGCAGGACGACGTAAGCGATTCAGCCGTTCCGCGCGCGCCGCGCGGACGCCCTCGATTGTAGCCTCGAACTGTTTCGCAAGCTCGGCCTGGCGCAACCTCACCCGCTGCCATAACTCGTCATCGACGATACGCAACTCCGGCACCTCGGTCCTGATCCACTTGGACTCGGGGTTCGCACGCGACACGCGCTGGCCGGTGTTTGGGTCCTTGATGAAGCGCTGCCGATTCCAGACCAGCACTCCGGCGTAAAGCTCGTTGTTGACGACGCCATTGCCCCGGCAAGCGTGGCCGCGAATTGTCGTATCGCCCCACGTTCGACCGAATGGGCCAGGAATGCAATCCCGGTTCAGATCGGTCGCAATGGCGCGCGGCGATTTTCCTGCCGCGAATTCCCGGAAGATGCGGCGGACAATCGCAGCCTCGGCTTCATTGATCTTGCGTTCGCCCCGGACCGGCTCGCCCTCGCTGTCGGTGCGCTTCACGACGTCGTAGCCGTAGCAGAGCCCGCCGCCGGCCTTGCCCTTCTCTACCCGTCCGCGCAGACCACGATGTGTCTTGGCGGCGAGGTTCTTCAGGAAAAGGGCATTCATCGTTCCTTTGAGGCCGACATGAAGCTCGGAGATTTCGCCTTCGGCCAGGGTAACGATCTGTACGCCGGCAAAGCGCAGATGCTTGAACAGCGTCGCCACATCGGCCTGATCGCGAGAGACGCGGTCCAAAAAACTTGCTTTCTTTGCTTGGGCCTTCAGCTGGCTTACTCGCCGGCCAGCGGCAGCGTATCGGTCGCCCAGCGATCGAACATCCGGTACGATTTGACAAACTCGCCTGGTGGTCCAGGTTAGGTGTTAGTTCATAATTGATCAGAGCTTGGCCCGGAAGCTGATCTCGGTCGTTGCCTTTCTGTTTCTGCAGATTGCGGCGACGCTGCCTTGATCATGATGTCAGGATCGTCCGACGCCGCGCAGCGGCGCGCTTGCAAGCCGGATGTATTTCTGCTCTGCAGCAATTTCATTCCTAATCGCGGGGCGATCACTCGATGTCTGGAACAAAACAGATCTCGCCTGAGTCGCGATGTAGAGCCGTGTTAAATTGCTCATTGAGGTAGACGCCACCGACCGCACTCTCCCTTTGGAAAGCCACAATCAAGGCTTTCCCGCGGGGTCAGGGATTTCTGGTTGAGGAGCGAACTTCCGCGGCTCGCACCGGCCCGCCCAGCAAATCTGCGATAAATCGGCTGCCGGGGTAGTAGCTGCAAAATGTCAGGATTGCGATGACGATCGGAACCCCGATGAAGGCGCCGAACAATCCCCACATAAAGGTCCAGAAGAAGACGGCAAACAGCACGACGAAGGGTGAAATAGACAACACATCCCCGGACACACGTGGCTCGATGTAGCTGCCGACGACAAACTGAATCAAATTCAGGCCAAGGAATATTCCCAATACCGCCTGCCAGGTGGAAAACTGCGTCATTTCAAGCAGGGTCGGAAACAGCGTCGCGATGAGAGGGCCGATAAACGGAATGTAGTTGAGCACGAACGCGATGATTCCCCACTCGGCCGCAAACTGAAGCCCGGTGATCCAGGCGAGCGCCCAAATGAGCAAGCCCGTCACGACGCTCATCTGCGTCCTGACCAGCATGTATTTTCGAAACTTGACCGCGGTCGCGGCAGTCGCGTCAATCAGAATGCGCGCGGCGTCCTGGTTGCCAAGCGCCTGGACTTTTCGTCGAGCATCGTCGACTTCAAGCAACCCAAGCATGACATACACCAATGTTACCAACCAGAAGCTCAGCGTCGTGTTGACGCGTTCGGTGACCTGCCGCGCGGCACGCAACAGCCATCCGGTATTGAAATGCTCAGCCCACAAACCGGCGACTGAGACTCCCCGATCTTCGAGCCAAGCCACCGTCATCTCGTAAAGCGCTTGATAGCGCGACGCGTCGGCGACCAGCGAACGGCCGACCCGACCAAAGGCCAAGGCGGCCAGCGATGCAAAGCCAAGGCACACCACGGCAGTAACAATGATCGTGATGGCAAGGGCTACCAGCGCCGGCAATCGCAATTGCAGCCTCTGCTGCAACGGCCAGACGATGGCAATGATGAAGAAGGCGAGCGTCAATGGCGCAAGGACTTCGGTGCCGTAGTAGACCGCCACCAGGAGCAGCACGACGGCAGCGATGCCAGTCGAAATCCTCGGTGCGCCATCGGCCTTCATTCAGGAGCCTCGAAAACAGGAGTCTCTAATAATGTTTTGTCGAGAATAGATGAATTCCGGTGCCGTATCTGCCGAAATGCGTCGATCTTCTGTCTCCAGGTCACGCTCGCCGGAATGCGGATCTGGTTTCAGTGGCGCAGCCATGCAAACCTTTTCGATCAAAATGAGCCGAGCCCAGACCCCAGCCCGATAACGGCGACAAGCGCGATGATCGGGCCGACAATCGCGGTCATGACGATATCGCGATAGCTTTCGCCGTGCCTCGATCCACAAACGGCAAACAGCGTGACCACCGCACCGTTGTGCGGCAAGCTGTCGAGTGTGCCCGCGCCGATCACGGCTACGCGATGCATCAGGCCGGGATCGAGGCCAGTCTGCATATAGGTCGGCCCGAGCGCGTCAAGGGCAATGGTCAGGCCACCCGATGCCGAGCCCGTGAGGGCGGCAAGAATATTGGTCGCCACGGCAAGCGAGACCAGCGGCCCACCCTCGACGCCGAGCACCCATGCCTTCACGGCTTCGAAGGCAGGCAGCGACGCCACCACCGCGCCGAAACCGACCAGGCTCGCCACACTGATGATCGGCAGCACCGCAGCGTTCGCTCCGGCGTCCATCGTCGCCCGCAGGGTGGGCAAGCGGTTGAAATTGGTCGCGATCAACACCACGATCGCCGCCGCCAGCGCGACGATGACGGACCAGACGCCGCCGACCGCGGCGAGCGACGTCGCGCCCCACTGCTCCTCGCTAAGGAAGGAGGCGTCGATATTCGGCAGAACCCCGAAGGACATGATCAGGTTGACCGCTACGACGGTGACGAGGGGAAGCGCGGCCGGCACAAACGGCGGCAGCGCGACAGCGCGAGCTCCCCTGGTAATTTCCTCGGGATCAAATTCGCGCGCCGTCGTGGCGCGCTCGCGGACGATCCCGTCGGCTGCGGCCGCGGCGGGATCGGTCGGATCGGTATAGTCATAGGCCTCGCCGGCGCGCCGCGCCCTGGCTTCCGCCCGCGCTAACCACCACAGGCCGAATCCGAGCATGATCGCCGAAGCCGTCAGCCCGAGGCCGGGAGCGGCGAACGGATTGGTGCCGAAAAACGGCATCGGTATCGCGTTCTGGATCGCGGGCGTGCCGGGCATCGCCGACATCGTGAAGGTCGATGTGCCGAGTGCGATAGCCGCGGGCATCAGGCGATGCGGTATATTGGCAGCCTTGAACAGGGCGTGGCCCATCGGCGCCAACACGAAGAATGCAACGAACAGGCTGACGCCGCCATAGGTGACGAACGCTCCCGCCAACACGATGGCGAGCATGGCGCGCTTCGTGCCCAGGCGCTCGGTCAGATATTTAGCAATGGCCTCGACCGAACCGCTGGCTTCCATGAGCTTGCCGAACAGCGCGCCAAGGAGAAAGATCGGAAAAAACTGTGCGACAAAGCCGGCTGCGTTGCTCATGAAGGTCTGCGTCCAGTTTGCCAGCAGCGGCTGGCCTGCCAGGAGCGCAGCAATCAGGGCGCACAGCGGCGCGAGAAGGAGAATGCTCCAACCTCGATAAGCGAGCCAGACCAGCAGACCAAGAGCGATCAGGATTCCGACGACACTCATCGTGCCTCATCGTCGTGGCAAGCAAGGTTCACACAAAAACTCATACCTTCAGCACTCCGCCAGCAGCACATCGAGATCGGCGCTCGACTTGCTGCCGAGATCTGTGCCGTGACTGGTCAGGAACTCGTCGGCGCTCTTTCGGCCCTCCACCTTCAGCATCTCGAGGAATTCCCATTCGGCGTTGAGCTTTGACGACGCGCCGTATTCGGCCAACCTGTCGTTCATGATCCGGTGAGTTCGCATGCCCGCCCAGCGCGCGCCTTCGCCATGTCCGGGATCGGCGGCCTGGCGCAGCAGCGCGATCATGCGCAGTTCCTTCAAGAGCGGCGCGTTGAAGGAAATTTCGTTGAGGCGGTCCAGGATATCGCCTGCCGTTTTCGGTGTGTTCAGGCGCTCCCGCGGATTGATCTGGACCAGGATGGTATCATGCGCATCGCTCTCGCGGACAAGAGGCGTGATGGTAGGATTCCCGGCGAAACCGCCGTCCCAATAGGGCTCGCCCTCGATCTCGACGGCCCGGAACATCGTCGGAAGACACGCCGAGGCCAAAAGCACGTCCGGCGTGATCTGGCTGTTGCGAAAGATTCGTCCACGGCCGGTGTGCACATTTGTGGCGGTGATAAACAGCTTGATCGGAGATGTTACGAGGCGCTCGAAATCGATGCTTTCGGTCAGCACCTTGCGAAGCGGGTTGAAGCCCGTGGGGTTGAGGTCGTAGGGCGAGAATACGCGCGACATCAGATCCATGGCGAGGTAGGCAGGTGAAGTGTCGAGCGTCCAGCGGCCCATCATCCGTTCCAGGGGCGAGCGCTGCAGAGGACTGAAGGCGGCGGCACGCGAAACACGCCGCCAGTATGCGTCAAGCGCGGCCCGCGCACCATCGGCGCCGCCCATTGACCATCCGTCCGCCAACACCGCTGCATTCATGGCTCCGGCCGAGGTTCCCGAGATCGCCTCGATTCTGATCCACGGCTCTTCGAGCAACCGGTCGAGCACGCCCCAGGTGAATGCGCCGTGCGAGCCGCCGCCCTGCAAGGCGAGGTCGACAAGAACTGGCTGACGCGCCGCTACCGTTGCTTCGTCGATCGCCGAACTCATCTCACCAACTCCGCAACGGATATGAAGCTGACCTCAACCGCCGAGCGTGTTCTTGTAGATCTTACCGTCTTTCATGATGACCTTGAAGTTCTTGGCGGGGTCGGCGATCAGGTTGATATTCTCCAGCGGATTGCCATCGACAAGCAGCAGATCGGCAAGTGCGCCCTGCTCCACGACGCCGAGCTTGCCAGCATACGGACTGCGTTTGCCTGACAATGCCAGCAGTTCGGCGTTGGTCCCGGTCGCCATGGCGAGCGCTTCGGCGGGACTGTACCAACGGACAAGCGAGGCCAGAATTGCCCCCTGTTGCTGCGCCAGCGCTTGGGAGAACAGGACATCGGTGCCCCACGCTGTCTTGATCTTGTATTTCTTCGCCATCTCGTATGCCCGGGCTATGCCGGGCCAGACTTCATCAGCCTTGGCTCGTTGGACTGAGCCTACCGGAAAGCCCAGTCTCAAATCCTCGGGGAGAGGCTGCAGACTCAACCACACGCCCTTCTCGGCAATCAGCTTGGCGGTTGCCTCGTCCATCAGGAAGCCGTGTTCAATACATTTCACACCAACGGCAATGGCTCGCTGAATAGCCGCCGGCGTAAAGGCGTGCACGGTGACATAGGTACCCCAATTCTCGGCCGCTTCGACAGCCGCCCGAAGTTCCGCGTCGGTGAAAGTCACCACGTCGATCGGGCTGAACGGCGAGGAAACACCACCGCCGGCCGTCAGTTTGATCTGGGAGGCGCCCTGCATAAGTTGCTCGCGGACGCGGACGCGGACCTCGTCGGGGCTGTCGGCGACCATACTGCCGCCAAGCTGCTCCATGCGGCTGAGCATGCCGCCGATCGTCCGCGGCAGCTCGGACAGCTGGCGGAAATCCCCGTGCCCGCTGGTTACCGTGATTACAGCCCCTGAGGGGTAAATACGGGGACCCGGGACAATCCCTGAGTCAATAGCGCTCTTCAGTCCGAATATGGGACCACCCACGTCGCGGATCGTAGTGAAGCCGCGCATCAGCGTGTCCGTCGCCTCAGCGCCCGCCGCGATATTGTTGTATCCCACGTCACCGTTGATCGACTGAACTGGAGTGGGCCGTATCAACATCGCATGCCAGTGTGCGTCGATCAGGCCGGGCATCAGCGTTCGGCCATTGCCGGCGATCACCGCCACGCCCGGCTCGGCGGTGATAGGCGCCGTCGAGATGCGTTCAATGATGTTGCCTTTGACAAGCACACTGGACGGCGCGGAGAGCGAGCCGCTCTTGCCATCGAAGATGCGCACATTCTGGAACAACGTCGCACTGATATCGGCCGGCGGATTGCTTTGCGGATGGACGGCGGACGCCAGTCCAAGAGCAATGAGCGAAAGCACGGCGACGACAAACCGTCTGGACACCGAATTCATGCAAGCACCTCATGCTCGGGAATTTCGATACCGCGTGTAGTCGAAAATACCGGCTTCCGCGGTACTATTCAATGGGCGCGTCGCTTCGAGAGCGACTCTGCCATGCGTGGATCTTGTCGCTGACCGCGGCGACGACGGAGGATGCACGGCCAGCGCTCGACGACCGGTGACGCCATTGCTCCCGATAGGCACGCATTGACCGCTGGCTTATCGATCGCCGGCGCGAACGCACCCAGCCCGACGATATGGATTCAAACCAAACTAACATTTCGTGTGGACCACCAAGTGAGCCGGCGCGAACGATCTCGGGGTTTCATTTCATTGGCACCCCGCTTGTGTTGCAGGGATGATCTTTCAAACGCCATCTCGATGAGCGCGGCACACGCATCTGCCCGACCCGGAAGGCTGTCGCGCTATTCAATCGGACAAGCAACGCCCTCGGCGCGACCGCGCGCGGCTCCCGCGGTACGAACCAATACGATTGTTCCCTCGGTCCTGACATCGACACATGTGCCAGCTTTCTTGAGCGGCAAACTGACGCAAGGCGGCCCCATGTCTCTCCCATCAATTCCGCATGCGAGCCGCAGGGTCAGGCCGTCGACGTTCGACCGCAGCCATCGGGTAGAGTTGCGCGGACTACTGGCGCGCAAGCTCACGCAAATTCGATACGCGGCGACGGCCTTCGTCGTCGGAATGAATATGGATTGCGAAGCCCCTTGCTGGTCTGAGATAGCCCATGGGAACGACGAGCGTACCGGACAACGGGCAGATACCGGCGACGTCACAATCATGACCGCCAAAGCCGGAATGATTGAAATGAATTTCATCGATCGCCTCCTTGTTCCATATGATAGCTGGCCATTGATGGCAACGCATTGTCCGGTGCCGCGCAAGCGGCCCGAGGATGGAAGCAGTCGTTTACACGACGCCATCGATTGGTCGGCGAGTCTGGAAAAGTCTCAGGATTGCGAAACCGGCGGCAGCTGCAGCGAGATGCTTGAGCGTATGTCCGCTCAAAATCGAGCCTGCCGAATAGATTTTCTCGTCAAGGTATTCCAGCAGCTTGGCCAACGCATAGAGGGCTGCAGCGGTGATCCAATAGGATGTTCCAGTATATTTCGGCGGGAAGAGCTGGAGAATCAGGACCAATGCGAGAAAAGGAAAAAATTGCGCCCAGGCATAGAGCCGCAAATCATCGGTCCAACGCCACAGCAGAAGACCGAAAATGCCGATTGCCAGCAGTGGCCGCAGCAACATCGCTCCCGCTCTCGCATCCACGCGCTCCTCGACGACGGCGGCAAGGATTGCGGCGAAGCACAACGTCATCGGCAGCCGATCCCAAAACAAGGTGCCGTCATTCGGATTCAAGTGGTAATATGATGAACCGAAGCCGGTTAGAAACAGCCCCGTAAACAGCACAATGGTCGTTGCGTCGCGACGAACCCGCAACAGGCCTACAGTGCCGACCGCGATGAAAGGCAGATTCGAGACCACGTTCCAGAAATTCGGTATGCCGAACAATTCACGCTGGTCGGCAAACTGATGGTAGCTCTGATCCTGCAACAATGGCGGAAGCGGCAGCAATGCCGCGAGTGAGACAATCATCAAACCATACAGAACCGGTACGGGTCGATCTCGGACGGTGCTGCTGATTGTCATTGAGTTATACATCGTTGATCGAATGATACGCGCTCGACGATTATCCTGAACGACCGGCAAGGCTGGCGCCGGGCAAGACCGACATGGCACCACGGCAAGCCGAGCAAGCACGAAACCAATGCGCCGCCTGAATGCCTTGCGGCAGATCTCACCGCGCTCATCGATGTCAAAGACTTGAAACGAAGTGAGGAGGCCATGAAGCATTCTACCAGAGCAAGCTTAACAAGTGAAGTCCGGTCGGTGTACGTTCCCCTGCAGTCGCTTCGGCCGCGAAATGACGCATACCTTTTCGGCCTTGCGAACGGCAACGCCGATATGCGGTCGGTAGAATGAAACGGCGGGAGAAGCCAATGAGTTCGCTTCGCAGCTTCCTGTTCAGGCCCCTCGGCTGGCTGGTTGCGATCATCGTGTCTCTGTGCTGGGCCATACCGATCGTGTGGGCTACGCTGGCCATCTACTATTCGAACCTGCCATCGGGCGGGATGCGTTTGGCGCTGGCGGCAGCCTTTGCGGCATTCACAATCTGGGCCATCTGGTTCTCGCGTCGGCGACGCATGTCGGCGACGGCGATCGTGTTGTTTCTCGGCGTGGTCGCATGGTGGATTTCCATCCAACCCTCACATGATCGCAACTGGCGACCGGAAGTCGCGGTGATGCCGCGAGCCATCATCGACGGCGACCGCGTGCGCCTCACCGGTGTCCGCAACTTCGACTACCGTACCCGGAATGATTTCACGGTTCGCTATGAGGAACGGGAGGTGTTGTTGTCGCACTTGATCGCCCTCGACTTCTATATATCCTACTTCACCGAAGGGCCGGTCGGGCATACGTTCGTGAGCTTCATTTTCGACAATGCGCCGCCGTTGAGTATCTCCATCGAGACCCGGCCGGAGGTCGGCGAGGGTTTCGCGCCTATCGCCTCGCTGTTCAAGCAATTCGAGTTGATCTACGTGGTAGGCGACGAGCGCGACCTCGTGCGCGTGCGCACCAACCACCGAGGGGAGCCGGCGTACCTCTATCGCCTCAATACCTCGGCCGACGATGCGCGCCGGCTGTTCCTGGTCTACCTTGGGCGGATCAACCAACTCGCCGATCACCCCGAATTCTATAATCTGCTGACCAACAGTTGCACGATCAACATAGTGCGTTACGCGAACGCCGCCGGGAGGAGCGGCGGATTTGAAATCCGTCATCTCCTCAACGGCCTGGTCGATGGCTACCTCTATTACTCGGGCCGGATAGACACGACGCTACCCTTCGACGAACTTCGCAGACGCTCTCGGATTAACGAGGCGGCACTGGCGGCCGATGGCGCAGCCGATTTCTCGGAGCGAATCAGGGCATCCCTGCCGACGATGTCCCGCTGAGGCGTCTCAAGTCGCTCTGCGATGCTGCGGCCACCTTCCACGGCACGGAAGGGCAGCTCGGCGCCAATCCTGCGGCAGGAGTTGTTGCCGGCCTTGCCCTGCGGTTCGGCCGCTAGATGTAGACTTGAGCGGCTTGTTCCGATCGATCACTTTTCTTTCCGGCTTGACCAAAAGGTCGTACCAATGCCGACCACAAAGACTCCAGCGAGAATGACGAAGAGAATGGATTGTTTGACCCACGAGACTGCCGGAACGGCGAGAGCCAAAACCAGCCCGAGAAAGCACAATTCGAGCGAAGCAAGATTGAGCCCGGCCAGAAAAGAGCCGAGCGCCAGCAACATCAGAAGGACCAGACTGGTGGCCGGCGCGGGCAGCAATTGCTGAACACCGGACAGCAACATGATGTTCATGGCAACGAGAACAGCAATCCAATGTACAGCCTGGCTCCAAACCAGCCTGACACGCGCCTGCTTGTCTTCGGTCTTTCCCCATTCGGTGAAAATACACACTATACCGGATATCAGGGCAAGTAACTCCCAATAGCCGGCAAGGGACTTTTGCGACATGTTCGCGTAAGCCACGCCGGCGAGAGCCAGTGCCAAAACCAGGAGATAGGGTAGATGCCGGCGCCAGGAATCGGCCTTGCCGGAATGGCTCGGGCCAGTCTCAGCGGGAACATTGTCTTCACTCATGATCAACCCCATAAGGTTCGCGGGCTTCAGATCCTCATTTCGTAATCTTGCCGCCGCCCCGCCTTCCACTTGATGTTACACGACGCCATAATTTGTCGACATTTCACGCTTGGCGACGGAGGCGATCCGCTCAACATGGAATTTCCTGGGGCGGACAGCGGTCCAATCACCGTGGTCGCGAGACTTTGGCACAATTCCGCCAGATTGCGACTCGGCGCTGCTTCCTCTGCCGTGGCGGCGCCAACGCTTCGCCCCGTCACAAACTAACATCCATCGTGGACCACCTGACCGAGAGCAGCGTTGACTGAAGCGACATCGTCGTTGCATTCAATGGCCGCGCGAACAGAACTGCCCGCCGCTTCGCAAGAAGTGGAGGACGACGGCACGCATTATGTCGAATCTCGTTTTCGGCGCGCAACCGTAAGAAATCAAACGTTTTGAGGAGTGCCCGATGCATCGGATTCTATCGTTGTTGTTTTTCCTAGTGCTGGCAACGACAATCCCGTTGGCGGATGCGCTCGCACAAAGCTCGGCGGGACGCGGCGCGGTGGGCGGCGCAATCATCGGCGGCGCGATCGGCGGTCGTCGAGGAGCGGCCGTCGGGGCGGTCGCAGGTGCGGCCGCGGGGAGTCGGCGGCATGTGCGTAGCCATTACTACTGGCGCCATGGTCGTTGCTGGGTCCGCACGCACCGCGGATCGCATCCGGTAGCGTCTCGATATTGCCGCTGAGATCTGTTCGCCGACCG
>Ga0193713_1000607_pt1 | contig 12016 bp, 13 predicted proteins | sample H3a2metaG_FD_143054 | JGI IMG/M metagenome (GOLD analysis project Ga0193713, IMG submission 143054) | Soil microbial communities from a riparian zone of the East river system, Colorado, United States - H3a2 | ecosystem: Environmental > Terrestrial > Soil > Riparian zone | place: USA: East River... | reverse complement strand
GGTGGTTGCGGCTCGAGCGCCCATAGCTTCGCTCGATGCTGTTCTTTGCGCCTTCCCAATCCCTGCGCTCCATGTGCGAGTCGAAACCGATCGCTCCGTTCAGACCCCCTCCGGCCGTGACGCCCTTGTACCAAGCGTCCATTAGTCGATCCAGCGCTTCGCTGGAATCCGCGCGCGATACGCGAATTGCCCACGGCTGATCGGGATAGGAAATGACGGTGGCCTATCTTTGAGTCGACGACCTGCTCGGCCTGCTGACCGCGGTCAACCCTGTTCTCGTCCCCATGGCTTTCTCTCTCATGCCCCATTATGACCCTCTCGACGGGTTTCTCTGTGCGCCACCACACGGAGAGGGGAAAACCTCTCGATAAAACAAGACGAAGACGCCTATATCGTCAGCCGCGGGGAATCTTCGTCGGCCATGTTTCTGCCCAGATCGGCCGCGTAACGAGTCGCGCCCCTCGCGGTTTCGAAAAGCGGCGTCAGGCCGGGAAACGACTGGCTCTTGGAAAGAGCCTCCGCGCATGGCAGGCGCGTCATCGTGAGCCTGGGCTGCCATTTGTTTCCTCCCGGCATGTGGAAGGCGCTCGCTTCGATCAGAAATCCCCTGCACTGCTCGCGGTGGGTCGGCATCGTGTTCTCCTCGTTGCGGCAGTCAAGGTAGCACACTAATCACATCCGCAGGATGCGCTCGGCGTTGCCGTGCGCGATCTTCTCGCGGTCCGCGCCGCTGATGGAAAGCTTTTTCAGGAATTCCATTCCCGCGGTGTTCGGCTCGTAGGGCCAGTCCACGGCGAACAGGATATTGTCCGCGCCGAGCGCGAGCAGCGTGCACAGGAAAGCGGGCTCGTACCAGTTGCCGCTGGTGGTGACGAGCAGATTGTCCTTCAGGTACTGCAGCGGCGTTTTCGCAAGACCTCTTCTCGCGGCCGCGCGCCAGGTGTGATCGTTCAGACGGTGCATCGCGAAAGGCAATCCTTCGCCCAGATGCCCGAGGATGATCTTGAGGCGCGGGTAGGCGTCGAACACCCCGGCGAAGACGATCCGCAAGAAATGGCAGCTCGTATCCACCGCGAAACCCCAGCCCGCCCGGGCGAGCTCCTCGTATCCCTGGAAGTAGGCCTTGACCGCGTCCGGGTGCGGGAGCGTGGGGTGCAGATAGAGCGGCACGCCGAGCGCCTGAGCGCGCTCGAAGATCACCCAGTATTTCTTCTCGTCGAGGAAACTCCCTTGTGTGTGGCCGTGGATCATCGCGCCTTTGAAGCCGAGCCTGGTGACGCAGCGCCCGAGCTCGTCGGCCGCGGCGCCGGGGTCGGCAGTCGGCAGCGCGGCGAATGCGGCGAAACGGCCCGGGTGCGCCTTGATCGTCTCGTGCGCGAGATCGTTCGCGTCCTTCGCCATCGGGATCGCAACGTCCGCGCCGAAGCCTTGCGGTCCGGGCGATCCGAACGAAAGCACCTGCACGTCGATCCCGGCGGCGTCCATGTGCGCGAGGCGTTTCGCGCCGAGATCGGAATTCTGCTCGACGATGTCGTGGCCGATCTGCTCGCTGCGGGAGGTGAGATAGAAATTCCGGAATTCGTTCGCGGCGACCTTCTGCCGGTACATCGGCGTGATGAAATGCTCCTCGATGGCGATTGTTTTCATGTGCTGAAGCTTACACGATGGCGGCGGGCGTGGCGGGGGAAGCCGGCCCTCCTGCGGCTTCGGCAAGCTTGCGGCCGGCGTGCGTATTGCACGCACCCGGGGTCGATGACAATTGCATAGTTCGGCGGATGGTCATAGGATGCCCGCATGATCAACCAGAAGAAACTGCGCCGCGCAATGAGGCGCAGCGAACGCGAATTGCGCGCCGCGGGGGGCGACATGCTGAGCCAGCTCCACCCGCGCACCGTGGTCCGGGACGCGCGCGACCTCGCTCTGAAGGTTCAGCGCGACGAGGTCTTCCGCGAATACTTCGTGGCCCGCATATGGATGGTGCTTGCGGTGCTCTTCGTGTTCGTCCTCGTCAGCACGGTATGCGCGATCAGCATCATGTTCAACTCGGTCCGGTGGATCCCGGCTCCCGTGCCGGTATGGTTTCGGGGCTTCGAATTGCTCCTCGGGGGGGCGGTATGGCTGGGAGGAGTGGTCGCGCAGGTGTACGTCTTCCTGATCTGGCTGGAGGAAAGAGCGGCGCAGAAAAGCCGTTCGGAACGCGGAATCGAGGTCACGGTTCCCGCGGGCGTTCTTGCCTACCTCAAATACAGCCGCGCACTGCCCCCCTGGATCCTCATCTTCATCTTCGTCGTCATTCCCCTGCTGATCATGGCCCGCAGCGCGCCCCTGGCCGCCTTGATAATCTTCGCGCTGGCGGCCCTCGCACCCGTTGTCTTCAAGAAGTTCGATTCCTGACCATCGCCGCAGTGCACGGGACTTCCTCTCGCGCGTTCAGCGCGGAAAGGGAGCCGATGGAAACCCGATTGACGCTGCGCCCCGGCATGCCGGGCACGAAGAGGCTGCTCGCGCTACGGCGAGCAGCTCGTCTGCGTGCGCTACCTCTACGACGAAGCCCGGAACCGCAGACTCAAGACCGTCGAGCTCGTCATCGGGGAAGCACTGTGGCACGGCCGCGCACGGCGTCCGCGGCGCGACGACCACGACCTCGTCGGAGTGAGGATCGAGTGGCGCGAATCGGCGCTGCGCGCCGCGGTAAAACAGGCAGGCGCCATCTGGCGCCCGAGACAGAAGCTTTGGGAAATGACCTGGGAGACCGTGCGCGCCCTCGGCATCGGTAATCGGGTCGTCACCGGATAAGCACTGCGCCGGTGCAAACTCGATCCATATAGCGGCATATGGTTCTATATACCGGTAGATGTTTGCATATACCTGTATATGGTTTTAGCATGGCCAGCTTGCTGACTATTGCTAGTTGGGCATCACATGGCATGCGCCGATAGCATGAGGTATCTACGTCCCTCCTTGTTGGTATGTCAGATTCTCGTCTCGTCGATCGCTATCGCGCAACAGGCAGCGCTTGATCAGGATGCTCGGGTTATTGAGATACTGCGCCAGAATGGCTCCGATCTAGCTAAGCCTCATGCCGTTGACTTCTTTTTCTTGCTGCCGGCGGAATCCGCCGCTACTGCCGTTGCAAAAGAACTCCAATCAGCCGGCTACTCGCTCCGCAGAGTCCATCGCTCAGCCAAGACAAATTCGTGGGAGGTTCACGCACAACGCCTCATGGTTCCTGAGCTCGCGGTAATGCAGGCAACTACTATTACCCTCACTGCGTTGGCGCGAAAGTACGGTGGTATTTATGACGGCTGGGGAGCCCCCGTCGCAAAGTGATGCCCAACCACGCGATCGAGCCGACCGCTGCAAGCGCACCGCTTGCAGTACCCTCGGGCCGTTGGCCCTCGGCGGCGGCTCATCGCGAACGTTAGACCGTTCAGATATGGCAAGGCTAAACGCCACGCGGAAGGTGCAGATGCAATGGCTGGGAAAGTTAGTAAGCGCATGCCTGATGTGCCTGGTCGTGTCGGCGGCGCGAAGTCAGTCCGATTCGGATGCTCCGAAGTATCAGGAAATCTTCTATTCCAGCGGCAACCTTCGAATCCAGGCCTATCTGTATAAGCCAGACGGCGATGGTCGATTCCCGGCCGTCCTATACAACCACGGCACCCGAGACGGTCGAGAACGTACATCTTTCCCCTTTCCTCATGTAGCGAGGATGCTTACTCGAGGCGGCTATGCTGTCTTGGTCCCCGAGCGCCGCGGTTATGGAAAATCAGACGGCAAAATCTGGTGGGAGGAGACGGGCAACGATCAATCGAAAGTGATAGTCAGGTTACAAGCAGAAACCGATGACGTACTCGCGGGTGCCGAGTACCTACGTACGTTGCCGTATATCGATACGAATCGTCTCGCCATAATGGGTTGGTCGTTTGGCGGTGTCGTTACCATGCTCGCCACGGCCCGCAGCACTGCATTTATTGCTGCGGTTGATCAAGCCGGGGGAGCCCTAACGTGGGACGGGAATATCCATATGAGGGGCGCCCTGATCGGAGCTGCCGAGAAGTCGGCAACACCGACCTTGTTCATGGTGGCAAAAAATGACCGCACGACCTCGTCGATTACCACGCTCGCGGACATTTTCAAGAAGCGCAACATTCCGCACCAGCTGGTCATCTACGAACCCTTCACGCCGTCGCAGGCAGGCAGAGCGGCGCCCGGGCACGCCATATTCTCATCACAAGGGGCGAGTCTCTGGGAAAAAGATGTTCTTGAGTTTCTTGGGCATTATCTCAAGTGATTGGCCACGGTCTAACTCTAGGTGGAACGGACCGGCCAACAGCGGCCGGCCGTTCACCAGTACGTTAGACGGCAGCATTGACACCTGATGTACTTTCAAGTCATCGGAGACATCACGCATGTTGAGACCTTTGCCACAGGGTCTTCCATCCGAGAGCTTGCGCGCTTACGGAAGTTCTATGGCCGGGGTCGGTGGAGAAAGCGCAAGGGCATAGCCCGCGTCCGGCTGGAGAGCGGCGAAATACGGCTGGCCGAGGTACACTGGTACGAAGCTCACGGAATTGGACGTAAAGAGTTCAAGATCAAGCGCTACATTGACTGATGCCAATGCGAACAACTACCAAGCAATTTGTCGTCTGTCTTAAGAACAAGGGCTACGAGGTTTCCTTGGAGCGTCGAAAGATTTATCAGGTTCTCCCAGACCCTGAGGCAGCGAAACACAGGCAAGTTCGAGTCGTCGACGAGTCAGGCGAAGACTATCTGTACCCACAAAGCTTCTTCGCGCCGATTGAACTCCCACAGCCCATTCGCCAAGCCGTCCTGGCTGCCGTCTAACACCACGCCGCATCGGACGCGCGTGGAGCAACGCGTTTCGGCCGGCGATCCGCAGTCGCGCGCCGGTGAGCGTGAACGTTAGACCCTTCATTTACCGCCTCGATCGTATGCAACGCGTCATAGTTCTGCTCATCGTTGCTACTCTTGGGTGGTATGGCTACACCAAATACCAGGGGCGAGTTAAAGGCCAACCGACCGTTGAGGCAGCGACTCCGCATGCATCCACGAGACAAGGTGCACCCTCAGCAATACCTGAAAACCAGACCGCGTCGCCGCTCAAATGCGACGGTCGTATCTACTGTTCGCAAATGACCTCCTGCGCAGAAGCAACGTTCTTCCTCAAGAACTGTCCAGGTACTAAGATGGACGGCAACAACGACGGCATCCCGTGCGAGAAGCAATGGTGCAAGTAGCCGAGCCCCACAATAATCCTTCGCTACGCGAAGAAGGGTCTAACCCTGTGTTGGTGCGGACGGGGGAACCTCATTCGATAAAGTGGACACCTCGACCTAACGATTGAGGAGGTGTTCATGGCGGCGCCAGTTGGGCCAGTCGGAAGATCAATCGGCGCACGCCGGTGAGCGTGAACGTTAGACAGCTGTCGGGGTAACGGGGGTGTCTCTACTTCTTTACTGCGTATTCCTTGTGTCTGGGACTGCCCAGTTGGTTGCCATCTCGCTCCCCTTAGCTGTTGCCTCCGAAATCTCGACGGCAGTGGTCCTTTCGCTCTTCTGGAGGCGTGGCGCTCACGTTCCATGGAAGCGCTCGGCCATGGTTGCAAAGGTCTGCCTCCGCAGCCGATGATGTTCGCCAAGGAGGAGCCTCTCGATGACCATCACCATTACCGCCTTTGAACGCTCACCCGATGGCGGCAAGGGACTGGCGCGTGATACGCGCGTTCGCTGGGCGCTTGAGGAAGTGGGTCAACCCTACCAGGTTCGCCTTGTTTCGTTTCGTGCGATGAAGGAACCCGCGCATCTGGCGCTTCATCCTTTCGGCCAAATTCCGACCTATGAGGAAGGCGATCTCGCGCTGTTCGAGACAGGGGCGATCGTGTTTCACATCGCCGAGCGACATGCAGGCTTGCTGCCGGACGATGCCAATGCTCGGGCGCGCGCGATCACATGGATGTTTGCCGCGCTCAACACGGTGGAACCGCCGATCCTTGAACTCGCAAACGCCAGACTCCTGGAGGGCGACAAGCCCTGGTCCAAGCAGCGTATGCCTCTGGTCGAGGATCGCGTTCGCGGCAGGCTAAACCAACTTTCCGTTCGCCTGGGTGATGCCGACTGGCTCGATGGTGCGTTCAGCGCGGGCGACCTTTTGATGGTGTCGGTGCTGCTCAGGCTGAAATCCTCGGGCATTCTGGACGAATTTCCAAACCTGGCCGCCTATCTCGCCCGCGGCGAAGCGCGGCCCGCCTACAAGCGAGCCTTCGACGCTCAACTGGCGGTTAACACCGGCAAGAATTGACGGCGTTGCCTGCAGGATACTTTGTCATTACGATCGGCAGATGGCTTCTTCGATGAGCTGTCTAACCAGGAATTGCAGCGGACGATTACCACCTGCCCAGGATCATCGGCGACCTTCTGGTGATCGGAGGCGTGGGCTACGTAGTCTTCAGCCTGGCGCAGATGCTCGCCCCGGCATTCGCTGCCGGGTACCTGTTCCCCTGGATCATGCTGCCCGCCTTCGCCGCTGAGTTGGCGCTCGCCCTGTGGCTCACCGTGAAAGGCGTGAATGTCCCGAAGTGGCAAGAAAGAGCACAGGGATGAGACAGTGTGTGTTCCGAGATCGAGGATGGAACGTTAAGCGCAACACATTTCCAGGAAGATGTGACGATGAGTACTCATGATGGAATTTCACGCCGGGACGTTCTGGGTATGGCGGTTGCGGCAGGCGCCCTGGCCGTGTTCGGCGGCGGCAGGACCGCGTCGGCGCAAGGGCCAAGGCGGACACCGGATCAAATCCTCGGGCCGTTTTATCCCGTCGCCAGACCGCTGCATCAGAGCGCGGACCTGACGACCATCCCGGGCAAACCGGGACGCGCAGCCGGACAGGTGATCCATGTGATGGGGCGGGTCGTAAACCTCCAGGGACAACCGGTCCAGGGCGCCCGCGTGGAGATCTGGCAGGGCAATACTCATGGGCGCTACACGCACCCGAGCGACCACAACCCAGCGCCGCTCGATCCCAATTTCGAGGGCTCCGCGGTCCTGACCACCGATGCGCAAGGGCGCTACCGGATCAAGACCATCAAGCCGGGGGCATATCCGGCCGGCCCCGGCAGGATGCGGCCCCCGCATATTCATTTCGATGTCACCGGCAAGAGCAACCGCCTGGTGACGCAAATGTATTTCGCGGGCGAGCCCTTGAACGACAAAGACCGCTTCCTGCAAACCGCGCTCGATGGCAAGGAGCAGTTGATAGTTTCCCTGAGGCCACCCACCCAGGGGCTCGAGCCGGACTCGCTCGTGGCGATGTGGGACATCGTCCTCGAGAACGGCTAAGGCTGCGCCCCCAGCTTCAGCTGCCCGGATTTGTACGCGCGGCTCGCCAGCTGGTAGTAGCTGATCGCCTCGTCCATCACGCGCGCGGACAGCGCGTCCTCCGCACGCTCGCGGCCGGTGGCGGCGTCGACGATCCGGTAGCGCCCCTTCGGCTTCAGCTCGACGACGATCCCGTCCCGGTAGTAGCCGACGGTCTGATAGTTGGCGAGCAGCGCGCGCGGGTGATTCACCCCTTCGTGCAGGATGTCGTGCCCGAAAAACCGCGACCGGTAGCCGAAGTCCAGCATCCCGAGGATCGTCGGCCCGACGTCGATCTGCGACGCGATCGTGTCGATGCGGCGCGGCGCAACGCGACCGGGCGCGTAGACGATGAGCGGGATGTGGTAGTTCTCTAGAGGCAGCTCGGTCCGTCCGCGTCCCTTGTGGGTGTGGTCCGCGACGATGACGAAGAGCGTGCGCTCGAACCAGGGCCTTGCGCGGGCAGCGTCGATGAACTGCCCGATCGCGAAGTCGGTGTACTTGACTGCGCCCTCGCGGCTCGTCCCGGAGGGAATGTCGATGCGCCCGCCGGGATACGCGAATGGGCGGTGATTGGACACGGTCATGATGTGCGCGAAGAACGGCTTGCGCGCGGCATGGCGCCTGTCCAGCTCGCCGATCGCGTGCCTGAACAGGTCCTCGTCGGCCACGCCCCAGATGTTCTCGTAGGTGATCTCCTCGGGCTTGAGCGCGGTGCGGTCGATGACGGTGTAGCCGTTGCCCGAAAAAAACGCTTCCATGTTGTCGAAGTAGGCGTAACCGCCGTAAAGGTAGAGCGGTTCGTAGCCCTTCTCCCTGAAGACTTCGCCGAGCGAGAACAGCCGGTCGTTGTCCGGCCGTTTCACGATCGAGTGGCCCGGTGTCGGAGGGAACGAGAGCGTCAGCGCCTCCAGCCCGCGCACGGTCCGCGTGCCGGTCGCGTAGAGGCGCGTGAACAGCATCCCTTCGCCGGCGAGCCGGTCGAGCCGCGGCGTCAGCCCTTCGCGGTTGCCGAACGCAGCCAGGAAATCGGCGCTCAGGGCCTCGACGGAAATCAGGACGACGTTGAGCCGCTTCTCGGGCCCGCGGGCGGCGATCGCGCGCTCGAACGGCAGCCGCGGGACTTCGGCCGCAGTGCGCGCAGTGTCCAGCTCGCGCGCGAGCACCTGCGCCGCGCGCTCCGGAGGCAGCGTCCTGTAGAAGCGCTCGTAGTCGATCTCGTTGGAGCGGAAAGCGTGCCAGAAATCGTAGTAGCCGTTGCCGGCGAGCTCGTTGAGCTGCGCGTCCGGCGAGAACTCCTTGTAGCGCGCGTCGAGCGCGCCGAACGCGACCAAGGGCGCGATCATCCACAGCGCCGCGGCTCGGGAGCGGACGGCGAGCCTGCCCGGAGGCACCGGGACGAGCGGACCGATCCTGCGCACGATCACCCACCACAACGCGAGAGAAGCAACGGCCACGAGCGACAACAGCAGCGGCATGTTGTACGACTCGCGGATGTTGCCGATCACCTCGTTGGTGTAGATGAGGTAGTCGACCGCGATGAAGTTGAAGCGCGAAGCGAACTCGTTCCAGAACGTCAGCTCGGCGGCGGCGACGAACGCCGCGAGGCCGCAGAGGGGCAGCAGCAGCAGCGCGAGGAAGACCTTGAGCGCGGCCGGATAGCGGGCGGGCCACCACGCGAGCAGCGCGGCGAACGGCGCGAGGAAAAACGTCGCCACGCCCAGATCGAACAAGGCGCCGATCAGCAGCGCCGGAACGATGCGCCAGGGCAGAAAAAACGACGGCTCGCCGTTGAAGACCGCGAGCGCGAGGCGCACCAGGGCGTTGAACACGACAAACGCGACGAGGAGCTCGCGCAGCACCGCCAGGCGGGAGGGAAACAGCGCCGCTTCGATCGGGCGCCACGCGCGGGTCAGAGGAAAAGCCATCCGGGGCGACATTGTGCCACCCGTCCCGCTTTCGGGGCGGGCGCCTCCGGCCCCGCGGCGGCGAAAAAAACTGCCGCGCCCGGACCCGCGGGGAGACGGCGCGGGCCGGGCGGGCAGGACTGCTACTGGGCCGGTGCGACCTGCAGAACGAGGTCCACGCCGAGAACCGCCTTCGCGCGCTCGACCTGCGGGGTCAACCGGGTCATTCCGATCATGCCGGCGTCCAGGCCGCCGGAGCCGACGGAGGCCGTATGCACTCCCACCGTCACCAATACTCCGACCGCGCGGCCGTCGCTCGAGATGACTCCGCTTCCCGAATCACCGGGAGCCGCGGCGCCCTGAGCGAACACGTGGTCCGGGCTGGGCATGCCCGCCGCCACCGCGCTGCGGGCGGGGAGCACGGCGCCCACCCCGACACCGTTGCCGAACCAGTTGAGCACCACGGGTTCCGTGATGCCGGGATTGTCGTCGTTCACCGCGGTGGGCCCGCCGAAGTGACACATGCCGGCGCTCGCCTGCACGGACGGGTCGAGCCGGATCAGGGAGAAGTCCTTCGGGTCCTGGAGAATGGCGTAAGCGAACTCGCCGATCGGATTTCCGCCGGCGTCGCGCGCCACCGGCCCCGTGCCCGGGTCCCACGCCATCTCCCCGGCGTCACCGCCGAACGGGCTGGTGCCGAGGATGCAATGGCCGGCGGTGCCGATGTAGCTGTAGCCATCGGATCCGAGGAAAAGGAAGTTGAGCGTGCACTGCCCGACATCGGAGAGCACGATCGCGCCGGGACGCACGCCCGGGCAGGTTCCGATGCCGAGCGGCGCCGCCGCCGGGACCGGGATCAGGGCGCACGGCACCCCGCCGAGCGTCCAGTTGGCCGAGCTGGCCGATTGTGTCGGCGCGGGCGATCCGGCGGCGGAAGCGTCGGAAGGTGCATCCCGTCCCGTGCCGGAACCGCACCCGAGCAGGGCGATGACCGCGGCGGATATCGCAATGACGGTTCTGATCGCAAGCATTTTCCGCTCCTTTCGGATGGGACGGCGCCGAACCGCAACCGAAAGGCGCGGACGGTTTCCGAACAGTGAGCGTCCAAAATGACATTCGTTAGCCGGGCCATGGATCATCCGGAACAGCGGCCCGCCACGCCGGCTCGATAAAGCGGAAATAGTTGGCAAACACCCGCGCGATGAACGGCGCTTTGCGTCCGTTCGATCGCGCGGAGATAAACCGGCGGCGCAGCCGTCCGGCTTTATCTGAATTTGGCCGCGAGCTTCTCCGTTTCGCGCGCGAGCACGCTCGTGTCGGCGCCGACCGCGACGAACAATCCGCCGCATTCGAGCCAGCGGCGCGCGTCGGCTTCGACGCCGGTGAGGATGCCCGGCGCCTTTCCCGCCTTCCTGACGCGGCGGATGGCGTCGTCGATGACCGGCATGACTTTCGGATTGTTGGTCTCGCCGGTGTAGCCGAGCGACGCATGGAGATCCGCCGGGCCGATGAAAACCCCGTCCACGCCTTCCACCGCGGCGATTTTCTCAAGGTTGTCCAGGCCCTGCTGGGTCTCGATCTGAACCAGCACGCAGAGCTCCTCGTGAGCGCGCTTCGCGTAGTCCTTCACGCGCGCAAAGCGCGTCGCGCGCGTTCCGCCGGCGACGCCGCGCACGCCCGCGGGCGGGTAGCGCGTGTAAGCGACGGCGTTCCTCGCTTCTTCCGCGTTCTGCACGTAAGGAATCAGGATCGATTGCGCGCCGATGTCCAGGAACCGCTTGATCGTCACCATGTCGTTCCACGGCACGCGGACCACGGCGTGCGTGGGGTAGGGCGCCGCGGCCTGCAATTGGCGCAGCACCGACTCGAGATCGTTCGGCGAGTGCTCGGTGTCGAGCAGGATCCAGTCGAAGCCCGAGCCGGCGACGAGCTCGGTCGCGTAGTGGTGCGAGAGGCTGCACCACAGGCCGATCTGGACCTTGCCCGCCTTCAGCGCGCGTTTGAAAGTATTGACGGGAAGTTCCATCGTCAGACCTTGTAGCCTTTCTCCTTGAGCGCCTTGTCGACCCAGCTGCGGTCCACCGTTCCGGCGCGGATCTGCTTCATCGAGCCTTCTTCCTTGACGAGGATGGACTTCGCCGAGGCGAGAATTTCTTCCGCCTGCTCCTGCGGGACGGCAACCAGGCCGTCGGCGTCGCCGACGATGATGTCGCCGGGGTTCACCAGCATTCCGCCGATGGTGATGGGAACGTTGATTTCGCCCGGCCCGTTCTTGTAGGGGCCGCGGTGCGTGACGCCGCTCGCATAGACGGGAAAGCTTCCGGCCGCGAGCTCGGCCGAGTCGCGGATCGCCCCCCAGATCACCATGCCGGCGACGCCGCGCTGCTCCGCGCGCGCCGACATCAGCTCGCCGATGAGCGCGTGGTCGTTGAATCCGCCGCCGTCCACCACGATCACGTCGCCCGGCTCGGCGGTATCGATCGCCTTGTGGACGAGCAGGTTGTCTCCCGGCGCGGTGCGCACCGTGAACGCGGGGCCGCAGAGCTTCGCGCCGTTGTGCATGGGGCGAAGCTGCGGGCCGCCCGCGTACAGGCGCTGCATGCTGTCGGAGAGGTGCGGCGTCACCATTTGCGCGAGCCCGGAGACGAGCTTCCTGTCGGGGCGCTTGGGGATGGGAAGGATGCGAAAGCCGATTCCAGTCATGAGTGCCGCTCCCCTAGACGAATTGCACCG
>Ga0193713_1000606_pt1 | contig 12028 bp, 12 predicted proteins | sample H3a2metaG_FD_143054 | JGI IMG/M metagenome (GOLD analysis project Ga0193713, IMG submission 143054) | Soil microbial communities from a riparian zone of the East river system, Colorado, United States - H3a2 | ecosystem: Environmental > Terrestrial > Soil > Riparian zone | place: USA: East River... | reverse complement strand
CGACCGGGTTCCCGCGGAGAGATCGTGGTTAAAGGACCAAACGTCAGTCCGGGCTATCTCGCGCGGCCAGATCTTACCGCCACTCACTTTTTTGAAGAGAGCGGTCAACGAGCCTATCGAACCGGCGATTGGGGAAGATTTCGCGATGGATTGCTCTTTTTCGAGGGCCGCATTGATAACCAGATAAAGCTAAATGGCTATCGAATCGAGCTGGGCGATCTCGAGGCGAACCTCCGCGCTCTGCCGATGGTCCGAGACGCCGCGGTGCTTCCTGTTTTGAAAAATGGGAAAGTCCGATGGCTCGCCGCTTTTGTTGTGCCCAGTGCAAATCTCGAACCAGCGGACCCGGCCCTAACGACCACGATTCGTGAACGCCTTCGCGAGCGCCTGCCAGCTTACATGCTACCGCGCAAATTTGTTATCATGGACGCATTCCCGATAACGGCGAACGGCAAAGTGGATAGACAAAAGCTCGCTGAATCACTGTGATTCCGTACGCGGATTTCACTTTCTTCGGTCTGCTTCTCTACGCAGTTGTTCCCACGCTGATTCTCGGTCTGCTCGGACGCGCGAACTGGCGGTGGGCGCTCCTACTGACCGCGATCATGCTGGTACTCCAGTATCAAACAAAACTGAAACTCGCCACGCATGCAGAACTGCGTGAAATTTGGATCGTTATTGCGTTTGGATTTTGGCAGTGGGCGGCAATGCGGGCCTACGTGGCCATCGGCGTGCGTGGAGGTTTGTTGTTCTATGGGACAATGGCGGCCTCCCTCCTGCCCCTGGTGCTGGTTAAAGTGATTCCGGTGTTTCTCCCTCGACACCAGTTTGGTTTTCTCGGCATCTCTTACGTCACCTTCCGCGCATTGGATATCGTTTTTTGTCTTCGCGACAATGTCATTGCTGCGCCGAGCCTGTTCGATTTCCTCGGCTTCCTGTTTTTCTTTCCAACTATCTCCGCCGGTCCGATCGACCGCTTCCGCCGCTTTGCCGGAGACTGGAAAAAAAAGCGAACTCGAGATGAATTCCTCACCGATCTGGACGCGGCGGTGCACCGCATCTTTCGCGGATTCCTTTACAAATTTATCCTCGCCGCTCTGATCAAACAGTATTGGCTGGATCGTGTAGCCTCAGAAGCCACTTTCGGCGCGCTGGTAAGTTACATGTACGCCTACAGCTTTTATCTGTTTTTCGATTTCGCTGGGTACAGCGCCTTTGCTATCGCCTTTAGCTATCTTCTCGGCGTCCATACGCCCGAAAATTTCAACCAGCCTTTTCTGGCACGCAATATTCGAGATTTCTGGAACCGTTGGCACATCACGCTTTCGTTTTGGTTCCGCGACCACGTTTACATGCGTTTTCTGCTCGCGGCCATGCGCGGTCGATGGATCGCTAGTCGGCACGTTACGGCAATCACCGGTTATTTTCTTACCTTCGGCCTGATGGGTCTTTGGCACGGAATTGAACCGCACTTCATCATCTACGGATTCTATCAGGCAACACTTCTTTCCGGCTTCCACATCTTCTCTGAGTTTAACAAAACCCGCGCGTGGCCGACCAATAGCCCGCTCTGGCGCGCCGGGGCAGTCTTCGTAACCTTTCACTTTGTTTGCTTTGGCCTTTTAATTTTCTCCGGGCGACTGGGCGCCGGTCCGGAGTTCAACTACACGGGCGTATTCGAGCGGGCCGACTGCGACGAGAACTACGTCTGGGCTCTGGACAAACATCGACCAGACTCGCCTCTGAGCATTGACCTTTACGAGGAAAACGAATACGTAATGACAATTGTCGCCGATCGGTTTCGTGAAGATCTAAAGGACGCAGGCTATGGAAACGGGCAGCACGTCTTTCGCGTGCAGACTCCTCCGCAGTTTAAAGATGGCCATCCTCACAGGCTCTCGATTTCCGTTACTGGAACGAAGAAGAAAATAACGCCGACGCCACGGATCATTCGCTGTCCAGGAACTGGAGGATAACGCGATCAGAGGATCCTTTATCTCCTCTTAACTCTGCTTTTCTTCCACGCCTGTTCTTGTTGCGAAGCACTGATAAGTTCACTCGTTATGAAAGACGACAAAGACAAGGTCCAGCTCAGCGCGGTCGAAGATCGCGATGGCATCCTGACCATTCGTGGCGGCGGCGCCCGCAGAGATTGGAACGGCATTCATTATAAGCAGGGCATGTCCGCCAAAAATGTTGGGACAAACAGCCTGTCAGCCAACATTGCCACGATACCTCCGGGCGGCGTCGCATATGCCCATATTCACGTCGGCTTCGAGGTAATCCTTTATATCGTCGAAGGGCGAGTGCGTCATGAGTTCGGACCCGGGCTCAAGCAGGTGCTTGAGAACGCAGCCGGCGATTTCATTTACATCAAACCGGGCGTGCCACACGAAGTCTTCAACATAAGCGACACGGAACCCGTGGTGGCTTTTGTCGCCCGCTCCTCCCCCGACGAATGGGACAACATTATTCCTTACGATCGCAGCCAGCCAGGCGGCGGAGAAAGGGACCTTCCTTCTTAATTCTTACTTTCCCAAATTTCTTTTACTATCGAAGTTCGATGTCAATCGCTCTAAAACATACCGCAGCGCCGTCGCCAGCCACGATGATGTCGACCGAAGAAATACGGCGATGTTTTCCGGCGCTCGCGCGCACTCATAACGGGTACTCGGTCGCCTATTTCGACGGGCCGGGGGGAACCCAGGTGCCACGGACGGTGGTAGAGGCAATGAACGATTATCTTTACCGCCACAACGCCAATACGCATTGGGCGTATCCGACAAGCGAAGAGACCGACACGATTATTGATTCTGCCCGGAGCGCGCTGGCCGATTTTCTAAACGCAGGCCCAACCGAAATCGTGTTTGGCGCCAACATGACGACATTAACCTTTCACCTCGCACGCGCTCTGGGTCGCGGCTATGAACGCGACGACGAGATTTTGGTCACTGAGCTCGATCATCATGCCAATATCGCGCCCTGGCGGACGCTGGAGAAAGAATGCGGCGTGAAAGTTCGCATGGTGAAAATGATTCCTGAAACCGGCGAACTGGATTGGAATGATTTTTCCCGGCAATTAACCCGACGCACCAAGCTAGTCGCGATCGGTGCGGCATCGAACGCTCTCGGTACGATCAACGACGTAAAACGCGCCGGGGCAATGGCGCACTCGTTAGGCGCGAAAATCTTTGTCGACGCCGTCCATTATGCTCCGCACGAGTTGATCGACGTGCGCGATTGGAATTGCGACTTCCTCGCCTGCTCCGCCTACAAGTTCTACGGCCCGCACATCGGGATTTTCTACGGCCGACACAACCTTCTCGACTCGCTTGATTTTCCGAAACTGATCCCGGCGCCCGATTCAGCGCCGGAGCGGGCCGAGACTGGCACCCAGAATCATGAAGGGATCGCAGGCGCGGCCGCAGCTGTAGATTTTCTCGCCTCGCTCACTCCGGGCCCGACACGACGCGAACGTTTGTACGCTGCACTCAAGCAACTACACCAGCGTGGCGACACATTAATCAGACAACTCTGGAATGGGTTGCAGGAAATAGGGCGTGTCCGTCTCTACGGACCGCCGCCCGGCACAGCGCGCACGCCGACGATTGCATTCACTGTGAACGGCGTGCCGTCGATAAAGGTGGCGGAGAAATTGGCGAAGCGCGGACTTTTCCTTTCACACGGCGATTTCTACGCGATGACGGTCGTCGAGCGATTGGGCCAAGCTCCGCACGGACTCGTGCGCGCGGGCTGCGCCTGCTACACCACACCGGAAGAAGTGGATCTGTTGCTAGCCGGGGTACGCGGGTTGTAATCAGGCGCTTTCTTACGAGGCTTGTCAAAGCCGGCCGGACGCAACACCCTGCGACAATGGACAACGCTGAAGATCGCAGCTTCATCGGGCATCCGCGCGGTCTTGCCTATCTCGCCTTCACCGAAGCATGGGAACGCTTTTCCTACTATGGGATGCAATCGCTGCTCGTCCTCTACATGGTTAACAGACTGCTCCACCCCGGACATATCGAGCGTATCGCCGGGTTCGGTCCATTTCGCCACCTGCTCGAGAGCATTTATCGCGGGCCGTTATCCGTACAGGCGCTCGCCTCGGCAATTTTCGGACTCTACACCGGACTCGTTTATCTCACGCCGATCGGCGGCGGATTGATCGCCGACCGTGTGCTCGGACGCACACGCACGATCACAATCGGTGCGCTGCTCATGGCGGCCGGACATTTTCTGATGGCGTTTGACGTGTCGTTCCTCCTCGCACTGCTCTGTCTGCTCACCGGCGTTGGTTGTTTCAAGGGAAACCTCGCCAGCCAGGTCGGCGCGTTGTACGCAACGGGCGACAATCGGCGCGCGGACGCTTTCCAGATCTACTACATATTTATCAATGCTGGAGTAATCGCATCGCCACTCATTGCTGGCACACTCGGCGAAGTTTATGGCTGGCATTACGGCTTCGGCGCTGCGGGTATTGGCATGCTCGTCGGTCTGGCGATTTATCTGTCCGGCCGGAAATGGCTGCCACCTGATTCGCCTATTGTGAGAAAGAGCGAGCGTGCCGCGAAAATTCCGCTGACCCATCGTGAGAAAATGGCAATCGTCGCGCTGATCGCGCTCTTGCCGGTGCTGACCATTGCCGTCATCGGCAATCAACAAATCTTCAACGCCTATCTCGTGTGGGGAGAGAAAAGCGCGAACCTTATCTTCTTCGACCGCAAGATGCCGACGACATGGCTGATCACGCTCGACTCGATTTTATCGGTCAGTTGTCTCGCAGGCGCCGTCGTGTTTTGGCGACTTTGGTCGAAAAAATTTCCTGAACCGGCGGAAATCACCAAGATGGGCATCGGCAGCATCATCGCCGTGACCGGTTTCATCTCTCTCGCAATAGGTGCAGCGATGGCAGCAAGTTTAGGAACAAAAGTTTCGATCGGCTGGCTCATTACGTTCCACCTGTTGAACAGCATCGGGTTTGCGAACGTTTTTCCCGTCTCACTGGCGCTCTACGCGCGTGCCGCGCCCGCTGCATTGTCGGCCACGATTATTGGCATCTTTTATCTCCACCTGTTTGCCGCAAACAACCTCGTCGGCTGGATCGGCGGCTTTCTCGAAAAAATACCAGCGACGCAGTTTTGGTTATTGCACGCGGCGTTGTGTGGAACAGCCGGAATCATCTTCCTCGTCGCCGGGCGCCTCTTCGGCCATCTCCTCGCTCCGGGCGATAATGAAGCCGTGTGACCCGCTGTTATCTATTCTGTGCCTTCTGAATCTAGTTCCAATTTTCCCTTCGTAGCCGCGTGAGCCTCTGACCTTGCCGCTAGTCCGGGCCCTGGTCAGGATCATCACATGAAGCATTTTCTTCTCGCCTGTCTCCTTCCCGCACTGTTAACAGCTCAGAACGTGCAGATGACTGAACAGTTAGGAAAAACTGTCCTCTACGATGATGTTGCCCTTTCTCCGGATGGCGCACGTGTCGCGTGGGTGCAGTCCACCGCTGCAACAACATCAAAGCGGACTCATATTTGTGGAACATCAGGTAATGCTGCGGCGGTGCCGGTTAATCTTGCGGCCACCGGCGAAAGAAAAGACTCAGACCCCGCCTGGTCTCCCGATTCCAAGACGCTCGCGTTTTTTTTCAACGCCGGAGAGAAAGACCAAGCCCAGCTCTGGACGGTGAATGCTGATGGTTCCAATCCTAAAACAATTACGCACCTAAAAGGATACGCTGCGCGTCCACGTTGGTCGCACGATGGAAAACAGATTGCTTTCTTATATATAGAAGGCGCGGGTGGCGGCGGTCCGTTAATGGCCGCGCCGGTAACAACTGGCGTGATCGATACCGCGATTCATAACCAGCGGATCGCTGTTCTCGACATTGCCAGCGGCCAGTTGCGCCAGGTTTCGCCGCCAAATCTCCACGTCTACGATTACGATTGGTCGCCTGACGACAAAAGATTCGTAACAACTGCAGCTCCAGGACCGGGCGACAACAATTGGTGGATCGCGCAGATTTGCAAGGTCGACATCGCGAAGGGCAATGCCGCATCGATCTACAAGCCCTCTTTTCAAGTGGCGGTCCCGCGATGGTCGCCGGATGGCAAGTCTGTCGCCTTCATTGAAGGCTTGATGAGCGACGAAGGATTCCACGGCGGCGACTTGTTCACTATCTCCGCCGACGGCCACAATGCACTGAACCGCACGCGCGGTCGCAAAAGCTCAGTCAGTTCGCTCTTCTGGCAGACGCCGGATCGCATCCTTTTTACCGAGATAGTCGGTGGCGGAAGTGCGATCTCTGAATTGACGCTCGCCAATAATTCTGTGCGGACGATTTGGAAAGGCGCGGAGGACCTTCACGCCTCCGGTAACTTCCCGAACTTTGCTGTTTCCAAGGATGGCAAATTCGCGGCCGCAGAGCGCAGCAGCTTTGAAACGCCACCGGAGATCTGGGCTGGACCGATCGGCGAATGGCGCCAGCTTACCAGCAACAACGCCGCGCTATCGCCGACATGGGGCAAAGCCGAGAATCTTGAGTGGACGAACGACGGCTTCAACATTCAAGGCTGGCTTCTGTCGCCGCGGCAAGTGGAGCCCGGCAAGAAATATCCCATGGTTGTTCTCATCCACGGCGGACCTTCAAGCGCCGTGACGCCGGAATGGCCCGCTTCATTTGGAATGTCGCGAGCCATCATCGCCGCTCTCTCCTCACGAGGTTACTACGTCCTGATGCCAAATCCTCGTGGAAGCTACGGCCAGGGTGAAGAGTTCACACGCGCGAACGTGAAAGATTTTGGCGCCGGCGATCTCCGCGACATCCTCGCGGGAGTTGATGCCGCGATAAAAAAATATCCGATCGATCCTGCGCGTCTCGGCGTGACCGGCTGGAGTTACGGTGGCTTCATGACGATGTGGACTGTTACGCAAACGAATCGTTTCCGTGGCGCGGTCGCCGGTGCTGGCATTGCCAATTGGCAAAGTTATTACGGCCAGAACTTGATCGATCAATGGATGATTCCGTTCTTCGGCGCATCGGTTTATGACGATTCCGCCGTTTACGAAAAGAGTTCTCCAATTCACTACATCAAAAACGTGAAGTCCCCTACCCTCGTTATTGTCGGCGAGCGCGACGCGGAATGTCCGGCTCCGCAGTCTTACGAATTCTGGCACGCTTTAAAAACGCTTGGTGTGCCGACGCAGCTGATCGTGTATCCCGGCGAAGGTCATCTCTTCCTCAAACCGGAGAACCAAGCCGATCGAATGGATCAGACCGTCGCATGGTTCGACAAATACTTGAAGTAACTACTGCTATTTGCCGATGAGAATGAAGAAACCGGCGGCCAGCGCCACAATATAGAGGAGGAAAATGGCTGGCCCAAGATTCAGGCCGAACCCTAAAAGGCCATCGATGATCAAGTAAACTGCAAGCAAAAGCATCCCGATGTTTTTGGTGATTTTCATGACTGCCAGTTAACCACGGAACACACGAAGAATGGAGAAAAATGGGTTGAGCGACATAGAAGGTAAAGCTGCGAGGGAAGCAGTGAGCGAAGTGCCTCAGTAGTTTATCTCACGTTGAAAATCGAAGCCCGAGAAGAAATCTGGCCACTCAAACAACCGTTCCGCATTGCTCGTGGCACTCGCACTGAAGCACGAGTCGTCGTCGTGACAGTGAGTGACGGGCAGTACACGGGACGCGGCGAGGCGGTCCCTCTCGCGCGTTACGGTCAAAGCACTGCGGCTGTTTTGGCGCAGATCGAATCCCTTCAAAGCACGCCGAGTTTGGATCGGCAGCAGATCCAAAAACTGCTGCCAGCGGGCGCCGCACGCAATGCGTTGGACTGCGCGTTATGGGATCTTGAAGCGAAGATTTCCGGCAAACGCGTCTGGGAACTGGCGAACATCCCGATCGTTCACGCGGTTGAAACGTCGTTTACGATTAGTCTGGATACGCCGGCTGCCATGGCGAATGCGGCCAGGGCGAATGCAAACGCCCCGATCCTGAAGATTAAACTTGGAGGCGACAGCCTGGACCTTCCGCGAGTTGAAGCTGTGCGCGAGGCGGCGCCCGCGGTACGTCTGCTGATTGACGCTAACGAGTCGTGGTCGCCTTCGCACTATCGAGAAAATGTTCCGGCGTTGAACGGATTAGGGGTTGAACTGATCGAACAACCTTTTCCTGCGAACGCCGATGAGATCCTCGAAACCCTGGACCATCCGGTTCCAGTCTGCGCCGATGAAAGTTGCCATACGAGTGTCGATCTTCTCCGCCTAACCAATCGCTACGAAGTTCTGAACGTAAAACTCGACAAAACCGGAGGGCTGACGGAAGCCCTGCTCTTGAGCGAGCGTGCCCGTAAAGCCGGGTTCAAATTATTGATGGGTTGCATGGTATCCACCTCTTTAGCGATCGCTCCGGCTCGCCTGCTCGCGAGCGCGACGGATTACGTGGACCTCGATGGGGCATTACTCCTTGCCAGCGATCGTCATTACGGACTAGCGTACGAAAACGGCAGGTTAGGCTTGCCCCTTCAGCAGCTGTGGGGCTAAGAAGAGACTGCCTTTTCTTGCCTTCGTTACGAAGGGTAATGCAGCCGCAACAGCTGCGGCTTATCGCTAAGCGTGACGATTAACAACTCCGAGTAATCCTCGTCAGGAATGCTGATCGGGCTATTGATTCCAAGCGCTTTGATGATGTTCGGAATCGTGTCACCATGCCCAACAACCAGCGCGTTGCCGTTTAGCTGATGCAGCTTCGTCACAAGCGCGGCCGTATCTTTCGCCGCAACCACTGTTGGCGCCACGTGAACTGATGTGACGGTCGGCGCCGCAGTTTCCTGGGTGCGTTTGAATTCGCTGGTGAAAATTGCCGTGATGTCTGAGTCCTTCAAAATCCGTGCAAGCCCGTCAGCCCGCGCACGACCAGCCAAAGATAAATCCGGATCCTTACCAGCGTTGGTGGCCTTCTCCGCATGACGAACAATAACGACAACCGGCTGTGCCGATGCCTTTGATACCGATACGAAAAGCAATAAAAACAGAGCGAGAGCTTTCATGGGAAAAAGTTACTGAAAAAACATTCAAATGCGATTGAATCGAGGAATTGATGCCAGTCCGGCTCGGACCGAGATGCACGAGGCCGAGCGGCGCGGGAAATTTCAAATGTTTAGACGCGACTACTTGAGGGCTGAAAAGTTGGTCGGGTCCATGAAATAATGATCGATATGATCTACCAGTGGGCCGTTCGCCTCCGATTCGGCCTTCACCTTTTGCCATTCCGGATCGGCCTGAAAAGCGGCCCAATTCTTTTCCGCTTCTTGACGACTTGGGTGTTCCAGAATGTAGATGAACAGGTTCTGGGAATCCGGCGCATCTTCGGGCGACCAGTAACCGATGCTCTTCATGTTGTGCCGTCTGAAGATCGCGTCGGTGTGGTCACCGAAGCGCGCTTTCAGAGCATCCATTTTACCTTCGTTGACGTGATACAGCCGTAATTCGTAAACGTGGTGCGGCGGCTGTGGGTTGGACGCACCGAGTTTGCTGAAGGCGAGCATTAGTGTGACCCCCAAAAGAAAAGATAAAACATACGATGGTTTCAGGTTAGAAGCGCTCATGGCGCGGGATTTCAGCGAAGTTTGCATGATTGTTCCTTTCAAAGATGTTCAACGAGAGTTAGAGGCCCAGATCACTTAAGCCTGGATGGTCATCGGGACGGCGCCCGAGCGGCCAGTGGTATTTGCGATCTGATTCCAGAATGGGAAGGTCGTTGATTGACGCAAACCGTAAGGCCATGAGCCCGTTGCCATTGAACTCCCAGTTCTCATTGCCATAGGAGCGGAACCAGTTCCGGGAGTCATCGTGCCATTCGTAAGCGAACCGCACCGCGATACGATTTTCCGTGTAAGCCCAAAGCTCTTTGATGAGCCGATAGTCCAACTCCTTCGCCCATTTCCGCTTTAGAAACTGAATGATCTCCTGTCGCCCATGGGGAAATTCGGCGCGATTTCTCCAGCGCGAGTCGATTGTGTACGCTAGGGCCACCTTTTCTGGATCACGAGAATTCCAGCCATCTTCTGCCAAGCGAACCTTCTGAATGGCAGTCTCACGAGTAAATGGAGGCAGCGGAGGACGTGTTGAAGGCTTCGATTCTTGAGTCGGAGTTTGCTGATTAGTTGTCTCGGTTTTCATAGGTTCATTCTTGTTAGAGATAGAGCTATTCTTTTTCGCCAAGCGTTTGAGTGAAGGTTTTGCCGTAAGGATAGAAGAGTTCCTTATGGCCTTGTTGCCATGCCGCTCCGAGCTCGGGCTTAGTGATGTCCCAGTCAGGCCGGCATTTCGTCAGCACCACGCGTAGGTCTTGTCGTAAGTCTTCTATCGTAGCCCGCCCGAAGAACCAGTAGCCAGTGTAGACCTTGTAGATAACAAGATCAGGCTCGAGCACCACGACGTGCGGAATCATAGGATTGTGCACGGGGTCAGTGTATTCGGCGATGTCGAGATCCTTTTGGACCTTGTCGGTGCTGATCGTGACCAGCCGGCAATAGCCAACTTCGAGTTCACGATGCAGTTGAACTAGTCCTTCATGTTGCCGGCGGTCCTTCGGGCAGAAACTTCCGCGGCTGAGGACGAGAATCATTGGATCTTGTCCTTGCAGTTCGGAGAGCTTCCGCCGTTTTGTGGTGTGGTCGGAAAGCTCGTAGTCGGGAAAAACCGCTCCGGGAACAATGTTAGATCGCATATGCGTTTCTAAATTAAAAATTAGGAAGGAGGAAGTAGGAAACGTGCAGCAATTTCGAAATGCGAAATTGCGAACTGCCCGCTGCTACTTCATGAAGTCTCGGACGAGCTGCGCAATCTCATCTGCAGCCGTGTCCAATGCGAAATGGCCCGCATCGAGGACGTGGACTTCGGCCTTCGGCACGTCCTTGCAGTAGCGTTCCGGCTCCCCAAGGTCGAACGAGAGATCATACTTACCCCAAATGACCAGCAGGCGTGGCTGCTTCTCGCGCATCCAAGCTTGCCACTTGGGGTAGGCGTCGACGTTCGTGCGGTAGTCGTAGAATAGGTCGCTTTGAATGTCGGCCTGGCCCGGTTGATTGAGAAAGTAAAATTCATCGGTCCAAAGATCCGGATCATAGCGTTCCACGTTCGGATCGTTCCCGACATGGCGCGTTCGCGTCGTCGCCAGCGACAGGAGATTCGTGCGAAGCGCGGTTTCATTGGCCGCGCGATCTTTCCAAAACTCGCGACGCGTTTTCCAATTCGCCCCCAAACCTTCGTTGTGCGCGACCGCGTCTTGAACAATGAGAGCTTCTACGCGCTCGGGGTGCGCAAGTGCCATGCGGAAACCGACCGGTCCGCCGTAATCCTGCATGTAAAGAGTAAAACGCGAGAGCCCGAGCGATTCGGTGAAATGATTCATGATCTCGGCGTAGTGATCGAATGTATACGCGAATTTTTTCGGGTCCGGCCAGTCGCTGTGTCCGAAGCCCGGGTAATCAGGCGCGACAAGGCGATAGCGATCGGAAAGCCGGGCGAAGAGAGGCTCGAACATCCGCGATGAAGAAGGAAGTCCGTGTAGCAAGAGAAGCGTCGGCGCGTCTTTCGGCCCGGCCTCTCTATAAAAGATGGAGAGCCCATCGATTTGTATCGTGCGATAAAAAGTCGGGTGTTCCATGGGACGTTCCTTTCCTTGGGCGAACAATTGAAATGATCCGAGCATCACAGAAACCGCCAGCGCCATGCGGGAGATCGGCGAGAAATGCCGGGAATGGGGTCTGATCTTCACTTTCCACATTTCCTAACGACGTTCGGGTCGGTTCGCCTCCTTGGCGCGTTGAAGCGTTGAATCGTTAAAGCGTTACATCGGCAGAATGCGGAGTCAAAGCGCTGACGAGTGACCCGCCTTCGCATAAACTACTTTGGGGCAAGAGAATTAACGATTTTCTCGAAGCGCGGATCGCCGCGGAGCGGGTCCCAGACCGGGAACAGTTTTAAGGCGCCGTAGCTCAGCATCTCCGATGCG
>Ga0193713_1000605_pt1 | contig 12029 bp, 6 predicted proteins | sample H3a2metaG_FD_143054 | JGI IMG/M metagenome (GOLD analysis project Ga0193713, IMG submission 143054) | Soil microbial communities from a riparian zone of the East river system, Colorado, United States - H3a2 | ecosystem: Environmental > Terrestrial > Soil > Riparian zone | place: USA: East River... | reverse complement strand
AGATCGGCTACCTGTCTGTCGAGTGGGCGATTGATGATGACACCCAAAGCCCCCTCGCCTGGGTCATGCTCGGAGATGAAAAGCACTGTGCGTCGGAAATTCGGATCGAGCATATTGGGATGAGCGACCAGCAGTGAACCAGCAAGGCTGCGCGCGGCTTGCTCATCATCAAAATTCCGCATGTAAAACTAGAGACTGCGACGGGCGCTCGCGCAACCCAGGTCACGCAATCGAATATCGCACGCCAGACACGCAGGAGAAATGACGAAATCCGAATGACGAAGGAAAACATCGAGCCTTCGTCATTTAAACATTCGGGTTTATTTCGTCATTCGTCTTTCGTGCTTCGTCATTCACTTCATTCCTCATTCGTTATTTTTTCCATCCTCATCGTTCCGTGCGAATTTTTTCATATAAATTTGTTGCGATCTGCCGGAAGCTCGTTTAGTAGCCTCGAAGTTTTTTAAGATTGTTCTGGGGGGAACAGCCGCCCTTCACGCCTATCGGGTGTGGGGGGCGGTAATTTTTTAGGGCGAAATCCAAATGATGAACGACGAAGAGATGACAGGCTAAGAATAAGCAAATAAAGCCGTCCACTCATTCGTCATTGTCATTCGTCATTAATTCGGCATTCGTCATTCGTGCTTTGTCATTCTGTCTCTAGATCAGGACGGATCTCTTGGCCGCTCGTAATCACTTTAATCGCGTTCATCATCGCCATGGTGGTCGTAATCATTTTTTGGCGCATCGAAACCTGGCCGGCCCGCACAGCACAACAAAGCACCGCCGAGCTTGAGAAGCTGGGCAAGGATTTACGCAGCGCTTTTATCGACATCGCGCATTTGCAGCCGCGCATCACGATTAACAACCGTGTCTATATGGAACAGACGACGCCCGTGAGCGAACTGGTTGTTTTGTCACGACGCATCGAAGTTGAACACGAACTGCTCCATACCTGGGTGGGCAGTTCGAAGCGTGTAAAGTTACATGGCACATTCATCGTCAAAGCCGGCTTCGATCTACAGCAAAACCTGTCGGTCGATATTCGCCCCAATGAAATGATCGTTCAGCTGCCGCACGCCCGGATCCTTGGTATCGAGCAGGAGCAGGTGGACGTCCTCGCGTTTGAAAATGGATTATGGAACCGCATTTCAGGGCAGGACATGCAAAGCGAATTATCGATCCTCCCGGAGCTTGCACGGGAAAAAGCAGCAGAAAGTGACTTGCCAGCCACAGCCGAGCGCACGTTGCAACAACAAATCGAGCAACGCGTACATGCACCGCAACCACTGCATTTGATTTTCAAGGGTGGCCCTGCAAATGAAGCCAAATGAATGACGAATATCTAACGACGAATCAATGTCTAAGCTCGAAGACCAAACAGAGATCATGACCGCCTGTTTTCTTAAGCTTCGTCATTTGGACTTCCTTCGGCATTCGTCATTCGCACTTCGTCATTCACAGAAATCTAAATGCCCCTAAAAAGTCGATTTCTCTTCGCTAGTCTGTTTCTTCTACTCGCGGCGTTGCTGGCACTTTGGTTTACGCCATTTGCCGTTTCCCATGGTGTTCGTTGGTGGATTTGGTGGAGAGCGCGACAGGAGGGTTTCATTGTTAATATCGAGAAGATCGATGCACCGTTCATGCGTGCGGTTGCGATCCGTCAGCTTCGCCTGAGAAACGCACACGATGACACGCTCCGCATCGATCTTACAATCACCGATGTGACGTTCGACTTGGACTTCAAGCATATCCTCCTTCACAGACGAGGTCGCGCCATCCGCAACCTGTCGATTCGGGAGTTGCACGGGGAGTTGCGCCGAAGCAATCCAACTGTGCGAGCGATAAGCCCGCGTGGATGGGCAACACTGCACCGAATGCTTCCGGAAGAACTAACTGTCGGCGGCTCGGAGGTGCGGATTGAAAACGGGCCGACGCTTGTTTTGTTGCGAAACGGATTTCTATCCGCGAATCAGACCGAAGCGGGCCGTTTTAGCGCTGCCGAGGTGATGATAGCATCGCCGTGGTTCCACCAGACGTTTTCGCAATTGCGCGGTGCAACTCATTGGGAAGCTGATCATCTGACGATCGCCGGGCTCACTTTGACACATGGCCTCGATCTGCAGTCCGCTACGGCGGACTTGTCGCGCCTGGGAAACCAACGCGTGGGATTGCAGTTCGACACTGACGCGTTTGGAGGAAAAATCCGCGGAAACATTTCGCACGAATGGCGCTCTCAACATTCCAACTGGAAAATTGCCGGCGGAGCTACCGATATTTCTCTTGAGCAAACTTCGGAAGCATTCGGATTCGCCGATCGCGTTAGCGGTTTGCTCCACGCCGGCAACTTCACTTTTCGCGGAAACCTTGCTGAGCCGGACCTGGTGACCGCGTCGCTTTGGAGCGAACTGACAGGGCTTACCTGGCGCAATCGCACCGCCGAAGCGATCATGCTCGGTGCCGCCCTGTATAACCGGCGGATTCAGCTTCAGCAACTGTACATAAAACAACAGGCAAACCAGTTCACTTTAAGCGGCGAAGCTACATTTCCCTCAAGCATGTCCGGCTGGCTTAGTCCGGATTTTCGCGGCAACGTTTCCGCGTCGATCGATCAGTTGGGCGATTTCGCGGCTCTGTTTGGCGCGAGCGCCGGCGATTTCGCGGGCAAAATCACCATTGATGGAGCGATGGATACTCGTGACCGCAAATTTGGCGGACATCTCATGGTCGAGGGCGCATCGCTCACATTTTTTAAGACTGCCATCGACAACTTGAGCGCGAAACTGAATTTAAAAGCCACGGACATGGAGATCGAACAATTGGCGATGACGCGCAAGAACGATTCTCTCAGCGGACAGGGTAAAATCGATCTGTCGCACGGACACAACTATTCGGGGACGCTCGAAGCCAGATTAAATAACCTAATTGATTACCTGTCGATTCCGAGCGGAGCAGCCGAGAAAAGAAACCCAATCCCGGCTGATGTTCAGGTAACCATCGATTCCAGTAAGTGGGATGTACGCGGTGTGATCCATATGCCTAATTCGAGCCCGATGAGTTTCACGGCGAATTTTCCTTTGCCAATCGGGACGGATTGGAACGTTTTTCGGATATCTCCGCTGAATATCACACTCAACTTTCCATCGGTCTTTCTCGCAAAAGCACCTCAGCTCTTTCATCCACAAATTTTCAACGACGGCATTCTGAGCGGAAACATTTCGCTTTCCGAAACGTTGCAACATCCCCACATCGGTGGAGACATTCAGCTGATGAACGGAAAGCTGTCCGGCAACGCAGGAGGTTCTGTCAATCTCACTGAAGCAAGCGGACGAATTGTTTTTGGAGGAAATCGCGCGTCGATAGAGTTTCTCAATGTTGCGACCAAGAATACAGATCTTTCACTTGGTGGAGAAATCGATTTTCAGGATACGAACAATGTGATGGTCAGGATAGATGGTCCGACGCCGATCTTCGATCTAACGGCCCACCAAATCGGTTGCATGAACAAAATTGAATTGGCTTCGGTGCCATTCACTCTTGCGCCCACCGTCGCAGAGTTGCAATTCTGCGGAGCGCTCTTTCAATCCAACTGGACCATCGGTTTAAAAGAGCGAACGATCGCAGAATCCTCTGACATTTCCGATCCGGATGGTGTCACTCGGGAATTTCCGCTCTGTTTCTCAGGTAATCCCTTGGAAAGCGCAACATTATTGCTGGGTTCACTTCCGCGACCCGAAGCGCATCCCACGGCAACGCCCCCAAACAAAGGAACAAAGGCACGCCGGTAAGATTGCCGTTCGTCGCTTTCATTTGATCTTGCGTTTTCTTTACGTCATCCCAAACGAAGTGAGAGACCTCGCTCAGGCAGAGGAACTACTCTTAGTTTCCAGCGTGATCGTAGCTTCGTAGGCGAGGTGCTTCGCTCCGCTCAGCATGACACGCGCCGAACGTAGTTCAGGTGCGCCCTGAAAATGTGGGAGGCGGTCAAGCGCCGCTAAGATTTCTCTGTCACCAGCCAGCGCGAAAGTTTTTCCTCAAGTTCGCGTGTGAGATTGACACTAAACTCCGCGCCTGCGTCCAGACGCAGCGCGTTGCCGTTTGCGCGATCGAACAGCAATCGAACCGGTCGCCGCCCCGGCGAGCTGGAAAGAATCCTGCGCACTTCTCGCAATTCATCCCCTGTTGTAGCCGGAGAGAATTGCAACAGCACCGCGGATTCCTGGTTTGTCGATCCTTCAGTCGCGCCATTTGGCTTTCGGGGCGAAAGCGTCTTGATCTCCTGTGCCACGGCGCGAGGAATCTCATCCCGTTTATCCAGCGTTCCTTTTATTTCAACAACGCGCCCCGCCTCCAGGGTGCCTGAAACTTTCAGGTAAACCTCGTTCCACACCACCACTTCGAGCATATCAGCCCGGTCTTCGATCCAAACAACCGCGAATGGTTTGCCCTCTTTTCTTGTAAACTTTTTCTCAACCTCCACAATCGCACCGGCGATCCTGAATGGCGCGCGATCGTCCAGACCGGACAGTGAAGCGATCGATCGATAATTTTTCGCCGCGAAAACATCTGCATACGCGTCGAGTGGATGGCCGCTGACATAAAAGCCGAGTAGCTCTTTTTCGTAGGAAAGTTTTTGATGCTCGCTCCACGGAGTGGCTGGCCTTTTTCTTGATCCAGTGGGAGCTGTTGCTTCATCGAAGAGTGAAACTTGCCCAGCGACCCTGTCACGCTGCGCTGCAGCGGAAGCAGTCACCGCGTCATCAATACAGTTAAAAAGTTCGGAACGGTCTCGGCCCAGGAAATCAAATGCGCCAGCCTTGATAAGGCTCTCAAGCATCTTGCGATTGGCAACGCGCGAGTCCAACCGCGCGCAGAAATCCTCCAGCGAAGCGAATGCTCCCCGCTGTTCGCGTTCGCGAATTGCCGCCTCCATGGCCATTTCACCGACGTGTTTGATGGCGGCAAGACCGTAACGAATGGCGCTGCAGCCGCTGCCGTTGGCTGCGGACACCTTTGTTTTCTCCGGACTGCCACGGTCAGCCTCCGCGGCTACAGTTTCCGGCGTGAATTTCAAACCGCTCTTGTTAACGTCCGGCGGCAGGATGGAAATGCCCATTCTTCTGCATTCGCCGACAAAGACAGAAATTTTTTCTGTGTTGTTGATTTCGTTACTCAGCAAACCCGCCATGAATTCCACCGGGTAATGCGCCTTGAGATACGCGGTTTGATAACTGATCACGCCATAGGCCGCGCTGTGGCTCTTGTTGAATCCGTAACCGGCGAATTTTTCCAGCAAATCGAAGATCGCATTCGCTTTTTTCTCCGGAATCTTGTTTGTGCGCGCACAGCCTTCGATGAAATTTTTCCGCTCTTTGGCCATCTTCTCCTTGTCTTTCTTGCCCATGGCGCGCCGGAGAAGATCGGCTTGCGCGAGTGAGTAGCCGGCAAGTTTGCTTGCCGCTGCCATCACCTGCTCCTGGTAAATCATCACGCCGTAAGTATCGGCGCAGATATCTTCGAGCAGCGGATGCAGATATTTGATCGGCGTAATTCCCTTTTTCGCTTTGACGTATTCGGGAATGAGTTCCATCGGCCCTGGCCGGTAAAGCGCGATGAGTGCGATGATGTCGTCGAGCTTCTTTACGTCGAACTGCTTCGACAAACTCGTCATCCCGCCAGACTCCATCTGGAAAAGACCAATCGTTTCGCCGCGGTTATAGAGGGCAAAAGCAGCGGCATTATCGAGTGGAACATCCTTCAGCGAAAAGTCTGGCTCGCGCTGGTGAATCAGAGCCAGTGTATCCTCAATGACTGTCAGCGTTTTCAATCCGAGGAAATCCATTTTCAGGAGGCCCAGATCATTGAGCGGTCCCATGGCGTACTGGCTGATCACGTCGTTGCCTTTCACATCGCGGCAAAGCGGGATGTAATCAGACAAGTCGCGATCGGCGATCACCACTCCCGCGGCGTGCACACCCGCATTGCGCGACAAGCCTTCTAGGATTTTTGCGTAATCAAACAGCTGCCGGGTCGCTGGCTCGGTGGCCACCGCTCGTTTCAATTCCGGATTTTTTTCCACCGCTGAATCGAGCGTGATATTCAGCTCATTTGGGATCATCTTTGCAATGCGATCCGCATCGCGATAGCTCAACCCCATCACCCGGCCAACGTCGCGCACCACACTTTTCGCCTTGAGTTTGCCAAACGTGATGATCTGCGCGACGCGGCGTTCACCGTATTTCTGGCGCACGTACTCGAGGACTTCTCCGCGACGTGCTTCGCAAAAATCAATGTCGATATCCGGCGGCGACACGCGGTCCGGATTCAAAAACCGCTCGAAAAGCAATCCGTACTGGAGCGGATCGATATCGGTGATCCCGAGAACGTACGTAACCATTGAACCGGCGGCGGAGCCGCGTCCGGGTCCTACGGGAATGCCTTTCTCTTTGGCAAAATGAATGAAATCCCAAACAATGAGCAAATAGCTGACGAATCCGGTTTTTTCGAAAACGCCTAACTCGTAATCGAGACGTCGAATCAATTCCGGGTCGTTCGCCGCGCGTTCTCGGAAGCGCCGCCGCAAACCTTCGTAACAAAGCTCGCGCAAATATTGTTCGCGCGTTTTCCCGGGCGGCGCCGGATACTCCGGATACTTGGAGCACCCAAACTCGAGATTGAGGTGACAGCGTTCGCCAATTTCGAGCGTGTTCGCAATCGCCTCGGGAAAATCGCGGAACAGCTCCCGCATCTCGGCCGGCGACTTGAAATACAGCTCAGGAACGTAACGCATCCGATTTTCGTCCTGCACCATTTTGCCCGTGCCGATGCAAAGCATGACGTCGTGCGCCTGGTGATCGCTCCGGCGCAGAAAATGAACATCGTTTGCCGCGACCAATCCGACGCCGAGATCCCGCGCAATTTGCGGCAGCGCTGTCATGCACTTGCGCTGTTCTTCCATCCCGTGATCGTGCAATTCGATGAAAAAATTCTCCGCGCCGAGAATGTCCCGATATTCGGCCGCGCTCTGTTTCGCCTTCTCGACGTTGTTTGCCTGAATTGCAGAGTTGATTTCGCCAGCGAGACAACCACTCAGCCCGATCAATCCTTCCGAGTGCGCGGCGAGCAGTTCCTTATCGATCCTGGGCGCGTAATGAAATCCTTCAAGGTGCGCTGCCGTCACCAACTTGACGAGATTTCGGTAGCCAGTCTCGTTCTCCGCCAACAGAGTGAAATGATAGGCTGAATCGCGCCGCGATCCCGGGCGGTCCTTATTTGATCCAGGAGCAATATAGGCTTCGCAACCGATGATCGGTTTTACGCCGGCACGCTGCGCTTCCTGGTAAAATTCAATCGCCCCAAACAAATTGCCGTGATCGGTGATCGCGACTGCAGGCATTTTGAATTCAACCGCTTTTTTCATCAGCTCTTTCATCCGGATAGCGCCATCCAGCAGGGAATATTCAGTATGCAGATGCAGATGAACGAAAGAGTCGCGAGCCATCGACTTCAGTATAGACGTCAAAAATATTTCGCAAATCCACGAGGCATGTCATTCCGAGCGAAGCGAGGAACCCCTCAGTCGGAGTTGCGTCACGCAAAACTGATAAAGCGCCGGAACGCCGAGGACGTCGAGCGATTTTGCCTAATATCCATAATCTTCGAGATTTTGAGAGGTCCCTCGCTGCCTTCGGATGACACTATGTTTACCACGCAGTCTTTTTCGCCTCTCCCCTTGCACCGGGGGAGAGGATTAAGGTGAGGGGTCGGGACCGAGGGATTTGTCCGAATAAACCCTCACCCTCCCCTCTCCCTTGCAAAGGGAGAGGGGACTATACCGGGGAGCACACGTGTTTCATCGTCGCCCCCAACGTAGCCGACATTAACGGCCTCTGCCGGATCATCTGTTGTGCAAAAAAATTCGTGATTGCATTCGCATCGCGGCATTGTTAAGAGAGCGCGTGCTGCGTTTAGCTTTCGATTGCAAGAAACCGCACGATGCTAAGTTAACTTTGACATGAAAAAACTGGAAGCCATCATCAAACCGTTCAAGCTCGAGGAGGTCAAAGAGGCGCTGGCGGAGCTCGGGATCGAAGGGATGACCGTCACAGAAGTCAAAGGCTTCGGCCGGCAGAAGGGCCACACCGAAATCTATCGCGGGAGCGAATATACGGTCGATTTTTTGCCCAAAGTGAAAGTGGAAGTCGTGATGGCGGACGATATGGTGGAAAAAGCCGTGAGCGTAGTTGTCGCTGCGGCGAAGACGGGCAAGATCGGGGATGGAAAAGTGTTCGTGCTCCCGGTAGAGCACGCAGTGCGCATCCGCACGGAAGAGATCGGGGAAAAGGCTGTGTGAATTTAATGACGAAGCTCGAATGACGAATTACGAATTAATGACAAAACCCAAATGACGAAATCAAGCTGCGTGCAGCTTTCGTCATTTAGTCATTCCTTCGGCATTCGACGTTCGGATTTCGTCATTTGCCTTTTCCATCAATTCTCGACCACCAACTAACAACCCTGAATATGGCCAAAGACAAAACTCCATCCGACGTCAGCAAAATGATCAAAGACAGCAACGTGAAGTTGATCGACTTCAAGTTCACGGATTTGCTCGGCACCTGGCAGCATTTCACGACCACGCTCACCGAATACAATGAGGAAATCTTCACCGATGGTCTCGGTTTTGACGGATCGAGCATTCGCGGCTGGCGCGTGATCAACGCGTCAGATATGCTCGTTATTCCGGATGCAACGACCGCGTGGATCGATATTTTCAACGCAGAACCGACGCTAAGTCTCATTTGCACGATCGTCGATCCGATTACTCGCCAACCGTACGATCGCGACCCACGCGGGGTTGCCGAAAAAGCGGAGGCTTACCTCAAATCGACCGGTATTGCGGACACCGCGTTTATCGGACCGGAAGCGGAATTTTTTATCTTCGACGATGTGCGATTTGCCAACACTGGAAATGCGTCGTCATACATGGTCGATAGCGTCGAGGGACATTGGAACAGCGCGCGAGAGGAGTTTCCAAATCTCGGTTACAAGATTCGCGCCAAGGAAGGTTATTTCCCAGTCTCGCCGATGGATTCGCTGCAAGACATTCGCAACGAAATGTGTTTGGAGTTGGAGAAAGCCGGCGTGGCGATCGAGCGCCAGCATCACGAAGTCGCGACCGCCGGCCAGGCCGAGATCGATATTCGGTTCGCGCCGCTCAAACGCATGGGCGACAACATGCAGTATTACAAATACATCCTGCGCAACGTCGCCAAGCGTCACAACAAAACGGTGACGTTCATGCCGAAACCGATTTTTGCCGATAACGGATCGGGCATGCATACGCACATGTCGCTTTGGAAAGACGAAAAGCCGCTCTTTGCCGGGAACGGTTATGCCGGGCTCAGTGAGACTGCGCTCTTTTTCATCGGCGGAATTTTGAAACATGCGCCTGCGCTCACCTGCCTGACGAATCCGACTACCAACAGCTACAAGCGCCTCGTCCCTGGCTTCGAAGCGCCGGTCAACCTCGCCTACTCCGCGCGCAATCGCTCCGCCGCCATTCGAATTCCGACCTATTCACCCAGTCCGAAAGCAAAGCGGATCGAATTCCGCACGCCGGATGCCGCTGCAAATCCATATCTCGCCTTCTCGGCGATGCTTCTTGCCGGTCTCGATGGAGTCCAAAACCGCATGGATCCCGGCGATCCGCTCGACAAAAACCTCTACGAACTGCCACCAGAAGAACTCGCGCAGGTCGCCAGTGTCCCCGACTCACTTCGCGGCGCGATTGAAGCGCTGCAGGCCGATCATTCCTTCCTGTTGCGCGGCGACGTCTTCAACGAAGACTTCATCGCCAACTGGATCGACATGAAACAAAAAGAATACGACGCGCTGCGACTCCGCCCGCATCCCTACGAGTTTGCGATGTATTATGACGTGTGAGCTGCGGAGGTTAGGCCCGAGTTAGACGAAAAAGTTTCGTATGATTCTCGTTAGGTGTATTCCCGATCATCGCGACAGGGCTGTAGCACGTTATCATTTGGTCACATATGTTTGCTGGTAGGTTGCCTTTTGCCGTAGTCGGAGCGTTCTGGCATGTTCCGCGTGTGACTCGAACAGACGGTGTCATCGTTGAGTCAGTTGCAGTCGCTGGCACAGCCGGTTAATTACCTACGAATATACTGCTTATGGAGTGCGTCATCGTGGCCAACGTCTTTTTGGTTGGGGTCGAAGCATCCCTGCTAGTTTTTACGAAGCCGGTCAGCGGTTTCCAGTTTATTTCATCACGGACAAGCCCGATCTCAGTTACGCGCCGTATCCGCCCGGTAGGACTGTGTTCGTTGTTTTCGCGACTATGTTCGCGGCGTTAGGGATTACCGTTATTTTCTTTGCATGGCGTGCGTCACACCTAACCAATCGATGAAGCCAACGGCCCCATTGCGGAATACGTTCAGCGTGTCTGCCGCGACACCCTGTCGTGGCTTATCTCTTTCTCGTTAGGCTGCGACAAAAGTCGGCCGCAAAGGCCATTAGAGTTGAAGAACAAGCCCAAAAGTATTAGAGAGGAGTGTTACAATGTCTCAACCAAAGCTTGTGCTCGTCACTGGTGCTACCGGTAAGCAAGGTGGTGCCGTCGTTGAGGCATTATTAATCCGAGGGCATCAAGTCCGGGCTCTGACGCGAAATTCTGCCTCTTCGGCAGCTAACCGACTGCGTGAGCAGGGGGTTGAGATCGCTGTCGGTGACTTCACCGACCATGATTCCTTGGTGCGCGCTGCACGCGGCGTCGACGCTGTTTATGCGATGGGAACCCCCTATGAGGAGGGTTCTGAGAAAGAAACCGCTCAGGGCATTACCCTAACGGATTCCGCCAAAACAGCAGGAGTCGCTCATCTCATCTACAGTTCCGTCGCCAGTGCAGACCGCGCCACCGGCGTTCCGCATTTTGACAGCAAATATGAAGTCGAGAAGCACCTTCAAGCATCCGCTGTGCCCTACACCATCGTCGCCCCGGTCTACTTCATGGAGAATTTGTTGCAGCCGTGGATTCTACCGAGTCTGCGTCAGGGGAAGCTCGCTATGGCATTGCCTGCCAGGCGCTCGCTGCAACAAATCGCCGTGGCCGACATCGGGGCGTTCGTTGCAGCGGTCATTGAGCGAGGTGATACCGTCTTCGGTCGTCGCTTCGATATCGCCGGAGATGAGCTAACGGGCGAAGAAGCCTTAGCCATCTTGTCCAAGGTGACCGGCCGCGAGGTCCACTATGAGGCGTTTCCACCAGACGTCTTACGTGCCCAGAGCGAAGATCTGGCTCTGATGTTCGAGTGGTTCGATAGTACAGGGTATGCCGCGGACATCGAGAACCTGCGCCGTGATTTCCCAGAGGTGAAGTGGCATACTTTCGAAGAGTGGGCGCGTAAGCAGGACTGGAGTATTCTCGATCAAAGCTAGAGCGAAGCTGCAGCCTAACCAACGGCTGAAGCTGACCGGGGCCGCCATCCTGGTTTTTCGGGGTCCAAGTTTCTTGCAGGCGGACCCGGCAGCTTAGCCGAGCGTTAGGCGGCGCTTTCACCAGTCGTCCGATCACAGTGCATTAAACAACGAAAGGAATACGAATGTATACAGTCATGGGAATTACCGGCCAAATCGGAGGGGTCGTGGGACATGCCCTTCTCGCCGCAAATCAACAAGTCCGGGCTGTCGTGCGGGACGCTGATAAAGGTCGAGCGTGGGCAGATCGTGGCTGTGAAGTCGCGCAGGCCACGATCGAAGATGCGGCCTCTCTTACGACCGCGTTCCGAGGGGCGGAAGGCGTCTTCATGCTCGTGCCATCGAGTTTTGACCCGACACCCGGGTTTCCCGAGGCCCGGACGATCGGTGTAACTCTGCGAGCCGCACTGGAAGCGGCGTCTCCGGCGCGAGTCGTTTACCTCTCTACGATTGGGGCGCAAGCCACCCGGTCCAACCTTCTGACCCAGCATACAATCATCGAGGAGGCTCTCGGCACTTTGCCCACGCCGATTACC
>Ga0193713_1000604_pt1 | contig 12033 bp, 13 predicted proteins | sample H3a2metaG_FD_143054 | JGI IMG/M metagenome (GOLD analysis project Ga0193713, IMG submission 143054) | Soil microbial communities from a riparian zone of the East river system, Colorado, United States - H3a2 | ecosystem: Environmental > Terrestrial > Soil > Riparian zone | place: USA: East River... | reverse complement strand
AGACGCTGCGGCGGCTCCTCGCGCTCTCGGAGCGGGGGCTCTCCCGGCTTCTCCGGGAGATCCCCGGCGTCGTCCGCGGCCCCGGGGGGCGAGATCCGCAGGTCCCCCTCGCGGGGCTACTCGTGGCGCTCCACCGCCGCGCCACCCGGAAATGGTCGACCGGCCCCGACGGCGAGCCCCTGGACCCGCTCCTCGTCGGCGGGGCGTCGCCGGCCTTGGAGCGATACCGGACCGCGAAGGCGGCGGAGGCGGAGCGACGGAATCGTGAGGCGGAGGGGGAACTTATCCGGGTCGAGGAGGTCGGCCGGGACCTTGAGGCGGTGGGGCGGATGCTACGAGTGGAGGTTGAAGCTCTGGCCACCCGCAGGCCGGACGCGGCCGGCCTATTCGATGAGGTGCTGAAGCGAGCGGAGGCGGAGTTCTGGGCGTGGTCCGAGAGGCATGCCGGGGGTGGGAATGGGAAGGGGCCAACAGGCACCGACGCCGCCACGTCACCCTCGAGCGCGGACGCCGGGGATGGAGAATCCGCGCCTGACGCGGATGATGCCGGATGAAACGAGAGGGGGATAGCCGGATGGTAACGAAACTGAAGCTGCCCACGATCGAATCGGTCGCGCTCGAGCGTCTGAAGCCGTGGGACCGGAATCCCCGGAAGAACCACGCGGTCGACGCCATCGCCCGCTCGATCGAAAATTTCGGCTACTTGAGCCCCATCGTGGTCCAGAAGGGGACCTACCGCATCCTGGCCGGCCACGGCCGCCTCGAGGCGCTGAAGAAGCAGGGCGTCACCAAGGTGCCGGTGGTGGTGGCCGACATCACGGACGAGCAGGCGTCGCTCTATACCCTGGCGGACAACAAGCTGACGGAGCTGGCCGAGTGGGACGAGGAGCTCCTGGCCGGGCTCGTCAAGGACCTGTCGGCCCTCGACCTCGATCTCTCGCTCTCCGGCTTCTCGAACGAGGAACTGAAGGACCTTGCCTCCTGGATGCCCGAGAACATGAAGGAGGAGACGCACCCGATCCCCGAGCCGCCGGTGGTGCCCGTTTCACAGCCGGGCGACCTCTGGGCGCTCGGCGAGCACCGGATCCTCTGCGGCGATTCCACGATGGAGGATGACGTCCGGAGGCTCATGGATGGCCAGCGTGCCGTCCTCATGGCGACCGACCCGCCGTACCTCGTCGACTACACCGGCGGCAATCATCCGCAGAGCTGGTCGAATCGCCCCGAGGTGAAGGACAAGCACTGGGACGAGTACCAGGACCCACAAGCCTCCGGGGACTTCTTCTTCCGGTTCCTCGAGGTCGCACTCAGGGAAGCGCTCGTCCCGAACCCCGCCGTCTACCAGTGGCACGCGTCGCGGCGTCAGATCCTCGTCGAGGAGGCCTGGAAGCGCGCGGGGCTTTTCGTCCACCAGCAGATCATCTGGGCGAAGGCCCGACCAATCCTCACGCACTCCCACTACATGTGGCAGCACGAGCCGTGCTTCTACGGTTGGATCGAGGGGAATCTCCCGGCCAAGCGTCCCGAACCCAACCTCACGACCGTGTGGCAGATCGACCAGAAGGAGATCGAGGGGGTCCACCCAACCGAGAAGCCATTAGAGATCTTCGGAATCCCGATCCGCGCCCACACGCGGCCGGGCGACGTCTGCTTCGAGCCTTTCTCCGGCTCCGGCAGTCAGATCATCGCGGGGGAAAGGGAGGGCCGGCGGGTTTACGCCATTGAGATCGCGCCCGCTTTCGTCGACGTCGCCGTCCAGCGGTGGGAGAATTTCACGGGGAAGAAGGGGGTGAACGAGACCCGCCCCGGGGTGAGGCTCCCGTCGTGACAACCGGCCGGCCCAGCAAGTTCACCCCCGAGGCGCGGGATCGGATCCTCCAATCCGTCGCCATGGGCGTCCCCCTGGAGTTGGCGCCCTTGGCCGCCCGTGTCAGCTACTCCGCCTTCCGCTCCTGGATGCGCCAGGGGGAGCGGGAGGCCGACGGCGAGTACCGCGCCTTCCACGACGCCGTCAAGGAGGCGGAAGTCCGCGCCTTGACCCGGTGGCTCGCCATCATCGAGAAGGCCGCGGCGGCGGGCAACTGGACGGCGGCCGCGTGGAAAGTCGCGCGGCGCTACCCCAAATACTTCGGACCCCAACCCCCAGGCGGCATCCAGGTCCACCAGTACACCTCGGTCACCACCACCCACCGGGAGACCCATATCCGAATCTCGGAACACCTTGCCGACCCCGAAGTGCGCGACGCCCTTTGCAAGCTCGCTGAACGCGTCGCGGCCCGGGGCGGCTTCGGCCCGGACGGCATGTCCCTCTCGGATTCGGAAGCCCGGCACCTGCTCGCGAAGATGGGTGAGCATCTCCTGTCGAGGTACACGGCGCTCCCCGAGAGCAGCCCAGAGAAGGATGCCGGTCCCTCCGATGGCGACATGGAGCCGTAACAGCCCGCCGCCACGCGTGGTAGTAGGACCCCCCACAGTAGCCGTCCAACCGAAGGCGGCTTGAGCGTTCGAGGTGCGAGAAACCCTTTTCCGTTGCCTTGAACCGGCCCCCTCCGCTTCCCTTGGGGTACACTCATTCCCGGGAACTCGAAGAATCGGCCTTTGAATGCCCTGGTCCAGACGCCGAATATGACAATAGAGTGCTTTGATTTGGGTGACCTCCAGCGGTCGCCGTTGAACCGGAAGAGTCCCATGGGCTTGACGCCAGAGAATCTCCGCTCGCAGCCTCGGATCCGGTTGGCGCACGGTACATCTTCAGTTGTCGCGAGCGCCATTCGATTGGAAGGGTTGAAAACTCAGTCTGAGGGCGCCAAAGCCATTGCGGACGGATTGAAAACCAACCCTGGATTCGTGTATCTGAAATCGAAGCTGGATTTTCATTATTTCGATCGGGCCATCAATGAGATGGGTGGGGAGCCGCTCCTGGTGGTAGTTGAAGTGCCCATAGAGAGACTGGACGGCGATGAGAATTGGTTTTCTGAGGCGGAAGATTTCTCGAAGTACTCACGGTCTGAACGATTGATCCGATCGCTTCAGCGGGGCCAATGTAAGCACTTGGGTTCCATACCGCCCGACCAAATCCGACATGTTTTCCTCTATCGCCAGGACAGAAACAGTGAATTGAGGGGCCTTGATTGGATTGAAATACCGCCCGACCTCCACGTCTTTTGAGCCCAACCGCGCCCGCCATACAATTCCAAGCCCTCGGCGGGACGCTTCCGTCGTCTTATCGATCAGGTTTTGCGGTGGATGGCCATAAAAATCGCGATGACGCTGGTGGCGTCGCTCCTCGGCTTCGCGCTGGAGAAGACGCCAGCCGATGCGGACGCGCCAAAGAAGAGGCCCGGGGTCAGGAGAGAGACTGTCCAGTCTCCTTGACCTTCGCCCAGCGCCTGAACCTATTCCGGGGGCCGGGCCCGTCCCTTCAACTCCCAATCCAACTGCCAGAGCTTGAAGTACCTAGTGAAGAAGCCTCGATACGCCCCGAAGCCTGGCGGCTTTCCGTCCAATTCCCAAAACATCAGGCCGTTTGCGTAGGTGATGACGTTCATGCCCTTGACTGGCTTCGCCCGTGGGTCAATGTCCACCGGGCGTGGAGCCTTACCACGGGCCTTCACCCAAGCGCGAGTCCGGCGGATGATCTTCAGTTGCGACATCGACGACTTCATCAGCGTGAGAAAGCCATCCTGTCCGGCGCGTCCGCAATGCCTAACCGTGTCGCACATCTGACAATTCGCCCCAAGGTTCGACGGTCGGTTGTCGTTTGCCTTGCCGTTGATATGGTCCACCACCATCCACTTGTAGGCCCGGAAGCCGCAGAACCGACAGCGGTATCTCTTTCGTTCGAGGACCTTCAGTCGGAGCCGCTTCCACGCTGGGGATTGGACATCAAGTGTGCGATTGCCCCAAGTCTTCGTGACCGAGAGTTCAAGGATTGGCCGGGTGACGTTCTTCCGCTTTCGCATCGGCAGTTCCCTACTTCCCTGCGGGTCCGCCCTTGGCGACCTTCTCCCACCGTGCAGGTTGGGAAGCGGCCATCTTCAACCGCGTTGCCTTCGAGATCCGTAATTAGAACGGGTACTTCTCTCCGCACCCGTCGCACACCATGGTCTTGCCGATTCGGTCTTCGTACTTTCCGGGCGCATGGGGGTACGGTGTCCGGTGGCCGCAGTCTGGGCATTTCCCCTGATAGATGATCAGGTTCCCCTTGCCGTAGGTGGAGTGGGCGAAGTGTCCGGCGGGCGGCTTCTGTTCAATCTCCACCCACGTTTTGTCCTGCCCGCACACCGTGCAGTAGATGACGGCCAAGCCCGTGCGGCTCTGCTTCGATGGGGTTTCTGCCACAGACGGATTCTAGCAGGCTATGCCTGCCGCGTGAAACCGACTCGGCCAAAAGAGACTAAGGCTTGGGAACTGCGATCACGTACTTTCGTGGCGCACGCTTGATGATCTTGCGGAGATGGCGATGAATCGCCCCATTGGTAGCTTCCACAAGATTCAATACCAAGTCCCTGAAGGACCTGACATTCATCAGGTAGACCTTCTTGACGTGCTTTGTCCTGTGCGCGATGTTGCCCCTCATCGCCACAAACGAATCAAGCTTCGCCGTGGCCTTCTTGGATGACATCCCCTTCCACCGCCAGTGCGAGGTCAATGAGTTCAGGCCCAAAAGTTCCAGCATGAGTTCATCAATGGCCCCGGCATTAGGCGTGTTGAACTTGCCGATCCACCGCTTGATGGCTTCTTCCTTGTGCGCCCTGAGCACGTCGCGCCAACCCTTGTCAGCGATCAGCCAGACCTGAGACTCGTCCTTGTCTTCCCGCAGTGGCTTCGATGCCATGCACCGCACCTTCTTCGGAAGGTCCTTCGCCTTTCGAGCCTTCGAGATGAGAACCTCAAAGGCTTCGATTGCTACATCTTCGATATAGGACTCCCAGCAGGCGGTCAGGAAGACGATGGCGGACTTATTGAGAATCTCGACCCGCGACTTACGGCCCGGTCCCTTGCCCGCGATCAGGCCGTGTATTTCTATCAGCCGCTGTACGTCGTCTGCGTTCTCCGTGAAGGAGAAGATTGCGCGACCGATGAGCACACCGTCCCCCAAGAGACTTGAATGGCATTAGGCTAGTCTCAAGTGTCTGGAACTCGCAAGGAAATGAATCAGGCGTAGGGGAAGAGTCGGGGTTCGTCTTTCGCCTTTCTCCCTGATGCATCGTCCAGCGCCTGCTGGGCGGCACCGCTGAGCGGGACGAATCGGGGCTTGGTGACCGGAGATGAAACTCGGATCATCCCGTCGTGCACGTCGGCAGGGGTCAGGTTTAGGAGTTCGCTCCTTCTCATGCCGGTGTGGACGGCCAGCACCACAAGGGGACGGAGCCACGTGTCTTCGGAGTCGTCCACGGCGCTGAGAAGCCGGTGAACCTCCGCTGGCGTCAGGGTCATGGTCATCTTGGTTTCTCCTTGGATGGGGAAAAGATGCCCCCTACTCGCCCTAGCTCTGACTTTGGGCCTTTTTGTGGGCGTCTCGCGGGTCCCGTGTCACTTGCTCTCGCTTTCGGGGGCATGACTGCCTAACGCACGCGAAACCGAAGTGTTACACTAACGGTAACCCGAACAACGAATCAGAGACCAGCATTCGCAGAGGCAAGAATGGCCAAGAAAGAGAGTCCGAAGTGGTCCTATCGGGTTCGGTGTAAGGCTTGCAGGGGTGAACCCTATGATGCTAGCGACCCTCTGGAACGGAAGCGGGCAGGAACCGAGTTTTCACGTGGAATTGTTGTCTGCGGCAGGTGCGAGGCGAAGCACAGTGTGATAGATGGGCCTAAAGGAAGCTACAGGTTACTTCTCAGAAAGCCAAATTAGCGGTCGGGTTATCGAAATGGGACTGGGAACTTTCCTCCGAAGCGTGGCATATGGTCGGCCAAATCCGCATGTGATTGCAACGCGTTGGTACTGGATGGACCATTTCTATTGGTATATGTTGCACGAGCGATTGAGTGCAACTGGCACCACCCTTCCGACTTTCACGCTATCAATGAGTCAAGAAGATGTAGTCAATACCCTTCTTGTGAATGAAGCTATCCGTGAGGGTCTGCCTGAGTTTGGAAGAATCATGCCGCAGCGCGATGAGCTTGGCAAGCCGAGAATGATCGAACACTTCGGTCGATGGAAGGTCGTATTGCCCTTTTACACAGCCAATGTGTGGAAAGAAGAGAAGGGAGAAGACGCGATTAATCTGAAAGTCATGATGGCAGTCAATCTACACGTTGCCTCGGAGTTCACCGGATGCATGAAAGGAATCAAGGCCGCTCTAGATAACTGCGGTACACCGCTTCCTTCCGAGTCTCATTTGTGGAGTCAGTACAAGAAGAATGACCATGCGATCTTTTTCGACATGGCGACCTACTATCTCATGCAGGTGGAAGCCTATCCAGAATTCAGCTCCTTCCGAAGTCACGGGGTTCGGGAGAAGATTCGATTGGGCTTAGAGTCTCATCTGTTCGTGAGAGACCCCGATGTTGCAACCAAACGGTTAAGGGCGGGAGAGAAGGGGCACTTGGTTCCTATTGGTGCGGGAGTTGCCCTCTCAAAGAATCTCATCGAAGGCCGCTGAGGCATCAATGCCTAGTCCGCCTTCGGAGCCTGCCCGGCGCGGCACTTCGCCCATGAAGACCTCTGGCGGGCTGAAATCAGCGCTCGGTCGGCGGCGGTCCTCTTGAACTCCGTTCCGTCCCTGCGAAGCCCGGCATCACGTCGTTGTTCGGACAGCGTTTGAAGACCCGACTTCTTCCGTTCCCAAGCGGCCTTCGTCCTTGCCCCGATGGCGGCACGCTCTTCCGGCGACTTCTGAAATTCTTTTCCATCTCGCCCGATGTTTGCGGCTGCGTATCTGTTTAGCGCCTTTGCGTGCTGATCCGCTTGGAAATTCCGCTTCCTGACCCTCAGATTGTTCGGACCGCTCCAAGCCGCCGGGCTCGAGCGCCTTGCGAACGGCTTGGGCCCGTCTCCTCCGCGATGGCTCGAGCCTTTCGGTCCCTGCTCGGGTTGAATCTATGTGATGGAGGGGGACTGCGGTCACGGGCCGGAGCTGGAGGCCCTGCGCGCCCGCGTCGCCGCGCAGGATCGGCGCATCGCCGAGTTGGAGCGGCTGGTCGTCGACCTGCAGAAGAGGCTCGAAGAAGCCATCCGTGCCCAGAAGCGCCAAGCTGCGCCCTTCTCGAAGGGGTCGCCCAAGACCGACCCAAAAACACCCGGCCGGAAACCCGGCGACGCCTACGGCCTGAAGGCCCATCGCCTTGCGCCGGAATCCGTGGACGAAGTCTACCCGGCGCCGCTGCCGGAGAGCTGTCCCTGCGGCGGCGACCTGGAAGCGGTGGACATGGTCGAGCAGTTCCAGACCGAGATCCCCGTGAAACCCATCCGGCGGCGCTTCGACATCCAAGTGGGCCGCTGCCGCCGCTGCGGGCGCCGCGTCCAGGGGCGGCATCCCCTTCAGACCTCCGACGCGACGGGGTCCGCCGCGTCGCAACTGGGACCCGACGCCCAGGCGATGGAGCAGCCGCTGGCATTCCTGCCCCGTGAGCGTTTCCAGCACGCGTTCCCGGCCACGCCGATACTTGAGGACCCGCGACGGGTTGGTCGGGATCAGGGCGGCGTCATGTAGGAACGAGAAGAACGCCCTCACCGACATTTTGATCTTGTCGACTGTGCTGCGCAGGCGTGGCGCTTCATCCGCCTGGTGCGTGCACGCCGGTGACGCCGAGAACTGCAGCAGGGCAGTGGGCGTGATGCGCTCGACGGCCAGCGGGTGACTTTCACGCTCGAGCCAGCCACGAAGCATCCCGATGTCCCTTCGGTACGACCTCACCGTGTGGCGCGAGCGCTGGTTGGCTTGGAGCTGGGTCTCGAAAGCGGCGACGGCTTCTGCGAAGTGCATGGCTCCTCCCTTCAGCGACACACATTCGCTCGAAGGCCGGGAGAAGCAAGTCAAACCCGATGTGTACTCTCAGTCTGGATGAGCGGCCGATGCCTTCGATTACTCTGCTTGACGCCTCCTGCCTGAGTACTGAGAATACTCCCATGATACCCAAACGCCTCCTCAAGCGGCTGTCCGTCCGGCAGTTGCGGGAAGCCATCCGCATCAAGTCCGGTATGCAGAGGGTCGAGAAGCTCGAGCGTCAGCGCGACCAGCTATTGCGCCAGGCCAAGAAGCTGGATCGGAAGATCGCCAGGCTATCGGGTGGCAATGGCTCCGTGGCGGTCCCTACCAAGCGCCGTCGTAGGAAGATGTCAGCTGAGACCCGCCGGAAGATGGCCGTTGCAGCCAGGAAGAGGTGGGCGAAGGTGAAGGGCGGGGAGTCGAAGTAGCCTCCACAGGATGCGGCATTACTCAATCTCGCGCGGCGAGGGGACGGATCTGAAATTCAACTGGGGCGCACGGGGCATGGATTCCTCCTTCGGTGCTCCGTGAGGAACTATGCCGCGCGATCAGTCGGGACAGAAGATGTGGTTCACTGGCCGGTTACGATGGAAGCCGACCGCCTGACGGTCGAGTTTCGGACTCAAATCAACCGCGGAAAATCACCGGCCCATCAGAGACCAGCCCGAGGGTGTGATCGCCGACCGTTTACGCTACAGTCGTGAAATCCCGTATCGCCCTGAGGATCTCCAGCACTCACCGACTTCTATTTTCGAGAGAACTCAAGCGTTAAGTTCTGTACAGAACCATCCGCGTGAATGCATCCTGCCCCACTATCCCGGTATGAACTGCCCATAGGTGACTGGTTACTCCAATCTCAAGATCGCATCGCCCGCGGCCGCCCAACCTTGCGTTGAATTTAGAAAAAAGAACCGACGCGCTCGTGTTGCCAGGGTTTGCGAGCTCTTCCAGGTATTGCCCCCGTCGTCAGTCCGGTAAAAAGTGGATTCTCGCTTGTTGGCGTCATAGGAGGCACACCAACCGACTAATTCACTTACAAATATAACATCTTGGATATTCTTGGTTGGCAACGTTCCCTGAGCTCGCCAGTTCTCCCCTGAATCCGTCGTCTGAAGTGCTTGTTCGTTGGATAGCCCATATATCCACAAGCACTTGTCACTCCAGGCGACCACCGACCCTATTCCGCTGTCCCCCGCTCGTATCATTGCTCGCAAAGCGCCATCATCCTTCTCAATACTAGCCCCTCCATCATTAGTTGTGACCAACTTGTGAGACCTTACAAACCAGCCGCGCTCACCTGATACCAATCGGCCCAGGAACGGCGATGCGGGAGCTCCTTTGTTTATCACCTTCCATTCAAGGCCGGTATTGTCACTTCTATATATACAAGAGCCTATAATAAAGGCCTTGGCATCCGTAATCCACTGCACCTTGAAGATGCCATCCGCTGTCGTAATATTCGGGTCAATGAGTACCTCTTTCCAAGACTGTCCGCCGTCATCAGTGCGAATGCACTTCGGCAGGATATCTCGATCAGAGGCGTAGCCACCACCTCCGACTGCAAGGCCGATGCGCTCATTGATAAACGCTATTGAGCGAAAGTCCTCACCCTTTCCAGCAGTCCGAATGACCGTCCAAGTCTTCCCCCCATCGCGGGACACGAGAACTTGCCCGGTAGATGCAAGGGCCCATCCAACCTTGGAAGTTACGAAGCAGATGTCGATTAGACCGCTCACCTCTGGGCATTTGCAATAAGACCATGTCCCCGACCCGCTCTGCGAATGTTCACTGCTACCGGGGGCGTTCGTCGAGGAGGTTGGCGTCACGGACAAGAATGACCCAGCTCCAAGAACGACGACAATTACGGACCTTGCAAATCGCGGATACTCGCACTGCATCTTACCTCCTGTAGCGGCCCAGCGGAGTTTTGACACCTCCGGCACTCTCCAGAGAGGCGACTTTCGAAGCGCCGCCCCTGAGTCAGCCGACCATTATACCCGACCCCGCCGCATTGGCTGCCGAACGCGGAGCCGGTCGGATACCTTTCCCCGATGAGCCGCAGCGTCCCGAACTGCATTCAAGCCAGCCTGGGCCGCTACAGGTGGGCGAAGGTGAAGGGCGCTTCCAGCCCGAAGGCGTGACACAGGCTGTTGGAGGTTGATCGCTCACTTCGCGGGGCTTACACGGTCTTGACCCCGTTTCCACGCCCGCAATCGCGTCCAAGCCGCGCTGGGCCGCTACAAAACGGCAAGCGGTAGTGCCGTCACGTGAACTCGGTGGCGCAGTGATCTGGTCTATTGACTCGATCGCCTGAGTGCTACTTCCGTGGAGCTTTCTACCCGGGCATTTTGTTCACTTCAAACCGAATCCCGTACTGCATTAACTCCTTGCGGATGCTGTCGAAGTGTCTTAGCCACTTCTCATCTGGTGGATGGGCATACAGGAGGTTGATGACGACAAGTTTGCCCTTGGCATCAGGGTGCATTTTCTCCAACTGTCCATCCAAGACAAACGAGAGGTAGTCGTTCACTCTCCTACTGATATCCTCTTCGTGTTTGTTAATGCTCCCCCACTCGCGCTTTTCTAGGAGGCCGAGGCCATACGCGTCCGCCTCTGAGTCATAGTAGACGATGTCCACTACCCTCCGTGTTCCGTCAGTGCGCTCACTGGTCATTGAAGCACTATACTCCTCTAACCCAAGGGGATCACTTGCCTGAAGGTTGAACCTCTTGGAATATGAATCCCCCGTTTGGATCTGGCCTGACGATAATGACACTGACGTTGTCCAACCTCTCGCCATGAGAGAGGCCTTGAGATCCCAGTTTTCGAGTTTTCAATAGTCCGCCACTCCCTGCAAGTTCTGGGAAACCGATCTCCTGGTTCTCTGTCCAGGGAGCTGTGGCGCTACCCTTGGCCTCGAAGACTACGAAGTCATCCGTCCCGCCTCTGGTCAGGAAGTCGGGCTTGATTCTGGTCGAATCCGTTTGGATGGAAACCTGCCTTCCCAAGATCGTCTTGCCTTGGCTCTGCAGGTAATTCATGACACGGTCTTCGAAGGCCTGAGAACTTAGAACGAGCCCGCGACCGGAGGTACTCTCGTGCCGAGCCACAGCGGCGGCTACATTCAAATCACCTGCCGTTGTCGTTTGCTGCGAACCTCGCTCAAGCGCACCGATGGCTCGGTTCGCGGCAAATGGTGTAGCGATCAAGATGAGGGTTAGTCCGCGTTCTCCAGGCGACACTGCCTGCTTGGAAATAAAGTCCTCTCCCCTTACGACCACACTGTATGCCTGCTGAGGACTTACCGCGGTGATCGTGTTCATCGCGAATGCAGGCCACCCAGCCATGACTTCAGAGACAGAAGTGGTATTCCCTTGGATTTGACGTCGCCGGACCCAGTATTCGGCCGTCTCATCAAGTGTCCCGCCCCAAAATGACCTGACTGAATTCCAGAACCCGGAATTCGCCTCGGCGGCGCGCTTGTTAATGAAGTCCAGTTCCAAGACCAACGCATCCCTGTGCTTTCTTTCCAAGTCCCGTTGCCGCGCCATTCGTCTAATCAGCTCGATGGGAAGGGGCCACAGGCCATTCGGGTCGCTCATCATCACCGGGTTGTTGGCCGCGTAGCGATAGTGCTCGTGGGGTCTGTTGCCCAAGACGGGATCCATCTGCGTAAAGCGGCCAATCCTTGGGTCGTACATCCGGTGCCGCATGTAGACCAACCCCGACTCCATGTCGTGTTCCCTTTGGGCGAAACCGTACCGTTCGTTGCTGGTGCTACCCGCGAGGGTGACTCCCCACACGTCCCGCACGCATTCTTGGGACTTGCTGCCCGAATCGGTCAGCGTTGTCTCAAGGGTCCCCACCATGTCTCCTAGATAGTGAATGCGACCGCCCGAAGCGGGAATCCTGAGGGATTTCTGGTCCAGCCCCAGGCCCTGCGCGTAGGTGTTCAAAAGCGAGATCGACCCCGAGGAACTCCGAGAATAGTCCGCCACGACGTTGTCCCCGTGGCAGGCGTAGAGGGTACTCACCCCCGCTTCCATGTCCTTCTTACTGTATCGCTCTCCCGTGGGCCAGCTGCCCGCCTTGTCGTA
>Ga0193713_1000603_pt1 | contig 12067 bp, 6 predicted proteins | sample H3a2metaG_FD_143054 | JGI IMG/M metagenome (GOLD analysis project Ga0193713, IMG submission 143054) | Soil microbial communities from a riparian zone of the East river system, Colorado, United States - H3a2 | ecosystem: Environmental > Terrestrial > Soil > Riparian zone | place: USA: East River... | reverse complement strand
ACCCGGCCATGATCATGTGGATTATCGAGGCCTCCACGGCACTATTCGGCGATGGGTACCTGGGAATCCGAGCCCTCACGATCATCGCCGGCGGACTGACCCTCTGGCTGACCTTCCTCGCGGGGCGACGGCTGTACGGACCCGAGGCCGGACGACTGGCGGCCTTCGTAGTCGGGATGGTCCCCATGATCTTCTCGATCGGATCAAGATTGGATCCGGACTCCCCGCTGTTCCTGTTCTGGATGGCGTCGATCTGGGCCCTGGCCCACGCCCTCTCCGGCGGAAGGCCCGCGTGGTGGTATGCCGCCGGAGCCTTCCTCGGCCTGGCGATGGAATCCAAGTATCCCGCCATCTTCCTTCCGATCGGCGTGCTTCTCTTCCTGGCGTTGAGTCCCGACCATCGCCGCTGGCTGAAACGGCCGGAACCCTACCTGGCTTCCCTCCTAGCCCTGGTCGTCTTCGCGCCAACAGTGATCTGGAATGCCGGGCATCATTGGGAGTCGTTCCTGTTCCAGGCGACGGGCCGGATTGCAGGAATCGCCGGACCGACCCTGAACCGGATCCACGGATATCCCCTCAGTCACCTGCTTCTCTTCACCCCATTCATCTGCCTGTGGGCCTGGGGCTCCGGGCTCCGGGTGATGTGGAGATGGAAGACTTCAGCGTGGCAGGATCGGCTCATGACGGCCGTGGGGCTTCCGACCCTGCTGTTTTTCCTGGCGGTCATCTTCGCCCGGCAGGTGAAGCATCACTGGCCGACGCCCGGATACCTCAGCCTCTTCCTGCTTTCCGCGGCGGTGGTGACGCGGGGCGGGCCTTGGGGCCGCCGGCTCCACTGGGGAACGCTCGGCGTCCTCGCCGTCGGGTACATCGCCCTGCCGATCGTCCTCACGCAACTCTCCGCGGACTACACCGAATGCTGGCCGCGCCTCGGGGCCGAAATCAAGAAGCGCTCGCCCCACTTCGTCATCGCCAAGGAGACCTGGACGGCCACGCTCCTCGGGTATGAGCTTCGGCCCCTGCCGGCGTGCGATTTCTCCGCCGTGGGCGATACGGGCACGCGGTTGAACCGGTGGTGGCTCCCCGCGAACCTGGCGGGCAAGGATGCCGTGATCGTGTACGAGTCCTACCACTACCCGCAGGACCTGGAGATGGCCAAGCGGGTCTTCGAGCGGGTCGAGGAGCCGGTCGAAGTTTTCATTCCGCGCGACGGCAACCGGAAAGCGTCCTGGAAGCTCTTGCGAGCGCACGGGTATCGACCCGGACCCGCCTCACCCGATCCGCCTCGATAGCGGTCGGCCGCTCATCCGGGCCGGTATCCCCGCGCCGGCGCGGGGAAGTAGATCACCGTCCGGCTCCCCCACCGGGTGATCGACACGCGCCGCGGCTCGCCCAGGGATTCGAAAGATCGACGGGCGACTTCCAGGTCCTCGGCAAAGTGTTCGGGATGGAAGACGAGCACCGCGTTTTTCCCGGCGTAGTCGACGGCCCGCCACCAGTCGCGAAAGGCCGACGCGGGGCGGCCGACGGCGGTGAAATCGCAGGCGGGCGCGGGCCGCAGGAAATACCCGAGCTCGGCCGCCACCCGATAGTCGGGCGAGACCACGAAATCGAAGGGCTCGCGCCGTACTTCGTCGGCCAGGCGCGACCATCCCGTCATGAACTCCCGCGGCGCCGACGCAACCCACACCGGCAGGACCGCGAGAGCGACTCCCAGGATCGCCACGGTCGCCACGTGCAGCCGCATCATCCATCGCCCACCCCTCAACGCCCCCGCGGCGGAGAGAACCAACAGGGTCGCCAGGCCCGCCATCGTCCAATGGTTCGGGACATACCGGATGAAAGCAATTACGGCGAAGAAGAGCATCATCGGAAGTCCCAGCGAGGTCACCAGACGATCCTGCCATGGTGACGACTTCCACCGCCGCAGGGCGTAGAGGCCCGCGCCCCAGGCCCAGATCCCGACGACCGGCGTCGCCAGCAGTAGCTGATCGCGCCAGAATTCGCGCAGATGCTTGGCCGTCTGTCCGTGGTCCTCGGCAAATCGTCCCACCAACTGGTAGGCCAGCGACCGCCATTCGTGGGTCGCGTTCCAGACGATCACGGGCGTGAAGAGCGCGACGGCGACCAGCAGGCCGCACCACGGTTCCCTGCGGCGGAGCCACCGGCGATGCTCCGGACTGAAGAGAAGAAACCCGGCCATTCCCAGGGGGATGAAAAAGGCGTGATACTTCGACAGCATCGCCAGGCCTAGGAACACTCCCGCGAGGATCCACCCGCCGTGGGACTCCTCCGACAGCGCCCGAGACAATGCCCAGATGGTCCCCATCCAGAAAAGCAGGAGCGGAGCGTCGGGAGTCGCCCGGGCTCCGAACTCGAAGGTCATCGGCAGCACGCCCACGAGCAGCGCGGCGAGTCGACCCGCGGTCTCGCCGTACAGCCGACGGCCGGCCAGGAAAGCCATCCAGATCGCGCCCCCGCCGGCCAGGATCGGGATCACGCGCATCCCCAGCATTCCGTCGCCGAAGAGCGCGGTGGAGAGCCAGATCATCCAGCCGATCATGCCGGGGTGATCGAGGTAGGAGAGCGAGGGGTGCTGGGCGTACTCCCAGTAGTAAGCCTCGAGCGTGCTGGGCTCCAGGCCCGCGGCGACCGCGAACCGGATCAGCGTGATGGCGCCCGCAAAGAAGAGCACTTGCGCGGCCGGCCGGTCCTTCAGCGGCATTGCCATTCTCAGGGCCGCCTTCGGAGCGGACGATCTGCGCTCGCGGCGGCCGCTTCCGGGTGGTACCCGCGCCCGACCAGGAGCGACCAGGAAGTGGGCTTCCCGCCGGTCCGTTGGAGCACCACTTCGTAGGGACCCTCGAGGACGTCGAACGCGCCCTTGAGCGGCTCCACATCCCGGGAATAGTGCGCCGTCTCCAGCACGATCACCGCCGTCTTCCCCGCGAACTCCTCGGCCCGCCACCATCCGGCGAAAGCGCGGCCGGGGAGACCGACCGCCGTGTAGTCGCAGGCGGGAATCGGCCGTGCCTGGTAGGCCATCGCGGAGGCCACGGTGTATTCGGGAGCCAGGACGAACGCGGGCTCATGCCGGCGCACTTCCTCCGCCAGGCCGCGCCATCCGTGGACAAAATCTCCGGGCAGGAACGGCACGACGACTGGGAGCGCCAACGACCCGACGCCGAGCACGGCCACCGTCGCGACCAGCAGGCGGCGGCTCCAGCCCGACTCCCATCGCGGCGAGGCGGAGGCCAGGAGGAGCAGCGCCAGGTATCCGGCGGCCGCCCAATGATCCTTCACGGGCCGGACGAATACGACGGCCAGAAAAAATAACAGGATCGGGAGACCCATCGAAACCATGAGCCGGTCCTGCCACCGGACCGATCGCCATCGCCGAAGGGCGACGACCCCGGATCCCCACGCCGCCGCGCAGACCACGGGCGTGATCAGGAGCAGGTGGCTGAGGGGAAACCCCCAGATCCGTTTCCAGAATTGTCCCGGGCGCGCCTCGAGGCGCTCGATTCCCTGGAAGGCGAGCGATTGCCATCCGTTCCGCGCGTTCCAGGCCAGCGTCGGAGCGAAGGCGAGAAGCGCCAGCACCGCGGCGAGGTACGGCTCCCGGCGCCGGAGCCATCCTCGATGATCCGGACTGAAGGCGAGAAATCCCAGGACGCCCAGCGGAAGGAAAATCCCCTGGTACTTGGAATCCATCGCGAGGCCCGCGAAGAGCCCGGCGGCCATCCACCAGGCGGGGCGATCCCCGGACAAGGCGTGCGCCAGGGCCCACACCGTCGCGGCCCAGAAGCACAGCAGCGGCCCGTCGGGCATCGCCCTCGTTTCGAGTAGAAATAAAAGCGGCGCGAGACCCGCGAGGATCGCGGCCCGTCGGCCCGCCCGCTCCCCGTACAGCCGCCGGCCCGCCAGGAATGAGAGCCAGATCGTGAGTCCGCCCAGGAGGATCGACACGACCCTGAACCCGAGCGCCCCGTCGCCGAAGAGGGTCCGCGACAGCCAGATCGTCCAGCCCACGACCCCCGGGTGATCGAAGTAGCCGAGCTGGGGATGGTTGCCGTACAGCCAGTAATAGCACTCGACGGTGGTGGGTTCGATCATCGCGGCCAGCGCGCACCGGATCGCGAGCAACGCGGCCACGAAGGTCGCGATCTGGACCCGTGAATCCGCCGGCGGCGGCGTCGGGGCGGGAGGCGCGGCGATGCCGGGCATGATCGGATCCACGGTCATCGGGCCTCAGCGACGCTTTCCATCGGCCGGTCGATCGGACTCCGACTTGGCGGGTCCTTCCGGTGGGAGCACGTTGGGAAGCAGGGCCACCATCCCTTCAAGGTCCGACCGGAACTCGCCCAGCGACCAGGGAAGCATGGAGCGTTCCCGCACGATCCGCGAGCGGGTCATGAGAGGCTCGAGGTCCTTGAGAAACCGGTTGCGGGTCACCACGATCGTGCGCGGGTGGTCGCGAACCCTCGCCACCAGCGCGCCGAGTTCCTCCTCGCCCGCGCGGCGGGGCTGGGCGCCGGTGTCGAGGTAGTAAGCGAGCTGGGGCTTCACGGCGTAGAGCTGGACCTCCCACGACCTCCACGGCGCCAAGCATCCGGCCTCGGTTCGCACCTCCTGCGCCATGGTCCGCGCTCCACCCTTGGTGGCGGCATAGGGCACCGCGACGCCGAAGTACAGGATCATGCCGGACCAGCAGACCGCCGCGGTCCACGCGGTGATGGAGGCGCGACGGCTTCGAGCGCCCGCGGCGCAGACCCAGTCCGCGGCGGCCAGCATCAGGAGGGGCAGGATCGGCAGGATGTAGTAATTCCGCCGGCCGGCTCCCAGGGTCAGGAAGATGAAAATGCCGACGGCCGCGAGGAGGGGCCAGTGCGCCGAGGCGCCCAGTTCCTTCCACCGGCGCGCATCGCGCCGGATCACGAAGGGAAGGAGCAGGGTCCAGGGCAGGGCATAGGCGGGCAGGTATTCGGCATAGGTGTAAAAGGGGTCGGCGTGATCGAAGGGATGGAAGTACCGCACGAAATTTTCCCGGAAGACGGCGCCCAGCTCGCTGGATAGATTGGCCGCGGACCCGAAGACGACGGCCAGTACGCCGGGCAGGAGGAACCCCAGCAATCCCGTCAGCGCCCCGAGAAACATGGACGGCCGCACATGGATTCTCCAGCGCCCGGCCGAGAGCAGGTCGGCCCCCACGGCGACGATCGCGAGCGCCGCCGCCACCGGCCCCTTCATCAGGGACCCCACGCCCAGGATCGCGAAGAAAACGGCCCACGTCGCGAATCCCGGCCGATCGCGCCTTCCGAAATACCAGGTGACGGCGGCGGTCACGGCCGCGACGTTCAGCATGTCGGAGCACGCGAGCCGGGACCAGAAGACGAAGAAATAGCAGGAGGCGAGCATCCATCCGGCGACGAGGCCGGCCTCCCGCGATCCGAGGAGGCGTCCCAGCCGGACGGTGCACCAGATGGTGAGCAGTCCCGCCAGCACGCCCGGAAGCCGGAGCGTCCATTCGTTCAACCCCCCCAGGAGCCGGCCGGCGCCGATCATGAGCCAATAGGAAAAGAGGGGCTTGTCGAAGTAATCGTCATCGAAGAGCCGGGGATGGAAATAGTCGCCGCTGCGCTCCATCTCGCGGGTGATGACCGCCCAGCGACCTTCGTGAGTCCAGAGTGTCTGGGATCCGAGCATCACGAGGAGGACCGCCGCGGAAGCGACGGGAAGGAGCCACCGGGGGGCGCCATTCCCCCAGAGGAGACGAGGCAGGCCGCGCGCTTCGTCGGGACCGGGGGCTTCGTGGCCGCCCGCGTCCTCCGGCAATGGCATGGTGGCGTTTCCCAAGTGATCGGCGATCATGGACCGGCCGCGCGATTCCGGCCGGAACGTCCCAACATTGTAGTCCGCGGATCTCAGGCCGCCTCGAGGTCCGTTCGCCTTTCAAATCGCCCATACCGCAATCCCAGTACGGGCAGGACGAGAAGGTTCAGCGCGGTCGAGGTCGCCAGTCCGCCCAGGATGACGACGGCCATCGGCCCTTCGATCTCGCGCCCTGGGTCGCCGCTTCCCAGCGCGATTGGGAGCAATCCCAGGGCCGTGACCAGCGCGGTCATCAGGATGGGGACGAGCCGTTCCGCGGCCCCGCGCAACGCGGCCTCGAGGCCCCACGTCATCCCCTCTTCCTGGGTCAGGTGCTCGTAGTGCGAGATCATCATGATGGAGTTCCGGGTCGAGATCCCGAATAGGGTGACGAATCCGACGAGCGAGCCCACCGAGAGCGACCCGCCGGTGAAGAAGGCAGCCAGGACGCCTCCCACGAGGGCGAACGGGAGGTTCGCCACAAGGAGGAGAAGGTTCCTCGCGTTGTTCAAAACGACGGATAGCAGGAGGAGGATTCCGACCCCCGCGACGGCCGAATGGAGGAAGAGCTCGCGCTGGGCCTGGGATCGCGCCTCGGCCTCTCCCCCGAACGTGGCGTAGGTCCCCGAAGGAAACTTGACTCCCGACGCGATCCTCTTCTTGGCGCTCTCGACGAACGAGGAGATGTCGCGGCCCCGGACGTTGCAGGTGATCGTCTGGCGCCGGCGCGCGCCGTCGTGCAGGACCATGTAGCGCCCCGTGGCCGGATAGAGGTCGGCCAGTTCCCGGACCGGCATGCGGATGCCGGAGGAGCTTCGCAGGAGGAGCGCGCCGATCCCTTCCGGATCGCGCCTCCGCTCGGGATCGAGGATCACCGCCACGTCGGACACCCGGTTGGCCTCGTGCGTCTGCGCAACGACGGTCCCCTGCAGCGCCGTCTGGATGGCGTCCAGCACCTCGACCGGCCGGAATCCGAATTGCCGCAGGCGATCCGCCCTCAGGTGCGCGACCAGCTGGGGCGCCCCGGGCAGCGACCCCAGCTGGACGTCGACCGCGCCGGGAATCCGCGAGATCTCGCGGGCGACCTCCCGCGACTTCTGGTCGATCACGTCGAGATCCTCGCCGAAGACGCTGACGACGACCTCGGCCGTCTCGCCGGAGATCGTCTCGCCGATGCGGTCCCCGAGGAACGTGAGGACGTTGAAGTAGATCCCCGGGAATTTCGAGAGCGTTTCGCGGATCTCCTCCTGCACGGCGCCCTCGTCCTCCAGGCCCGGATTGAGCTCGACGTGGAACTCGCTCCGGTGGGGGCCCCACGGGTCCTCGCCCAGCTCCGCCCGGCCCACCTGCTGCTCCGAGGTGTCGATGTGGGGACTCTTCGCGAACTCCGCGGAGATTCGCGATCCGATGCGCGTCAGCTCCGGCAGCGACGTGCCCGGGGCCGCGAAGACCTGCACGACGAAATGGCCCTCGCGGAATTCCGGCAGGAACTCCCCTCCCAGGAAGGGGAACAGCGCCGCCGCCCCCGCGCAGATCACCAAGACGGCGCCCCCGACCGATCGGGGATGTCGCGAGAGGCCTTCCAACAAACGCCGGTAGGCGCCCTTGAGACGGATCATGCCCCGGGGTTCGTCCCTCTCGGCCGCGCGCGGGAGGAGAACGAACGACAGCGCGGGGGTCACCGTCAGGGCGACCACAAGCGAGGCGAGAATAGCGAGGATATACGCTACGCCCAGCGGAGCGAACAGCCGTCCCTGGAGGCCCGACATGGTGAGGACCGGAAGGAAGACCAGGGCCACTACGAATGTCGCGTAGACGACGGCGCTGCGCACCTCGAGGGACGCGTCAAGCACGACCCGAAAGAGCGGACGAGGCGCCGCGAGCCGGCGGTTCTCCCTCAATCTCCGGAAGATGTTCTCCACGCCGATGATGGCGTCGTCGACCACCGCGCCAAGAGCGATCGCCAGACCGCCGAGCGTAATCGTGTTGAGCGAGGCGTGGAAGGCATCCAGTATCCAGATCGCGATCAGCAGGGAAAGCGGGATGGCCGTCAGGGATATGATCGCGGCGCGGATGTTGAAGAGGAACAGGAACAGGACGACCGCCACGAACCCGGCGCCCAGGAGCAGGGACGACCGCACGTTGCGCAGCGCGTGTTCGATGAACGTGGCCGGGCGATGAAGGCGCGGAAAGAGGATGATGCCTTCCGACGCGAATGCCGGGGCCAGCTCCTCCAACGCGCTCTCGACCGCTTCCGTCACCTCCATGGTGTTGGCGCCGTACTGGCTGGACATCGTCAGGAGCACGCCGGGGCGGCCCATGACCAGGGCATCGCCCTGCTTGGGTTCCGGCGCCTCGCGGACGTACGCCACATCGCGCAACCGGATCGTGGTTCCTTCGCGCGTGGTGACGGCCGCCTCGCCCAGCGCCTCCGGCGTGAGCGACTGCCCCTCGGTCTGCAGCACGATCCGCTGTGCTTCGGTTTCAATGAATCCCGCGCCTCGAATCCCGGTGGCCATGCGCGCCGCCGCCACGACTTCTTCGATTGAAAGATCCAGGGCCAGGAGACGCTCCGGCCTCACCTGGACTTGGAGCTGCCGGACGTCGCCCCCGAAGGCGCTGACCTTGGCGACCCCGGGCACGGCCAGGAGGCGGGGACGCACCGTCCAGTCGGCGAAGGTGCGCAGTTGCATGGGCGATCGCGTGTCGGAGACCAGCCCGATCTTGAGGAGGTCCATCGTCGCCGACGTCAGCGGCGTCATCTTCGGCGACTTCACTCCTTCCGGCAGCTGACCGGCCAGTTCCGACAACCTCTCGCCGAGCATCTGGCGCGCCGTAAAAACCTGGGTGCCCTCCTTGAAAACCGCGGTGATGATCGAGAGGCCGTGGATGGACTGGGAGCGGACCGTCTCCAGATCCCCCGTGCCGATGACGGCGCCCTCGACCGGCCGGGTCACGATGGCCTCGACCTGCTCGGAGGAGAGGCCCGGCGCCTCCGTCTGGATCACGACCTGGGGGGGCACAAAGTCCGGAAAGACGTCGAGCTTCGCGCGGGCGGCGACGTATGTCCCGTACACCATGACGACGCAGGCCAGGATGATCACCAGCGCGCGGAAGCGCAGGGAGAACTCGATGAGCTTCTTGATCATGGAGGGCTAGTCGCCTTCCTTCGCGCTTCCGGTCTGGGAGATGAGCTCCTCGGACATGAGCGACTGCGGACCCGTCACCACCACGCGATCTCCGGCGGCGAAACCTGACGTCACGAACCAGCCCTGCTCGACGGGCTGATCGACCGCGACTTCGCGCCGGACAAACTGCTCCCGCGTCTTTTCGGCAACCGCGGGCGAGGTCTGCACGTAGGCCCACGCTTTGCCTCCGAAGCGGACGACCGCGGATCGCGGGATGACGACGCCGGACTGGGGCTCTCCCGGCAGATCCAGCCAGGCCGACACGGGAGTGCCGGGGCGAAGGGAGCCGGTCTCGGAATCAACGCGAAGGAAATACCCTCCGCCCGGCAAGGAGGGGTCGACGCTCGGCGCGGGTGCGATCTCATCCGCGGAGAACGGATGGTCTTCCCGTCCGGCGACCGCGATCCGGACCGCCGAAGGGAGCTCCTCCATCGGCTCACCGGAGACGAGGTCGACACGGACCAGCGCGCGGCGGCCGCTCGCGCATCGCTCGAGAAAATCTCGGCGGCCGGCGGCATCAAGACGCGCGACCAACGGACCCCAGCCCAGAGCCAGCTTCTGCCGGGCGGCGCGGACCCGGCTGTCATCTCCCCGCCACGCCGCTTCCGCCGATTCCAGCGACTTGCGCGACACCGATTCTCCGTCCTGGTTCAGCAGGCGGAGCCGTTCGACTCCGGCTTTGGAGGCTTCAAGCGACGCTTCCGCCGACGCCAGCTCGCCTTCAAGCGCCGCGAGGGGAGCGGGATCGAGGACCCGACCGTACGCCAATCGTGTTTTACGGTGGCTCTGTGCCACCACGGGCTCCGAAGCCAGGCCGGCGCGCTCCACGTCGTCGTGATCGAGCGTGATCACCACCTGGCCCGTGTCCGTGCGCGAGACCCGTGGCACCGCTCCGGCCGGCGGCTCCGGCGCGGCCTGCTCGTGCTTCTTGCACGATGTCGCGAGTGAGCAGGCGGCCAGCGCGATCGTCGCCCAGGCGGCGGCTCTCATGGCGAGTTCTCCTTGCGATTCGCGCCGCGCGGGTTTTCCCGGGGAGCGGGCGGCACCGTCGCCGAGCCACTGAGCGGCATCTGGGCGGCGTCTTCGAGCGCCCCGAAGGCCTCGTGGACCTTGCGCAGGGCCTCCAGCCGCGAGCGGCCCGCGACCGCCTTCCGGACCTGGACGCTGACGAGGGCCAGCCGGTCTTCCTGCCCGAGCTTCACCGCCTGCTGGGCGACGCGTTCGCGCCGGTCGATCGCCGCCAGGAGTCCCTCCGCCTCCGTCAGCTCCAGGTGCGCCGACCGGAATCTGGCTTGGACCAAGTCGGTGGCCCCGATGACCTCCGCCTGCAACGCGAGGAATCGCGCGGCCGTCTCCTGGCGACGCGCCTCGGCCTCGGCGATGGGCCCTTCATTGCGGTTGAAGAGGGGCAATTCGAATGAAAGCCCGAGCGCGATCTTGTTGTCGCCCTGGTCCCAGAGAAATCCAGGTCCGAGGTGCACGTCCGGATAACGCTTCGCGACTTCAAGCTGGAGGCCCGCTTCCGCCGCGGCGTATTCCGCCAGGAGGCGGCGCAAGTCCGCACGACCCAGAAGCGCAGTCTTCTGCAAGTCGGCCGGAGGGATCGCCTCCAAGCCAGGCGGAGTTTCCAGATTTGGCCACGACAGCGTTATCCCTTCGATGGCTTTCATGGGGATGCCGATGGACGCCGCGAGACTCGCGAGGCTTTCGAGCGAGCGTCCCTCCGCGGCCCGCATCGCCATCGCGGCCGTGTTGAATTCCAGGCGCCCCTCCTCGACGTCGGGCCGCGAGACTTCCCCCGCGGCCCGGAGGCGCTCCAGCAGGGCGACGGCCTCCCCGCGCAACCCCCGTTCGGCGCCGACCAGTTCCACTTCCCTTTGCGCGAACACATGGGCCGCCAACGCCGCGCGGACCCGGCTCCGAATGGCCCACCCCGTTTCCGCCAGTTCCATCCGGGCGGCCTCGACCCGTTTTTCCGCGCCCTCGATCCGGTATCCCCGCTTCCCGGCGATCTCGAGCGGGACATCGAGCGTCAGCCCCAGGATCCAAGGCGAAACTCCGGCGGCGGCGTTGAGCGTGTACTCCGGCCCGAAGGAAAGCGTGGGATTGGGTCGCGCGCCGGCCGTGACCGCTCCGGCTTCCGCGACCTTGAGGCGGGAACGCGCGACTTCGAGCTCGGGATGGAAATAGAAGGCGGCGAGGGTCAGCGCGGCCAGGTCCCATTCCTTCGGCGGGAAAGGCCGGGCCGGCAAACCGGCCTCCACGAACGTTCGAAGCCCGGGCTCCGACAGCGACCGCGCGCGGAACTCCGCCTCGGAGGCGGCGGGATCGAGGGGTCGTGGCTCGGGATGGGCGCAGCCGGAGGACGCCAGGACCGCCAGGGCCAGCCACCCGCCGCGCATGCCGTGAACCTACCCCTCGCGGCATGACGCCGGCGTGAACGCTGGATTACAATTTCGTCATGTTTTGAGGGGGAATTCGAGCGTCACCCGCGTGCCGCGTCCGGCCTCGCTGGCGATGGCGACCGATCCGCCGTGGAGCGTCGTGATGCTCTTCACGATCGCGAGGCCCAGGCCCGCGCCGCCGGATTTCGCGGTCCGCGCGCCGTCCGCGCGGAAGAACCGCTCGAACACGTGCGGAAGATGTTCCGGAAGGATGCCGGTTCCGGTGTCGGCGACGGTTACGGCGATGCCGCCGTTCCGCCTCCCGGCCTCCAGGGCGATCCTCCCGCCGCTGGGTGTGTGCGCCAGCGCGTTCTCGATCAGGTTCCCCAGGGCGCGCTGGAACAGGGTCCGTTCGAGATTCGTCTCCAGGCTGCCCTCGGATTGAAGATCCAGGGTGACGCCCGCCTCCCCGGCGGCCGCTCCGAAAAAGTCCCGGAGGTTCCGGAGTTCTCCGCCGACATCGACCCGCTCCAGGCTGATCTGCGTCGCGGGATTCTCCGCCTTCGCCAGGAAGAGCAGTTTCTCGACGAGGCGAGACAGCCGCGCGCATTCCTCGAGCGCCGA
>Ga0193713_1000602_pt1 | contig 12069 bp, 7 predicted proteins | sample H3a2metaG_FD_143054 | JGI IMG/M metagenome (GOLD analysis project Ga0193713, IMG submission 143054) | Soil microbial communities from a riparian zone of the East river system, Colorado, United States - H3a2 | ecosystem: Environmental > Terrestrial > Soil > Riparian zone | place: USA: East River... | reverse complement strand
CGCGTGGAAATTCCCCGCCCGCGAGGAGACGACGCAGGTCCTCGCCGTCGACTGGCAGGTCGGCCGCACCGGCAAGCTCACCCCGGTCGCGCGGCTCAAGCCCGTGCTCATCGGCGGCGTCACGGTCACGAACGCCACGCTCCACAATCCGTCGCAGATCCGGAAGCTCGACGTGCGGATCGGCGACTGGGTCGTGGTGACGCGGGCCGGCGACGTGATTCCGTACGTCGTCAAGGTGATCCCGTCGCGGCGCACGGGGAAGGAGAAGGAGATTCAGCCGCCGAAGCGGTGCCCGGTCTGCGGAGGGCCCGTCGAGCCGACCGAGACCGACATCTTCTGCGCGGCGGGCCTCTCGTGTCCGGCGCAGGTCAAGGGGGCCCTCGAGCACTTCGTCTCGCGGGGCGCGATGGACATCGAGGGACTCGGCCCCGAATGGATCGACGTGCTCGTCGACAAGAAACTCGTCTCCTCGCCCGCCGATCTGTACGACCTCAAGAAGGGACCGCTCCTCGAGCTCGACCGGATGGGCGAGAAGCTCGCCGACAACCTGCTCGCCTCGATCGACAAGTCGCGGACGACCACGCTCCCGCGCTTCCTAAACGCGCTCGGCATCCGCCAGGTGGGAGAGGCGACCGCCCAGGCGCTCGCGGACCATTTCGGAGACATCGAGAAGCTGATGGAGGCCTCCGAGGAAGAGCTCCAGGCGGTCCCCGACGTCGGGCCGATCGTCGCGAAGTCCATCCGGGACTTCTTCCAGCGCAAGGAGAACCGCGCGGCGGTGAAGCGGCTCCTCAAGGAGGTGACAATCGTCCGGCCGAAGCCCAAGAGCCGCACGCTCGAAGGGCAGGTCGTGGTTTTCACGGGCGGCCTGGAGCGGATCACGCGCGACGACGCGAAGCGATTGGTGGCGGAACACGGCGGACGGACCGCCGATTCGGTTTCGAAGGCCGTCACGCTGGTGGTGGCGGGCCCCGGCGCGGGGTCCAAACTTGACAAGGCGAAGACCCTTGGGATAAAAACGGTCACGGAAGCCGAATTCTTCGCTCTCTTGAAATCCTGAACCCGACGATGACAGGCGACGGCTTACGGATGACGGCCGTCAGCGGTCAGCAGTCATCTACTTGTCGACTTGTGAAGCGCGGTAACCGAGAATTGACCTAATGGTTGATAAGCTCACGTCGATCTGGATGGACGGCCGCCAGGTCCCTTGGGATGACGCGAAGATCCACGTCCTTACCCACTCTTTCCACTACGGCGCCGCGGCCTTCGAGGGGATCCGCGCGTACCGCACCGACGACGGGCGCTCGGCGCTCTTCCGCCTGCAGGACCACATCCGTCGCCTCTTCGAGTCCGCGAAGATCCTCGGGTTCGAGATCCCGTACACGTTCGACGCGGTCTGCGCCGCTTGCCTCGAGACGCTGACGGCCAACGCGCTGCCGGAGGGGTACATCCGGCCCATCGCGTACATCGGCGACGGCGTCATGGGGGTCTATCCCGCGGACAACCCGATCCGCCTCCTCGTCGCGGTCTGGAAGTGGGGCGCCTACCTCGGGGAGGAGGCGCTCAAGAAGGGGATCCGGGTGAAGGTCAGCTCCTACGCCCGCTACCAGCCGAACTCCGTGATGACCCGCGCGAAGGTCACGGGGAACTACGTGACGGGAGTCCTCGCGAAGAAGGAGGCGAAGACCCTCGGGTTCGACGAGGCCCTGCTGCTCGATCCGGACGGCTTCGTCGCCGAGGGGAGCGGGGAGAACATCTTCATCGTGCGGGACGGCAGGATCAAGACCACCCCGCTGACCGTGATCCTGCCCGGGATCACGCGGGCGACGATTCTGCGCTTCGCCGAGGATCTGGGGCTGCGGCTGGTCGAGGAACGATTCACGCGCGACGAGGTCTACATCGCGGACGAGGCTTTTTTCTGCGGGACCGCGTCGGAAGTGACGCCGATCCGCGAAGTGGACGGGCGGACGATCGGGAACGGCGGGATGGGTCCGCTCACCCGGAAAATCCAGTCGCTCTACTTCGACGTGATCCGCGGCCGGTCGGCCAAGTACAAGGACTGGCTCACTTCCTTCGACGTGACCGCCGCGCCCAACAAATCGAAACGGCCCGCCAAGGCGCATACTCCGTAGCTTCCCGTTCTGTCGAACATCCTGTTGAAGCTTCGGAAAACCGCGTACTTGTTCCTGGGGGCGTCGCCGTTCGCCCCTGAGCGGAGGCGCCGTTGACCGAAGAGTCCGCCTACCTGTCTGATCGCGACCGATCCATCTACCAGCGCAACGTGGCCCTGGCGGCCGTCGCCGCGTTCATCGCCGCGTTCATCGCCCAGTTCGTCCTGCCATTCGCAGCGATGTTCCTGATCATACCCTTCCCGTGGTCGCGCGATGCCACGACGCACTCGTACCTGGAGTGCGGAGCGACGTGGGAAGGACGGATCTACTGGCCCAAGTCCGGTTCCGACGGCACGACGACCCTTCTTCGATTCGATCCCGCCAAGGAGGGAGACCCGGAGATCGCGGCGGAGGTTCCGTTCAGCCGCTGCTGGTTGCTGGCGGCTCAGGACTGCCTCTGGATCATCTCCGCGATGGGAACCGCCCGCCTCGCTTCGGGGGGCCTGGAACAGATCGATACGGCGGGGCTGGGCGAGATTTCCCGGCCGTTCCTGTGGGGCGTTTCTCCCGCGATCCTGGTTCGGGATTGGGAGGGCCTCCGCCTGCGGCGCCTTCTCCACAATGCCTGGACGGTCGAACCCCTTCCGGCTTCCCTTCCTGAAATTCTGACGCGGACTTCACCGACCGATGTCCAGGCCCTGGCGATCGGGTCGGAATTGTGGATCTTCCTGCAAAGGGAATCGGTGGTCTGCTCCTGGCGCAGCACCTCCCCGCCGGGTTCAGATTGGCAATCCGTCAGCGGCACGTCCGGGGACTGGCGCGCCTTTGAGAAGGAGAGTCGGCCTCTGGTGGCCACATGGTCCCGAGTGGGATCGACCGAGCGGCTCGCGGTCTACGAGGGGTCGGGAGATTCCTGGATGACCGTACTTGATCTGCCGGCGGGTTCGTGGGATCCGAATACTTTGTTCACCTGGCCAGGACCCGGAGCTTTCTGGCAGGTTTCGGAGTCGTTTCCCGGCGCCTACCGGATTCGAGAGATCCGGTCCGGCCGGGTGGAGCGAACCTTCAAGGTGGGCCACGCCTTCCCTTTCGCCCCACAAAAGTTCTTCGGAACCTTCATGATCCTGCCGCTCGTGATCGCGGGCTTGCTGGCGGTCTTCATCTGGGGCCAGGCTCGGAGACACCGGAAAGCGATCTACAGGGTGAAGGGGGCCGAGGCGCCCTTCGCGTCGATCCTGCGGCGCGCGATCGCCTCGTTCGTCGACGGGATCGTGATGGGCGGCCCCCTCATGGCCGCGTCGATGCTGTGGATGTCGAACATGGATTTTCTCGAGTTCGAGGAACCGCGCCAACTGATCCGCTTCTTCGCGATTGCCCTGATCGGCGGCGCCTGGTCCCTGGTCGCGGCCGTTGTCTTCACGTGGACCGAAGGGCGATGGGGCGTCACCCCGGGCCGGTGGCTCGCGGGGATCCGCGTCATGGGAGTCGACCTGCGTCCGTGCGGTTTCGGCCGCGCCTTCATCCGCAGGATCCTCGGGATCTTCGTGGATTTCCAATTCAACGGCATGGTCGGCATCCTCGTTCTCGCCTTCACGGAACGATTCCAGCGGCTCGGCGACTTGGTGGCGAAAACGGTCGTGGTGCGGGCGGGAACCCTGGCGCCGCCAGGGTAGCTTCACGTTTCCCGCTCCCTGTTCCCCGTCGGGCTGAAAGCTCCGAGCCTCTGGAACGGGTAACGGGAAACGGGGAGCGGGGAGCGGGGAGCTCTACCGGGTGTCCCTAGTAGTTCGTGGGATCAATTCTCCTGAGTGCCGCGAGCGCGTACATCCCTTCGTACCAGGAACGCGTCCTCATCATTTCGCGCAGTTTGGCGATCGTAGGGGACGGGATCGGGCGGCGACCCGCGTCCAGGTATTCAAGCCCTTCCGCCGCACGATAGCGCACCAGGAGATCCGGGTCGTCCATGGCCTGGAGGATCGTCTCCCGCGTCCGGTCTTCCCGGGTCAGTCCCAGCGCCGCCACGCACCAGAGCCGGACCCGCACGTCGGGGTCCCGCGCCCCGGCGAGGAGCTCGGTCGTCACTCCCCCGCGCGGAAACGAGGGGAGCTTCAAGGCGAGGAAGGCCCGGTACGCCGCTTCGTACCGGACGTCGGGGTCCGGATCCTTGAGCCCGGTGGCGAGCCGGTCGATGGACTTCTGGTCGTCCACGGGGAGGTTCCTCAATTCGGCGACGCGGCCCAGCGCAGCGGCGCGCATGACGAACGCCGCGATGAGGCCCACGATCGAAACCACGAAGACGCACGCCAGGAGGCCGCGGACGGTCCTAGCCGAACAGCGGCGGACGACCCAGGCGGCGATCGCGCCCAGGAGGCCCAGCGCCAGGACCAGGCCGAAGACCGGCCCGGCATAGAACACGCCCGTCCACCCCAGCCAGGTCAGCTCGAGGAGCATCGACTCCAGCGGCCCGAACTTCAGCGTCTCGTGAAGGACCTTCTGCAGGGCCTCCTTGGTCGCGGGCGCGGTGACCGTGCGGGTGCCGATGATCCGACCCGGGTCGGAACCTTCGAGGCAAATCGTGCGGTCGAGGAGTCCGTATTTCCGCAGGGTGTCGATCGGAAGGACGACCGAAGAGGCGAGCAGGTACACGTCGTGCTGCTTCTTCTCGATCAGGGGCGCCGCGGTGTCGGCGTTGGCCGTGGACTCGACCGAGAACTCGAGCTCCTTCAGGAATTTCAGCTCCGACCCGAACTTGCCCACGGTGAGGACCGTGCGCACCTGGCGAGACTTGAGATGCGGATCGTCCACGTAGACGGGCTTGACGGGCTCCGCCGCGTACAGCGTGTGGTTGTAGTAGAAACGCGCGAAGGCGCGGCCGAGCTCGTGGCCGAGAAGGAAGCGATCGCGGAAGCGGCTGGTGCCCTGGATGCGCTCCTCGTTGCCCACGGGTCCGGGGACGAGCGCGAAGAGCGCGAGGAGGATGAGCAGGGCGGCGGCGACCACTCCCGGCCGCAGGGCCATCTTCGCCTTCGGGCCGGTACGGACCTGATCCCGTCGACGGCCCCAGGCCAATGTAGTTCCGAAGAGGGCGGCCCCGGGGACGAGGAATCCCGCCGCGACGGAGACGAGCGGGGAGGTTCTCGGCAGGAGCGCGAGAAAAGTCGAGACCCCGAGGAAGAGCGAGCACCACGGGGCGAATCGGGCGACGGTCAGGAATTTCTCGCCGAGGGCGTGGACCGCCGCGTGAAGGCCGCCCAGGAAAAAGGCGATCGGGGTGGCCAGCAGGAAGGCGGCACCCAGCCGTCCCCAGATTCCCAGCCCCTCCAGCTCGGCTTTCCGGGGAAGGGGGTCGGAACCGATGCGGGTCAGGACCTCGGCCCTCTGGAACATGCGATCCAGCTCGCGTTCGAGAAGGGGCAGGGCGGCGAGCGTGAGAACGATCAGGGTGAGGGCCGTGGCGAGGGCGGCGGCGGCCGCAATCCAGGAGAAGGCTTCCGCCCGCGCCGCGAATGTTCCTCCGGCCGTGAAGGGCTCCCGTTCGTGAGGTTCGGCGGTCCGGGGAGTCCGGAGCAGGCTCTCGAGCTGGCGGGTCCGGACCGCGGCGATTTCCTCCGCGCGCCGTCGCGTCCACGGAAAGGAGATGGGCTTGGGGGAGAGGCCCCAGGCGCCCTCCGCGAGGGAGGCGACCGCGCCCCAGGGGGCGCCGTTGGGATTGCTGCAGATCGGCGTGCCCGCCGAGACGGTCCACGCCTCCCCCGGGCCGTCCCGAACCGAGCCGTCGAGCTCCCGCGCCGCGGCCTCGAGGGCCTTCCGGAAGGAGTCGCGGTCGGAAAAGCGAGGATCCATTTTATTAAGCGATCATCAAAGCTTCTTGAGAACCCCATCCCTCACCACCAAGCCACGAAGGCACCAAGCGGACGCCGATCGGTCGAGCGCCCGCCGGGAGGGACGGCTGGGAGAGCCGCGAGAGAAGCCGCCTTCTCTCCGCGGCTCTCCCCACCGTCCCCGGCCCCTTCGGGGCCGGTTCGTGGCCCTTCGGGCCACGAACGCCGGCGGGCGCATTCCAAGTATCACTCTTCTTTGTGGCTTTGTGTCTCCGTGGTGAGGAGGCCGTTTCAACAAGGCTCCATCAGCAGCCAGCGTTCAGCAATCAGCCGGAAAAGACCGGCCGCACCCAACGACTCCCCTCTGGCTGAGCGCTGAAGGCTGGTGGCCGAAAGCTGACAAGGGGGCGATTATAACAGGGTCCGCCGGGGCCATTCGTTAAGATAACCTCCGGATCATGGTCAGAGTTCGAAGGATTGCGGTCGGCGTGGCGGTGCTGCTCGCGGCGGGCTTGGGAGCCCGGTCCCAGCAGGGCCCGCGCGCCCCCTTCGAAATCCGCCATATCGTCGCCCACGGCCAGCGAATCGACACCCAGTTCTACGACTTCACTGGTGACGGCGTCCTGGACGCGCTCGTCGTTTCCATCGACTGGGATGTCGAGCCCCGGGTGCGCTGGCTGGCCCTGCACATCGGCCGGAAGGGCGAGGGCATCCCCGAGAAGCCGGATCAGATCTGGCCGGCCGCCCCCTTCGCCTGCGCGCTGGCGCTGGGCAACGTCGTGCCCGAGGGGGGCGTGGACATCCTCGAGATCGCCCCGGACGGCGTGTACTACCACGCCTTCGAGAACGGGGTGATGACGGAGGAGCCGCGCAAGCTGATCCACACGCGCACGTTCTTCACCACGCCCTCCGATCGCGCGCTCCCTACGTGGTCCAAGCCCGTGGATCTCTCGAAGGACGGTCTCGACGATCTCGTGATTCCGGTGCCGGACGGGTACAAGGTCTATTTCCAGACGGCGCCCGGCCGCTTCGGAACCGTCGTCCGGCTCGAGGCCGACCTGGCGCCGGGCAAGACCCCGGCCATCTCCCCGAGGCGGTTCGCGGCGGACTGGGAGCGCGCCCTGGCGCGGGGGCTACCCCCTTCGTCCTCCCTCTTCAACATCTATGACGAGCTGCCGAGGATCACTCCGGTCGACATCAACGGGGACGGGCTCCTCGACCTCGTGTCGATCCGGGGCGACGAGATGACGATCTTCTTCCAGAAGGCCGGGCTCCAGTTCCCCGCGGCGCTGCGGAAGACCCATAAGATCGCGACCCTTCGCGAGGAGCGGAGGAAGGACACGGTGGACGTCGCGGACGTGCAGTTCTGCGACATCAACGGCGACGGGATCATGGACTTCGTCGTCACCAAGATCGAGGGGCAGCTGGGTTTCATGAAGTCGATCAAGACGCGGATCTATCCCCATCTCGGGACGGGCCGCGGCAACTTCCAGGGGGACACCTGCATCATCATCGACGGCGTGAGCCTGAATCCCGTTTTCCTCGACATGGACGGCGACGGCGCGCTCGACGTGCTGACCTCGCGCCTGAGGACGGACATCCTCGAGCAGGCCGTCTCCGCGGGGCTCTTCGGCGACATCACCGTCACTTACGAAGTTTTCCAGTTCGACAAAGTTCAGAACAGCTACTTGAACGCACCGGTTTTCTCCTACGACGTGCGCATCCCGATCGACGACATGAAGAACATGGGCGCCGGCTCGAGGCCGCTCTTCCAGGTGGCGAGGGACATGTCCGGCGACGGGCGGCCGGACGCCGTCATCTACGTTCCGAAGACCGCGACGGTGGAAGTGCGCCGGGGGCGCGTCGCCTGGCGGGACAACGGGACGCGGAGGGTGATCGATTTCGAAAAGGACGTCGCGGCCTCCTTCGTGATCGACAAGAAGAATCCGCCGAAGTGGATGAGCTTCCTCGACATCGACGGCGACGGCCGGCAGGACGTCATTCTCGACTACAACGGCTTGGTGAAGATCCTGTTGAGCAGGTTCTAGCTTCGAGCTTCCAGCAGCCTGCAGCCGTCAGTAATCAGCTTCAAGCCGGAAGCATTTTCGCGAAAGCAGATCCAAATCCGTGTGATTCTGTCGCGGGGCTTGAAGCTCGGAGCTCGAAGCTTGAAGCTAGGCAGTGTCTTCGTCATCATCGTCGGGCGCGAGGTCGGGCGGTTCGGCGGAGGGCCCGGCGCTCACGTCTTCGAGCACCTGTTCCTCCACGTAAATCGGCACCCGCATGAGAACCGCAAGGGCGATGGCGTCGCTCGGGCGGGAGTCGACCTCGACGACCTTCCCGTTCTTGCGCAGGATGAGCTTGGCGTAGAAGGTCCGGTTCTTCAGGTCGCTGACGATGATGCGCTCGAGGCGCGCCTCGAGCCCCCGGATCACGTTTTCCACGAGGTCGTGGGTCATGGGGCGGGGGGTCTTCTGCGCCTTGAAGTTGCGGTCGATGGCCAGGGCCTCGGCGAGCCCGATGACGATGGGAAAGGCGCGGGCGCCCTCCAGCTCCTTCAGGACGATGACCTGCTCGACGGAGTTCTCCGAAATGACGATCTTGTTGAGCTCCATCTGGATCACGGCGGACTCCGAATGGCGTACCGCTTAATCATAACCCGCTCGCCGGTGACACGCAACGTACGCTGCGGGGCGAGCTTCCAGCGACCCGTTTCCCGTTTCCCGCTCCGGAAGTTTCAACCTTCGGGCCGGAAGGACGAAGGGAGGACTATGGAAAAATTCTCTGTTGCCGACTCTGGCTCGCCGCTCGAAGCTTCCGAGGCGGGGAACGGGTTGCGGGGAACGGGGAGCTCGGCCTTGCCGGGTTGACGTCGCTTCCGCGCAGGAGTAGCATCGTCGGAAGATGACGAAGGGCTCGTTCGAACAGATCCTCCTGGCCCTCGCGGTGCGAAACAAGCTGATGACCCCCGAGGCCGCGCAGGCCTCGCTCAAGGAATTCAACTCCCAGCCCGCCGACGACGTCCACGGCATCGACGAGATCATCATGGCCCGGGGCCTCGTCACAGAGGAGCAGGCGGCCGCACTCGCCTCCGCCGCGAAAAAGCTCCTGTCCGCCGGGAAGACCGACCGGGTCGAGTCGCCGACCACGACGCGCCGCGTCCTCGGCACCGCCGATCCCAAGGAGCCGATCCCGGGGTATCGGATCGTCGGCAAGCTCGGGACCGGCGGGACGTCGACGGTCTTCCTCGCCGAGGAGACGAAGCAGGGCAACCGGCGGGTCGCGCTCAAGATCCTCCACCCCTCGAAGGCGAACGATCCGCGCGCCCTCGCGCGTTTCCTGCGCGAGTCCCAGCTTCTCGTGTCGCTCGACCATCCGAACCTCGTGAAGGGAACCGCCCACGGGCGGTACGGCCCGCTCGTCTTCCTCGCGATGGAGTTCCTCGAGGGCGAGACGGCGCTGGACATCGTCGATCGGGAGGGCGGATTCGCGGAGGCGCGGGCGGTGGAGATCACCCTGCAGACCGCGGAGGTGCTGGCGTACCTCCAGGGGCGGGGGCTCGTCCACTGCGACATCAAGCCGGGCAACATCATGATCCTGAAGGACGGGCGGTCGAAGCTGCTCGACCTCGGGTTCGCAAAGTCCGTCGCCGGGGGCGCGGCGGGGCCGGCGTCGGAGACGACGAGCGGCACGGCGCAGTACATGTCTCCGGAGCAGGCCCGGGGGCAGGCGAACCTCGACGCGCGGGCGGACATCTACTCGCTCGGGGCGTCGCTCTACCACATGGTGATGGGCGAGGTCCCTTTCTCCGGTGGGGACAGCGTCGAGGTGATGGCGAAGCAGGTGCTGGAGGCGCTCAACTCGAGCGAGATCAAGAACCGGCGGATCTCCAAGCACCTCCACTACTTCATCGAGCGGATGATGACGAAGGACAAGGCGCTGAGGTACCAGACGCCGCAGGAGCTGATCGAGGACATCCGCTCGCAGATGGAGGGATTCTCCTCGCTCGAGTACAAGCCGGAGGATCACCCGGCGCGGACGACGCGGATCCTCCAGGGCCTCCGGGGCCAGCCCCCTCCGTCGGGCCCCGTCGACGGCGGGGGCAACGCGACTCGCCGCCTGAGGCCGCCGCCGCGCCCGGGTCGTTAGGACCGGGCACCAAGCCTTGAAATCTTCGATCGTTTCGGCCAATCTCATGATCCTAAATCTCTGGAACCCGTCGCTCGCCCGACCTGGAGTGCGTACTTATAGTTCGGGGCCGCGAGCGGTCGGTGTTTTTCGGGAGGAGCGCATGGGTCGGATCGCACTGCTGATGGCGCTGTCGAGCCTGGTCCTCGCCGTCGGCCGGCCGGTCGCGCAGGAAACGACGGACCTGTTCGATCTCACCAAGACAACGCTCGACAAGGAGGCGGCCGCGAAGGTCGCCGCCGATCTCGTGGAGTACGCGCAGGGCCGGGCCAGGGCCGCCCGCGATTTCCACGTCCTTGGCGATTACCGCAAGCTGATCCGCGTCGCCTACCAGCTCTCCCCGGAAGCGCCGGGCGTCGCCGCCGCCCACGTGCGCATCAAGAGCGGCCTTCTCCCGGAGCCCCCGAAGAAGGAAGTCGCACGCGCCGATCTCATGACGGCCCTTGTGGCGCTCGCCAAGACGCCCGCGGAAGGGAAGGGGCGGGACGACCGCCTCGCCGCCCGGTACCTCTACGCCGTCGGGACCCTGATCGACCCGCAGGACGAAACCTGCATGGTCCAGTCCGATGCGCTCCAGAAGAAGTGGGGATTCGTCATCGCCTGGGACAAGATCCTCGCCGTCTACCGCCGCGTCGTCCCCGACGGCCACACGGCCGCCATCAACGGCCTCATGGTCATGACCGCCTCCGGCACCACGCAGGTCGGCGCGGTCTCCCGCATCCTGCTCACCTACCGCGCCACCGGGGTCGCGGTGCTCGACGTCCGGTTCGTGAGGGAGGGCGGAAGCATGATGCAGGTGGCCGGCGAGGAGGCCGTCCGCTACTGGGGCCGGATCCAGAGGAACGTCCCCCTTCCCGGCGGGACCCTCGAGATCAGCTTCGAGGACAAGTTCAGCAAGAAGGACGGGCCGTCCGCGGGCGCGGCCTACGCCATCCTCATGCGGTCGTTCTCCGATCCCTTCCAGATCGATCCCGCCTTCGCGATGACGGGCGACATCTCGGTCGAGGGGCGCATCCTGCAGGTCGGCGGCGTCTACGCGAAGATCCGGGGCGCCGCGGCGGGCCAATGCACCCGCGTCGGCATCCCCCTCCTGAACGAGGCCGAGCTGACCGATTCCCTCGTCCTGAACGGCCCCTCGACGCTGACGGAAATCGAGGTCTTCGGGATGGAGACGATCGAGGACGCCGTCGCGCTCGCGCGCACGGACAAGGACGACCGCCTCCAGAAGGCCGCGGCGGCCTTCGCCGGCCTGCGACCCCTCGTGGAGAAGAAGGTGAAGACGAGCGACAAGGCCGCGACGGCCGAGATCCAGAAGATCACGGACGCCGTGCTCGCGCTCGCTCCGCGCCACCTCTCGGCGAAGCTGATCGACGCGTGGAACAATATGCGGCTCCCGGCCACCCTGTCGCTCGGCGGATCGCTCGAGGAGTCCCAGGTCGTCTTCCGCAAGTACCTCGTCACCATCAGCACCAAGGAGACCCCCGACCTCGCCGACATCGCCAACGAGTCGAAGCCGACGAACATCAGCAACACGCTCCGGGCGCTGAGGGAGCTGAAGCCCAAGCTCCACCCGGACGCCCAGAAATCGTCGGCGAAGCTGGAGGACCTGTGCACGACGATCCAGAGATTCATCCAGGCGCGGCCGGGCCTGGAGGAGAAGGAGAAGGGGATCGAGACTTTCAAGAAGAAGATCGAAGATCTCAAGCTGAAAATCGAGCGGGCGAAGGCGGAGAACAAACCGGTCGATGAGGTCAACCGACTGGTGAAGCGGCACAACCAGGCCGTCGAAGACCAAAAGCAGGCGGTCGACGCCTACAACAAGTCCGTGACGGAACGGAATCAAACCCTACAGCGGGTCGTCGAACTGCACAACGAGTACATCGCCATCCTCCGGACCCTGACGCAGGACCCGAAGCTGCTGGAGAAGCTGATCCAGGGAAAATAAGGCC
>Ga0193713_1000600_pt1 | contig 12076 bp, 9 predicted proteins | sample H3a2metaG_FD_143054 | JGI IMG/M metagenome (GOLD analysis project Ga0193713, IMG submission 143054) | Soil microbial communities from a riparian zone of the East river system, Colorado, United States - H3a2 | ecosystem: Environmental > Terrestrial > Soil > Riparian zone | place: USA: East River... | reverse complement strand
AAACTCGTTCGCATGAGCGAGCTGCAAGTAATGGCCGGGCATCGCCTCGTGCACGGTGAGATCACGGACCATGTAATTGTTGTATTCGCGAAAAAACGATTCCTTGCGCTCCTTCGACCAATCTTTCGGCGTAGGTTCGACCGCAAAAAATGTTTTGCCATTTTGCTCGAGCGGCCCCGGTGAATCGCAATAGGCAATGCCGGTGCCGCGCTTGAATTCTGGCATCAGGATAACGTTGAGCGGCGTTTCCGGCACGGCGACGAGATTGTGCGATTTCACGAAATCGGTCGCTTCACCTACAATCTTCTGCGCGTAACCGACGATCGTGTTGTCGTCCGGATGCTTCTCGGCCAGCTTGTCTAGTACCGCGACCGTGACCTTCTTTTTGTCCGCCAGCGTCGCCTCGTCGGCCTTTGGAAAATATTTTTTGTAGAGTGGCAACGCGGTCTCGTAGATCGCGCTCTGGGTCTGCTGCAAATCCGCCTGCGCCCGCTTCATGATTTCTTCCATCGACAGGTCGGACGCGAGCGCGAAGCGCAATTTCTTTCGGAATTTCTCTGCGCCGAGCCGGAAATCGCCGTCCGAACGCGGCAGTAAATCGTCCTGCAGCCACTTCTTGTAATCTTCCAGCGCGGTAGCGGTTTTTTCCTGCAACGGCGCGAGTTCCTTTTTCATTTGCAGCGCACGAACCAGTAGCGGGTCAAGGCCGACGCGCACCAGGTTGATTGCGCCCTGGGTTTGCTCGATCGCCGTTTCGCCATGAACACGCGGCGGATGTTGAAGGTTCGTTTTTGCCTGCTCGATGACGTGCGGAATTCCTTCCATCCGCTTACGCAAATTAAGGATGCGTTTTTCCGGCGGAGCGAAATCGCGCGCGACTAAAAGATACAGGCCGTTGGCGAGGCTCTGATTGTAAACGAGCGGATTCCAGTCCGCTTCCTTCAACTCTTCGGCTTCAAAAATTTTGTAATCGACGTTCTCCTTCAGGATGGGAAGATCGACAACGTTCGCGCCGGTAAGTTGTGATCCATCGATTGCGTTCAGCTTGTCGCGAAACTCCTTTTGCGCCGCCAGGTCTTTCGCCCGGGCTTCAGCCGAGTAATCCGTTAGCTGGCCGTCGAAGCGATGGTCGCCCAGCTCGGTTGCCTCCTCCGGATTGGCTCGCAAATACCGCTCGATGTAATCGTGCGCTATTTTTTGAAACGCCTCGTCCTGCGGACTGGCGGAAGCATAGAAGATCGACAACGACAATAGAAGTCCGATTCCGAGAGCGATCTTCATCCCGCTTGAGCGCTATGCTTCCGGCTGGACCGCGAACCCAACCGCCGGTTCGGCGTCGGCTGCGACTTGGGTCTGGTCCTGCAAATAGGTCCGGCCTTTGTAAAACGGGGTCACGATCGCGAATAAGACTGCCGTTCCCAGCATCACCCAAACGAAAAACATGAAGTAACTGGCGCCTTGCAACTTCACCGAGCCATCGGGATTTTGGATGAAGAAATTGACGGCGGCGGTGAATTGGTTGCCGAGCGAAATGGCGAAGAGATACGTGCACATGATAAGCGATTTGAGTTTGACCGGCCCCTGGGTGTAGGAAAACTCTAGATGGGTCGGTGAAACAAGCGTTTCGCCAGCGGTCAAAATCACGAACGCCCAAACTTGCCAGATGATGCTCGGTCGCGCACCGCCGTCGATCTGGGTTTGAATGATGGCAACTAGGAAAAATGACGCCGCGGTGACAAACAAGCCCGCTCCAATTTTTCGCAGCGGCGTCAATCGAACAAATCTCTCAACGAATGGATAGAGCCAGTAGGAAAAGAGCGGCAGCATGATCAGGATAAAAATCGGATTGACGGTCTGAATTTGGGACGACAACCACTCGATGCCGAAAAGATGTCGATCCATCGACTCGGCTTGAACGATCCATGACGAAAAATTTTGCTGCCACAACGCCCAGAAGATCGCGATGAAAGGCACCGGCATCAGAATGTTGAGGATAATCTTGCCGGTCTCTTTGTTAAAAATCTCCCGGGCATAAGTTCGCAAGCCGACCGGTGGAATGTGAACGAATTTCTTTCGACCCACCCAAAAGATAATCGTGGCGATGGCCATGAAGACACCGGGCAGTCCGAAGGCAATGTCCGGACTGTGCAAGCGCGGGCTTTCAAGAAAACTGACAATCACCGGCGGGAGTTTTGCGATGAAACCGCCCGGATCGGCTTTGTAGGGTTCGAGCAACCACGGAATCAAAAGCGTCGAGATGAACGACCCGGCGTTGATCGAAAAATAAAACCAATTGAAGACGCGCGTAAGCAAATGCTTGTTCGTTTCGCCAAACTGGTCGCCGACGTTGGTCGAGACGCACGGTTTGATTCCACCCGCGCCGATCGCGATTAACAAAAGACCGATCGCGAGCAAATAGCGCGGTTCGATCGCGTGCGCGACCGGCGAACCTATCAGCGCGAGCGTGAGATGCCCAAGGCAGTAAACAATCGAGATCCAGAAGACCACCCAAAATTTTCCGAAGACTGCATCAGCCAGGATTGCGCCGAAAATGGGCAGAAAATAAAGCGCCGAAACAAAAGTGTGATACCACGCCTCGGCATTCGTCGGCGACATGACACTTAAATGTCCCATCTTGTCCAAGAGATACTTGGTCATGAAGATGGTCAGGATGGAATTCATCCCGTAGTACGAAAACCGTTCGGCCGCTTCGTTGCCGATGATGAAGGGAACGCCCGGCGGCATCGTCGAGATTTTGGGAGGCGTCGTTGCGTATTTGTGTTTGGCCATCGATCTTGCTTTCGCTAAGGACGTGTGTTTGCCGGGAAAAATTCGGCGGGCGTTGCCGAAGGTGAAGGTCTATCGGAATCCGTCGCGGTGGTCCTGGATCGAGCATTCTTTGCCGGATCGACCTGCTCTCTCTGGACGTCCGGCATTTCGCCGAGGGGATGTTTTTCGCACGACGAATAAAAAATGAGCAGACCGCTCACGAGGGCAATACCGGTTCGGCGGAAGAGAAAAGCCATAATGCGCTGGCACCCTAATTGTCGATCCTTGGCCCGTGCAAGATCAAAACCGCGCTTCGATTTCTCGCTTGGTTCGCACCGGACTGCGATCACGAGCGAAACCAGGATCGGCGAGTGGCTGTACAAATGATTGAAAGACGCGGCCACAGGATTACTATCAGACGCGGTGGCCCGCATGGAAAAAAATAGCGCCTGGAACGAAGTCTTCGCCCTCATTCTGCTCTTCGTTGGGACATTGCTCTTTCTCGCATTGGTCTCCTACACGCCCAAGGACGTGCCATCCTGGGTTTGGTTTAGCCATATCTCGCCAGCAAATCATCCCGCCCAAAATTTCATTGGGCCGTTCGGCGCAATTATCGCGGGAATTTGTTATCAACTAATCGGCGCTGGCGCGTATCTTTTGGCTGCGATTCTTCTTGGCTTCGGCGTAGCGAAACTGTTTCACCCGCGTTTGCGGGTGACCCAGCGAATCACGTGGATCATTCTTTTTATCGTTTCGGGCGCCTGTTTGCTCCATTTGCAACCGTATCATCTGCGCGGGTGGCATTCGGCTTTCAATATCCAGGGACCGGGCGGCTGGATCGGTTATCGTTTTGCCGATGGGCATCATGGCCTGCTCCGCAATGTTCTTGGCCAAGTTGGCTCCGTTATTCTGTTGACCGGGATCTACGTGGCGACGCTAATCCTGATGACGGGATTGCGGCCGATTCATCTTGTCCGCGAGATGGTCGCCGCGACGCGGCGCACAAATACGAGGCTGCACGAATGGCGATTGCGGCGACGATTTCAAAAATCCAACCTAAAAGAAAAAATCGAGATCAGTGAGAAACAGCTCGAGAAGCAACGGGGGTTGCTCGAAAAACGGCTGAAAAAGAAAAGCGCGTCCGTACCTGAGTCGGCTGGCACGTTTATTTTGCCTGACGAACTCGCAAATCGACCAAAACCGAAAGTGGTCGATACGACTGCCCTGCCGAGCGAGCAGATGCCGGGCCGTAGAAAACCGTCTCTCGCGGAGTTGCGCGCCAGTGGCGAGAAACCAAAATCTGTTCCAACTCTAACTAGTCGAACCTGGAAATCGGAAAACTATGTGCTGCCCGGAGTAGATTTGCTGGATGAGCATGATCTGGAAGGGCGCGCGGCGGCGGATCCCACGGAACTGGAGCGGGTCCAGCAGATTTTGATTGATACACTGGCACAGTTCGGCATCTCAGTGGCGCCTGGCGATATCACCAAGGGTCCTACCATTACGCGCTACGAAGTGTATCCGGCTAAGGGCGTCCGTGTGGACAAGATCGTAAGCTTGGAGCGCGATCTTGCGCGGGCCACGCGCGCCGAGCGTATCAATATTCTCGCGCCCATTCCGGGGAAGGACACCGTGGGTATTGAGCTGGCAAACAGCCGTAAAGTGAAGGTGACCCTACGCGAACTCTTGCAATCGCCCGACTGGGACGACGCGAAAGGACGCGCAAAGATCCCGCTCGCGCTCGGTAAGGACGTATACGGCAAAGCGATCGTCACCGATCTGGCGCAAATGCCGCACCTGCTGGTAGCCGGCACCACGGGCAGCGGGAAAAGCGTCTGCATCAACGCGCTCATCGCCAGCATGCTCTTCCGCTTCACGCCGGAAGAACTGCAACTGATCATGATCGATCCGAAAATGGTCGAGCTGCAGGTCTACACCAACCTGCCGCACTTACGTTATCCGGTAATCACCGATCCGAAGAAAGTCTTGCTCGGGCTTCGCGGACTAATCGACGAGATGGAAAAGCGCTACAAGATTTTTGCGCGAGTCGGCGTGCGCAACATCATGAGCTTCAACTTGCGACCGCCGAAAAAGAAAGACGTCGATCTTGCGCGAGAGTCTTCGGACAACGCGGATAGCAAAGTCTCACGCCAGGATGAAATCCCAATTCCCGACAAAATGCCGTACATCGTGGTCATTATTGACGAACTGGCTGATTTAATGCAGACGGCGCCGGCGGACGTGGAAAGCGCGATTGCGCGCATCACACAAATGGCGCGTGCAGCCGGCATTCACATCATCGTTGCGACGCAGACGCCGCGCGCGGATGTCATCACAGGAGTCATCAAAGCGAACATTCCGAGTCGGATTGCATTTCAAGTCGCCTCCAAGATCGACAGCCGGGTGATTCTCGACGAAAACGGTGCCGATCGTTTGCTCGGACAAGGCGACATGCTCTACCTCCCGCCGAGCACTTCGCGTCTCATTCGCGCCCAAGGCGTACTCGTAACCGACGATGAAATTCATCGCCTGGTTGAATTTGTTTCTGGACAGAGCCCGCCCGCTTTTGACATGGCGATGCATGAGAAGCTTCAATCCACCGCGACGCCAGAAGAAGAAGTGACGGAGGAAGATGAAGAGCTGGTCGAAAAATGCATCGAGATCATTCGGCAGGAAAAACGCGCCTCCACGTCCTTGCTGCAACGGCGGTTGCGACTTGGTTACACGCGTGCCGCGCGCATCGTTGATATTCTGGAGCAGCGCGGTATTTTGGGTCCCGGCGAAGGCGCCAAACCGCGGGAGATTCTTGTCGATCTTGACGCTGCCGTTTAGCTGGCAACCCAATCATGACGATCGAAGGTCTCGGTAAAAAGTTTGAAGAGGCGAGGCGTGCGCGCGATCTTACGCTCGACGAAGCAGCGCGCATGACCAAGATTCGCCCAGCGCGGCTGGCAGAGATTGAGGCGGACGATTTTTCGCAATTTCCCAGCCTGGCGTATGCAAAAGGGTTCCTGCTCATCTACGGGAAATTTTTGGATGTCGATGTGACGCCATATCTCGAAGCCTTTGAAGATTCCGAGCAGGTCACAGTCGATGGCTACTCATACCTTCAGGAAAATCATGCGCAAAAACAAGTCAGCACGCCCGTTGTTCGTCCTTCCAGGCACGATCGTATATCGCCGATGCCGCTCATATTTGGAGTCTTAGTACTGGTAGTCGGTTTTTCGGTGATGAAGCTGATTCTCAATGTGCAGCGGATTGCTCCACGGGCAGCAGGGCCTACGGCTCAAGTGTCACCGAGTGCCTCGGCGATCTCGAACTCCGCGACTGTTTCGCCAAGCATCGCTGCGGAAAAGACGCCAGACGTTGCGTCAGCACCGTCGATCTCCCCATCGGCCACGGTTACGCGAAAAGCGACAGCGGTTACGGCAGCTTCCACGCCGACGCCCGCAGAACCGGAAGTGCGGCGAGCCGAGCCTGTGCGCCCGGAGGATCTCGCAAAAGCACGCGGCGCAGTCAATTCGTCCCCGACGGAATCAGCCGGACCGAACCGTGTCGCTATTCGGCCGCTCAAAAGAACCTACATCAAAGTCACGGTGGACAATAAAAATCCCGCTGTCGAGCGTTGGATTTCGCCGGCTGATGGCACTGTAGAGTTTCACGGCCAGCATATTTCCGTGCGCGTTCTCGATCGCGACGCTGTTCAAATCACGAAAAATGGCGAGGCGCTTGAAGACAACGACGATGACGTGACGGTCAACTAATTTTCTTTTTCAATGCGAGAGAAAATCGCCTCTGCAGCGGCAAGCTTGTCGCCTGCAAATCCAACATCGCGGGCGGTATGCCCGCCGACACGGCCATATCGCACAAAAGTTGGCATGATCAGCCTCGGTTGCGCTAAGAACCTTGTCGATGCTGAGATCATGCTCGGCAGCGTACTGCAGTGCGGAATGGAAATTACGTCCCGCGTGGAGGATGCCGATGTCTTGGTGGTCAACACGTGCGCGTTCATTGATTCGGCCAAGGAAGAATCCATTAACTCGATCCTGGAGGCGCATCAGCAGCGCGGTTTATCCAAGCGACAAAACCAGAAATTAATCGTGAGCGGCTGTATGTCGCAAAGATTCTCCAGCGAGCTGCGCGAGTCGCTGCCAGAGGTAGACGCGTTCTTAGGACTCGATCAAGTGAGTGAACTTGGAGAAATTGTTCAGCGGATGGTAACGGAAGGCAACGAGCCCGGTTCGTGTCTTTTGTCTGACGCTGCCTCAGCCTCAGCTATCGACCGCGACTACAACTTCGTCACGCCTCATCCCATTTATATTCCCGATTACGACACTCCCCGTTTTAGGCTTACGCCAACGCACTCCGCTTATGTTAAAATTGCCGAAGGCTGCAATCACCCGTGCAGTTTTTGCGTGATCCCACAGATGCGGGGAAAACACCGCAGTCGGGCCCCTGAATCCGTGCTCACAGAGATCCGAGGACTCGTCAAGGAAGGCGTGCGTGAGATAAATCTGATCAGTCAGGACACAACCTATTATGGGATGGATTTGTGGCCGCAAAAAGCGGGCCCCCGTCAACCAGTTGATTCGTCGCGTGGGCCGACGCTTGCTGCCCTGCTTCGCAAAATCCAAAAAATCGAGGGCGAATTCTGGGTGCGCCTGCTTTATACACACCCGGCGCATTGGAGCGATGAATTGATCGAGACGATCGCGGAATGCGACAAAGTTGCGCGTTACGTAGATATTCCTTTGCAGCATATCGACGAATCAATGTTGCGCCGCATGCGACGGGAAACCTCGCGCGATCATATCGAGAAGTTAATCGGCAAATTGCGCGTCGGAATTCCTGGCGTTGCTCTGCGCACCACTTTCATCGTTGGATTTCCCGGCGAAACAGAAGCGGAGTTTGGGACCCTGCTCGACTTCATCGGGCGTACTCGATTTGAACGGCTCGGTATCTTCAAATACTCGCAGGAAGAGGGTTCGCGCGCGGCCAAAATGTCAAACCAAATCCCCGCAAGAATTAAAAATGCACGCTATCGGACCGCGATGTCGATCCAGCAGCAGATCGCCCACGACGTTGCGCGGGAGAAAGTTGGAAGCGAAATAAAGTTGCTGGTTGATCAGCCGTTTCTCGCTCGCAGCGAAGCGGACGCCCCGGATGTCGACGCGCGAGTCATATTGTCCCAGACGGCGCCAGTGGGCGAATTCATTTCGCGCAAAATCACCGCGAGCCGCGGCTACGATCTGCTGGCATGAACTATCCATCTATTCTCGAGAGGCAGTTCTTAACCTCCAATGAGGTTATGGAGTGACAGGCCCGTCGTTTTCGAGCCGGGAGGCGCGAGCGCTAATGATTCGCTCGAACCGGCTCCCGGAGAAAAGCCGGACCCCCCTAGGGGTTAATTCCCTAAAAAATCAGGGATGTCCCCCGATGGCATCCCAAGAATAAATCCTTTACAAAGGTTAACGTGCCAACTGTCTTGGAGGCTGACTTGTCTACCTAATGGCCGATTCAAACGAACCGAAAAAAGAGACTGTTCGCATTGTTTTGCCGCCGCAGGAGCCGGTAGCAAAGCCATCCGGAACAAATACGCGTTCGCGCGACACGGTGCGAATCCAGTTGCCACCCCGTCAGTCGGCAAACAAGCTGCCTCACCAGCCTCTCGACGCTCCAAAACCTCCCGGAAGAGCGTTTGTACCACCGTCACCCTTCGCCTTGCCAGAAACCTCTTTGGCTGCCGCGCCGGAGCCAGCCATCCTGTCAGCCCCTGAGCCTGCTCCCGATTCTGGCTCGGTTAGTGCAGCGCCAGAGTCGGTTTCGCCCGGCCCTAAGAAGGAGACGGCGCGCGTTCCGGTCATGCCTGAGCCCCGGGCGATGCCAGCTCCAGCGGTCGAGATGAAAAAAACTCAGCCGCTCATTGCTATGCCACAGATTGCGCCTCAGAGCACTTCGATCGCAGTTGCATCAACCGGGAAAGCTGAGGAGAATGCGATGATCAATGCAATTCCGATGCCGATCTGCTGGGCGCTGTTCGGAGTTTCCACTGTCATTTTGATTATTCAGATTTGGACTTACCTTTCCTAAAACCATGGATAACAACTCCGCCGTAATCAATGTCGACGAATCCAATTTTGACCGCGAAGTAACGCAAAGCAGCAAACCTGTGATTGTCGATTTTTGGGCGGAATGGTGCGGTCCCTGCAAAATGATTACGCCGTTACTGGACGAGATCGCGCGCGAAAAGGCCGATGCGGTCAAAATCGCAAAAGTGAACGTGGACGAAAACCAGAGTCTTTCGTTCAAGTACAACATTCGGGCCATTCCAGCGCTGCTCTTCTTCAAAAACGGGCAACTGCGCGACCAGGTCACCGGCATGGCGAGCAAAAAAGACTTGCTCGGCCGCATCGACGCGCTCGGGTGAAGGAATCCTGCTGCGGCGAAGAGTCCGCCTGACGCATTGTAGCCCGCCCTACAAAAAAATCAGAGTGCGCCCGGCGGGGCTCGAACCCACAACCTACGGCTCCGGAGGCCGTCGCTCTATCCAATTGAGCTACGGGCGCGAGAGGCTGACAACGAGCCATAGATTTAGAGGAATTTCCACCGATAAAAGGAATCAGATGGCGGCTGCGATTTCTACAAGAGCCATTTCTCGTAGCGCATCTTTCGTTTGCCTTTTGAGCTTATCCGAATGAAAATGTTCGCCCGCCCGGCGGCGGGAAGGGAAGGGGATTTTCATGAATCTGACTATTGACGCCATCGAGAAGGAACAGCAAAAAACCGACGCGATGCAGTTTGCTGTGGGCGACAGTGTGCGTATTCACACCCGGGTTGTGGAAGGAGATAAGGAAAGAATCCAGATTTTCGCCGGCATAGTCATTGGGCGTAAGGGCCGTGGGCTGAACGAAATGTTCACAGTCCGCCGAATTTCCTACGGCGAAGGCGTCGAGCGGGTCTTCCCGTTGCATTCGCCGCGGATCGCGAAAATCGAAGTGGAACAACAAGGCCGCGTTCGTCGCGCCAGATTAAACTACATCCGCACCCGCAAAGGCAAGGAAGCGACGGCGGTAAGAGAGTGATGGGGGGACGAGTTAGGTCTCGTCTAATTTAGCGACGGCACAGAGGCCATCCCTCCAAATTTTTTTGTGGGAAATCTGCGTAATCTGCGGATGATTCCTGCGATGTATCGGCGCTGCGGATTTCGCTACGAGAAAAAACTCCGCGCCACTGGTGTCACGCGCGTCGCCGGCATCGACGAGGCTGGTCGCGGTGCTCTGGCTGGTCCGGTTGTGGCCGCTGCAGTGATTCTTCCAGAAAAATTCCGGCACCGGCGCTTGAACGATTCCAAACAGCTTGCACCGGAATTGCGTGAAGAAATTTATTGTGAACTGATTGGTAATTCTCAAATCAGCTGGGCAGTCGGTGTTATCGATTCGATCGAGATCGACCGGATTAATATTCTGCGCGCGACGCACAAAGCGATGCGCGCTGCCCTTGCCGCGCTTTCCATTTCGCCCGATCACGTTCTGATCGATGGCCTGCCCGTCATTCCCTTTCCACTTCCACAGACCGCCATTATCGATGGCGATTGCTTCAGCTTATCGATCGCCGCTGCGAGCGTGATAGCGAAAGTCACTCGTGACGCGATGATGCGTGACTTCTGCGCTCATTTTCCCGAATATTGCTTCAGCCAGCACAAAGGTTACACCACCGAACTGCATCTCTTGAAACTCCATGAATTCGGAGCTTGTCCGATCCATCGCCGATCTTTCGAACCGGTGGCGCAACCGCTTCTTGCCCTCGAAGGTCTCCTCGACGCCACAACATCTCCGACGCGGCGCCCACGGCGAGAAACTGGCCTGCCGATTCCTGCGGCGTAAAGGCTACAAGATCCTCTACCGCAATTTCAAAGGCCGCAGCGGCGGCGAGATCGACATCGTCTGTCGCGACCGCGACACGCTGGTCTTTGTGGAAGTAAAGACGCGCACCCGCGAAGATTTCGGACGGCCAATTGCGGCAGTCGATAGAGAAAAGAAAAAGCGCATTTCCCGCGGCGGCCTTAACTGGCTGCGGATGCTGGATGATCCCGACATTCTCTTCCGCTTCGATGTCGTGGAAGTCATTATTGCTGAGGACGCGAGCCCGCGTCTCGAATTGATCAAGAACGCGTTCCCGCTTTCGAAGCCCTATATTTATTGAGGTGACATTAACCGCGGATTACGCTGATTTCGGCGAACACAGACTTCCAAATCTCGCCCGGATAATCAGGGAACTTCATGAACCATAAAATCAATCATTTCGCGGTCTGGATCCTTGTCGCGGTTTATTTCCTCATCGGCTGGGGCTGGTACGCGATCTTTGGCGAAACGTGGTTGAATCTTCACGCCCGGACGATGACCGACATCGAGCGGACGCACAATATCTCCGCCTATTTGCTGGCGGTTGTCGCGTCCATCGTCATCAATTACGCGTTGGCGTGGTTGATTAACCGGCTCAATGCGGCGAGCGCGATCGCCGGATTGAAAATCGCGCTCCTGTGCTGGTTCGCGTTTCTCTTCGTCGAATACTCCACGATCGCCGTGTTCTCCGCCTTCGAAACAAATCCGTGGCCGCTGGTTTTCATCGACATGGGCCGGCCACTCGTGGGCTTTGCCGTCAGCGGATTCGTCCTCGGCGCCTGGCGCAAACGAACAGCTTAAGCATCAGCGTTATGCCTAACGAACCCATTCACATCGCACAATCGAAGGAACCAATTTATTTGCTTCCTAAAATGGCAAACCGCCACGGCTTGATCGCCGGGGCAACAGGCACAGGAAAAACAGTGACATTGCAAACGCTGGCGGAGAGTTTTAGCGCGCGGGGCGTTCCGGTGTTCATGGCAGATGTGAAAGGCGATCTCGCCGGAATGAGTCAGGTGGGCGGGAATAACCCGAAGATCGTCGAACGCGCGAAGGAGCTTAAGATTTCGGATTTCAAAGGCGAAGCCTGCCCGGTCGTTTTTTGGGATGTATTCGGGGAACAAGGGCATCCCGTTCGCGCGACGATCTCTGAAATGGGCCCGCTGCTCATCGGACGCCTGCTCGAATTGAATGACACGCAGGAAGGCGTGCTCAACATGGTGTTCAAGATCGCGGATGAAAGCGGGTTGCTCCTTCTCGATCTAAAGGACTTGCGCTCGATGTTGCAGTACGTCGCGGACAATGCCGATCAATTCAAAACGCAATACGGAAATATTTCGGCCGCGAGCGCCGGCGCGATTCAACGCAACTTGCTCGCGCTTGAATCACAGGGCGCGGCAAGGTTC
>Ga0193713_1000599_pt1 | contig 12085 bp, 12 predicted proteins | sample H3a2metaG_FD_143054 | JGI IMG/M metagenome (GOLD analysis project Ga0193713, IMG submission 143054) | Soil microbial communities from a riparian zone of the East river system, Colorado, United States - H3a2 | ecosystem: Environmental > Terrestrial > Soil > Riparian zone | place: USA: East River... | reverse complement strand
GCCGCCGCGGATTCCGGAGGGACTCCTGGCGCGGGTAGGGCGCAGGAAGAGATGAGGACGAGGGGTAGGTACCGCCAGCCGGAGAGGCGCATCATTCGTGGTTCTGTTGAGCGGAGAGGGTGGGATTCGAACCCACGGTCCCCTTACGAGTACACTCGCTTTCGAGGCGAGCCCGATCGGCCACTCTGGCACCTCTCCGGTCCGCCGAGGCTGCGGGACTGTACCACGGTCCCTCGCAGTTGTGAAAGAGCCCGGAGGTCGATAAATTCAAGCCTAATGCCGCTTCCCCGCCGGCGGATTCTCGACGCCTTCCCCATCGAGATCAAGAACGAGCCCTTCTTCGTCCTCAGGGACACGGAGGGGGTCCTCGACGATCCCATGGTGCTCGATCCCTTCTCGTTCCTCGTCTGGAACCTGCTGACGGGCGGCGAGGAGATCGCGGACCTCCAGGGCGAGATCGCCAAGTACGCCGACGGAGTCCAGGTCCCCGCGGAACGGATCCAGGGGATCATCGATCAGCTCGACAAGCACATGCTCCTGGAGTCGCCCGGGGTCGCGGCCCGGCGCGAGGCGATCGAGTCGGCCTTCCGCGCGGCCAAGGTGCGCGCCGCGGCTTTCGCGGGACGCGGCGGGTATCCTGATTCGCCCGTCGCCCTCGAGAAGGAAATCGACGGGTACTACGCCGATCCGCTGGGGGCGGGCGCTCCGGACCGACGCAAGGGGGCCGAACCGCCGAAGGGGATTCTCTCTCCGCACATCGACTTTCGCCGCGGCGGGACCTGCTACACCCATGCCTACCGACCGGTGGCCGAATCGGCCGCGCCCGAGACCTGCGTCGTCCTCGGCGTCGCGCACCTCTCGCCACCGTCACCGTACATCCTTACGGACAAGTCGTACGCGACTCCGTTCGGGGCGATCGAGCCCGATCTCGATTTCATCGACGCCTTCCGCAAGCGGGCGCCCAAGGGGTTGCAGGACCACGAGATCGTCCACCGGAGCGAGCACTCGATCGAGTTCCAGGCGGTCTTCCTCCGCCACGCCCATCGCAAGGCGGACCTGCGGATCGTCCCGATCCTCTGCTCGTCGTTCGATCCCGCCGAGGACGGAACGGGACCGTCGGGGGACGCCCGGATCGAGGAGACGATCGGCGCGCTCGCCGAGACGGTCCGGACCTGCGGGCGGAGAGTCCTGATCGTGGCCGGGGTCGACTTCGCCCACGTCGGTCCGAGGTTCGGCGACGACACGCCGCTCGACGAGAAGCTGGTGAAGTGGATGACGGACGAGGACGGCGAGACCCTGAAGCACGTCGTCTCGGGGGACGCCGAAGCATTCTGGAGGTCGGTGACGGCCGACGGAAACAAGCGTCACGTCTGTGGCCTGACGGCGACGTATACGGCGTTGCGCCTGCTGGCCGGCGCGCGCGGGTCGCTCAAGCGGTACGGGTTCGCTCCCGATCCGGCGGGAGGCCTGGTCTCGTTCGCCAGCGCGGTCTTCGTGTAGGGGTCCGCCCATGTGCGGTCGATTCACGCTCAGCAAGGACGGTCTGTGGGTGATGTCCCAGCTCCGGGTGCCCGCGGGGCCGCGCGCCGAGCAGTGGAAGCCCAGGTACAACATCGCCCCGACGCAGGACGTGCTCGCACTCCTGGCGACGCCCGAGGGTCCGCGCCTCGAGGTCCTCAAGTGGGGTCTCATCCCTTCGTGGGCCAAGGACCCCAAGATCGGCAACCGGATGATCAACGCGCGCGTCGAAACGGTGGACTCGAAGCCCGCGTTCCGCCGGCTGCTCCAGGCGCGCCGCTGCGTGGTGCTGGCGGACGGCTTCTACGAATGGAAGGCCATCCCTGGCGGAAAGATCCCCACGCATATCCGGCCGCCGGGCCAGGCGCTCATCGGGTTCGCGGGTCTGTGGGACCTGTGGAAGGATCCGAAGGGTGATGAGATCAAGAGCTGCACGATCCTCACGACGGAGGCGCGGGGTCCGGTGAAGGAGGTCCACGAACGCATGCCGGTGATCCTGCCGCGGGAGGCGTGGTCCGCATGGATCGGGGTGGAGAAGGCGGATCCCGCGAAGCTGATGGACCTGGTGCGCGCCGCGCCCGTGCCGGGCCTCGAGGTGGTTCCGGTGTCCAAGCTCGTGAACAGTCCGCGCAACGACGGCCCGGAGATTCTCGCTCCGGCGTCGGTCTCTCCCGCCCGCCGGCGGTGATTTTGCCTCGCGAGTCGAAGTGCCCCGAAGCAGAGCCTCGCGATGGTGCGACTGCTCGGCACGCTTCGGGGCACCATGCAGCGTGCGGCGAACCCGTGACAAAGAGTGGTTCGTCGCTCTGCTGCATGGTGGAGGGAGTGGGATTCGAACCCACGGCGGCCCGAAGACCGCACCAGTTTTCAAGACTGGCCCTATAGTCCGCTCAGGCATCCCTCCGCGAAAGAGTCACGAGTCGAGAGTCGGGAGTCGAGAGTCAGGCGACACTACACGGGAGCTTTGTTTTTGGCGCTGAAGGACTCATCGGCACGCCAGACCTGACGGCGCAGGATGCAGAAGATCCGTCCTTGGCGCCCCGACTCAGGACTCACGACTCATGACTCGGGACTGCGCGCCTCGGCGCGTCGTGATCGAAAGAAGTCCTTCAGAAGAGCGCCGCAGCGGTCGGCGAGGACTCCCCGGACGACGGGAATGCGGTGGTTGAGGCGGGGTTCGGAGACGATGTCGAAGACCGATCCGCAGGCGCCGGCCGCGGGATCGTTCGCGCCGAAGACGATGCGCGCGACGCGGGAGAGCACCATCGCCCCGGCGCACATGGCGCAGGGTTCGAGCGTCACGTAGATTTCCGCTCCCTCGAGCCGCCAGTTCTCGAGCGCCTCCGCGGCGGCGGTGATGGCGAGCATTTCGGCGTGGGCGGTGGCGTCCCGGAGCTGCTCGACCTGGTTGTGGGCGCGGGAGAGGAGGCGGCCGTCTTTCACGATGACGGCGCCGACCGGGACTTCGCCCGCCTCGGCGGCGAGCTCCGCCTGGCGGATCGCCTGCTCCATCCACCGCCGTTCCGCGTCGAGTTCCATGTCGGATTCACGATACCGCGCAGGCTGCGGAAAAGAAAGACGCCGCAATGGCGGAGAGGGAGGGATTCGAACCCTCGGTGCCCTTTCGAGCACACACGCTTTCCAAGCGTGCCCGTTCGGCCGCTCCGGCACCTCTCCTCGAAGGATTGGGACTATAGCGCCCGCGGAGCGACCGGTCAAACCGGCCCGAAAGCGGGTGCGAATCGCCGGATTCGACGTCTAGCGGGAAGGCCCTTCGGTGAACTTGTCCCTGTAGACCGCCTGGCTCATGTGGATGAGCAAGTGCTGTTTTTCCGATTTCAAAACCACGACCTGGTAACAGAGCGGATCGTCATGGATGACGTCAAAGGATATCCGGTGATGAGCAAGGGGGAGTCCGCATTTCGGGCATAGGCCGTTTCCCTGATTCTCGGAACAATCAATGACGACCGGCATTCCCCCACTATACGCATTCTGCGGCGCCCCGCTCCCGATCTTGATCTGAACCCTTACGCTCGGCTCCATCTCAACCGGCCCGAAAGCGGTTGCGACGCCCCGGAACGGACGACTAAGATGATCGGTCCGGGCGGGTGGCGGAACTGGCAGACGCGCAGGATTTAGGATCCTGTCCCGCAAGGGATGCGGGTTCGACTCCCGCCCCGCCCACCAATGCCGGATTGTGGATTGCGGATTGCGGATTGTGGATGGCGCCGACAGTAGCACGACTCGATTCGAGAATCGAGAATCAGCCTCCGATGATTCAGGTCTTGGGAATTCTTGCAGCACTGACCGGACTCCTCCTCACTTCCATCTGGGCCATAGCAGCACGGGCCCGTCCTGCGCTCCTTCTGGTCTGCATCGTCGGTGCGGGCGTTTTCGGGTGGCTCTCAGGCGAGAGCTGGCTCGAAATTCGCAGGTGTGATCGTATCCACTCCGCCCAGCGCCGTTATGAAATCGACACCTCCGTTGCTGGAGACCGCGTCTTGAGAATTGACGCGCTTGCGGGCGTCAAGGGGATCGCGATTTGGCCCAGAAGGAAGGATGGATCCATCCTGGACTACAAGTCCTTGGAGCCATGCCGCTGGAGGGCGCGCGACTCCCGCGGTAGCGTCACTATCCTCTGCGATAGTTCACGCGGGCTTCTCGACATTGAGTGGGATCTGGAATCCGGAAACGGCAATCGCACCGGATTGGAGCTGACATATTACGTGGACGAAAACACGAAGCCTGTCCTCCAGGCCATTTATCTCGAAGCGCAGGCCTCCTGGATCTCGAAGAAAATGTGCTCTGCTTGGCAACGAGATGTCGACAGATTGTTTTTCATCGGTTTCCTTGTAGCTACGCTCATTTCCCTGGCGGGCGCCGTCGCGCAGGTCATCCGCCGCGTGCGGAATCGTAGACAGCGGCAGACCGTCCCTCCAGCTTGAAGCTCGAAGCTTCTGAGGCTGGGATCTGGGCACGGGAAGCGGGGAGCTTTACTCTCCATCCCGTGTGCAGCCGTAGACAGCGAACGGGTCAATCCGGATAATCTCTGAATGCCCGACTTGCGCGTTTCCGCCGCAGAGATCGAGGGGGCCCCGCGCTCCAGCGAGCTTTCCGCCAGCGGCAACATCACTTCCACCTATGTCGGGATCTTCCAGGAGGCCCTCGCGCGCGAGGTCGCGGCCCGCCGCGTCATCCTCGTCCTCCTCCTCAAGGAGGTCGCCTACATTTCCTCGGCCGGGTTCGCGTACCTCGTCGAGCTCGTCGACCGCCTCGAACGCTACGGCGGCCTCCTGGTCCTCGTCGACGTCGACCCCAAGATCCGCGCCATCATGGAGACCCTGGGGATCGACACGATGTTCCACCTCGCGCCGACCCGCGACAGCGCCGCCGCCATGGCGCGCGACCGGGAAACGCTCCTCAGCTCCTCTCCGCGCCTCGTCGAGGTCCTCGGGCCGAACGAGGGCGTCATCTATCCGATCCTGAAGACGGTGGTGACCATCGGCGCCGATCCCCGCTGCACCATCCTGCTGAAGCATCCCCAGATCGAGCGGCGCCACGCGGAAATCTACATGCACGGCCGCGAGGTGTACGTGAAAGACCTGGGCACGCGCTTCGGCACGTTCCTGGGGAAGAACAAGATCACGGACGAGGCGCTGAAGGAGGGGGACATCATCACCGTCGCGACCTACCGGTACGCCTTCCACGCGGGCGTGGCGGCGGCCCCGGCGGGCGCCTGATCGAGGCGTTCCTAGGCGGGCACCGGCTTCGGCGCGGGCGTGGGTTCGTCCTGCCAGTAGAGCAGCCGCGAGCAGGAGCGGCAGCTCACGACCTCGCGGCCCTTCTTCAACTCGTTCACCATCTGGGGCGTGACTTCGACGCTGCACCCCCCGCAGCCCCAGTATTTCCTCAGCCCCTCGTCCTCGATCACGTCGTAAATCACGACCGGAACCACGGCGAGCCCGTCGTCCTTGACCCTCAGGATCCGCTCGTACGGGGTGATCAGGTCGCGATCGATTCCGGTCTGCGCCCCGCGGCGCCGGTCCTCGAGCCCGGCGAGCTCGCGGTCCACCGCGGCCATCTCGGCGTCGACCTTCGTCTTCGCGACTCCGTACTCGGCCTCCGCCCCCGCCACCTCCCCTTCCCGCACCTTCTCGAGCTTCGCCATCTCGTCGAGCTGGAACATGAGGTCGAGCAGGCCGTCTTCCACCCGGGCCTTGTCCGCCTTGACGCCGGAAATCTCCTTGAGGAAGACCTGGTACTCGTCGTTCTTTTTCGCCCCCATCGACTGGGCCGTCAGCTTGGCGATCTTCTCGTCGAACTCCTTGACCAGGTGCTCCCGCTTCTGGACCTCGAGCTTCAGGCCCTTTATCTCCGCCTTCATGGCCTCGACGTTCTCCTTGGCGCGCGAGAGCTTCTGCTCCTGGCCGGCCAAGTCCCTCGGCTTCTCGGCCCGGATCACCCGCAGCCGGTGGATCACCAGGTCGATCTCCTGCAGGGGCAGGAGCGCGTCGATCTTCCTCGCCATCGAACCACCTCCATGAGTCCGCGTTGATCCCCCTTCGCGCCTCGCGGCGCTTCGGGGGATTGTTTTCCGCGGCGCACGCCGCGGAAAACAAAAAACCCCGCCGTTTTAGGGCGGGGTCGGTTGGGCCGCTTCCTCCGGCTCCGTTCGCTTGATGATTCCCTCCAGGAACCCCTCCAGCTTCCGGCTCCGGATAGGGTGCTGGAGCTTCTTGATCGCTTTCGCCTCGATCTGGCGGACGCGCTCGCGCGTCACCTTGAAGATCCGGCCCACCTCCTCGAGGGTGTAGGTGTAGCCGGTCCCGATGCCGTACCGGAGCTTGATGATCTCGCGCTCGCGGAACGAGAGCGTGTGGAGCACGCTCTCGATCTTCTCCTTGAGCATCTCGTGCGTCGCCGCGTTCACCGGGCTCTCGGCCGTCTCGTCCTCGATGAAGTCGCCGAAGTAGGAGTCGTCCCCCTCCCCGATCGGGCGGTCGAGCGAGATCGGGTGCTTGGCGATCTTCAGGACGCGCTTCGTCTCCTCGAGCGAGATCTGCGACTCGCTCGCGATCTCCTCGAGCGACGGCTCGCGGCCGTTCCGCTGGGCGAGCTTCTTCGAGACGTTCCGGAGCTTCGTCATCGTCTCGATCATGTGGACCGGGATGCGGATCGTCCGCGCCTGGTCCGCGATGGCGCGGGTGATCGCCTGCCGGATCCACCACGTGGCGTAGGTCGAGAACTTGTAGCCCCGGCGGTACTCGTACTTCTCCACGGCCTTCATGAGGCCGGTGTTCCCCTCCTGGATGAGGTCGAGGAACGACAGGCCGCGGTTGCGGTATTTCTTTCCGATGGAGACGACGAGCCGCAGGTTGCCGCTCGAGAGCTTCCGCTTCGTCCGCTCGTAATCCTCAAACCGGTCGCGGATCTCTTTCACGCGGATCGCGATGTCGGCGGGCCCCTCGAGGGTCTGCATCTGCAGGCCCTCGAGCTCCTTCTCGAGAGCCGCGATGCGCACCTTGTTGCCCCGGGACTTCTTCAGGTCGCCGATCTCGCGCTCCAGCTCGATCATCCGGCGGGCCATCGCCTCGAGGCGGTCCATCATCGGCTTGATCTTCTTCGACTGGATGTTCATCTCCTCGAGCATGACGACGCACCGGCGCCGGCGCTCGCGGATGCGCTTGAAGAGGCGCGACCGCTGCTTCGAGCTCAGGCGCGCCTCGAGGAGCTTCTCGTAGGCCTCGTGGCAGTCGAAGACGTGGCGCCGGAGGGTGTCGATCGCGCTGGGCAGGCGCTCGAGGACCTCGTTCTTCGAGACGTCGATCGCGCTGTCCGCCTTCAGGGTCCGGTCGAAGGCCAGCTCGCCGTTCTTCACGTCCTCGAGGATCTGGATCGCCTCGATGACGGCGACGGGCGACTCCAGGACCTGGGTCCGGAACCGCTTGCGGGTGATCTCGATTTTCTTGGCGAGGCGCAGCTCGTCCTCGCGCGAGAGGAGCGGGATCTCGCCCATCTGCGTGAGGTACATCCGCACGGGGTCGTCGATCTTCTCGGAGACGCCCCGCCGGAGCTCGGTTTCCAGGGCCTCCTCGAAATCGTCGCGCGCGGACTCGTCGAAGGCCTCCTTCTCGGACTCCGCGCCCTCGTCGATGATCTCGATCCCCATCTCGTCGAGCATCTGGAAGATGCTGTCGAGCTTCTCGGGGGAGACGCGCTCATCTGGGAGGACCTTGTTGAGCTCGTCGTAGGTGACCGAGCCCTTCTTCTTGGCCTCCTCGATGAGCGTGCGGACCTCGGGGGAGAGCTTCTCCAGCCCGGGGTCCAGCTCGCCTTCGCGGTCCTCGGTCTTGACCTTCATCGTCGTTTCGGTCTTCATGTTTTCGTCACCGCGCCTTCGGAAGCGACCGCAGGTTCCTCGGCGCCTCGCGCCGGGCCTGGACCAGCGCGTCGCCGCGCAGGGCCCCCGCTTTCTCCGTCCGGAACTCCGCGTTCCTCAGGAACTCCAGGCAATCCTCGAGCCGCCGCCCCGCCGAGGGCGGATCGACGGGGCGCTCGAGCGCCTCCGCCAGGGCCGCGGCCGCGGAGTCCTCGCGGAGCAGGGCGAGCAGGTCCGACCCGCTCGCCGGAAGTCCCCGATCGAGCAGCTCGTACGCCTTGCGGGCGACGGACGCCGACGCCGCGTCGGGCCAGCGCTCCGCCGGCAATTCCTTCCGCAGCCGTTCCGCGCTCGCGGGATCCCCCACGAGGAGCGCCAGCAGTTCCTTGCCGATGAGGGAGCCCGCGGGCGATCCCTTCTCTTTTAACGCCTTGGGAGGCGGCGAGTCGCGCCGCAGCCGCGACAGGAGCATCCCCTCGTCGATCCCGAACCGCTCGGCGATGTCCTTCACGAGGAAGGCCTGCCGGACCGGATTGGGCACGGTCGCGATGCGCTCGAGGATCTGCTCCACGATCCGCGACTTTCCCGTGGGCGTCGAGACGTCGATCTTCGCCGAGAGGGACTCGACCAGGAAAGCGAAGACCTGCTTCGCGCGGCCGAGCACCTTCTGGAGCGCGCCCGCTCCCGACTTCTGGATCACGTCGTCCGTGTCCTCCCCGGGGGGGAGCTCCGCGACGCACAGGTCCATGTCTTCGCCGAGCAGGAGGTCCAGCCCGCGCTCGGCCGCCTTCTTGCCCGCGGCGTCCGAGTCGAAGACGAGCACGACCCGGTCGACGTGGCGCTTGAGCACTTTCAGGTGGTCGCGCGTGAGGGCGGTCCCGAGCGTCGCCACGAGTCCCTTCACGCCCGCCTGCCACGGCACGATGACGTCGAGGTACCCCTCGACGATGTAGAGCGTCCGCGATTCCTCCACGTCATCTTTCGCCTTGTGCAGGCCGAAGAGCTGGCGCCCTTTCGAAAAGAGCGCGGTTTCCGGCGAGTTGAGGAACTTCGGATTCTCATCCTTCAGCGTTCTCGCCCCGAACGCGATCACCTTTCCGCGGACGTCGAAGATCGGGAACATCACCCGGGCGCGGAACCGGTCGTACCGTCCCGAGCCGTCCCCGCGCTCGACGGTGAGGCCCGCCGCGGCGAGGAGCTTCTCGTCGATCCCCGCCTGCCGCGCGCGCCGGATCAGGCCGTCCCAGGCGTCGGGTGCATAGCCGAGTTTCCACTCTTCAGCGGTCTCCTCGGAGACCCCCCGCGCCTTCAGGAATTCCCTCGCGGGCGCCGCCTCGGCGGAGGTCTGCAGGATCCTGCGGAAGACGCCCGCCGCCCATTCGTGGACGCGGATCAGGTCGTCCCGCCGGGGACCGGAGGGGCCGCCGCCCGTGTGTTTCAGCGTGATCCCCGCCTTTTCGGCGAGCAGTTCCACCGCCGCCGGGAAGTCGATCTTCTCGAACTTCTCGACGAAATCGATCGCGCCGCCGTGGGCGCCGCACCCGAAGCACTTGTAGAACTGCCGGTCGGGGACGACGTGGAAGGAGGCGGTTTTCTCGTCGTGGAAGGGACAGGGGCCCCAGTAGCTGCCGCTCTTGCGCTTCAGAGGGAGGTAGCCTGAAACCACTTCGACGATGTCGATGGCGTTCTTGACCTCGAGGATGCTCTCCTCGGAGATATACGCCAGAAAGCCCCCTTTTTAGCCTGGAAATCGGACCGAATATTATACGCGCCGGAACGCGAACTTCAAGGGCCGATCGGGGAAAAGGTGGGAATCGGCAGCGTGGAGGCGAGCATCAGAAGTGTCTCGGGGCGAAGCTGTTCCACGCGGCGATCGCCGTATTCCCACGCGCTCTCCGGAAGCGGCCCGCGCCGGGCCTCGAGATCGTGCAGGGCGGCCTTGAGGAGTTTCCTCCGCTGGGTGAAGAGTTCGCGGAGCCCCTGGTAGACGGCGGGAACGCGGCGGGGCCGTATCGGCCCGTCCGCGCGCCGGCGAAGGGAGAAGAAAACCGATTCCACCCGGGGACGGGGATGGAAGACTTCGGTCCCCACCTTGCGGAGGAGGCGCACCTGGGCGATCCCCTGGAGCAGCGCGCCGAGCGGCCCGTAGCCGGGCGTCCCGGGTCCCGATCGGAGGCGGTCGTACACGTCGCGCTGCACCATGAAGAAATATTCGTCGATCCCCATCTCCGAGGAGATCGCGCGGAGCAGGAGGCGCTCGTAATCGGAGTAAGGGAGGTTCGAGACGAAGACCAGCCGGTGCGCCGGGTCGGGCCGCGCCAGCGACTCGAAGGCCGCGCCGTCAGCGCAAAGGAGCCGCAGGTTCGACCGCGGGCCGAGCAGGTCCTTCGCGAGCGCGTGGACGGCGGGGTCCACCTCGAACGACCAGACGCGCGCGGCCCGGTCGCACAGCCGCGCCGTGAGGTGGCCCGCCCCGGTGCCCAGTTCGATGACCTCGTCGCGCTCCGAAATCCCCGCCTGGCGGACGAGGGCGTCGAGGAGCGCGGCGTCGACGAGGAAGCATTGCCCGAGGGCCTTGTTCGGCCGCAGGCCGCGGGCGCGGAGGATTTTCCGGAACTCGTCCGGCGTGCGCGGGAAAGGCATCAGAATTTGATCTCGAATCCGAGGGTGACGCGGCCCGCCCACGAGACGTGGTCCGTGTCGGGATCCTGGCCGCCGAATTCCGTGAGCGCGAACTGGATCTGCCCGGAGGCCTCCACGTGGAATCCCGCGGGGAGTTCGAGGCGGACGAATCCCCCGCCCTCGACGAAGAAATCCGTCTCCTTGTCGAGGTCGTGCTCGAGGCGGAGGCCCCCGCCGCCGAGCTCCACCCCGACCGAGAGCGGCCGGGCGATCGGGTAGGTCACGATGAGGTCGAGCCCCAGTTCCTGGGCCGTGCCGTCGAGGTCCGCCGGCTGCCGGTTGAATTCTTCGAACGTGATGTCCCAGCGGCGGTAGTACGCGCGCATGCCGACGGTGAATTCCTGCGCGACGAGCGACATGCGGAAGGCCGCCTCCTCGCCCTGGATGAGCCCGTCCTTCGCCCCGATCGCCGAGTCCAGATGCAGGAAGACCGCGCCGATCTCGAACCCCGTGCGCGGCTCTCCGCGGAGGATGTCCTCGCCGTGCCCGGCTTGAAGAAGAGCGAGGGTCAGGATCAGTGTGGACATGGCGAGGACGAGCTTACCTTGTGGGAGGTGAGCTGTCAGCCGTCATCTGTCAGCCGTCAGCGCGCCGCGGTCACCGCGGCGTGCGGCGGAGAAGGATCGTCGAGAACGATTCGCTGTGGAGGGCGGAATTCTCCGACCAGCGGACCCGGACGCGCACGATGAAGGCCATGCGGTCCTTGTCCGCCCGGTCGAGCGGGGTGAAATCGGCGTCGTAGCGGTAGACCCGGCCGAATCCGGCGTACTCCTGGTCCTTCAGATCCGGTGGATTCATCTCGTAGAGCCGCTCCTGGAGACGCGCCGTGATATGGGGAGCGATCAGGCTGACCATCGTCTGGTCGATCCCCCTCTTGTGGCTGGCGGTCCCGACGGCGAAGAGCGGCAGGATCGCCGAAAGCCCGAGGACGAGAATCGCGAGGGCGATGATCACCTCGAGCAGCGTAAATCCTCGAGAGCGATTCATCGTACGGGCTCCCGATAGGCGGGGATGGCGACGTCCGTGATGAACGTCTCTCCGAAGCGGACCTGGTCGTTCAGTTCGTGTCGACCCTTGGCCGTCCGGCGGGCGCCGCGCTGGCAGTTCAGCAGGGTCTCCCCTTCCTTGGCCAGGTAGAGGATCCATTCCGTTCCGATCAGCACGCAGTCGGGAGCCTCGGGCACCCCCTTGGACGAATTGAGCCGCACCGTGGTGGCGCTTTCGTCGATCACCTCGGCGACTTTCGCCCCCCGCTGCTCCGAGGACTGCGACTCCACGACGAGCGTCACCTGGACGATTTCGGGATAGGCGAAATCGGGGTCGTCCTGGGGCAGCTCCTTGTAGAAGAGCTTGAAGGCCGAGATGCGTCCTCTCGAAGAGTCCCAGGCGTCGTGCGGCCCGACCCGGATCTTGTCCTGGGTCTCCTCTTTCTTCGTGTCCACCTGCTTCATGAGACGGGGCACCTGCTTCACCGGGAAACGGGTGTCCCACGTCGTGGTGTACTTG
>Ga0193713_1000598_pt1 | contig 12087 bp, 6 predicted proteins | sample H3a2metaG_FD_143054 | JGI IMG/M metagenome (GOLD analysis project Ga0193713, IMG submission 143054) | Soil microbial communities from a riparian zone of the East river system, Colorado, United States - H3a2 | ecosystem: Environmental > Terrestrial > Soil > Riparian zone | place: USA: East River... | reverse complement strand
TAATTAAATTATATATTCTTTTTAACATATAAACTTATTTAGTAATATACCCTCCTCTAACCCAGTTATCAATATGTATATTGATAACTCAAAAAATATAAATAACTTATATACTTTTTTTTTTGTTCCATAAGAATTAGTTATATTTTTCATTCTACATAAAAAAAGAACAAGACTAAACTTTTCTAATTTTAAAATAAGCTACCATAATAGCTAAACCAATAGCTGATTCAGCACCTGCCACTGCTATAATATATAAACCAAAAACTTCAGCTAATATATCATTAAATTGTCAAGAAAAAAATAAAGTCATAATTGAAACAGCTAATAATATTATCTCAATAGATATTATCATTAAAATTAAATTATTACGATTAAATATAAATCCAATTACTCCTAAACCAAACAAAATTAAAGCTAAATCCATAAAAATATATTATATCTTTTATCTCTCACCAAAAGAAAATAGACTAGGCTACGTCATAGGAAAAGGCAAAACCTACTTTATTTTCAAACATTAAAATTTAATAAAATAAAAGGAAAAATCAATTTTATATTATTATTTCCTTTTATTTTCTTTATAATTAAATAAAAAAATTTTATTAAATATATAAAAACCAATATGTAATTAATAAATTTTTAATTTACTTTATTCTTTATTAAAATACATGAAATATATCAATTAAACAATAGCTAATCGATATATTTTTAAATAATATACAAATTAAAAGAGAAAAATAAAAAAATAAGTAAAAACCGGGTAATATCAATATACCATTATCTCTCATTTACCCTATCCATTCATTAAATATATAAATATATATATTTATTAAATATAAAATACTTATTCCAACTTAATAGAATATAATAATTAATTATTATAAATAATTAAGCTGAGTATAACAATAAGAAAGCCATCATCAAACAAAAGAGACCTGTAGCTTCTGCTAAAGCAAATCCTAAAATAGCATAACTAAATAATTGCATTTAATAACGGTTAATCTAATACTTCTATTCTATACAAATTTCTAAAAAGCTTATTATTATATCTATTATAAAATGACGAATAATCAGCCTTTAATTGTCTACCTGCCTCCCTTTTAGATCTATATAAAACGACTTCTTTAGTTATAACATTAGTAACTCTTACCATTTTTCCTTTTCTTCCAGTTCCTCCTTTCATATTTAATAATTTAGTAATATATAATTTAATTTTATTAATATCTTTTAAATTATTAGATATTGTATATATTTCACCTGATTCTTTAAGTTCTATTATTTTTGGTATTAACCCTAAAGTCAGATTTGATGTTTTCAAAGGAACCAAACTAAAGTATAATTTGTTTTTATATCATCCCCTATTTCTATATAAAATTTTTTTAATTCAACTCCTTTCATAACCTAGTAATTGAGAAGCATAACTAGCTGAGTCAGCCGAATAAATGAATTCCAAATTATTTTTCATTTTAGCTGATTTAGCATAAATGTAAATCCTCTTTCCTACTTTTTTTCTATGTCGAATAATTACATCTTCACTTCAAATTATACCTGGTCTTGCTATAAATAATTTGTTAATTTTAGGTCTATATTTAAATATTAAATATTGCTCTAAAACACATAAAAACTCACTATCCGTTAAACCTAAAGGAATTTAATTTAAAGGGGGTAAAATGAATAAATCTACTTTTCCTTGCTCGCCCAAACTATTACAAAATACACGAGTATTTTTATTCTGACCTTTAGCATGACATTTTATTCATAACCCTAAATGTTTAGCCTGGCCTATATAACAATAGTCTTCTGACTTATTTAATCCTCAAATACGATAACAACCTGGAATATATTTACCAGTTTTTCTTAAACTTTATAAATTCTCTATACCAGCTATCTTCGAAAAAGGAATAACTTTATCTCTATGAGGTAAAGGTAAATCTAGAGTTACATGTTTTTCTATTAATTTAACACATAAATCAATATGAGCTTGTCTTACTAATGTAGTTAATGATAATACTTCATTAACAATATTTAAATCCGGTTCTCTCATATTTTTAATATGATCTAAAGCTTTTTTATGTCGTTGATATGTAGATACAGTATATTTGTTAAAATTAGATATAAACCGCTATAATAAGACTATTTCTTAATATAATAAATAAAATTATATTTTCGTCGTATAGTCGTTGAGGATCCCTATACAATTAAATATGTAAGATTTCCTGCTGATTGATTCAAATTCAAATAAAGAATGTTTAAATTATCCCAGCATATAGACGAATTAAGACCCCAATTAAAATAAAATCCCGTTTTATATGTTTTAAATATAAACATAATAAAACCATTTTATCCATATTCATTAAGGTCGTAATGAAGGATTTCTAGCTGTAGCTTCGATTAAACTACCGAAAACTAGTCCAATACCTACACCTGCACCCGCTACCAATAAGACGATTCAAATTTATTCATCTTAAAAGGACTACATCTTATAAAAATTACATCCATTTTTATTTTCACGTATAGTCTCTAAGGATCCTAATATAATTAAATATATAAGATTAAATTTATATAGTTTCCTGCTGATAATCTTCGTAATTTTAAAAAGATAAAGAACTCCCAGCATATAGTGAAATTTTTATCGGCCTAGCTTATAATTAAATATATTAAATATATAAAAAAGGATATATAACAAAAAATAATACATATATTTTGTAATTTATAATTATAAAATAACTAAAAAAACTTTTTATTTTCTATAATTGAACAAGTATTTTTTCCTGTAAACAGTCCCATTATTTAAGTGACCTATAATTGTTATTGAATCTGACTTTTTACCTAATAACTGTAATAAATACTTTTGAACTAATTTCATACTATTGAAAGACTTATCTATATTAGTAGTAATATCTCTTAAAATTAAAGAATATTTTCCTAGTTGATAACCTTTTCACTTATCTGAATTAGGATTTTCTGCAAAGTAGAAAGAACCAATTTCATTAAAAACTAATTTTATTTTATTTTTCGCTCTACTAACTGCAATCTCTCTACCTCTTAAATTAATACCTAATTTATTATAATTAGGATTAAGAAAACGTACTGCTTCTCTTATAGATTTATATCTATAAACTAAAGATAAATTTTCATTATACACATATAATGAATTAATATCTAAAGAGGATAATGGAGTATTTGGTATAACTAATTCTAATAATTCTTTATTTCTTCTAAAAATTATTTCGTGGTTTAAAAGATTTTTAACATGAGGATATCTAATATTAACAAATTCATTATAAGTAGGACTATAAAAACCTCTAATATGATTCATATAATTCATAATAGTCCTCCTACTCCTAATACCTAATACAGGTAATAATTTTTGTATAGAATCAACAGTTCTTACTACTTTTCCTTCTATAATTATATTAACTGATTTAGACATTTTATCTTTTACCACTGGTAAACTTAAATTTTTCGAGTCTCAATCAGTATAAAGAAATCTTACTAATTTATTATTACCATTTAAATTGAAAACAAAATGATTTAATAAAGATTGTTCTAATATTCTAGGTAGCAATTGTGTAATAGCCATTAAAATATCAGTTTCACCTCTACTTAACAAGTGATGAGGGTATCTATATTTAAATACATTATAGTAATTTAAAGTTAAATAAATAGGACTTCATTTATACTGAGTAAACTGATATTTATACAAATGTAAAACTGTAGGTCTACGTTTATATTTAAACTGATCTTTATGTTCAATTAATCTTATATTAAAATTTATACAAGAACCTAAATAACGTTGAGTATCTGGAGCTATAAACATATAAACACCAACCGTAAGGAAATCGATATTTAAAATCTTCTCAATTTCTTTGTTTCTATTTTGTAAATTTAAATTTACAAAATCATTAATTTCAATATTATTACTAATAACAACACCATTAATTTTTAATATAGACTTAGGTACTTCTTCATTTAAAAAATTTAACAATAAACTGTTATTAGGTAAACTAAATATCATTTTTTCTACAGTTAAAATAGCTTTTCTAGTTATATCAGTATATGTAATATCTGATAATAATAAATCTTTATTATTTATTAATAATGATAATAATGTATTTGTTAAACCGATTGTTGCTAATCCTGAACCAATAATTTTTGCTGCTTGTACTATCATGATATTTAATTATTTTAAATAATTATTAATTTCTTATTTTTATAACCCCTGTGTATTCATCCTATCCTTAAAATATAGGATTAAATTTATTATGTTATACTTATCTAATAAAAGAGATAAGTATAATAAATATATTATTTAATATTATATTAATATTTGATTTAAATATATTATAGCAAAATTTAAAAATCAAACCTATAAATTAAATACGAAACTACATACTTAATTTATATAAAATTCACCATATAAAATATAATTATAAAGAAAATTAAAATTTATTATCAAAAACAAAAAAGAAAAAAAAACTTTTTTTTTGATAATCATAAAATTAAAATAAGAAAATGAAAATTTTTCTTATTTTATTTTAAAATTAATAACATTTAATAGAATATTATAATTAAAAATTTTATTTTTCTTACAACAATCAAATTCTCACTTTTACGCTGACATCACTAAAGCTCTAATTTATGCATTTCACGAATATATTTAATTATTTAAAAATTCCACCTTTTAAAAATAATTATTTTCTATACTCTATTAAATATTAAATAAATAGAATTTACTTACCCAATAAAAACTATAGATATTTAAATATATTTTTATAAAGTATACTAGATTTATAAACTGAATAAAAATAAGAATATATTCAGGTTGAATACCTGGAATTGAACCAGGACTAATTACACCACAAATAATTGTTCTACCTTTAAACTATATTCAACAAAGAGCTAAATTACAAAAATATAATTATATTTCAATAATTTAACCCTGTTTTTATAAAAAGAAGAATTATAATTTCCTTTTACAAAAACAAAAAGATATTTAACATCTATTTTAAAGTAATAAGGTAGATAAAGTATAAAAACATATAAATTTATATTATATAAAAATAAAATATTTTATTTTTATGAAAATATTGATTTCTTATTGAAATGTATTTATTTTTATATAATGTAACATATCGATAGAACGCAAAAATAAATAATATATCATTTATCAACTTTTTTCTCGTTTTTTTTCTTGTTCTATGTGATATTCTGCTACTTCTTTTTTTAATTGAGCAATTTCAGCTTCTTTCTGAATTATCCACTCTCTTTCTTTTTCTCAATATTCCTCTTCAGCCAATTTTTCCGCTCTTATTTCTTCTGGTGTTCTTTTAGCCTTTTCTGCAGCTAATTGAGCAGCTTTCGATTCCGCATCTTTTTTCGCCTGTAATTTTTGTTCAGCCCACCGATTTCTTTCATTTTCCTTTAACTGAAGGAAATGATCTACATATCTCAATGTCATAAAATCAGGTTTCATTTCCTTAAAAGGTTTCAAATTAAGTAAACCTGGCTTTTGTTCAGATAGATAAACCTCTACAAAATGTATAACTTGTTCATGTGTTATATACTCTTTTTTCACTTTTTTAGTATTAATTCTATCAATATAATCTTGAATATATTTTATAACTTCTGTTTGTCTTTTTGGATTATCAACAATTTCTTGAAGTCAAAAAATCCTTTCATCATCCAAATCACTTAATTCATTATCAGTATATTGAGGTCCAATTATACTTTTAGCTTGCATGATTTTTAATCTATCTCTTCAACTAATAAAAATATTTTTTAACTCAATAATTTCTTCTCTTTTACGTCAAATCTCACGTCTTTTTTCAACATTTTCATAAAATTCAGGACCTAATTTTTCCTCATAACTACCACCATTAAAAATAGTGTCTCAGGCCATAGCTAAATCAAGACGTAAAATATGCGCATTTTCTCGTCATTCTCTTTCCCAATCTATTTTATTTATTTTATATTCAAGACCTCCTATTGCTCTGTCTAAAATAGCTATACATACAGTTTCAACAGCTTTACCATTTACCCAAAGTTCATTGGGGTTATCGGGATCAAGTCCATTATCTATTAAATCTTGTCGTGCTTTTTCTTTTGCAATTAATTCTGCTATTTTCTTATCTTCTATTAATTTAGCTGCTGCTTTTACAGATTCCTGTTTTTTTATAGCTTCTTGTCGACATTTTTCTTCAATCTGTCTAACTAAAAGTGCATCTTCTCCCATTAAATTTTTTCAATGATAATAATTAGGTGTATACTCTATTACCAGTTCTGATTCAACTGATTTTCTATTATTTAACACTTTTTCTGTATTAATAGATTCGCTATTTTCTAATATATCTTTATTTTTAATAAATTTTACATTACTTTCATTTTTTGAATTTCGTATTAATCCATTATCCGATATATTTGACTTAATTGAGTCTGTTTCTCCATCATAATCTGTTTCATCCATTGATTCTACATCCGAGCCTGATTCTGATGGAACAGTTGATTCAGGATCTTCAACAGGATCTGGGAATCTCTCAGGATTATAATAATTTGCTTCTAACCTATAAGCATTTCGTTCATAATATTCCTGTCATCTTTTAAGCTTCAATAAATGAGGAGTTACTTCATCTCATTTATCACCGTACTTTTTGAGTTCATCAGGTATTTTACCACAAATATCTTCAATTCCTTTTCGCCAATAATCTGACATTTCTTGCCTACGTTTTATTTCTGGAGCTAAAAATTCTTCCAATTCATCAGCTGTCATTTCTTCTATTGACTTAAGCGGTTTACTTGGTTTATCTCTTGATCCTTTATCTTCTTTTTCATACTCTTCTTTTTCATTTTTTATATTTTCTTCTTTTGATTTATATTCTTTACCCTCTACCTCTTCTACTCTTACAGATTTTAATTCATTTATTTCATATTCAAATTCTTCTTTCTTATCCGACTTTTCATTATCTATCATTTGTGTCGTAATATTTTCTTTATTTCTTTTAAAAGGCAAAACAGGTAATTCTTCATCTATTTCTTCTAATTCTGCAGTAGAAAAAGATTTACCTGATATTAAAGATTGAGATTTTTTTCAATTTTTAGATTCTTCAGCTTCTTTACCTCATCTAACAAGTAATTCTTCAAAAAATTTCCATCTTTCATCATTACTCTCTTCATCTAAATTTTTATCAAATGTAATATGATTTTTTTTCTCATTTGTTAATTTATTTTTATCTTCTAATATAGGTAAAGGAGGTAAATCTTTATTTATTCTAACATCTTCAATATATTTAGCTTTTTCCTTTATAGATATAGTTTTGTTACTTTTTTTACTCATTTCTAAATCATTCTTCTTCATAATTATACTTTTATCTTGGAATTCCAATAAATATTTTTTCTGTAATCATGCATAATCAGGATGTTTGCTAGCTATTTTTTTTAAATCCTTATGTTCAGATACACTCGCTAAAACTTCAGGATGTTGGGCAGCTCAACTTTCTAAATTAACTATTCAATTCTTATATTCTTTATCTCTATAATTAATTGTCACCTCAGTTTCCATAATAATATCTTTAGCTGGTATCTCATAATCCATTAATTTACGTTCACCATAATATAACTTATATAATACCTCATGAGGAGTTAATATCAATTTAGGTGGATTTGGATCTAATTTATTATATTTTATGAATTCAGGAAATAAAGGTCGATTTGCTTTTATTACAACATTTGTATCATTCAAATTTGAACTCTTAAAATTTTTGAAAAGAGATAAACCTTTCTTCAATATTGACTTATTTTTTTTTATAGGTTCATCTTCTCACTTTTTATATTCTTCTGATGATCTTAGAATAGTAACAGAAGGATGTTTTAAATATGCATACTCTTGTTCTACTTCTTCTATTTTAGGCGATTTGAAATTAAACAATTTTAAATTAAATTTTTTACTTTTTTTTTTATCTATACCTTGATCAGTGTTCAAAACTTTTTTTTCTATATTTGAAATTTTAGATTGCACTTCAATTAATTGAGACAATAAATCTCCTGCCACATAATCATTTTCAAAAAAAGTAACTCTTAATAAAATAAGTCTGATTAAAATTAATTCTCTCTCTTTTGCTTTTTCCAAAGTAGGTATATATTCTACAACATTATTTAATTTAGAATAATCAGGTATTTTAGGTAAAACAGTCAAGGGATTTTGTTTTTCATATATCAATTTTTGAATTTTACTAGGAGATAAATCACTTAATATTTTTCTTAATGCTCCTTTATCCGCAAGATTCTTTGGATATTCCATACTTACAATATTAGTGTTATTACCCACTATTTTATATTTACCATGATTCATATAGCTCGGTTTATGTAATTTTCTATAATAAATTTTTTTACCTTCTTCATTTATAAAATATTTTATTTTAGACACCTTTCTTTTTTTTAATAATTCATTTGTTTGTTTCCTACGTTCATCTTTTGATTTTACCCATTCTACCTCTTCTTCTTTTACTTCTAAACCAGATATAAATTTAGTCATATTTTTCTCACTTTCTCTCGAAAGGGATCTTAAAACAAGGCCCTCCAAATTTTGTGTTCTTTTTACAGACTTTTCTTCTAATTTAGTGTCTGAAGATGTTATTTTTTCCTTTTTATTATCTGGTTCATCTATTCAATCGGTTAACTCATTTCATTGTGGATCAAATTCATCATAATTTATTTTTTTATCTGATACAATAGATAAAGCATCTTTCTTTAACTTTTGTTTTTTATGCCCCTCGGGAGTATGATCATATAATCATTTTTTTTCTTCATTTAATTGTTTTCTTATTCTCCTTCGTTCTTTACTTTCTAATCAGGTATCTAAATTTCACTTTTTCTCTTGAAAATTATTTAGTTTTTTTCTTTTTTCTACAGAAAATTTACTTTCTACTTCTTTCTTCTTGGTATTAAAAATTAATTCTTTTCTTTCTTTAATTTTTAATTTTCTATCTTTAAAAATATTTTCCTTATTCTTTTCAATTTTTCCTTCGAAATAACGAGTTTTAACTTTAGAACTACGATTAGCAATCTCCTTATTTTTTAACCCTTTTTGTTCAGATGAAGACTTAACCAACACTACATTTTCTTCTTCTGGTCTCTTATAAAAAGAGGATATCTTTGGTATATCCTCAAAAATATCTATATAATGCCTATGTATCATATATATATCTCATATAACTTTTATTGTAACACCGGTTTGTACAATTTTTCAAACGACTTGTCTAAATAATTCACGTAAATCTTCATTGCAAAACATAGATATAAAAAATAAAGTAGAAAATAATGAAAATATTGATAGATAAGTCCTTCAGGTTTTAAATCCATTTGTTTTAAAATTTATATACAAATTACTCACATTTAAAATAATAACTAAAATAAATTTTAAAATTCTTTTTGTTATATAACTTGTTGTATTTAAAGGAAATAATTCAGGATATAAATGATCAAAATAAAATAGAGAGAAAATCCCCAAAAAAAAAAATCAAAAAATAAATTTAAAAATCTTTTTTCACTTTTCTATCTTTATCTCCTTATTTTCTTTTTTTTCCATAAATATTATTATTACTTTAGGTATATTTATATATAAAATAATACAAGATATCAACAAAGATATATTTAATATAGTATCAATATTATTACTTATATATTCAATTAATTTAAAAAAAAAATCTTTTAAATCGTTATTACTTATATAAACAAAAGCTCATATATTTAAATATTTTTTGCTTATATTCTTTTTATTTTCATATATTTTATTTATATATGAAAAATTATTAATAGACTTTAAAAGACTTACTCACCTTTTCCTTGACCTCCTCAAAAATATACAGCTCCGAACAAAAAAAGTCAAACCACATCAACAAAATGTCAATACAAAATTCCAGATTCCACACCTACGTGATGAGTGTTTGTAACCTGATATGAATATATACGCAAAGCACCCACTGACAAAAAAATTGTACCTATTATTACATGTAACCCATGAAAGCCTGTACCCATATAAAAAGTAGATCCATATACACTGTCAGTAATTGTATATGAAACACCAAAATATTCCATAACTTGTAAAAGAGTAAAAAAAAATGCCATTATTATAGTTGCTACTGATCCATTATTTGCTCAATCTATTAATTGATCTACTAAAGAATGATGAGAAACTGTCACAGAAGATCCTGATGATAATAATATTGTTGTATTAGCTGTTGGTACTTCTGAAGCATCCACTGGCTCAATTCCTTTTGGTGGCCATTCTGACCCTATTTCTATTGCTGGTGCCAAAGATGAATGAAAATAAGCTCAAAATATAGATAAAAAGAAAAAAATCTCACTTACAATAAATAAAACTACACCTAATGATATACCTTTCTGTACTTTATCTGTGTGTGACCCTAAATAACTTGCTTCTGTTATTATATCTTTAAATCAAAGTGACATACCTCAAACTAATAATATAAATGAACACAATAAAAATAAATCTCCCATTACATACCCATGAAAAGATAAAACAGCACTTATTGTAAGGGACAATAATACACAAGATAAGGCAATAGGTCAAGGTGATTGATCTACAATATGATAAGGATGACTTGGTAATCCAACAGAACTATTATTCACTATACTTGATTTTATTTTCTTATAATAATATACATCTATTTTATTACTCATCTCTTTATACAATTTATTATTAAAAACAGCCTGACATGCTAAATAACAACTATATATTAAATTAGAAAAATTATTTATAACTAAATTTAACATTATTATATATTAAATATCTAAAATTACAATTTTTACCATAAGAATTAGATTACCATTAATTATTATTAATTCATAATATTCCTTAATTGATTACAATATATTATTATACATTTTTACATACAAGTTTAATTATATATATATAATTACCCTAATTAAATAAAAATATTTACTATATATATATATTAATTTGGAAGGGTAAATAAAAGATAAATGTTTTTATTTGAGTATATTAAAGTTTTGTATAACTTAATTGTTAATAAAAAGCATAATTTAATATAAAAAATTAAAAAAGTAAATACTATACTAACTCACTAGGCGGCTCTTTACTCGGATAGATCGGATTCGAACCAACAACCTCCTACACCCAAAGCAGACGCACTACCAATTTGTGCTGCTATCCGTAATTTTATTTATATTATTATAATATAAAATATACATATTTAATAATTAAAATATAAATAACATTATTACCACAATAATTTAATATCATAATTATCAAATATTTGTATAATAGATAATAACATATCCACGATAGGACTCGAACCTACACATTAAAAAATAGCAAATCTTAAGTCTGCCCTGTCTACCTATTTCAGCACGTAGATAATATTACTTAATATAATTAAGAATAATTTTAAATATTAAACTAAGGCCAAAAGGAATCGAACCTCTATCATGCCATTATGAGTGGCAAGCTTTAACCGTTAAGCTATAGCCCTAATTAATTATTCAATATAATAATTATAGCTAAATTATAAAACAATTATACTGCCTACTGAGGGATTTGAACCCCCATAACCTGATTACAAATCAGGGACTTTACCATTAAGTGAAATAGACTCCCTCCGTTTTAATATATTTTTAAATTTATTATTAGCCCTAACGGGTTTCGAACCCGTATAACAGCATTGAAGGCGCTGTGTCTTAACCATTAGACGATAGGGCCTCCAAAAAGGATAAATATTTTTTATTCACGATATATAAATTAATCTTTTCATTATACCTTTCCCTTTCACTAACATAGAATAAATATATACATGAGAAAATTTGTCTTAGATATTTATTATACAATATCGGTAAAAGGAATTGAACCTTTAGTTACTGTATATGAGACAACCGTTTTAACCACTTAAACTATACCGATAAGAGGGTTATTAATAATGAACAATCAAAAAAAAAATAAAAAGTTTTTTACAATAAGAGCTTAAAAAATATTATTTATCTTGTATACACAAACAATTAAATATCATTTTATTAAAAATTTTACCCTTGTTCAATAACGCTCAAAAAAAATAT
>Ga0193713_1000597_pt1 | contig 12096 bp, 11 predicted proteins | sample H3a2metaG_FD_143054 | JGI IMG/M metagenome (GOLD analysis project Ga0193713, IMG submission 143054) | Soil microbial communities from a riparian zone of the East river system, Colorado, United States - H3a2 | ecosystem: Environmental > Terrestrial > Soil > Riparian zone | place: USA: East River... | reverse complement strand
CGATCTCTGGGCGCGGACGGGTAAGCCATGTTTTCTCCTGATATTGTTTTACGTTCAATGTTTCCAGTTGCCGCGAACGCTTCGGTCCTTCCGCTCGCCGAAGGAGCATCGCTATATCGTGTCCGCGCGGGCTGTCGAAAAAATCGACTGCGCGAATTTCCCGGAACTGCCGCATGAGCCGCTGGAGTTCCGACGCTCCTCCTTCCGCGTCCATTTTCTTTCGCCGGGTGATAAAACCCTGAAGAGATTTTCGTAACTCGCCGTAATCTTTTGCAAGGGCCTCATTAAACATGGCGATGACTTTCTCCTTGCTGAGGCCCTCGATTTCTTGTGCACGAACGAGCGTCGAATCACCTCCATAATCACGAATCTGTTGTGCGAGCCATTGGAACTGCTCGTACTGCGCAGGCTCATCCGGCAACAGATATGTCGACGTCTTAATCTGCACAGCGCCCATTTTTTTCAGCCGCCGCCACACTGCAACGCGTTCGGTATTGCGGTTCGTCGGAAGGCTGAACAGCAGTAGCAGCCAGGAGCTTGCCGTGATCACAACTCATCCTGATAAAATGAAAGATGTATTGCAAACGTTATTTGAACTTACATCAGGCCTGTGTTGTCTCAAGAGATTACACCGCAATCACGATGGAGGACGTCATGATAAAAAGCCTTATTTGTCGCACAACAATTCTCCTCGGACTTATCTCGAGTGCGCTCGCTGCTGACCTGGACACGGCGCGCATCGACGAACTAACCGGGCTCAAAGGAAAAATGAATGAGAAGGAAGGCGTTTATAAAATCACCCTTCCGCGCAACGACGTGAAGATCGCTGTCGATGGATGGACCATGCCTCCGTTCATGGGCCTGGGCACCTGGGCTGCGTTCACCCCCACACAAAATGGCGCCATGGTGATGGGCGACACCGTTCTTTTCGAAGATGAAGTGAACCCCGCGATGTCAGCCGCACTCGACAACGGACTCAACGTAACGGCGCTCCATAACCATTTCTTCTTCGATCGGCCCAAAGTTTACTTCATGCACATCGAAGGCGAAGGCACAGCTGACAAATTGGCCAGGGCCGTAAGAAAAGTCTACGACGCCATCAAACAAACTCGGGCAAGCAATCCGCAGCCCAAAGATTCATTCGGCGCCGGATCGTTGCCGGAAAAAAATTCGATTACTCCTGCTCCTCTCAACGAGATCTTTGGAACCCAAAGCGAATCGAAAGATGGAATGGTAAAATTCACGTTCGGTCGTCCTGCAAAAATGCACGGCGTCACGATCGGCAACAACATGGGCGTTAACACATGGGCGGCGTTCGCAGGCAGTGACGACAATGCAATTGTCGATGGGGATTTCGCAGTCACCGAAGATCAACTGCAACCGGTTTTGAGATCGCTGCTCAAGGACAAGATCAACATTGTCGCAATTCACCAACATATGACGCATGAAGAGCCGCGGATCATGTTTTTCCACTATTGGGGCAGAGGCGCGGCTAAAGAGCTGGCACAGGCTGTCAAAGGCGGATTCTTGGTTGGTGGACTGCTAGGGGTGAGCTCACCCTTGCAAAATTGAGCTCGTCTTTGTCCAGCAAGGCAGCTTGCGTTGCCGTCGCGCTTTGTTGCACAGGCATCGTCACGGTCGCTGCACAAAGCGCAGCGCCACTTAAATTAAAACAAACCATCCCATTATCGGGTGTCGAAGGACGCGTCGACCATTTGGCGTATGATCCTGCTGGCGAAAGATTGTTTGTTTGTGCGCTCGGCAATAACACCGTTGAAGTACTCGATTTGCGCAAGGGTGAGCGCGTCCACTCGATCACCGGCCTCGGTGCACCGCAGGGAGTCGCCTACGTCCCGGAACTCGATCGCGTCTTTGTTGCCAATGACAAAGACGGTATTTGCAGGATCTACGATGGAAAATCATTACAGGCTGTCGGGGAACTGAATTTTAAAGATGACGCTGACAATGTCCGTTACGATCAGGCGATGAAAAAGATTTATGTCGGATTTGGCAGCGGGGGCATCGCCGTTGTTAACGCACTGGACGGAAAACAGGTCGGCTCAATCAAACTCAGCGCACATCCCGAAGCTTTTCAGCTGGAGAAAAACGGTAGCCGGATTTTTGTCAATGTTCCCAATTCGCGTCACGTAGCGGTAATCGATCGCGACAAACGCGAAGTAGTTGCGAGATGGAAAACAGATCTAGCCTTTGGAAACTTCCCTATGGCGGTGGACGAATCGAATCATCGATTGTTTGTCGGCTGTCGCCTTCCCTCCAGGCTTGTCGTGCTCAATACCGATTCGGGCGATGTTGTTGCAAAAATCGATATCTCCGGTGATTCCGATGATGTTTTCTACGACAGCAAACGCCATCGCATTTATGCGATATGCGGCGCCGGTAAAATCGACATTATCGAGCAGACCGATCCAAAGACCTATAAAGCTTTAACCAAGGTCGACACCGCTAGTGGCGCTCGCACCGGACTGTTTGTTCCAGAACGCGACACGTTGTTCGTAGCCGTCCCCAATCGTGGTTCGCAACAAACGGAAATTCGCTCTTATCAAGTCGAATAATTCACCACTCCGGTTCACCAAGTATGCTGCCACATGGTAAAGTATTGCTCATAAGCAACTCGACCGTTTACGGCCGCGGCTATCTCGATCATGTCGAATACGAGATTAAGAGCTTCCTCGGTAGCGCGCGACGCGTACTATTTTTTCCCTTCGCCCTACATGATCGAAACGCTTATGCCTCTACGGTCAGGAAGCGGTTTGGTGCCATGGGTTACTCTATCGAATCCGCGCACGAAACAGGTGCTCCACAGAAAGCTGTCGAGGAAACCGACGCAATTTTTATCGGCGGAGGCAACACCTTCCGACTGCTCAAGGCTCTTGAGGATCTCGATGTTCTTGAAGGTATTCGCCACAAAGTAAGCCGCGGAGCGCCTTACATCGGCAGCAGCGCTGGTTCGAACGTTGCAGGGCCGACGATCAAAACGACCAAGGACATGCCAATCGTTCAGCCATGCTCGTTTGATTCCCTCGGCCTAGTGTCCTTTCAGATCAGTCCTCACTATCTCGATCCCGATCCGAATTCTACCCACATGGGAGAAACGCAGGAAGAACGAATTCTGCAGTTTCTCGAGGAAAATGATACGCCGGTCGTTGGCATTCGCGAAGGAGCGTGGTTGTTGTGCGATGACGGTACCATCACTTTGAAAGGCCAAACAGGAGCGAGGATTTTCCGGCGCGGGCACGTTCCAGTCGAGGCGATGCCTGGCACCGAAATCTCCAAGTTAGTAGAAAGGAAGAATGCAATTTGAAGGAACGCTGTTACTGCGTCGCAGCGATGTCGACCGCCTGCTGAGTCTGCGTGACTGCACAGACGCGGTGGAGAAAATCTTTCGTCTGCAAGGCGAGGGAAAGGTTCCGGCGCCTGGGATTCTGGGAGTGAAGTCCACGGGCGGTGGACTGCATGTTAAAGCCGGGTTGCTGCCGAACAGCAAGAACTATCTTGTTGCTAAACTCAACGCCAACTTCCCAGGCAACAACGCGCAATTCGGTTTACCGACTATTCAAGGCGTAATTGTCGTGTTCGATGCTGAAAACGGCGTCCCGCTCGCGATTCTCGACTCAATCGATGTTACGATTAAACGGACAGCCGCTGCTTCAGCAGTCGCAGCGAAATATCTCGCCCGAACTGATTCATCCGTCGCGATGATTTGCGGCTGCGGACAGCAAGCTCGGGCTCAACTTCGTGCGCTGCATTTGGCGCTTCCGCTCACAAAGGTCTATGCGTTCGACCTAGACGAGCGCGCAGCGATCGATCTCAAAAACGAACTTTCATCCGAACTTAAGATCGACATCGAATCTATTCGCGATTCCGCAATCGCAATGCAGAAGAGCGACGTTTGTATCACCTGCACCACTGCGAATGAATTTTTCGTACACAAACAAGACGTCAGGCCCGGTACTTTCATCGCGGCAGTGGGCGCCGATGACGTGCATAAACAGGAAATCGATCCAGCGCTGCTAGCTTCGGCCAAAGTTGTTGCCGACAGTTTGCAGCAATCGTGTGCGATCGGCGAGGTGCATCATGCGATCGCTCAGAGTTTGATGCGGAAGGAAGATGTTTACGCGGAGCTATGCGAAATCGTCGCGGGCCAAAAAACCGGCCGCGTCGCTGACGATGAAATCATCGTTTTCGACAGCACTGGCGTGGCGATTGAGGACGCCATAGCTGCGGCAGCCGTTTATGAAAGAGCTCTCGCGAACCACATCGGCACTAATTTCGACTTTGCGGTCTGAGGTTGTCAAAGCGAGTCACCAACGCGATGGTCGATGGAGCTTTCGCAATCACTCAAATCAACCACAACCTGGAATAAAGAAGTGTCTTCGGTTCCTCGATGGATAGCTGGCTGCTGGCTTGGTTTAGTTTGTGCGACTGCAATGGGCAACGGACCCTACCAGTTCGTAACTGAGATACCGATTGGCGGCGAAGGCGGCTGGGACATTTTGACGATAGATTCGGCTGCGAGCCGTCTCTATCTTTCGCACGCGACGAAGGTCGTCGTTGTCGATTTGCGTAAAAATGCCGTCGCCGGCGAAATTGCCGATACGCCTGGCGTCCACGGATTCGTGGCCATACCCGAAATACAACGCGGTTTCTCATCGAATGGCAAAGAATCGAAATCGAGCGCCATTGATCTCACAACGTTGAAAACGGTTTCGAAAATTGATACCGGCCCGAATCCAGACGCTATTGTTTACGAGCCGCGTCATGGTGAGGTCTACATTTTCAATCACACTGGAAATTCGGTCACCGTTATCAACTCTAAAACCGCTACCGTTTCAGCGACGATTCCGCTCGGAGGAACTCCAGAATTCGCGGCGGTGGATCAAGCAGCAGGGCGCGTTTACTGCAACATCGAAGACAAGAGTGAAGTTGCGGTGATCGATGCAGACAAACATGAAGTCGTCGCGCACTGGTCGCTTGCGCCGGGAGAAGAACCAAGCGGAATCGCGTTGGATGCTACGCATCATCGTTTGTTCTCGGGCTGCCACAACAAAATGATGGTGATGCTCGATACCGAAAGCGGAAAAGTCGTCGATACTGTTCCGATTGGCGCCGGCGTCGATGGCTGTGCGTTTGACGACGCACGGCAGCTTGCGTTCGCCTCTTGCGGAGACGGTACGACGACAATCGCGAGAGAAGTAGCACCAGGGAAATTGACCGTTATCCAAATTTTAAAGACGGAGCGCGGCGCACGGACAATGGCGCTCGATCCCAAAACCCATCGGATATATTTACCGTCGGCGAAATTTGAGCCGGCGCCCTCGCCGGGTGCATCGCCGACACGTCCCAGAATTGTCCCCAACACGCTTAAGTTACTCGTCTATACTTCGGGGGAACCGATAAAAGATTAAATGTGCGACGATTTGCGATTGCGGTAAGTCTCGCGTGCGCGGCGCGCGTTGTGTTTGGGCAAGGCGGACCGCCGATGATCACTGATGATCCCGGTACCCCTGGAAACGGTAAATGGGAAAACAATTTTGCGATCATATTTGAACATCGCCCGAATGAGACCTCGATCGACGTGCCAGAGATCGATCTGAATTATGGAGTGGGCGAGCACATTCAGCTCACATTGCAAAATGCGCCGGTACTCTTGAAGCGCAGCGGTCACGGGGTGATCGGCGGCCTTGGTAGTACTGAGGCAGCGGTAAAATGGCGCTTCCTCGATGAAGCAACCAGCGGCCTCGACATGTCGATGTTTCCGCGCGTCATTTTTAACGTCGTGCAGTCATCAGTGCGCCGCGGTCTCGCTGAAGACGGCACACGCTTTCAAATTCCATTTCAGATGGCGAAGACCTTCGGCCGCTGGCATGCGGACGTCGAGGTCGGTCCGCGAGCGAGCACTGTTGGTCGAAGCGAATGGTTATATGGAATTGTCTGCGGGTTCGATCTTGCCAAACCAACAATGCTGATGGCAGAGCTTCATGACGAATCGCGAATGAACTTCAGCCGCGACGTGCTCACGCTGAATGTCGGTTTGCGGCATGACTTTACCGAAAACTACATACTGATTGTGTCAATGGGGCACGAGCTTCGGTCGCCCGATCAGCCGACAGCGCTCATCGGCTATTTTGGGATGCAATTCGTTTATTGAATGAGATCAGTGCGCTTTCGAAGCGGGCTTCTGCGGAAAGATCAGGATCAATGCGACGATCACCGCCAGGAGCGCGAGCGATGCGGTGTAACGGCTCAGAGCCAGGCCGCCATGCGCGATCGGCTTGTCGAGAAAATCGCCGAGGGTGGCTCCGAGCGGGCGAGTCAAAATGAATGCAGCCCAAAACAAAATGACCCGCGAAAAGCTCGTGAGGTAGTAAAGAAGAGCGGTCAACAAAAGTAATCCGCCGAAAACGGCGGCAGCGCCGAGATAGCCCATTTCATTTGTATCGGCCACCCAATCGCCAAGCGCCGTCCCCAACGTCTGGGAGAACATAATCGTCACCCAATAGAAAATCTCGACCTTCGGCGTACTCACCGTTTCGATCGATATGCTCCCGGTCGACCAGCGCCAGATCAGAAGTGACGCAATTACACAGATGAGCAAGATGGTTGAACCGCCGGTGTAGCCGATGCCGAGCGATCTCGTGCAATAATCGGCCAGCGTTGTGCCGACGGTCGTCGTCGCAACAATCGTCAGCCAGTAAAGGAACGGGTGAAATTTTTTTGCCCTGATCTGCACCAGGACCGCAACGATAAAAATGACGCCGAAGATTGCCGTGCCGATAAGGTAGCCTGTGCCCTTCGCTTCGGAGGTCGTTTCGCCGAGCCACGACATAGTTACGGCGTCGCCACCGGTTTCGCCGAGCGTTGTCGCGAGGATCTTAACGACCCAGAACGCAAGCGTAACCAGCGGAACTTTACTGACAATGGCGTCGAGATTTGAATCACGCGTGTGCATTGGTTGCGTTCGATTAGCCGCGGCCCACAATGAATTTTTGCCACGCGGCGCGCATCTTGAGCTTGTAACCTACAATCGTTGCTGCCCTGTCAAAAAGCCGTGCAGTCAGTTGCTTGGACCTTGCATGATGTGGCGTCCCGCGTCCCAATGGCGGATTTATTTCCGCAACAAAAATAATCCAACGATCGCAAGAACGACACCGAGCAGCCGCTGCCAGGAGGACGTTTCATGAAAAAATAAGATGCCGGCGATAGCCATAATTGCCGCACCGCCGGCCAGAATCGCGGGAACCGAAGACAGCGGACCGCCCTTTTGAAAAAGCAGAAAGAACGCGATCGTTCCCGCGCCAACGCAGATGCCGGTCAGAATCGAGTAGAAGATTCCTTCTCCAGTCGACTTTTGATCCCATCGACTCATTAGCCAAAGAAATGCGAGATACAATAAGATCGATAATGCCGCTGTTGTTTCGACGATGAATCCGCCCAGTCCTTCGCCGATGCGATCCGCCGCGAGTCGTGTAAAAATTTGATGTGCCCCGTAGAGAACAGCCGCGATAACTGCGTACCACAACCAGGGAGCCATGGAACGAGATTAGCCGGCACAATTACGACATCCAACTCCCAAAAACTTTCGCGAGCCAAGGGCTCGGCCCCCTTGGAGAATGTTCGGGCAAAGTTAAAGATTCCGCGATGTAACTCGAAATGACATAATCGCCATATGTCGATCTCGCTTGTTCGGATTGCGGCAACGCTTTGCTTCCTGGCGGTCGCGCTCGGCGCGTTTGGGGCGCACGCGCTACGATCGACAATCGAAAATCACGGCATGCTCGACGCCTGGAACAAGGCCGTGCTTTATCATTTTATTCACGCGATTGTATTGTTCGTTCTTGCGCTGTTCGGCGCAGCCAATCGCGAAGCATGGTGGATGCTGTTTGCGGGCATTTTTCTTTTCAGTGGAAGTTTGTATATGATGGCGCTCACCAATCTTCGCTGGCTCGGCTCAATCACGCCGCTCGGCGGCCTCTGTTTCCTCGCCGGTTGGGCGTGGCTGATCGTTGCGCCGCCGCGATAGGAATCGGGTAGAGGCGATTCGGTGTAACTGTACCACTACCGCCCAGAGAGAGAACTTGTTTCAGGGTGCTCCCGTTTGATATGTTCAAAGGCTGATGTTTAGCGGGTTACCTGAAACAGAGCGGGACGCGATCACAGTGGTCGTGTTCGTCGGAACATTTTTTGTCGCGGTTGCGATTGGCCGGTTTTTGAAACGGCGCGCGAAGGTCCGGCTTGGGTTCCTGTTCCGGCTCTTCTGTTTGACGCTTGCGTTCTACGCGGCCCTCGCTTTTTACGGAGTGCACGCGCCCTGGCGAAATCATGTTGGCGCAGCCGTTATCTTGTTGAGCACAGCGCTCGTGGTCGCTTTGGTCAATCGGTACGTTTGGGATTTGTACTTCGAACAGAAACGGCAGACACTGATTCCGCATTTTTTACGCGAGGTTATCGGCGGCCTCATTTTTCTGATCGCGCTGCTTTTCGTCCTGAGTTCCGGCTATCACGCTGAAGCGCAATTGAAAGGATTGCTAGCCGGCTCCGGCGTCGTCGCGATCATTCTCGGATTCGCCGGGCAAAATTTCTTCGCCGGAATCATCGGTGGGATATCGATTCAACTCAATCGCCCCTACAAGGTTGGCGACTGGTTGCAAGTGGGCGAGCGCTTCGCCGAAGTAATGGAGATCAACTGGCGCTCGACCCGCCTACGCACGAACGACGGCATTTATCTCGATATCCCGAACAACGAGATGGTTGGCCACGCGATCGTCAATCTCCATTACCCGACTGAAGTCCACGCGATGCGGATTCGCGTCGGAGTCGAGTATAAGAACCGACCGAATCGCGTGAAGGATGCGCTTTTTCGGGCGGCCTCTAGCGCAAACGGCGTGCTGGCCGAACCGAAGGTGAAAATTTTTCTGGTCGACTTCGCCGATTTCGCCGTGATCTACGAGATCAAATTCTACATGGGCAATCATGCAAGAATCAATGAGATCAACGACGCCGTCCGCACGAACGTTTGGTATGAACTGAAGCGGCAAGGCATCACAATCCCCTTCCCAATTCGCACATTGCAGATCGAGCGCCGCGCGCCAGTGCATGAAGACCATGACGAGGCACGCGCCATTCTGCGTGAGGAACCGCTCTTTGAGTGTTTGTCGGATGACCAGATCGACAATCTGGTCAAGGAGGCACGCCTCAATTGCTTCGGTCGTGGCGAGAACGTGATCAAGGAGGGCGCTGAAGGAGATTCAATGTTCATCTTACTACGAGGCGCCGCGCGGGTTTGGGTTTCAAAGAATGGCAGTTCGATTCCCGTCGCCACATTGAGCGCGGGCGATTGCTTCGGCGAGATGTCCCTGCTCACTGGAGAAAGCCGAACAGCAACGGTGCAGGCCGAAAGCGATTGTTATGTGCTGGAAATCGGCAAGCCCGTGATGGCGGGAGTGATCCGCGATTCGCCAGACTGCCTCGAGCGGCTGAGCGAGTTGCTGGCCAGACGCAAATTGGAAAATGAAGGTGTTTTGAAAGAAGCGGCCTCGCAAGCTCAGAACCAACAAAAAGAGCGCGAGTACACGGCCAGCTTTCTGCACCGTCTGCGGACTTTTTTTGAGCTCTAAGCAGCTCACTGAAGGTTCAGGCAGAGAACTCCTTGCCGCAGTCCCAAATAAGCAATTGCCAGAGGGGGAAAACCTACTAAAGTCCCCAACTTTCAGCCGGATCACGCACAATGATTTTATTTGGCCTAACGATTCTGAATTTAGGCGTACCAATGTCGATGCTATGCGCCGTTATCGGACTGGTATTTGCGTTTTTTCTAATCATCACGGTCATTCGTCGCTCGCCCGGCAACGAGAAAATGCGAGAGATCTCGGCAGCCGTGCAGGAAGGCGCGAAAGCATATCTCCACCGGCAAGTCGTCACCATCAGCGCGATCGCGGTCGTCATTTTCCTTTTGCTTTTCTTTTTTAAAGATCATCCAACGGCGATTGGGTTTGTCATCGGCGCGTTTTGCTCCCTGGCGGCGGGTTATATCGGTATGCGCATCGCCGTGCTGGCAAATGTCCGCACGACGCAGGCCGCAAGTATCGCGCGCACCGCAGCCTTGCGCATCGCCTTCAATGGCGGCGCGGTGACGGGTTTGCTCGTGGTTGGACTCGCGTTGCTCGCGGTGTCGATCTTTTACACGGTTGCGCAACAGATGGTCGGGCACGCTCTGGCGGTACGAAGTCTGGTGGGTCTGGCTCTCGGCGGCAGTTTAATTAGCGTGTTTGCGCGACTCGGCGGCGGCATTTACACAAAAGCGGCCGATGTCGGCGCCGATCTGGTGGGAAAAATTGAGAAGGGCCTCGAGGAAGATGACCCGCGAAATCCAGCAACAATCGCAGACAACGTAGGGGACAACGTTGGTGATTGCGCCGGGATGGCGGCGGACGTTTTTGAGACTTATGCCGTAAGCTTGATCGGCGCCATTCTGGTAGGCGCGCTAACGTTGGCCGCAGAGCCCGCCGCCATTATTTATCCATTTGTGCTCGGAGGCATTTCCGTCCTGGGTGCGATTTGCGGAGTTTTTTTTGTCAATATTGCGGGGGGCAAACCCGCGCCTGTGCTGATGGGCGCGGTGATAACAAACGCTTTGATCTCCGCGATTCTGTTTTGGCCGGCAACCCACTACTTGTTTCCGGCAGGAATAACCATCAGCGGTGTGCTGCGATCCCCTACCCAACTCTATTTCGCTTCGCTTATCGGTCTGGTCATGACCGCCGTTGTGGTCGCGATCACGAACTATTACACTTCGATGCGGTATCGGCCGGTGCAAAAAATTGCGCATGCCTCGGAGACTGGCCACGCCACCAACATCATCGCCGGGCTAGCAGTCGGACAACATGCCACGGCGTTGCCGGTTGGCTTTATCGGCATCGCCATCCTGCTCAGTTTTCATTTCGCCGGTCTTTATGGAATCGCGATCGCGGTGATGTCGATGTTATCGATGGCTGGCATCATCATCTCGCTCGACTCATTCGGTCCGATTACTGACAACGCGGGGGGCGTCGCGGTCATGGCCAAGCTGCCGAAAGAAATCCGGAGCATCACAGATGAGCTCGATGCCGTCGGGAACACGATGAAAGCAGTGACCAAAGGCTACGCCATCGCTTCTGCCGGACTGGCGGCCCTCGTTCTGTTTGGATCATACGTTGAGGAACTGCGCGATCACGTCACAGCGCGCGGCGAGGTATTTTCGTTTCAATTTTCGCTGACCGAACCGAAAGTGATCATTGGGCTTTTCATCGGCGGATTGCTTCCATTTATCTTTACCGCATTTAGCATGGACGCCGTTGGCGTAGCGGCCGGCGCAGTGGTGCGGGAAGTGCGACGACAACTCAAAGCAAAACCGGGAATTTTGACAGGGCAAGATATGCCTGACTACGGCACTTGTGTTGATATCGTGACGAAGGCGGCGCTGCGCGAGATGATTATCCCGGCACTTCTGCCTTTAATTTTTGTGGTCGCGGTGGCCATGATCCCGCAGCTCGGCCCGGTAGTTCTGGGCGGAATGCTCGTCGGCACGATCGTGACCGGACTGTTCGTTGCCATCGCGATGACGTCGAGCGGGGGCGCGTGGGATAACGCGAAAAAATTCATCGAAGAAGGGAATCTCGGCGGCAAAGGTTCCTTCGCGCACGCAGCGGCCGTAACCGGCGATACCGTAGGCGATCCCTATAAAGACACAGCCGGTCCTGCCATCAATCCGATGATTAAGGTCGTGAATATCGTTGCGATCTTAATCATTCCCATTTTCTTTTAACAAAAGTTCCGCAAAGAACTGGTGCTTTTGATTTAAGCTTGCTTTAGACGAAGGTGCCAATCAGTCTTTCCTCCCATAATGCCTCGCGTCTTAATCATCGAAGACGACGCCGAAAGCCGGCACGCACTCGCAGGTCTCTTTACGAACGAAGATTGGAATGTCCTGGAAGCCGATGACGGCGACGCCGGACTCGAGCTGGCGTTGCACAACCGGCCCGACCTTATCCTGTGCGATTTGTTAATGCCAAAATTGAATGGCTTTCAGGTTTGCCGCAC